>JADMIO011227262.1_pt1 | contig 24402 bp, 11 predicted proteins | sample 8958161 | NCBI WGS metagenome assembly JADMIO01 (sample SAMN16585339, study PRJNA669376) | soil metagenome | isolation source: Crop rotation soil | place: USA: Cullars Rotation, Alabama | collected 2011
CGCCCACAAGACCTGGGGAAAAACGCAGAAAGTTCCATTTGGTACCGGCCGCCTCAAGCACCTCGTAGGTGTTAATATTCATCTTGTTGAAAATGATGCTCAGTTCATTCATTAAAGCGATGTTCACATCACGCTGCGTATTCTCGATGATCTTCGCCGCCTCTGCAACCTGGATGCTGGTCGCTTTGTGAGTACCGGGTTCAACGATGATCTCATAAACTTTTGAAATATTGTCCAGACTTTCCTTGTCGCAGCCGCTGACAATTTTCAGGATCTTGGTGATTGTGTGTTCCTTATCGCCCGGATTGATCCTCTCGGGAGAATAACCTACTTTAAAATCTTTTTTGAACTTCAGTCCTGAAAACTGTTCGAGCACCGGAATACAATCTTCTTCTGTGCAGCCGGGATATACTGTTGACTCGTAAACAACGTAGTCACCTTTCTTTAATACCTTCCCCACAGTTGTAGAGGCAGCGATAAGAGGTTTCAGATCGGGAAGGTTATGTTCATCAATCGGTGTAGGAACTGCTACTATATAGAAACTCGCTTTTTTGAGGTCGTCAAGCTTGCTGGTAAATGTAATATCAGAGTTAGCGAATTCTTTTTTGCTGAGCTCGTTACTTGGGTCGATCCCTTTTATCATCATCTGAACGCGTGTTTCGTTGATGTCAAAACCGATCACTTTTATTTTTTTGGCGAACGCCAGAGCGATAGGTAGTCCAACATAACCGAGTCCGATAATCCCTACCGAGGCTTCTTTTTTAAGGATCTTTTCGTAAATGCCCATTATTTGCTGAAGATTTTTTTATCTGACTTGAAATTTTTTAAAATTCCCGGAGGTCGAAGCGCATATATGCGCTCAATTATGTCAACCACCTTTAGGCCTTCGAGAGCATTTGTCGAGATATTATTTTTACCTTTTAAAGTTTCAACCACATTTTCGATTACTTTATGATGATTGTTTGCTGAACCCTTATACTCACCGTAATCGTTGGCGGGATTCGTTTTTGGCAGTTCGGGCATTTTATAATCCCTGATGTTGCAAACTTCAATTTCGTCCATGTACTGTCCCCCGACTTTAACGCTGCCATTGCTTCCGACGATCGTCAATGAAGACTCGAGGTTTTTGTCGTACACCGCAGTGGAATAATTGATGCATCCCATTCCCCCGTTCACAAAATCGAAGCTTACAAAACCGCTGTCTTCAAATGAAGTGCTATGCTGATGATTGAAATCAGCGAATTTCGCCTGAATATTGGTAATGTCACCGAAGATCCAGTACATGATGTCGATCCAGTGGCTGAATTGCGTGAACAAAGTTCCACCGTCTAATTCCTGTGTGCCTTTCCAACCACCGGGTTTGTAATAACGACTGTCCCGGTTCCAATAACAATTCAGTTGCACCATATAAATATCGCCAAGGATTTTTTTCTCAACTACTTCCTTAAGCCAAACACTGGGCGGAGAGTAGCGGTTCTGCATGACACAGAAAACGGTTTTATGGTGGTGCAGGGCGGAGTATATTATCCTCTCACAATCTGCTTTTGTGAGCGCCATTGGTTTTTCTACAACCACATGTTTATTGTGATCAAGTGCAAGAAGTGCATGTTCAGCGTGTAGCCCGTTTGGTGTACATACGTTGATTACTTCAACGTCCGGATGATTAAGCAGAAGATCTTTGGGATTGTTGTAGTATTTTTCTTTGAGATTATCAAGACCCAATTCCGAAGCCGGAACGATGTCGCAAACAGCAACAAGGTAACATCCGGGATTTCTTCTGATCATTTCAGCATGTCTTTTCCCGATATGCCCCTGACCGATGACAGCGAACTTGATTTTATTTGTTGAGCTCATTTGATCAGGAAATTCTTGAAACGGCGCCGTTCTCAAGTCTATATTTTTGATTTGATTCGCTACAGGTGGCGTCTCCACCTTCATTGAATTGAAGTTTTTGCCCATACTCACTCATCCATCCGACTTGTCGTGACGGGTTGCCAATTATTAGAGCATAGTCAGGAACGGCTTTAGTCACCACGGCTCCAGCGCCGATAAAAGCAAACTTACCGATATCATGTCCGCACACGATCGTTGCGTTGGCACCGATGGTGGCACCTTTACCGACGTGGGTTTTCGTATAATGTGATCGCCGGTTCACGGCGCTTCGGGGATTAAGAACATTCGTGAATACCATTGAAGGTCCCAAAAAGACATCATCATCACATATAACTCCGGTGTAGATCGAGACGTTGTTCTGCACTTTTACGTTTTGTCCAAGAATGACGTCGGGTGAGACCACAACGTTCTGCCCAAGATTACAATTCCTGCCCAATTTGCAATTCGGCATTATATGAGAGAAGTGCCAGATCTTGCTGCCTTCACCGATCTCACAGCCTTCATCGATCACAGCCGTAGGATGGGCGAAATATCCTTTTTTGTCCATTTTTTTAAGGACTACAAAAGTAATAAAATCAGGCTGGGGGGAAAATATATTTATGTGGTCAAAATATGTCTTTCTGCCTCGGGGATTTATTTTAAATATATTTGTGCCGCTTATAACATTATGAAACTCAATTTCCGACAGATCCTTCCATACGCGGCCTCCATCATGGTTTTCGCGATCATTACCCTGGTGTATTTTAAGCCGCTTTTGAGCGGCAAGGAACTTCAGCAACACGATATTGCCATGCACAAAGGAATGAGTAAAGAGATCGTTGATTTCAGGGAAAAACACAATACAGAACCCCTCTGGACAAATTCGATGTTCGGTGGAATGCCAGCCTATCAAATCTCGACGAAATATCCGGGCAACTGGCTTAGTTTTCTAGATGGCAATGAAAAACATTCGGGGCTTTTCAAGTTGTTTTTGCCCCATCCTGGAGGTTATCTTTTTTTGTATTGCCTGGGATTTTTCATTCTACTCTTGTGTCTTGAGGTGGATCCGTGGCTGGCTTTAATTGGAGCGATCGCTTATGCGTTGAGCACATATTTTCTAAGCATTATTCAGGCGGGACACAATTCCAAGGCCAATGCGCTCGGTTATCTACCGGCGCTGATTGGCGGTATCATCCTTTTGTTTCGGGAAAAGTATTGGCTGGGACTTGCAGTAACTGCACTGTTTACAGCAATGGAACTTAACGCGAATCACGTTCAGATCGCCTATTACGGCTACATTGTTATCGGTTTTATACTGGTAGGATATTTTATCACTGCTTTGAAGGAAAAAAAGCTAAAGACCTTTTTAAAAAGCCTGATGTTCTTTTTACTTGCCTGTGTGATTGGGATACTGCCGAATGCCGGCAACCTGATGACAACCAATGAATATGGGAAGTTGAGCAACCGTGGTAAAGCGGAGCTCACAATTAACCCGGACATGTCGAGTAATGAAAATGTCCTGTCAGGGGGACTTGATAAGGATTATGCAACCCACTGGAGCTACGGTATCAGTGAAACATTTTCGTTCCTTATCCCGGATTTTAAAGGGGGGGGGAACAACCTCATCAGCAGGGTTGACCAGAGCGCGCTCAAAAAAGTGGATCCTGAATTCAGGGATATGGTAGCGAACAGTGATGTTTATTTTGGAAATCAGCCGAGTCTTGGTGCACCCGACTATCTTGGAGCGATTATTGTAATGCTTGCAGGTTTAGGAATGTTCGTCATCGGCAATCCTGTTAAATGGCCAATCTTTATCGTGACGCTTCTTGCAATTGCGTTAGGGTGGGGGCAAAATTTTATGAGCCTTACTTCATTTTTCATGGATCATATTCCTGGCTATAACAAATTTAGAGCCGTAAGCATGATCATGGTGATTCCGGAGTTAACGGTGCCTCTGCTGGCGATACTGTGCGTGGACAAATTGACGCGCTTTAAATCCTGGGAAACAAAGATCGTTCTCCAGCTCTGGCGAAAAGAAGTAACCCTGAAAAAACTCATTCTTGCGGTTGCGGGCGTCGTCGCCGGTTTTTGTTTGCTTAGTTTCCTAGCACCAGATATGGTAAACACTTTTCATGGTGATCACGAAGAAAGTCGCATGCTTGATCGTTACGTGAGAGCGGGATATCCGGAGGATCAGGCGAAACAGGCGATTTCAGAATTGATACCACAACTGGAGATAGCCCGGAAGGCGATATTCAAATCCGACGCGATCCGTTCATTTATTTTCATTTTTCTTGGGGTAGGCGCAATTTTCCTTTATTTTACGAATCGCATAAAGAAGGAGCTTTTTTTTGCGGTTCTTGGATTGTTCATTTTCATAGACCTTTGGACGGTTGACAGACGCTTTCTGAACGATAGAGCTTTTGTCTCGAAATCGGAGAATCAGCAATACATCAGCGGCATGTCTAAAGCTGATGAGGAGATACTGAAAGATACCGATCCGGATTACCGGGTACTAAACCTGACTGTAGGACCTTTCGATGATGCGTCCACGTCGTATTACCACAAATCAATTGGCGGCTACCATGGCGCCAAGCTCCGAAGGTATGTAGACCTTATTGATTTTCATTTGAGGCCGGAGATCAATTATTTTTATCAGAATGTCAATACCGCTTCAAAAAATGATAGTAGTCTGCGGGCTATGTTTTCAAAGATGAACGTATTGAATATGCTTAATACAAAATATCTCATCTTACCCGTTGGAGAAGAAGGCAATTCCGCCATACCCATTAAAAACGAAGTCGCCAATGGGCATGCCTGGCTCATTAAAAAAGTTCACGTTGTACAGAGTGCAGACAGCGAGATCGTGACATTGAAGAGGATTGACACGAAAACCGAAGCAGTGATGAACTCCAGGTTTGCAGAAACCGCAAAGACCAAAGTAAATTATGATGGGAATGGCAACATCCGTTTATTGACCTATGAAGCGAATCACCTCACGTATGAATATGAAACTTCAGCTGAAGAATTCGCTGTTTTTTCCGAGATATATTATGCAAAAGGATGGGATGCCACGATTGACGGGCAACCTACTCCACACGTGCAAGTAGATTATGTGTTGAGAGGGATGGCGATTCCGGCAGGAAAACATAAGATCGAATTCCGTTTTGAGCCATCGACGTACAAAACCGGCAACAACGTTGCTTTTGCGGGCTCGATTTTATTGATAGTCACCCTCTGCGGCGGAATTTACCTTCATCGCAAACAAATGCCAATTACCTGAAGGAACGGAGTTATTGTTAGTTAAATGCTGATTAAATGGCAAGTCGTATATCTGCAACACTGACATAAAGACTTTAATTTTGGATTGGAACACAAATTGATATAACACTGTAAAAAAATTAGTCATGGCATTAGAGATCACAGACTCGAACTTTGAGGAACTTGTATTAAAAAGCGATAAACCGGTATTGGTGGATTTTTGGGCGGAGTGGTGCGGTCCTTGCCGCATGGTCGGTCCGGTAGTTGAGGAACTTGCGAAAGAGTACGAAGGTAAAGCAGTAGTTGGCAAGGTAAACGTAGACTTGAACTCAAACATCAGCGCCAACTACGGCATCCGCAATATCCCAACACTTCTTTATTTTAAGAATGGTCAACTTGTAGACAAGCAGGTTGGAGTTGTGCCGAAGGCTGCACTCGCCGCCAAACTTGAAGCTCAGATCAAATAAGCGATGGTTTATCCATTGGAAAATCCCGGTCTGGAAGGCCGGGATTTTTTCATGCCCATTTCCGTCGTTTACAACGCTTGCTTTCAAACCCTTGTAAACATTCAGAAAAAGACGACTTTTTATGGGAGGAGCGCGATATTTTACTATATTTGATCAGCCTCCACACAATTTAGTTTCCGGAAGATATTTGCTTTCAGGGGACTAGGAAATTTTTAACACGTTTTCGCAATTGAGAACAGAATAGATTTCTGAGTGTGGACATGTTACCCGGACTCTAATTGTTTCTAATTGTTAATATGATTAATATGATGAATTCATCATTACGAAAAATGCACAGATCCATTGGGATCATTTTGTTGACTTTCACTGTTTGCGTGAAATCGTACGCGGTGCCGTCGTTTTCAGGAACGATACCGGAACCCTTAAAAAAGAAGATTAACGAAAGCTCAATTTCAGTTACTCCATATGGGTTTCTCGAGAATAAGGGACAAATATTTGGTCCGGATGGAAAACCTTTTCCTCAGGCAAAATTTGTATTTCAGGATAATACGACGAAAGTTTTTTTGCTTGAAAAAGGAATCGCGTACCAGTTCACAAAGACCCATTATCCTCAGAGATATTTGGACATCGTGAACGGCGATGTGTCTGAAAAAAATACTGAAGAAATTACGAAGCTGCGCGGAGAGATCAGGCAGGAAACTTACAGAATGGATATGTTTCTGAAGGGAGCAAATTCAAACGCGAAGGTTACCGAGGAAGGTGTGTCAAAGGATTTTGTAAACTATCTAGGGTTGAACATTCTAGATGTGAGATCGTATCAGAAAATCACGTATCATAACGTTTACCCGAACATCGACTGGGTTATCTATCTCAATGATGGAAAGATGAAATACGATTTTATCGTGAGACCAGGGGGCGATCCATCAGACATCAAGCTCGGCTTTGAAAACCAGGAAAGTGTTGCGTTAGATGGTAAAGGGAGTCTCGTTCTGAAAAACTCGTTCGGAAGTGTGACAGAAAAAGCGCCGGTGAGTTTTCAAAATAATAGGAACGTGATCACAAGGTTTAATTTGTCGGGAAACACACTGTCATTTAAGCTGGGATATTACGACAAAAACGAAATATTGAGAATTGACCCTTCTCTAATCTGGGCCACCTACTACGGTGACACGCAAAATGAAGTAAAAGTTAAATGCGCTGCGGATGCTTCCGGTAATATCTATCTAACAGGGGCCACTGCGTCGACTATTAATATTGCCATTGGTGGATATCAAAATACTTTTATTGGAACTATGGACGTGTTTGTCGTTAAATTTAATAGTGCAGGAGGACGTGTTTGGGGAACATATTTTGGCGGACCAAACTGGGATAATGCGAATGACATAACGATTGGTCCGCAAGGAAATATCTATATAGCTGGAATGACGCAATCATCTTTCGGTCTTGGGAATTCGGGGCATCAAACCAGTTATGGCGGCTCAGACGATGCGTTCTTAGCAAAATTCGCTCCCAACGGCGCGCTTTTATGGTCAACTTATTATGGCGGAAGTGGAGCTGACGCTGGTTATGGTTGCACAGTAGACGCGTCTGGAAACGTGTACATGGTGGGTACCACTGCGTCAACGGCGAATATTGCGTCAGGTGGGTATCAAACAGGAAAGATCGGACCTACTGATGCCTTCCTCGTTAAATTCAACACCAGTGGGGTGAGATTGTGGAGTACTTATTATGGAGCACTAAACGATGAAGCAGGTTACAGCTGTGCATGTGATGCGTATAACAATGTTTTTGTGGGAGGATCTACGAATTCCGGTGGAGGAATATCATTTTGGGGACATCAAAATTCTTATGGGGGTGCCCTGGATGGTTTTCTCGTAAAATTCGATTCACTCTGTGGTCTGCAGTGGTGCTCGTATTATGGCGATACGGGAAACGACGTTATTTATTCATGCGCGGTGGATCAAATAGGAGATATTTACGTTGGTGGTGAAACTAATTCTACGGCGGGAATCTTTGCTTCTGGCCATGATAACTCTCTCGATGGGACAAAAGATGCGTTCGTGGCAAAGTTTAACACAGTAGGAACACGTTTGTGGGGTACATATTATGGAGGAACGGGAATTGAACCGGCTAATACGAATTGTCGGGTAATAACTGATATCAACGGAAATGTTTTTTTGTGTGGGGAGACAACCTCGTCGATTTCCATCGCTTCAGGAGGATTTCAAAATACTCTGTTAGGAACTTCGGATGGATTTTTAGTGAAGTTTAATAACACAGGTACTCGCCAATGGGGAACATATTATGGGGGAGCTGGAGCTGAGACAGACATCGGATGTGCGACTGGAGTAGGAGGGAACGTTTATATCTGCGGCGTGACAACTTCTACTTCTGGTATAGCATCAAGCGGGTTTCAAAATGCAATGCAATCTCAGGCTTTTAATGACGCTTTTCTTGCAAAATTCTGTGATTTGATCCCCACGCAACCTGGTGCCATATCCGGTGCAACCACCGTTTGTTCTAACAGCACTCCAGTTTTTTCCGTCACTCAAGATCCTGTGGCTGTTACATATCAATGGAATTTTCCAGCAGGATGGACAGGATCCTCCACAACTAATACAATCAGCGTAACACCTGGTGCTACCGGTATAGTCACGGTAACCGCGTTCAATCCATGCGGTTCAAGCCCGTCTCGCACGTTAAACGTTGTCGTGCTCACTCCACCGATATTAACTATTACACCTTCAAATACCTTTATTTGCAGCGCTGATGTGCTTACAATTTCTGCGAGTGGCGCCAGTACCTATTCATGGAGCGGCGGGCTTGGAAGTGGTGCCAGCGTTACGCTAACACCAGCCTCGAACTTTACAAGTGTTGTCACCGGGACCGCTGTCAATGGCTGCACGGCATCGGCAACTCGAAGTTTTGTTGTGAATACCTCTCCGGTATTAACTATCACGCCGAGCGCTACGGTTATGTGTACAGGAAATACAACTACACTTACAGGGGCCGGCGCTACTACCTACACGTGGGCGGGAGGACCGTCGAGTGCTGTCTTTACAGTTAATCCCATTTCGAATTCCTCGTATTCTCTCACTGGCACTGCTGCCAATGGTTGTACCAATTATGCTGTACAAAGCGTTTCGGTCAACACTTCACCTTTGATTACAATCACGCCGAGCAGCACGTTGATATGTTCAGGAACGTCGGTAACACTTACCGCCGCAAACGCAAGTACCTACACATGGACCAGTGGCCCCACTACCTCCTCCAATGTAGTTACACCGGGTATTACAACGGACTTTACAGTTACTGGAACTAACGCTGTAGGATGTACGTCAGTTGCAATTCAAAACATATCCGTAAACATCACTCCAACAGTAACAGTGACGTCACCCAGCACAGTTATTTGTACCGGCAAATCCGCGACACTCACTGCGAACAACGCGGACACATATACATGGACTTCAGGGCCTGGTACGGCAAGCTATGTTGTAAACCCCTTTACCACGACCAGTTATACCGTTGCAGGGACCAATACGCTAGGAGGATGTTCATCCTCAGCTGTCCAAAACGTTTCGGTGAATGCTTCGCCAACAATTAATATCGCAACAACAAGTACTGTTGTTTGTACTGGCAAAACAGCGACCCTTACCGCGTCGAATGCAAATACCTATACGTGGACTAGCGGACCTATTAATCCGAACTACGTGGTGAGTCCGTTTTCAAGTTCGAACTTTACAGTCACAGGTACAAATTCTGCGGGGGGCTGTACGGCAACAGCTGTTCAAAATATTTCAGTAAATCCTTCTCCAACCATAAATATCTCAACCACGGGATCGATAATATGTTTGGGAAATTCCGCAACACTCACTGCGGCGAACGCGAATACATTTACCTGGACAAGTGGGCCATCAACTGCAAGTATTGTGGCAACTCCAACATCTAACACAAACTACACGGTCACAGGTACGAACACAGTCGGAAATTGTACTGCCACTGCAGTTCAACTGGTTTCTGTGGTACCTATACCGGTAGTCAATATTTCGCAAACCAGTACGGTGCTTTGCACTGGTAAAACAGCTACGCTTACTGGTACAGGCGCCTCCTCCTACGTCTGGACAGGAGGACCTGCTACCAGCACATTTGTTGTTAGTCCCTTTAACAATACTAATTATACTGTGACCGGTACCACCGCTTCCGGTGGCTGTAGCGCCACTGCAGTGACGAGTATGTCAGTGAATCCTTCACCGACAATCAGTATCGCTGCGACAAGCACTGTATTCTGTTCAGCTTCGGGCACAACGCCCACACTGACTGCCAGTAACGCCAACAGCTATACGTGGACGGCAGGTCCCGCAACTTCCACAAATGTGGTAAGCCCTGTTTCTACCACAAACTACACTGTGACGGGAACAAACAGTATCGGGAATTGTACCGCCAATGCAATTCAAACAATTTCGGTTACAATTACGCCGACCATCAATATCAGCGCAACAAGTACCATCATTTGTACAGGCAAGAATACCACTCTCACAGCTATAACTTCGCCAACAGGTCTTCCAATGACATTTTCATGGACTTCTGGATCTTCTTCCTCTGTAAGTGTGGTGAGCCCTTTTGTTTACACTTCGTATACTGTAACAGGTACAAATACCGCAGGAAACTGTACCAACACGGCTGCAATTGACGTTTCTGTCAACCCTTCTCCAACTATCAGTATTGCCGCAACCAGCACGGTTATCTGTTCTGGTAATTCAACAACCCTTACTGCCAGCAATGCTGATTCCTTCACGTGGACGGCAGGTCCGGTGTCTTCGATTAATGCAGTCAGTCCCGCGTTTACAACAATTTATACAGTCACTGGTACCTACACAAATTCTGCAGGAAATTGTACTGCCAATGCCTTCCAGACAGTTTCTGTAAATGCAACACCTACGATCAACATTGCTGCGACAACTACGGTCATTTGCACGGGCAAGACCACCACGTTAACGGCATCCAACGCGAACACATATACCTGGGTTGCCGGACCGAACACAGCTTCTAATCCGGTGAGTCCTTTTACTACCTCTATTTATACGGTAAGCGGTACCAACACTCTCGGGGGATGTATAGGAACTGCTTTCAAAACAGTTTCAGTTAATCCGTCACCAACGGTTAATATCGCTGCTACCAATACAGTTATTTGTTCAGGAACAACTGTAACCCTTACGGCGAGCAATGCAAATACATATTTATGGACTTTTGGGCCTGCGTTTCCGACTGTCGGCGTTAGTCCGATAATTACAACCAATTATACTGTTACAGGAACAAATTCTGCAGGGAATTGTACAGGCACAGCGGTTCAACAAATCTCGGTCAATACTACACCAACGGTAAATATCACCACAACCGGCACGGTGATATGTTTTGGAAAAACGACAACGCTTACAGCCAATAATGCGGCGACCTTTACATGGACCGGCGGGCCAGCAACAGCAACAAATGCGGTGAGTCCGGCCGCGACAACTGTTTATACTGTGATTGGTGAGAGCGCTGTCGGTAATTGTACAGCACAAGCTGTAAAAACTGTTTCGGTAAATTCACTCCCGTCTCTTTCTGTGACAGCGGGGCCCGATTCAGTACTCTGTTCGGGAAAAATTTTGACATTGACTGCGAGCGGGGCGGCTTCCTATGCTTGGACCGGTGGACCTTCAAACCCTGTGTTTATGCTTGTTCCGCTGGCTTCAGCTGTTTACACTGTAAAGGGTACAAATACAGTTTCAGGTTGCACAAATACAGCGGTTAAAAGCATTACCGTTAATCAAACACCGTTGGTTGTAATTACGCCTACCTACGCCGTCATTTGTACCGGTGATACTGCCACACTTACTGCCAGCGGCGCAAATAGCTATACGTGGACGGGCGGCCCGACGATCCCAATTTACACGATGAGTCCTTTCGTCAGCACCACGTATACTGTGATCGGTACGGCGCCGAACGGTTGCACAAATTCGGCAGTGAGAGTTCTCAACGTTAATGTGACACCAACGGTGAGCGTTTCCGGGCCGACATTTATTTGTTCGGGAAAAGCGATCTTATCCGCTAGCGGAGCTACCAATTATTTGTGGAGCAATGGTCTCACATCACCTGCAATTAACATCAACCAGACCAGTAGCACAAGTTATACAGTGACGGGTACATCCTTCAGTTGTACCAGCAGTGCGACGATCTATGTTGCCACTCCACCGATCGTTTCTCCTACGCTCTGTTTGGTGAAAGTAGATAGCACTGGCAAATACAATGAGATTTATTGGAATAAAACATCTTTCCCACGCGCTGACACGTTTTATGTGTTCAGGGAAACGGCACCTGCGATCTTTGCACAAATAGCGAAAATACCGAAGAGTGCACCCGGGATGTATGTCGACACGAATCGCACTATCGGACCTATCAAGGGGGATCCGCTGGTCTCATCACACAAATACAGGATACAATTTAAAGATAGCTGCGGACTTATGAGCCCGTTCAGTCCTTATCACCAAACAATGTATATTAAGGACACTCAAAACGGGTTTGTGTGGAATAATTATTTTATCGAGTTCTTTGGTACCCTTCCTGCCAGTCATGAGCTGTGGCGGCGAGATCTTAGTACCGGAACAGGCACGCTGGTGAATAGCACGGCGGCGACAGCGACCACGGACCCTTCTTATTCTGCAGTGGCATCGTCGGGTAACGTTAAATGGTATGTCGCTATCAAAGGATTTTTCGATTGTGCACCATTCAGATCGACGAGTAACCTTGTTAATGAAACGCAATTCCCATTCTTATTGTTAAACGTAAAAAATAATTCGGACCGGATATCTACGATGAGAATTTACCCGAATCCGTCGCAGAGCTGGCTGAACATCGAGTCTTCGCCAGGTAGCGGTCAATTTGAGTTTACGGTTGTTGATGTAGCAGGTAGAAATGTGATGACAGGAAAAATCGCTGATGGTCACACAACACTGGATGTCCGGGAACTTGAAAACGGAATTTACTTCCTGAATTTTTCCGATTCGGGACGCAAGTTGGGAAGTCAAAAGATCATCGTTCAGCATTAATTGAAAGCGCCCGGTTCAAAAGCCGGGCGCTCCCTTTTAAAGAATTTTTTTGTTTCGGTTTATTTACTTAGTCAATGACAATTTTTCTGGTCATTATTTTGTCGTTTACCTGGATCTGTACGATGTAGATTCCTGGAAAGAGAATCTGATTATTGTTCAATGTAAGTTTCTGAGTTCCTGCTATTGATCCTTTGAGGTCGTTTTCAATTATTATTTGCCCAAGCGAGTTTAAAACCTTTACGTTCAGATGGGACGTTTCAGAAAGCGTCACCTCAAGATTGATGGCGCCGTTTGTAGGATTTGGATAAAGTTGAAATCCATATGATTTACTTAATTCATTGACTCCCGCTGGTGTTTCGAAACTGATATCGTCGAGATAAAAACGATTACCGTAACCGGTGCCATTCACATCTTCTTCGAAATAAAAACGAAACCTGACGTTATCTTCGGCTTTGAACGGGAAAAAATTGGGATGGTTTGTGATGTTGTAAGTTTTCCATTGTGACGCCGAGGGATGGAAAAGAGCTGGATCGATGTTGCCGGAATTCTGGCACAAAGCCGCAGCTCCCGGCAGATAAATGTCGGACCACGAAGCGCCACAATTTTTGCTTGCCTGTACTTTAAAAATATCATTGTGGGTTGGGTGCTGACGGGCATAGGCATATTTAAACGTAAAGATCGCTCCGGGATTATTCTTAAAGTCGTATGAGGGGCTTTCCAGAATTTCGAGCGAGCCTGCGATCATATTTTCTCCGGGCACATACATACACTTTGTACCATTCACTCCCTCGACATTACTCTTCGTCCACAGCTCAGATGGTGTGTTCGGATTGAGGACAGTCCAGTTTGCAGGCAGTGTGACCGAATTGTTCTCAAAACTTTCACTTTGCGAGTTTGCCACATTCGGTGTTCCAGGGGTAACGTTAATCGTAAGACTTTTTGCAGCACTTCCTGCCGGTGTTGATACCTGGCAGCCAACAGTGACCGGACCGACGGAAGTAAACATGATGCTTGTTACGGAAGCTGTGGAATTCGAGATCATTGCGCCATTTCCGGCAGTCCAGGAGTAACTTGTTGGAGTTGCATTCCATGTAAAAGATTTTAACGTAAGCGTTTTTCCGGTACAGGCATCAAGACCCGGCAGAACCTGAATGTCAAGCTCCGGCTTACAGTTGGTGCCGGGATTTGTAATTCCGGTAGCAAAAAGGTTGGCAGGGTCAGAAAGATAATCTCTTCCTAAAGTAGGATCAACAATTACATTCTGCATCCATTGAGCCTGTCCCTTCGTGAACATGTTCTCACAGTACGAGTAGTCCATATAATTCTGCAGGTTCTCAATAGTCGGTGGGCTGCAAACAGCTGAATTTCCTAGATTGCAGCTTGTAAATCCTTTTGTGATCGGTGTATCGGTGATGCCGTCGTCGCCGCATGTTGTACCAACATTGTTCCAGCCCCAAACATGCTCTAGCCCGAACCAGTGCCCCGCTTCATGTGTAAGGACTCTTGAAGTGAACGAACTGCCAGTTCCAATGCTTCCCACATAACTGCTTTCGACAACAATAGCATCAACGTTTGGGGGAATTCCTGAGCCCGGAAGAAAAGTATAACCTGCTGCCTGGCCGCCGAGACTTTTTACAACATATACATTCAGATATTTGGTGCTCGGCCAGGTATAAATGTAGTTGCTGAAATCCCAGTCCCAGTAGGTGTTCGCATCCCAGTGGCGAATGATGCCGTTTGTGCAGTTGCCGTTAGGATCGCGTGTAGCCAGCTGAAATTCGATCTTTACGTTCCCAACAATATTCTTGAACGGAGTTACCACGTTCGCTGTGTCAGCATTCAATTTATTGTAGTCACGTGTCAGAATACTTACAGCGTCCTGCACCTGGGCGTCTGAAATGCACTCATTACCTCCCGTGTGGAGAATATGGAATACTACGGGAACCGTGAACATTGCGGTAGCCAGGGGCTTTGCGTGCGCGCTTCCTGACGATACTTTATCCAACTGCCGGAGTTTGGCTCTGCCGGCTTCAAAACTGGCTTTGAGCTGTGGATTTTTGGTGAACCACTCGTTCAGCACTTCAGTTGTTTTACAATATTCCTGAGCGAAAAGCTGATGACCTGCTAATATCAGAAAGTAGAATAGATTTTTTTTCATATCGTTCCGCTTATCGGGTTAATTTATCTAATGAAGGTAACAAATTCAAACATTACGGTTAAGACACATTTTTAGATCTGGTCGAAAAAAAAATCCCGCTGGTAGGCGGGACCTTTTAATTAAATTAAAATTGCTTATTAATTAATAACAAGTTTTTTGCTCATGGTAACTCCATTCATGTTCATGTTCACGAAATACACTCCTGGAGCGAGCAGACTTTGTTTATTAAAGTCGACCATATGACTTCCCGCTTCGTATGAAGTTTTTTCACTGCGAATGATCTCCTTTCCTGCAATGTCCATCAAAGTGTAACCGATAGAAGCGCTGTTGGCAAGAGTAAATTCCAGCGTGAAAGCGCCATTGCTTGGATTCGGATAAAGTTGCAATCCAACGGAACGAGTGATCTCATTCACGCCGACCGGAGTCGTGAAATTCACTTCATCGAGATAGAACCTGTTGCCATATCCACTTCCGCCAACGTCTTCCTGGAAGAAAAAGCGGATCTTCACATTGGTTTCAGATTTGAACGGATAGAAGTTCGGGTGTTGTGTGAGATCGTACCATTTCCACTCAGAAGGTTGCGGGTTGAGGTAAAGACTGTTGGTGACCCCACCTGAGCCTGTACAAAGCTGAGTATTCGATGGTACCCAAACATCAGTCCATGTACCACCGCAATTTTTGCTGGCCTGTACTTTAAAGACATCTTTGTTGTTACTGTTTTGTTTTGCGTATGCGTATTTAAATGAAAAGATCGCATCAGGATTGTTGAGGAAATCATAACCCGGGCTTTCGAGGATCTCGATTGAATTAGGGTCGAGCATCTCTCCAGGTACCATCATACAAACCTGTCCATCGGAAGCGGTATACGGAAACACTTCCCAAGTTTCGGCTGGGGTTGTTTCATTGATAATGTTCCAATATTGTGGGAGAAGGTTGCTCGGACTCTCAAAGCTCTCACCATAATTAGCAAAAATATCAGCCACGCCGCTTACGACGTTTACCGTCATGGATTGGATCGATGAGCCGCTTGCGTTTGCAACTGTACAACTAACGACCGTAACTCCGGGATTCACAAAAGTAATTGGAGTACTCGCATTGTTTGGATTTTGTATCGTAGCGTTATTGTCTGTGTCCCAAGTGTAGGAAGTCGGATTCGCGTTGGATGTATAACTTGTAGCAACTGCTGACTGACCGGTGCAAAGCGTAAATGTACTCGAAGTTATATCCAACAATGGGATGCACCCTGAAAGTGGATTGATCACACCGGTAGCGTTGAGGTTCGTTGTAGTACTAAGGTTATTTCTTGAGTTCACCGAATTTGTGACTGCGGTTTGCATGCGGGCAGCCTGACCGGTAGTGAACATCCTCTGACAATACGCATAGTCCATATAGTTCTGCATATTCTCTACAACGCCGCTGTTACAAATACTCGCGTTGTTAAGGTTACAGGAGCTGAACCCTTTTGTGATCGGGGTGTCGCTAACGCCATCATCACCGCATGCAACACCCGGATTATTTGTACCGCCCCAAACGTGGGGAAGATTGAACCAGTGTCCGACTTCGTGTGATAGCGCACGAGAAAGTGCCACTGCGCCGGTTCCAATACTTCCAACGTAAGTGCTCAGGATCACCACAGCATCTCCCTGCGTGGGAATTCCGGTGCCCGGAAGATAAGTGTATCCTGCAGCGCCGCTGCTGATGCTTTTAACAACGTACACGTTCAGGTATTTTGACGGTGGCCAAGTATAAACATAGTTACCGAACGCCGCTGAGGTCCAGTTAGTCCTGGAATCCCAATGCCTGATGATCCCATTTGTGCAATTTCCTTGTGGGTCACGGGTAGCGAGACGGAATTCGAATTTCGGATTTCCGATCATATTTTTGAATTGCGTCACCACCTGACTAGTGTCAGCATTCTGCTTATTGAAATCGCGGGTCAGGATACTCACAGCGTCCTGAACCTGGGCATCAGAAATGTTTTCCGGTCCCCCGGTGTGAAGAATATGAAATACAATGGGAATGGTGTAGAGACTTACTGCGGTTGGTCGCTGGAAGGTAGAAGCCCCATAGCCGGTTTTGTACATTTCTTTATCAATAGCAGCAGCCTCTTCTTGTTGCTTTTCGAAGGTCGCCTGTAGTTCCGGATGTTTCGCGAACCATTCTTTTTGCGCTTCAGTGGTGTAGCAGAAGTGCTGAGCTGAGCTGATCGCGGCCACCATTATAGCCAGCGAAGTAATCATTTTACGCATCGTTTTTTTCTTATAAATTTAATTTTTGGCAAGCCTTAAAGATAATGATTTTTTGCCATTCTCTATACATTCAACAGGCCTAAACGGATTCCCGTGCCTTCATAATTTAAGTAAAAATTAAATTATTTTTTACTATATTCTCAATCACTTATATTTGTGTTATTAGCACTTTTTATGGGAAAACAGGACAGCGCAGCGAAAGCCAGTAAATTGAGTTTCGAAGATTTCAGGGACATTGTCCTTGAAGATTTCAGGCTGGCCAACGACAGCCGTCAGGCAAGTCTTCTCGGCCGCAAGGAGGTTCTTACGGGCAAAGCCAAATTCGGAATTTTCGGCGACGGGAAAGAAATTGCGCAGATCGCAATGAGCAAGGTTTTTCGAAATGGGGATTTCAGGAGCGGATATTACAGGGATCAAACTTTTATGTTTGCAATTGGAGCTTTGACCGTGCAACAATGGTTCGCTGGGTTATACGGACATACCGATCTCGAACAGGAACCTATGAGTGCAGGACGACAGATGGGTGGTCACTTCGGGACGCACAGCCTGAATGAGGACGGCAGTTTCAAAGAACTGATCAACCAGAAAAATTCCAGCAGCGATATCAGTCCAACGGGTGGGCAAATGCCGAGGTTGCTTGGACTCGCATATGCATCGCATTTTTACAGGATCAATAAAGATCTTCAATCTTCAGAATTTCAGAAATTCAGCAATAAGGGAAATGAAGTTGCCTTTGGAACGATCGGAGATGCTTCAACAAGCGAAGGATTATTTTGGGAAACGATAAACGCAGCGGGCGTTCTGCAAGTACCGATGTTGGTGAGTGTTTGGGATGATGGACATGGGATCTCGGTTCCGAAAAAATATCAAACCACAAAAGAAAGTATCAGCGAAGTATTAAAAGGTTTCCAGCGGGAAAATGGAGGAAAAGGATACGAGATATTCAAAACACGCGGGTGGGATTATCCCCACCTATGCGAAACATACGAAAAAGCAATAAAGGTTTGTCGCGAAGAACATGTACCTGTTTTGGTACACGTTGAAGAAGTTACGCAGCCGCAAGGGCATAGCACAAGCGGTTCGCATGAGCGTTACAAAAGTAAGGACAGACTTCAGTGGGAGCATGATTTCGATTGCATCAGGCAAATGAGAGAATGGATACTTACCAATGCACTTGCATCCGAAGAAGATCTGGTGAACATAGAAGAAGCGGCGAAAGAGAACGTTAAGCAGGCGCGGCTTGCAGCATGGAACGATTATATCAATCCTATCAAAAACGAGATCAGTGAAGTTGCGGCGATCTTCGCAGAAATGGGAGGGGAGGCAGATAAGACCGGAAAGGAATTACTCGCAGTGAAAGAACCGAGCAGGCGGGATCTCCACACAGCAGTTAAACTGGTTCTCAGAACGCAGGGAAATTCTACTGGTGGGGAGAAATTATACAGCTGGCTGAAAAAAGCGCAGGCAGACAATAACGATCGTTACAGCTCTTATCTTTATTCGCAATCTCAAAATAATGTCGAGAGTGTTTCTTCGGTAGCGGTTCAATACGGCGCAGATAAAATGATGGATGGGCGAGAGATCCTTCGCGAGAATTTTGACGCCATCCTGAAAAAATACCCCGAAGTGATGATCTTTGGAGAAGACTCCGGAAAGATCGGAGGAGTGAATCAAGGACTTGAAGGACTTCAATTGAAATACGGCGAACACCGGGTGTTTGATACCGGCATTCGTGAAGCTACTATCATGGGACAAGCTATCGGACTTGCCATGCGCGGTCTCAGACCTATTGCGGAAATACAATACCTCGATTATTTGCTCTATGCCCTTCAGCTCATGAGCGATGACCTTGCTACCGTGCAATGGAGAACAAAGGGACGTCAGAAAGCACCGGTATTGATCAGAACTAGAGGACACCGGCTGGAAGGCGTTTGGCACAGCGGGTCACCTATGGGTATGATCGTACATGCCTGCAGAGGGATCAATATTTGTGTGCCGCGCAACATGACCGTGGCGTCGGGATTTTATAACGCGTTGCTGGAAGCTGATGAACCAGCATTGATCGTGGAACCTCTTAATGGTTACAGGTTAAAAGAAAAACAGCCCGCCAATTTCGGCGAATACAAGGTAGCACTTGGAGTTCCTGAGATCCTTCATGAAGGAAGCGATATTACGCTCGTAAGTTATGGCAGCACTTTAAGGATCGCGCAAGAGGCTATCAAGTCATTGGAAAATTTTGGAATCAGTGTCGAGCTCATCGATGTTCAGACACTCATTCCTTTCGATGTCAAACAAAGTATCGTCGAATCTGTGAAAAAAACAAACAGACTGGTCGTACTGGATGAGGATGTTCCGGGCGGAGCGAGCGCCTATATCCTCCAGAAAATAATTGAAGAACAAAGCGCGTACCGTTATCTTGATGCAGCGCCTCTCACTATAGCATCGAAAGAGCACAGACCCGCTTATGGCAGCGATGGTGATTATTTCAGCAAACCGAACGCCGACGATGTTTTTGAGCGCCTGTACACGATGATGCGCGAATCGGACCCCAATAAGTTCCCGGCCCTCTATTAGAACCAAAAAAAATGTAGTTTTGTAGCTCTGAAAGTGACCCGAAACTTTATTTATCCATTACCAATTATGATCAAGCAAATTAAACTGAGTTTATTAATTCTCCTTACAGCGGTGGCACCGGCTTTGCTCGCACAAACCAACACTGCGACTCCCGCACCGGCAAAAGAAGAAGACGAGTTTGCGAAAAAGAAGGTGGAGACCAAACTTCAGGAAGTGATCCCAACGGACTCTGTGCCTGCAGGTGATCTTTCAAAACGCGCGGTTGCGTGGATCAAGGCAGACTCAGAAAAATATAAAAAAACAAATGCCGCTTCATCGGATTCAAAAGTGGAGTGCGTCGCGGCGTTCCCGACGAAACCAAAGGAACTGAATCCTCAAGTCGATTATACCGGGAAGATCACCATGAAAGTGGTGATAGAATGCAAATCGAGTAAATACCGTTATACCATTTCAGATATTAAGCATATTAGCAAGAATGGTAAATCGAATGGTGGAAACGTTGACAATGTCGTTCCAGAATGCGGCAGTATGGGAATGACCGATATTATCTGGAAAAAACTGAAGGGTGAAATGATGCGTGACGCGGCACAGGTAGCTGCCGACCTGAAGGTCGCCATGGGTGTGATAGCGCAGGACGCAAAACCTGAAGAGTGGTAAGTCTTTCAGTCCGGTGATCTTTTTCTGGTCACTAAAATCCGGGATCGTCTTCTCATGAAACAGTTTATCAACCGGAACAGACTGTTTTTATTATTTACTCTTGGTTATGTGTTAGCCGAAGTCCTGGTCAATCCCATTGGAGAGTTTCCGTTAAATGACGACTGGTGTTACACGCATGTAGTTGTATCCTTTGATAAAACCGGAGAGTTGCTTTATGGCAATTTTCCATCGATGTCACTTGCCACACATGTTCTATGGGGATGGCTGATAACAAAAATCGCTGGATTTTCATTTTTCGCATTGCGGGTTTCTACCATGATCGCGGCGATCATTGGATGTATATTCCTTAATAAACTCGTTGTTCAGATCTCCGGGAATAAGATCGTCGGCATCTTCGCGTGCATTGTTTTAATGTATTGTCCGATCTTCTTTTCTCTTACCAATACCTACATGACTGACATCACGTTCAATACGCTCGCCATCATGTGTTTCTATTTTCTTTATAATTATTTTAATGCAGAAAGCACCCGTTTGTTCATAGCCTTTGTTGTTTGCTGCATCGCGACAACATTGGTGCGGCAATACGGCGCTTCGTTTCCGGTCGCTTTTTTCTTTGCAGTAATTTTTTCACGGTCGCGAAGCCGAAGAAATATTCTTCTTTCACTACTCTCGGTAATAGTTGTGACAGCATCTCTTAAGATTTTTGAATCTTACCTGGAAGGAAAATTGCCAGAGCATTCGTCCTATAAATTCTCGGGAAAATTCGACTTCCTGAAATGGGAATTGTGGCAAAAACTTGCGACTGAATCAAACATGCGATATAAAGAAACGGTGCGCCTCATTTTTATTTATGCAGCTCCATTTGCACTGTTGTTTTTTATTTCGATCATCAGAGAAGCCAAATTTGTACGAACGCTATTATTTCTTCTCACAAGTGTATTGACGACATGGTTCTTCTTCATTGAACAGGGAATCAGCTCGGCGAACATATTTTCTTATATGAACCTGGGTCCGGAAACTTTTTACGAGACTTTCAAAGGTTTCAGACATAATCAATATCCCGATTTCGAAAAGTTTATCATCGGGTTCAAATTTATGATGATGGTCATTTCGTTGTTTGTGTTGCTGAACGGACTGCCGGTATTGACAGGGAAGTTGAGGAAAGGCAACGATCCACTCCTCGTGTTTTTTTTATTTGTGCTGTTCAGCTATGTTTTTATGATCTTCATCACCGATAGTTTCTTCGACCGTTATTACCTGCTTCCTGTCACAATAGGTTTAATTCTGTTAAGTTATTATTCTTCGAAATATACCTTCAATTTGATTTTACCTGCATTACCACTATTGTTCTTTATTTGGATCTGCGTAGCAGGGACGAAAGATTATATGGAATGGAACCGGCAGAGATGGAATGCCTACTGGTTTGTAAGGAAGGAGTTACATGCTCAGAAGCAAAAGATCAATGGAGGATTCGAAGTGAACTGCTGGAACGAAGGAGACGGCGGGGGATGGCGCGATTTTTCGAACCTCGAAGTCTTTGATTACCTGATCCAGTTTAATAAGGAAAAAAATTTCGAGCCCATTATGGCATTCCCTTTTCAACGTTATTTTCCCTATACAAAAGACGAGATCTACGTTTTCGCGAAAAAGAAAGTGGGTACTAACGAAGAGGCCGGCAAAACCACACGGCACTAGTATCCGTATTTCTCCCGCCAGAGTTTTTTCAGATAGACACGTTGTTCAGTTTCCCGCGCGTTGTTTCCCGGTTCATAGAACTTGGTTCCGCTCAGCGCTTCCGGAAGAAATTCCTGTTCCACAAAATTATTATCGAACGAGTGCGCATATTTGTATTCTTTGCCGTAGTCAAGATCTTTCATCAGTTTAGTCGGCGCATTTCTCAGGTGCAGCGGCACGGGAAGATCTCCAGTTCTGTCAACGGCAGCCGTTGCTTCTCCGATTCCCATATAACTCGCGTTGCTTTTTGCGCTACAGGCAAGATAAGTGACACACTGAGCGAGAATAATGCGTCCCTCCGGCATGCCAATCACGTTTACTGCACTAAAACAGTTATTGGCTAACAACAAAGCGTTTGGATTCGCATTTCCGATGTCTTCACTTGCCAATATCAACATGCGTCTGGCGATGAACAACGGATCCTCTCCACCTTTCAGCATGCGGGCCATGTAATACAAAGCGGCATTCGGGTCGCTTCCTCTTATCGATTTAATGAATGCGGAAATGATATCGTAATGTTGTTCTCCGTTCTTGTCATAAAGTGCAAGATTCTGCTGGATGACAGAGAGGACAAGTTCGTTGGTGATCACTACGGGATCGTGCTGCTGACTGTTGACCGTTATTTCGAGAGCGTTAAGCAATTTTCTCGCATCCCCTCCGCTGACGCGTATAAGCGCCTCGTGTTCTTTTAACTCGATATTTCTTCGTGAGAGCAGCTCATCATGTTCTATCGCATGATGCAGCAGTGTCGCCAGTTCATCTTCTTCAAGCGATTTTAGCACATAGATCTGGCACCGGGACAAAAGAGCGGGGATAACTTCGAAAGACGGATTTTCTGTTGTGGCGCCGATGAGCGTCACAATTCCCTTTTCAACCGCACCCAGAAGTGAATCCTGCTGAGATTTACTGAAACGGTGGATCTCGTCAATGAATAATACCGGTTTGCTCTGATTAAATAAATTGTTATCGCTCGCCTTTTCTATTACCTCCCTCACATCTTTCACGCCGCTATTGATCGCGCTCAGCATGTAAAAAGGTCTTTTTAATTCGGTGGAGATGATCAGAGCCAGGGAAGTCTTTCCCACGCCAGGTGGTCCCCAGAAAATAAGCGAAGGAAGCAGGTTCCGCCTGATCGCATTGCGTAAAGCGCTGCCGTCGCCGATGATGTTCTGCTGGCCTATATATTCACTGAGATTCTTAGGTCTGACGCGCTCTGCAAGGGGCTGCATGGCTTAATGATATTTAACTGTTAAGTAAGCAATAAATTCCTACTTTTACGAGACAATTTCCACAAAATTTGTTATGATGCGTAGCCTGAATCTTTTTAAAACCGCGGTGCTTCTGCCGGCGCTTCTTGTGACTTTTTTCGCATTCAAAGGCGAAAAAGACCCGCTGCATAAACGCGTTTTCAATATCAGCCTCGATGAAGTGAAAGATGGTGTGGTTGCGAAAAAGGTCGTGTCAGACAAACTGTATTTTAAGGAGGGAAAACTCTTCAGTGATTATCTTGATCAGAAATTTGGATACTCCTGGATCCGTTACCGGATCAATAAGGATTCAGTTTATACAGATTCTACAGACACCGAGGTGCGCCTTCTCGAGGTTGAAGCAAGTTCCACAAATGCGGACAATCAAACTGTATCCATCGCTTTTACACAAGTTGAATGGGACATTGACGGTATCATCAAGATCACAAAAAGTGATAAACTGAAGCGTTATTATGATTTTGCGGGACGCGAAAAGGGCGGCAAGCCTAAAAAAGTGAAGAAGAAAAAGGATAAAAAACTTCTTGAGATAGTTCCGGCGGGTGAGGAAGCAAAAAAAGCGCATGAAGAGTCAATAGAGCCTCCAAAATCTGATCCTTCCCGCACAGATCCAAAATAAGACGCATTACGTAAATGAGTGCATGAAAAACAGAAAATGCATACAGATAGCTGTGACCTTTGTCGCGGCTATTTTTTTTATCGGAGCCTGCGGGCAATCCACTAACAGCACCAGCAACAAAAACAATATGGGCACTGAGAACAAAACGAATTCACACGACGAACATATCGCAACGGATCAAACAGCCAAAAACGAGAAAGGTATCGATACTGCTACTTTCGGGGCTGGATGTTTCTGGTGTGTGGAAGCGGTGTTTCAAAGACTTGAAGGTGTGATGAGCGTAAAAAGCGGATATAGCGGAGGAGTTGTGAAAAATCCTTCGTATAAAGAAGTTTGTAATGGCACAACCGGACATGCGGAAGTGGCCCAGATCACCTATGATAAAAGCAAGATCAGCTTTGATGAACTGTTGCAGGTGTTCTGGAAAACGCACGATCCTACTACCATGAACAGACAAGGTA
>JADMIO012736478.1_pt1 | contig 24399 bp, 19 predicted proteins | sample 8958161 | NCBI WGS metagenome assembly JADMIO01 (sample SAMN16585339, study PRJNA669376) | soil metagenome | isolation source: Crop rotation soil | place: USA: Cullars Rotation, Alabama | collected 2011
GCGGGTGCCGCGGCGGCGCGGTTACCGGTGGCGCGCCGCGCGCCGCGGCCAGAGCGCGGACGCACGGCGCATGTTTCGCGAGGCGATGCGCAACGCCGGCGAGTTCATCCACATGCGCCGCCGCCAGCGCCGGCTGCGGCAGCGCCGCATCGTCCTCCTCATCGACGTCTCCGGCTCGATGAAGGAGCGCACCGAGGCGCATCTCGCCTTCGCCCACGCGCTGGTCCGCGCCGCCGACGCGGCCGAGGCCTTCACCATCGGTACGCGCCTCACGCGCATCACCCGGGCGTTGCGCTTGAAGAACCGCGCGCAGGCGCTCACCGCGGCCTCGCTGCTCGTTCCCGACTGGGACGGCGGTACCCGGATCGGCGAGGCGCTCGGCGCCTTCCTTGCGGTTCCGCGCTTCGCGTCGCTCGCGCGCGGCGCAGCCGTCGTCGTGCTGTCCGACGGCCTCGAGCGCGGCGACCCGAGCGCCATGCGCGATGCGGTCGACCATCTGTCGCGGCTCGCCTGGCGCACGGTGTGGCTGACGCCGCTCGCCGCCGATGCCGGCTTCGAAGCGCGCACCGCCGGCCTTGTCGCGGCGCGGCCGTTCCTCGATCAGCTCGGCAACGGCGGCTCGATTGAAAGCATCTGCGCGCACGTTCTCGATCTGGCGAGGGCGGCATGAGCGCCATCGTCGACGCCCATCACCACATCTGGCGGCGCGCCGATCTGCCCTGGCTCGATGGGCCGATGCAGCCGCGCATCTTCGGACCCTACGAACCGATCCGGCGCGACTATCCGATCAGCGAGTACCTTGCCGATATCGCCAGCTGCGACATCGTGCGTTCCGTCTACGTCCAGGCCAATTGGGCCAAGGACGCGTTTGCCGACGAGGTCGCCTTTGTGCAGCGTGCTGCCGACGAGACCGGCTACCCGCAGGCGATCGTGGGCTATGCCGACTTTCTCGCCGCCGACGTGCGCCCGCAGCTCGACCGCTTGAGCAAATGTTCTGGCATGCGCGGCCTGCGCATGCAGCTGCACTGGCACGAGAACCCGCAATACCGCTTCGCCGCTAAGCCCGACCTCGCGCGCGACCCGACGTTGCAGACGAACGTCGCCCAGCTCGCCGATTACGGCTGGAGCTTCGACCTTCAGGTCTTTGCCGGACAGATGACCGGCGCCGCCGAACTCGCCGATAGCTGCCCGAAGGTGACTTTCATCCTGCAGCACGCCGGGATGATCGAAGACCTTACGGCGGCCGGATGGGTGCAATGGCGCAGCGGTATGCGCGAACTTGCCGCGCGTTCCAACATCTTCTGCAAGCTGTCAGGGCTAGGCACGTTCATTCACCGCAACGATCCCAACCATATCGCGGCGATCGTGAAGGAATCGGTCGGCATGTTCGGTCCGGAGCGCTGCCTGTTCGGATCGAACTTCCCGATCGAAAAACTGTGGACCCGCTATGCCGATCTCGTTGCCGCGTATCGGCGCGCGCTCGAACCGTTCGGCGAAGCGGCCGCGCGCGCCGCACTCCACGATACGGCGGCAAAAGTTTATCGGCTCAATTGACCTCGGGCACTTGACCTGGGGCGGGGGAGGAACGCATGGCGCTTGAAATCAAGATTCTCGACTACGGCGATATCGAGCTCGAATCGAGCTTTCTCGTGCTCGGGCGCGATTGCGGCCGCACGCGGCGGGTGCCGACGCTGGGCTTCCTCGTCCTCGGCGGCACCTGGCCGGTGGTGATCGACACCGGCTACCGCTCGAACCAGATCATGGAAACGCTCGGCATGCGCGGGATGCAGTCGCACGAGAACATGATCGAGAATCAGCTCAAGAAGCACGGGTTGCGGCTCGGCGACGTGCGCTACGTGCTGCACACGCATCTACACATCGATCACGCCGGCAAGGATGATCTGTTCCCGATGAATACCGCGGTCGTCCTCAACCGGCGCGAACTCGAATATTCGGTCTCCGGCCTGATGCATCCGCAATATCCCGCGGTCGATATCAAGCACCTGATCGATCGCCTGCACACAAAGGGAGCGCTGCGCTTTCTCGATCTGGAAATCTCCGGCCCGACTGAACTGATGCCCGGATTAATCTGCGAAGCGGCCGGCGGTCACACCGAAGGCTCGATGAACGTCATCGTCAAGACCGCGGAGGGGGTGGCGACGATCTGCGGCGACGTGCTCTACGACATCAACGACCAGCTGGTCGAACCTTTCCGTGAAATCAGCGACATGGAGCCGCGCGTCACCGGCAATCACGGCACGACCAAGCGCCAGGAGAAAGCGGCGATCAAAAAGGTGGTCGCATCGTCGCGCTTCGTGCTGCCGGTGCACGACCGGCCGGCGCTGATCGAGGCCGGGCAGGTGGTCGGCCGGTTGCAGGACGCGGTGCCGGGGCCCGTGGTCCAATCCCTGCCGCGGCGCAATTGGTTTCCGGCGTAACGAGGGAGGTCCCGATGAGTCACACCGCGCTGCGCCGCGAGTTTTCCGACCTGATCGATCTCGACGCGCCGGTCGACCGGCTCGCGAGCGGATTCACCTTCACCGAAGGACCGATCTGGCACCCGCGCGACCAGTATCTGCTGTTCTCCGACATGCCGGCCGACGTGCGTCGGCGTTACGACGAGCGCAGCAGCGTGCGCGAGGTGATGCGGCCGTCGAACAAATGCAACGGCATGACCTACGATGCAAACCTCGCGCTCATCGTCTGCGAGCACGCGACCTCGAGCCTGATCCGCGAACGCGACGGCCGGCGTGAGATCGTCGCCTCGCATTTCGACGGCAGGGAGCTCAACAGCCCGAACGACGTGTGCGTGCGCTCCGACGGCTCGATCTACTTCTCCGATCCCTGGTACGGGCGCATGCCGGTCTACGGTGTCGAGCGGCCGCGCCAGCTCGGCTTCCAGGGCGTCTACCGTGTGCCGCCCGGCGGCGGCGAACCGCAGCTTCTCGTCGAACGCAACCTGTTCGATCAGCCCAACGGGCTCTGCTTCTCGCCCGACGAACGGCAGCTTTACGTCAATGACACGGTGCGGTGTTTGATCCGCGTGTTCGACGTCAACGCCGATGGTTCGCTCGGCCCCGACCGCATTTTCGCCTCCGGCATCCGCTCCGAGCTGGAGCCGGGCGTGCCCGACGGCATGAAATGCGACAGCGCCGGCAACATCTGGGTGACCGCGCCCGGCGGCGTTTGGGTCTACAACCGTTCCGGTGCGCTCGTCGGCAAGGTCAGGGTGCCGGAGCTCGTCGCCAACCTGCATTGGGGCAAGTCGGACTGGCGCACGCTGTTCATGTGCGCGACGCATTCGCTCTATGCGGTGCGCACCAAGGTCGGTCCGCGTATCGAGCCGTTCATGCGCGCGAGCGCATCGGCCGGGGCGGGCGCGGCCACGTCTGCTGCGACACCCGAGCGCGCCAGCGCCCACGGCGGCGGCGGTCTCAGGCTCGATCCCTCCCGCTGCGCGCTTATCATCCAGGACATGCAGAACGACGTGGTGATGGATGGCGGCGCGTTTGCCGCCTCCGGCTCGCCGCAGCACGCCCGCGAGCAGAACGTCATCGAGAACATCCGCCGCCTGGCGGAAGCGTGCCGGTCGCGTGGGGTGATGATCATCCACGTCTGGTTCGTCGTCGAGCCGGGCGCCCCCGGCGTCACGCTCAACGCGCCGCTGTTCGAAGGCTTGGTCGATTCCAAGGCGATGGTGCGCGGCACCTGGGGCTCGGCGCCGGTCCCCGGCCTCGAGCCGCAGCCGGGCGATCATATCGTCGAGAAGGTGCGCATGAGCGCCTTCGAAGGCAGCAGGCTTGAAATCACGCTCCGCGCGGGCGGCCGCGACACGATCATCGACACCGGCGCCTGGACCAACATGTCGATCGAGCACACCGCGCGCACCGGCGCGGACAAGGGCTATTTCGTCATCGTGCCGGAGGACTGCTGCTCCACCATGAACGCGGATTGGCACCGCGCCTCCATCCAGTATGCGATGCAGAACGTCGCCGCGGTGACGAAATCGAGCGAAGTGATCGCCGCGCTGGGGTAGCTGCGTCATTGCGAGCGAAGCGAAGCAATCCAGTCGCCGCCGCGGAGCTTGATTGCTTCGTCGCTCCGCTCCTCGCAATGACGAAGTTCGGCCTACGCCGGCAGCGCGAGGCCTTCACTGGCGAACGCGCGCTGCACGGCCGGGCGGCCGGCGAGCCGGCGCGCATGTTCGGTCCAGCGCGGGAAATCGTGCGCCATGTCGAACCCCAAGACCGGTCCGCGGCCCCAGGTCCAGTAAACCAGCAGGTAAGGGTCGGCGACGCTGTAGCGCTCGCCGATTGCCCACGGCGCGTCACCGAGCTTTTCTTCGACGGCGCCCCATAGATCGCGGCACGTTTTTCTGCCGGTGGCGGCGACATCCTCGACGGCGCGCGGGTCGGCGGCATAGCGCTCCGCGCGCCGGACATGTACGAACGCGACGTGGATGGTCGAAGAGATCCAGTTGAGCCACTCGGCGCAGCGCGCCTCCTCGCGCGGGTCCCACGGCCAAAGCCCCGCCGCCGGATGCCGCGCCGCTATGTAGCGAAGAATGGCCGGCGCTTCGGTCAGCACCCAGTCACCATCGACGAGCGCCGGCACGCGCGCCTTCGGGTTGACGCGCAGATACTCGGGGCTGTTCTGCTGGTTGGCGGCGAAATCGACGCGCGAAAGCTCGTAGCGCGCACCAATCTCCTCCAGCACGATGTGCGGGGCGAGCGAACACGCGCCGGGCGCATAGTAGAGCTTGATCAGGCGATGCTCCCGGCCGTCAGTAGGTGGCGCGGCCGCCGGAAAGATCGAAAGCGGCGCCCGTCGTGAACGAATTTTCCGCGGTCGCGAGCCAAGCGATCATCGAGGCCGCCTCTTCCAGTTCGAGCATGCGCCCGCGCGGGACCTTGGAAAGGACCATAGCCAGAAAATCCGGGCCCTGGCTCATTCCCATGGCCGTCTTGGCGACCGACGGCGTCACGCAATTGACCGAGATATTGTACGTGGCAAGCTCCTTGCCGAGCGATTTGGTCAGCGCGATCACGCCCGCCTTCATCGAAGAGTAGGCCGGCGCCCGCGGATTGCCTTCCTTGCCGGCGATCGACGCGAGATTGACGATGCGCCCGTAGTTCGCCGCGATCATGTGCGGGACCACCGCGCGGCAGCAATAGAAAGTGCCGATCAGCCCCACATTGACGACGTCGCGGAAAGCCTCGGGCGGATATTCCCAGGTCGTCGCATTCGGCCCGACGATCGCGGCATTGTTGATGAGGATGTCGATCTTGCCGAAATGATCGAAGGTGGCCTTGGTCGCGGCCTCGACCGCAGCAAGGTCGGCGATGTCGATCACCCAGCTGTGGACACGGTCAGGCTTGTCGATGCGCTTGACCGTCTCTTCGAGCATCGCCCGGTCGCGGTCCCACATCGCAATCCGGGCGCCGGACGCGAGCATGCGGTTTGCGACCGCGAGGCCGATGCCTTGGGCGCTGCCGGTAACGATGGCGACGCGGTCTTTCAGATCATAGGCGTTCATGCGATGCCCCTGTGGAGTCGCGCAAATGCGTAACCGGCGCCGCTCTCGGTAGCAAGCCGCTCGCGCAGCGAGGGCAGGGCCCTATGCTCAGGCCTGGGGCGGCCGCGTCCACGGCCGGCGTTCGCGGTCCGCCGTCTTGAAGGCCGCAATCTCGGCGCGATAGCTCTTGGTGAGGTCGATGTCGTCCCAGCCGTTGAGCAGCTGATTGCGGCTCACTTCATCGATCGAGAATGCGAAGGTCCGGTTTCCGCGCGCGATCGTTTGCCGTTCGAGATCGACGGTGACGGGGAGTGCCGGATCGGCGGCGACCAGCGAACCCAGTTCGGACACATCGGCGTCGGTGACGACAGCCGGCAGCAGTCCGTTCTTGACTGCGTTCTGCGCGAAGATGTCGCCGAAAGACGGCGCGATCACGCAGCGGATTCCTGCATCGTAAAGCGCATAGACGGCGGCCTCGCGCGAGGAACCGCCGCCGAAATTGCGCCCGGCGATGAGGATTGCCGCATCGCGCCACGCCGGCTGGTTGAGCGGAAAGTCCGCTTTCTCATTTCCCTCAAGGTCGTGGCGCAGGTCGTGGAAGAGGGTGTGGCCGAGGCCGCCGGCGCGGGGGAGTTTCAGAAAGCGCGCCGGCAGAATCTGGTCGGTGTTGACGTTGGGCAGAAGGAGCGGGCAGGCCTTCGCGGCCAAACGCGTAAACTTTTCCACTCTCGGCTCCTACGGCTCGCGCCCGGCGAGCAGCGGCCGCACGTCAGCGAGGTGTCCGCTCACCGCGGCGGCCGCGACCATCGCCGGCGACATCAGGTGGGTGCGCGCGCCGGGACCTTGCCGGCCGCGGAAGTTGCGGTTGGTGGTCGAGGCACAACGCTCGCCGGCCGCCACGAGATCGCCGTTGATGCCGACGCACATGGAACAGCCCGACTCGGCCCATTCGAGCCCGGCGGCGCGGAAGATGCGGTCGAGGCCTTCCTCTTCCGCCTGTCGTTTGACCGTCGAGGAGCCGGGCGAGACCAGGCCCGGCACTTTGCTGCTGCGTCCCGCGAGCACGGCCGCCGCGGCGCGCAAATCCTCGATGCGCGAGTTGGTGCACGAGCCGATGAAGACGCGATCGATCGCGATCTCGGTCAGCGGTTTGCCCGGCGTGATGCCCATGTAGTCGAGCGCGTCGCGCAGGTATTTCGCGCGCACCGGATCGGTCTCGAGCGCCGGGTCGGGCGCGCTGCCGTCGATCGGCAGGGCATCGTCGGGCGTCGTGCCCCAGGTGACGACCGGGACAATGCGCGCGGCATCGAGCGTAACCTCGCGATCGAACGAAGCATCGGCGTCGGAGGCGAGTGCCGACCAGGCTTCGACGGCTTGGTCGAACGCCGCGCCCTGCGGCGCGTAGGGCCGGCCCTTGATGTAGGCAAAGGTGGTCGCATCGGGGGCGACCACGCCGCAGCGGCCGCCGGCCTCGATCGACATGTTGCACACCGTCAGGCGGCCTTCCATGGACAGTGCCGCAATCGCGCTGCCGCCGTATTCGATCGCGTGACCCTGCGCGCCGTCAGCGCCGATGCGGGCGATGATGGACAGAACGATATCCTTGGCGCCGATGCCCGCGGCGGCCTTGCCGCCGACGGTAACGCGCATGCGCTTCGGCCTTTTCTGCCACAACGTCTGCGTCATCAGCACATGGGTGACTTCCGAGGAGCCGATGCCGAAGGCGTAGGCGCCGAACGCACCGTGCGTTGACGTGTGGCTGTCGCCGCACACGATCAGCAATCCGGGAAGCGTCAGCCCTTGTTCGGGGCCGACCACGTGGACGATGCCCTGGCGCGGATCGCCGATGCCAAACAGCTTGATGTGGTTGGCGGCGGTGTTCGCCTCGAGGTCGTCAATGAGTCCCGCGATCTCGGGATCGGCTATGGCGCGGCCGCGATTGCGGGTCGGCACGTAGTGGTCGGCGACGGCGAAGGTCAGAGCCGGCTCGGCGACCGTGCCGCCGCGCGCCTGCATCTCGCTGAAGGAGTGAAACGAGCCTTCGTGCACGTAGTGACGATCGACCCAGAGGAGCGCGGCGCCATCCTCCCGCCGAACGATCTCATGCGCCGACCAGAGCTTGTCGATGAGGGTAAGCGGCTCGTCGGTTTGTCGTTTGTTCATTACGCGGCTCGTTCAGGCGCGATCATGTGCCTCGACGTAGCGCCTTGTCGAGGGTGGGCGATCCTGTATGCTGAAAATACCACCCCGCGCAGCCCGATTGAACAACGAGAGCAAGCCGGCAAGCTTGAAAGTCGGCGGCTTTGCCAGCCAGCCTACCTGGGACTCTGAATTGAGACTGTGAAACATGACCGAGAACACGCTCTCCGCCCGCCTGCGCCGCGCTCCCATCCTCATGGCAGCCGGTGTCTACGACGCACTCACTGCGCTGATCGCCGAGCATGCCGGCTTCGAGGCGCTTTACGTCTCCGGCAGCGCCATGGCGCACACGCGGCTCGGGCGGCCCGATATCGGTCTCGTCAGCATGAACGAGGTCGTGCAGACGGTTGCGCTGATCCGCGATCGCGTCGGTGTCCCCCTCATCGTCGATGCCGACACCGGCTACGGCAACGCGCTCAACGTCGAGCGCACGGTGCGCGTTCTTGAGCGCGCCGGCGCCAACGCGATCCAACTCGAGGACCAGGATTTCCCCAAGCGTTGCGGTCATCTCGACGGCAAGGCGGTCATTTCGGCGCAGGAGATGGTCGGCAAGATCAAGGCCGCCGTGGATGCGCGCCATTCGGCGGACACGCTGATCATTGCCCGCACCGATGCCATAGCGGTCGAGGGTTTCGACCGCGCCATGGCGCGCGCCGCGCTGTTTCTCGAGGCGGGCGCCGACGTCTTGTTCATCGAGGCGCCACGGGAACGCGATGAGCTCAGTCGCATTTGCGCGCGGTTCGCCCAATCGGTGCCGCTCCTTGCCAACATGGTCGAGGGCGGCAAGACGCCGATCCTGCCGGCGAGCGACCTTGAGGCGCTCGGCTTCGCCGTGGTGATCTTTGCCGCCGGCATCGTGCGCGCGGTCGCGAAGACCGCTGAGGAATTCTATGCCTCGCTCAAGGCGCACGGCACCACCGCGCCGTTCCGCGCGCGCATGTTCGATTTCACCGGGCTCAATCAGTTGATCGGCACGCCGGAGATGCTGGAGCGCGGCAGGCGCTATGCCAGCCGCGAACCGGAGTCCGAGCGAGCTTCGGGAGGGCGCTGACGCGGCCACGCATCGCGCGGGTCCGGAAGCAAGAAACGGGAAGCCGAAATGAAGACTTCTGATCTCGTGATCAAGAATGCGCGCGTGCTCCGGCCAAACGCTAGGGGAATGGACTGGCTCGACCTCGGCACAAGGGACGGCGCGATGGAGGGCAGTTGCAATCGGCTTCCGCGGCACTATCAATAACCACGCCTGCTCAACGACATGGCCTGGTGACGCACTGCTCATGCCTACGCAGCCGAACCGCAACATCCAAAGACTCACGCTGCACGTCGGCGTAGGCACGCTCGCGTCCGCGTTGTCGAACGTCTTCTCGGCGGTGTTTCTGATCCGCGTCGGCCTGGCGCCGGCCGAGGTTTTTCTCGCCTTCGCCGCGATCCTGGCATTGCGCTTTGCGCTCCGCCCGATCGTGCTGGTCGCGGCACCCGCGATGGGGCTGCGACGGGCGCTCATTTTCGGGATCGTCCTGAGTTCATTGTCCTGCCTGGTGCTTGCGCTGGTCGACGGCGTCGGGCTTGCGCTCGCGGTGTTCATCGCCGTTTCAGCACTCGGCCAGGTGTTTTACTGCACGTGCTATCATGTCTTCTTCTCCGCTCTCGGCGATGCCGGGCGCCGCGGCAGCCAGATCGGATGGGTCCAGGCGTTTGCCACCGTTGCCGCACTGGCCGGCCCGGGGTTAGGTGGCCTTCTGCTCATGACGTTCGGGCCTTTGGCCGCCTTCGGCGCTGCGTTCCTGGTCGGTCTCGCCGGCATCCTGCCACTCCTGCACATCGACGAACCGCGAGTCGAGCGCGTGGTGCCAGACGGCGCTTACGCCGCGGCGGCCAACGCGGTGCGGCTCTACTTCGCCGATGGCTGGATCCAGGTGAGCCTCACCACGGCGTGGAGCATCGTGATGTTTCAGGCACTCGGAGGTCGCTATGACAGCTTCGGCGGAACGTTGTCGCTTGCGGCTCTCGCCGGTGCCCTCGGCGGGCTTGTGCTGGGCCGTTTCATCGACAGCGGTCACGGGCGGGCGGCACTGTGGCTCAACGCCGCCGTCCTGGCAGCGGGCCTCGTCCTGCGCTGCCTCACCTTCGGCCATGCCGCCGCCGTGATTGCGGTCGCCGTCGGCACCACGATGCTGAGCGGCCTCTATCTGCCTTCATGGATGACTCCGGTCTACAACGAAGCAAAGACATCGCCCTGCATGCTGCGCTTTCAGTTCGCCGCCGAAGGTGGCTGGGACGTCGGCGGCGCGCTCGCCGGCGGCGTTGCGGCGGCGATCTGCTTCTTCGGGCTGCCGGTCGAGGCTGCGATCCTGCCGGCGCTGCCGATGGTCTTAGTGCAGGCGCTGCTGCTCGACCGCTCCTACGCGACGCAATACCGCGCAGCACTGGCGGCGTAGGCCATCACCTTCGGCAGGAGCCCCGATTGAGCCGGTGAATCCGGAACGGCGTTGAAGCTCGCGGACTGCACCGATTCACGGTACAGGCTCATTCGCTGGCCCACCCGCGCGCCGTGTTGTTCAGGTGGAAATCATCTTTTTCTCGACACCGACGCCAGCCGCGAGCGCGCGCTCGTATTCGAGCGGCACTGTCGCGGAGTCCTGCAGCGCGATGCCGGTAGAGTCAAACAGGGTGATCTCGTTGTCAGAGGTCCGTCCGGGCTTGCGGCCGGTGATCACTTCGCCAATCTCGCCGGCAATATCGCTCTCTTTGATCGCGCCGGTGCGCAACGGGACATTGATCTCTCCGTCGGTCCGGCATTGGCGTATATCGTCGACGAAGATGCGCGCCCGCTGCAGGATCTTGGGATCGAGCTCCTGATCGCCGCCCTTATCGGCGCCGAGGGCGGCGATGTGCGTTCCCGGTGCTATCCACTCGTTCATGACGATTGCGCCGCGTGCCGGCGTCACCGTGACCACCACGTCGGCGCCGCTCACGACCTCCGGCAGCTTGGTCGAAGCCTTGAGCTTCAGCGCCGGGAATTTGGGCTGCTGGGTGGCGAGGAAGTGGTCAAGTGTTGCCTGGGTGCGGCTCCAGATGCGCACCTCTTCCCAGGCGAAAATCTCGTTGCACGTCGCAAGAGTGCCCTCGGCCATGTGGCCGGCGCCGACAATGGCGAGCCGCTTGGAATTCTTGCGCGCCATCCATTTGGCCGAGACCGCGGCAGCCGCGCCGGTGCGCATCACCGTGTGATAGCTGCCGTCGCAAATGGCGAGCGGGAAGCCGGTCTCGGGATGCGTGTAGATCAGGATCGAGAATACGGTCGGCAGATCGTACTTCTCGCGATTGCGCTCGCGGATCGATACCCACTTGCACGCAGCGGCCTCCGGCTCCTCGATGTAGGATGGCATCGCCTCCCACTCGCCAGGATATTTGTCGAGCACGATGTGCCCCTTCGGGTCCATGTAGTAGCGGCCCTCGCCGTGCATGCGGTAGGCCTGTTCGACGCAATTGACGTAATCAGCCGCCGTCAGCAGACCCATCATGTCGGTGCGGCTCAGAATGAGCGTCTTGCGATTGCGCCAGCTCTCCATTTGTCACCCCCGCTGTCTATGTCTTCCGCTTGACCCGTGCTCGCGTGCAGACCAAATAAATCTCGGCCCGCCTAGGCCTTCTCAGCCGTGCGCAAGCGCTCGATCTCTTCAAGCACGAGCCGGCGATTGTTGGCGGCGGCGCCGTAGTCGGGCTTGATATTCAGCGCCTTCTCGTAGCTTGCCAGTGCTTCCTCGAATCGTTTCAGCTCTTCCAGGACGAGGCCGCGGTTGTTGAGGACCGGGGCCGCGTCCGGGGCCACCGTCAGCGCCTTGTCGTAGCTCGCCAGCGCCTCCTCGAAGCGCGACAAGTCGGCCAGGACATTGCCGCGATTGTAGAGCGCCTCGATGACCGCGGGTGCGGCGGCGACGGCCTTGTCGTAGCTCGCCAACGCTTCCTCCGGGCGTTTGAAGGCTTCGAGAATGAGCCCGCGCATGTTGAGCGCGTTCGCGTCGTTCGGGCGCTGCACCAGCAATTGGTCGCAGTTGGCGAGCGCTGCATCGTAGCGGCCGAGATCGAACAGAATGTTGCCGCGGGAAGCGAGCGCGACGATGTCGTCGGGTTTGAGCGACAGCGCCTTCTCGAATTGCGCCAACGCCTCCTCGCGGCGATTGAGCTTCAGCAATTCCATACCGCGGCTCGCGAAGCTGGCAGCGTTGTCGGGCGGGGCCGGTGCGGGCGCTACCGGCTGCGCGGCCGCCCCTTGCACGGTGGATTTGCTGTGGTCGTTGGGGGAAACGACCAGCGGCGGAAAGCAGACGAACGCCTGCAAGTCGCGGTAGATGCCATTGAGGGTGGCGTCGATGCCGATATTGCGAATGCCGATCGAACCCGCCGGCCGCGGCAGGCCCTCGGGCCACGTGATCAGCATCGGCCGCAACGGAAAACAGCGGCTGCGCAGATTCTGCGCGCCTTTCGGCGAGACCGTGTAGGAGCCGGTCCCGAACAGCCACAGCAGCTTGTGTGCACGCGGCGACAGCGGCAGTTGTTGAAAATCCGGAATGTGGGCGCGCATCTTGTTCTGATCGAATTGCGCGACGCAAGGCGACACGCCGGGCAGCACATCGAACATCATCGTGGCGTCGAAATTCCATCCCCAGAAAATCATGTCCCAGTCCGGCGGCAGCGATTTCAGCACCTCCTCCGCCACCGCCTCGAACTTGGAATGAAACACTGTATCGTCCTCGGCGACGGTTACGGTTTGGCCCTGGGTCGCGGCCGCCTGCCACAACGTGCCGTGCGACAGGGCGAGGCCGACGGCGCCCACCGAGTAGCTGTCCAGAATATCCGGCGCCACCAGCCCCTGCTGCGCGAGCGCGCCGATATCGAGGCCACTGCCGTCAATCGCCGGGAAACGCACCACCTCGGTGAGATGGCGATTGGCCGCCACGAATTCGGCGAGCCGGTCCTGGCTGCGATCGAGGTTTATAAGGTGGATGCGCAACTAAAGCTCCGTCGAGAAGGGTGCGTCCGCGGCCCCGCGGCGCGACCGCGGGCTGCAGCAAGCGTCCCGCAGCGTGGGGTCGTGAGTATGCGGCGCGCCAACGGCGGCGCAAGGCTGTGACCGAAACCAATCCATATCAGACTGATCGCACAGCGGCTTGTCTCATGCGACGGCGACCGCCGACACGCCGCCGCAGGCTGACCAGCGGGGGAGCCCGATGGCGCGCCCATCGCCCGCGCCGGTGCGCCGCCCATGCAGCGCCTAACGTCCACCGGCCTGTTCACGTGCGCCGGGCGGCGCTGGCCTTGCTCTTGATCCGGTTATGGCACATTAGCTGTCACCGGGCTCGAATCGCCGCTGAATCTTGCAGGCCGGAGTGTGCATGATTGGCTAGGGATCTGATCATCGTGCGCGCCGGCAAGCGCTCGCTGCATTCCACCTGGCTGGAGGCCGATACACCGCGCAACTGGGACCTCCTGCTCTGTCCGTACGAGGAAATTCCGCCACAGCCGGCCGGGGTTCTCGTCTACGACGTCATTCCCGGCGAGAAATTCCGCGGGCTCGCGGTCCTGCTGAAGGAGTGGCCCGGCTGGCGCGACTACCGCTACGTGATGTTTGCGGACGACGACCTCTACGCCACGCAGGAGACCTGGTCGCTGTTCTTCGAACGCTGCGCTAAGTTCGGCGCCAAACATTCGCAGCCGGCGCTCGCGGAGAACTCGTTCTTCAGCCACACCGTCACCATGCGCAATACCGAGTTCGTGGCGCGGCGGGTGAGTTTCGTCGAAGTCATGCTGCCCTGCTTCCACAACGACGTGTTGCCGGAAATCCCAGCAACGTTCAGTCTTACCGCCATCGGCTACGGACTCGATCTGCTCTGGTCGAAAATGCTCGGCTACAAGGACGTATTCGTGATCGACGAGACGCCGGTGCTGCACACGCGCCGCCTCCGCGGCCATCGCGACCGCGAACTCGGCCGCAAGTGGGACGCGGAACTGTTCCAGTTCCTGCGCGACAACCAGATCCCGTGGCTGATGAAGACATTCGCCGGGATTCTGCCGAACGGCGAGGAAATAGCTGAGGGCCACCCGGCGTTTCTCCATCGCCTGTTTCGCGGCTATGAGCACGTGTTCGCACAGGACCCGCGGCGCTTCGAGGAACTGATCCGGCTGCAATTCGCCGAGAATCCGAAGCCGTGACTCGCGATCCGCCAGCCTCCCCGGGGTATTGCATCCGGAGGAGGGTCAAGGAAAGCGTTCTCGCGGCGCGTTCGCACCCGAGTTTTGCTCAACGAAGCACGAAAAGCACCGCGCCCGGTCCCGTCTGACGGACGCCGGCGGTGGTACCGGCTCCATCTCAATCGCGCCCGGCGCATGAAATCAGGAAGGCGAAACGCCGACAGACGCGTAGCGTTCTCCGTCCGCATCGACGGATGCGGCCGCGCGCCGGATCTTTCCGCCCTCTGCCGCGTGCGGGAGGGCAGGAGGGGCGCGCTCGCCTGTCGGCGTTCCACCGCGGCACTTGCGGCAGCGAGCCAACGCCGCCGCTCAGCTCCAGGACGCGCTTCCTGGGATGCGGCTAACATCAGGCGTTACCTGAAGCTCGCCTGTCCCAGTCCAGCGAGCTCCTCGCAGACCGGTCATGATGCCGGCCGGGCGTAAAGCCGGAGCCGCCCGAGAGCCAAAGTGACGAGCTTCCGCCCGCAGGAACCGCACTCGCCCCAGCCGCCGGCGTCACCACGCGGCCGTCCTGTAGTTGAGCGAGATTCGTGACGTCCGTATCCGAAATAGGGACGAATGTCAATGGAAATGTGACGCCGCCACAAGCCCACGCCGGGGCCTCGAAAGCGCGCTCCTGAACGCTCCGCTGAACCACGGCAAGATCGTAGATCAAAGGCCTGCGCAGTGGTGGTCTATCGCCTTTTGCAAAATTCGGCGTTTGGCCTGGAGGAAGTCAGCCGAATGACGGCCGCCTTATGAGGATGTCTTGCGCGCGCTCGGACTCGCAAACCGCGCCGACCCAATAACGGAAATCCTCGCCAAGAAGATCATAGAAATTGCGCAACCCGGTGAGCGCGATCCGCTACAAATTAGCGTGCGAGGGATTGCCGATCTTGGGGTTCATCCTTTCACACCACACGGATGAACAGCCTCGGTGAGTGCACGGTTTTCAAGCATGCGGTAGCGCGGATGGCGATCGAAACGCGGCGGCTTTGGTGACCGACGTGTCAGGGGCGCTTGCTGGCTCTGGTCAGCGTAGCGGTCAAAGAGCGCCAAGGGCCACCGGTTGCCCGCCGCGGTCCATCGAATCTTCCGCCGCCGCGATCGCGCGGACGATCGCTACCGCAGTGGCAAGCTGATGCCGGTTCGCATCGGCCGATCTCACAGCGTCGAGAAATGCGCGCAGTTCCCGCGTCAGCGGCAATTCGCTGCCATAGGGTGGATGCGCAGTCTCGCCGCGCTTGCCATAAAGCGCGAGCTTGTGCTCGGCGTTGTCGTCGAAGAGCAAGGTCGCATCCTCGCCGACCACGGTCACCTTCTTTTGCGTCGCGGGTGAATTCCAGCTCACAGTGGACAGCAGGACGGCGTCGCCGTAGCTGAACTTTGCCACCGCGGCCTCGGCAGTGACGTCGCCGGCTAGCTTCCAGGCGCATACCTCGGCTGGGTCGCGCCCGAAGATCGCGCCCGCCATGGACAGATGATGAGGCAGCCAATCCCACAGCACCGAGGAGTCGCGGCGCGGGCGATCATTGACGCCTTCGCACGCGAGGTAGCGAAGCTTGCCGAGCTTCGGCGCCAATTCCAGGGCAGCAACAAACGCCGGATGATAGAGAAAAATATGCCCGACGAAGACGAGGCCGCCGGATTTCTCCGCGGCGTCGCGTAGGCGTTCCGCATCCGCGACCGTTGTCGCCATCGGCTTCTCGATGAACGTCGGGACGCCGGCGGCGACATAAGGCAACGCGATCTCGGCGTGGGTCGCGCTCGGCGTCGCGATCACGACGCCGTCGAGGCGCGGCGTCGGATCGCCCCGCGCGATGATCGTCAACGCGACATCAGGGAATGAGCGCAGCGTGCGCTCGATGTTCTGGCCCCATCTCCCGCGTCCGACGAGCCCGAGGCGCAAGGTCATGGCGGCAATCCTGCACCGCGATGGTAGCGGCGGCGCGAACGCTATCGATCTTTGTAGCTGTCCTGCTGGCGCGCCCAGGCCACGAAGGAAGCAAGCCCGGCGCGCAAATCGACTTGCGCGGCGTAGCTCAGATCCTTTGCCGCCTTGGTGAGGTCCGGACATCGGCGCTGCGGCTCGCCGGCGGGGTAGGTGGCCGGATACTCGATGAACTGGACTTTCGTGCCGGAAATGACCGAGGTGTATAACTCGCCGAGATCAGCCATCGATATTTCGTTGTCGGAGTTGCCGATGTTGTAGACGTCGCCGGCTTTGCCGTTGAGCAGCACCTTGAGGAAGCCGGTAATGGCATCGGTGATGTAACAAAACGTCCGCGTCTGCCGCCCGTCGCCGTGAATCGGCAGCGCCCGTCCGTTGAGCGCCTCGAACGTGAACATGGGAATGACGCGCCGGTCGTCGTGCCGCATACCCGGCCCGAACACATTGAAGGGGCGCACGATCCTGGTCTGGATGCCGTACTGTTCGTTGTAGATCGTGGTTATCGTTTCGCCGAGACGCTTGGATTCGTCGTAGCAGGCCCGCGGTCCGACGCTTGAAACGAAACCATGATAGGTCTCCGGCGTGGGTATCGATTTCGGGTCCGGGTCGCCGTAGATCTCGCTCGAACTGAAAAACAAAAATCCTTCGAGCCCCTGGTTCTTGCGCGCCAATTCCAGCAGGTTCTTGGTGCCGTGCACGGCGCTTTCGATCGTCTGCAGCGGATACTTCATGTAATACACAGGCGAGGCGACGCCGGCCGCATGGATGATGAAGTGCAGGTCCTCGCGGACCGGGAGCGGGTAGGAGATATCGGCCCAGGCATCGACGACATTGGCGTCGCGGCCTTCGCTCTCGTGCAGGGCGGCCTGCTCTCCGGTTATGTAGTTATCGACGGAGATCACCTTGCAGGGCCGCTGCAGCACCTTCTCGTTGAGGTAGCGGAAGACGTCGATAAAGTGCCGGCCGAGAAAGCCAGCGCCGCCGGCGAGCAGAATGGTTTTGCCGGAGAATCGCTGCGCATCCCGGCCGAGATTGGCCACGATGCGTTCGGCATCGGCCGCGGCGGCTGTCAAATTGGAGGTCATGTCACTTCTCTTGGCGGAATCGGCAGGAAGTAGCGGTAGGGCCCGTCGACCTTCTTGCGAATGTCGTTGAGATACTCATAGGCGAACACGACCAGCACGTCCGGCCGATGCTGCTTGAGGTGGGCGTTGGGCACGATCGGGATGTGGGTGCCGGGGGTAAATTTGTTCTGCTTGAGCGGGCTGTCATCCACCGTGAACTCGATCAATGACGGTCCGATGCTCCCGTAGTTGCAGATCGTAGATACGCGTGCAGGCGCGCCGTATCCGGCGACCTTCACGTTCTCGGCTTGCAAACGCTGCAGCAGCCCGCGGAATGCGGCGATCTCGGCGTCCACCTTGGTCTTGAATTCCGCGAGCTTGGCGGCGGTCAGGCTTGCTTCCTCCTCTTCGAGGAGAGCGCGCACGTTAGCCGATTGTGCGCCCTGTCCGTGCCGCTTCACCGTCACCTGCAGCGAGCCGCCATGCGGTTCGATGCGTTCGACCTCGACCACGACCATGCCATTGGCGCGGAACAAGTGATCAAGTGACGTCAGCGAGTAGTAGAAGATCCGGTCCAGATAGAAGCGCTCGAACTGCAGGCTGCGCAGGATGTTGCCGATATATTCCACCTCGATGATGAATTTTCCGTCATCGGCGAGCAGAGTTTTCACGGCATCGATGAAGGCACGGGGCTCCTCGAGATGGGTGAATACGCTGCTTGCGACGATGACGTCGGCCTTGCCGTGGGTCCGCGCGATCTCGGCGGCGGTCCGCGTGTCAAAGAACGCGCATACCGTCGTCAATCCCTGATCGTTGGCGATCTTCGAGACGTTGACTGATGGTTCGACGCCGATCGCCTTGACGCCCAGAGCTTTCAGCGGCTTGAGCAGAATGCCGTCATTGGATCCGACATCGACGACGAAGCCGGCATCCTCAAGCTGCGCCGCGAGCCGCTCGAAGTGGCTGACCAGGCCGGCATTGACAGAGGAGAGATAGTAGTAGTCGGCAAACATGCGTTCGCGCGACACCATGGTCCCGAGCTGGACGTTCTTGCAGACGGGACAGAAGAACATCTGCAGCGGGAAAAATTCTTCGCTGTCGAACTGCGCCCGGGTCGGATACTTGTTTGCAAGCGGCTGTTTCCCCAGGTCGAGGAACTCGACTGCTCCGTCGTGGCCGCACAAATGACATTTCACGTTCGGCAATGTAGTGTAGCCTCGCAATTTGCGCCATAGTTGCCGCCAGCGATATCATTCAACGGCTGCGGGAGCGATTCGCGCAAGCATTTGTCCCAAGTGTTTGTCCCGCACCGGTCGGCGGGAACTTCGGTCGGTGCGCGCCGCCGCGGCGGATGTGGCACCGGCGACCGGGAAAAAGCGGGGCGGCAACAATGGCGGTGCATGGCCGGGGTTCTGGCAGCGCCGGTGCGCGCGGCGTCGGACCCGGCGCACGCCGGCGCGCAGAGACGGTGCCGAGTGCGACTATGAACGCTTTCGCTTCGATCGAACCGACCGATCCCTCGTACCCCAAGGTTCTCGCCGACTATTGCGCGCAACCCATCATCGTCGAAGACGGCCAGGTTCAGCAGGTCTACGAAGAACTCGTGAACCTCGCCTATTGGATACGCGGCTTCGCCCCGCACAATGTGCTTGAGATCGGAACGGCGGGCGCGACTTTCTTTCTGCTATCGCGGCTCGCGACCGGCAAGAAGGTATCGGTCGACGTGTTCGACAGGCGATTGAAGATCCACAATTTCATGTTCGGCCATGATTGGCGCTTCTTCCTCGGCGACTCGCAGACCCCGCAGATGCAGCGCGATGTCAGGGCTTACTGCGATTCCTTCGACTTGATCTTCATCGATGGCGATCACCGCTACGAAGGAGTTAAGAAAGACTTCGAGAATTACCGTCCGCTGCTTTCCAGCCGCGGCGTCATCCTGTTTCACGACATCGATCCGGACCACGTATTCAAGGGCGACGCCGGCGGAGGCGAGGTCTGGAAGTTCTGGGCCGATCTCAATGAGGGATCGAAGACCACGCTGTGCTGCACGCGTTCGAACGGCCGCATCAAGATCATGGGCCAGACCTGCCATTTTGGCGGTATCGGCATCTGGAGTCCGTAGTGCGGTCGTGCCGAAACGGCGCCATTAATTGCGCGGTTGCCATGTCGGAACTCAGTTCCGGAAAGGATAGCCGGCCGGCAGATTATTCCTTGAGATGGCTTGATTCTTGGAAGGTGTCTGCTACACCCTGCGCAACCTCCCCTTACAGCGTGAGAGTAGGTCAGAGTGAATCGCATCATTCGGCGTGAGCCGTCAGCGAGGCCGGCAGTGGCGTTTTCACCCGAGGACGTGGCGCGCGAGGCTGCTCCTCCAGCCGGCCAGCCACCGGCGAACGCTCCAGGCGTCGCGCCCGCTGCCCCCGCTGCTTTGGCGCCGGCGCAGCCGACGACCAGCCCGTTTTCACCTCCGGCGCCGCCGGCGGAGCAAGCAGCCGCCCCCGCCGCCCCGCAATCGGGAGAGGCTGCGGGTCAGCAATCGGCGGCAGCGGCACCGCCGCCAAAGCGCGCCTATCCGCCGCCGGCCGACATGCCCACGCAGGAAGGTTTCGGCGGGTTGCGGTTTGATTTCAACGACGGGTGCCGCGTCGTTCTGCCGGAGGGGCCGCATCCGTGGCGGGTCCGGCTCAGCGATCTCGACACCGGCAATATTCTGTTCGAGACCGAACTCAAAGGCGGCCGCATCAACAGCACCAAGCGGTACTATATTCGCTTCCGGATCGAGGCCTGGCAGCAGGGCCAGAGCGTGTTCGTCCACGAATACTCGGCCGCCGACCGCGAGGTGCTGATCCAGTTCCCGGTCGGCACGCTCGGCGACACCGTCGGCTGGTTTCCCTACGCGGTGAAGTTCAAGGAGCGCCACGGCTGTCGGCTCACCTGCGGCATGGCCGAACGGCTGATCCCGCTGTTCCGCGACGCCTATCCGGACATCACCTTCCTCTCGCACGAAGAGATCAAAGGCGAACGCTACTACGCCACCTACTCGATGGGCCTGTTCTTCGACGACAAGGATTTCATGTTCCAGCCCTCCGACTTCCGTCACGTCGGGCTGCATCGCACCGCCGGCTATATTCTCGGCGTCGATCCGACCGAAGAGCCGCCGCGCATCGTCTATTCCGACGACAGCCGCCCGATCGCCGAGCCCTATGTGGTCATCGCGGTGCAGAGCACGACGCAGAGCAAATACTGGAACAATCCGACCGGCTGGCACGATATCATCGCCTTCCTCAAGGAGGCCGGCTATCGGGTCATCTGCATCGACCAGAGGCGCGTGCACGGCACCGGCCTGGTTTGGAACCATCTCCCGCACGGCGCCGAGGACCAGACCGGCGACCAGACGCTCGGCGAGCGCGCGCGCTGGATCAAGCACGCCGAATTTTTCGTCGGCCTCTCCAGCGGCCTGTCCTGGCTCGCCTGGGCCACCGGCACGCCGGTGGTGATGATCTCAGGCTTCACCCATCCGACCAACGAATTCGACACGCCGTACCGCATCGTCAACTATCACGCCTGCAACAGCTGCTGGAACGACGTGCGCCACCGCTTCGATCACGGCGACTTTCTCTGGTGCCCGCGCCACAAGGACACGCCGCGGCAGTTCGAATGCACGCGGCTCATCACCAGCGAGCACGTCAAGGCGACGATCAAGACCATTCCCGGCTTTGGCGCACACAAGGCGGGAAGCTCGGCGGCGGCGGCTGCTGCGCCCGCCGACAAGCCGTCCTCTCCTGATCGGGCTTCAAGCCAGGGGAAGAAGAAACAGGGCAGGGGCTGACGCCGCCGGCGGCAGCCCGCGCTCGGAGCAACTCACGCGCGGCCAGCAACCCGGACACGGCAGCGTTCTGTTCCAATTGAGCCGTCTGTTCCTACAGAACCTGTTCCAACGGAACAATGTCAATGCGGTCATGGCGGGATTGTCCAGACGATCCAAGCCTTGTTTACCCAAGCCTTGTTTGCGCCGGCGACTCGGACGTGGATGCTGGCCCAAAGCGATGGTGACGATTTGGTGACAGCGCAAGTAAGTTCCCGCTAACCGGAATTATTGGCAGAAGGGCGGATGCGCGCTTGCGGCCCGTCACTTTATAGGTATCATTCCCGACAATGTGTCTGGCGGCCGTGAGGGGGGCCGACAGCATGCGAAGTTCCCGATTTGGTGAGCCCTTCATAGCGCGCCGCGTCGCGGCGCGCTGTCGTCGTGTACGTGCGTTTGAAGCTGGACGCCAACCGGGTGAACCGCGCCGATGGGCAACACAATTAGTTCTGGGAATTCGCCGTTCCTCGTCTCGTCGGGCGTAATCTCCACCGGCGACACCGTCACCAGCGGCGGCACCGAGATCGTCCTTTCCGGCGGGCTAGTGCGCGGCACCGGCGTCGATGGCGGCGGCGTGCTGGTCATCAACAGCGGCGGCAGTGGTTTTCAGGCGACGCTCACCGGCATTTCCGGCGCTGGCGCGGACAATCTCGCCACTGAGATCGTGTCGCGGGGCGGCATCGTCTCCGAGACGGACGTATCAAGCGGGGGCGCGCTGGTCGTTTCTTCCGGCGGACTTGCGGTCTCGACCACCGTGGTCAGCACGGGGGCTGACGCCGGCTCCGGCGGACTCATCCTCTCGGGCGCCAAAGGCGGCGGCAAAGCCAGCGCCACGATCGTCGGCGACGGCGGACAGGAAAGCGTCTTCTCCGGCGGCATCGACATCGGCGCGACCGTCGCCAGCGGCGGGCAGCTCAATGTGCTCAGCGGCGGCAAGGCGAGCGGCACGATCGTCGCATCGGGCGGCATGGAGGTCGTATTTTCAGGCGGCGTTGGTGTTGCCGCGACCCTCCTTGGCGACGACTCGGATTCGAGCACGGCCGCCCAGGAGATCGTCTCGTCGGGTGGGCGCGTCTCCCAGACCACGGTCTTGAGCGGCGGCCTGCTGTTAGTTTCCGGTGGCGGCGTGGCCGTGGCGACGACGGTGATCAACACCGGCTTCGGCTCTAGCCACGGCGCCCTCGTTCTCGACTCCGGCGGCACCGCCAGCGGCACGGTCATCAGCAGCGGCGGCCAGGAAGGCGTTTTCGCCGGCGCGATCGATCGGGGCGCCACCGTCAAGTCCGGCGGCTTGCTCGACGTTCTCGGCGGTATTGCGAGCGGCACCACGGTCAGCGGGCTGCTGCTGGTCAGCACCGGGTTGGTGGTCAGCGCCAATCTCAAAAGCGGCGGCACGGAGATCGTAGAGGACGGCGGCAGCGACAGCGGCACGACGATCGGCAGCGGCGCCACCATCGCGGTGTTCGGCAACGCCCACCCGAACGGCGAGCATTTCCTCAGCGGCGCCACCGTTTCCCTGGGCGACGGCTTCTTCGGCAACAAATTTACCGCCGGAAACGGCATCACCCTCGTCATCGGATCGGGCGCCACGTTGAGCTCCGGCACGATCGCGGCCGGCGCCCTCGGCATCCTGCGGTCCGGCGGCGTCACCACCGGCACCATCAACATTCTCAGCGGCGGCACGTTCGAGTTCGACGGCGCCAATCCGGGGAACGCGAACGGCGTACATCCGAACGCGGGGGCCACCCTGGAACTGATAAACGGCGCCACGGTCAGCGGCGGCGGTACTGACCAGGCCCTTCCAAGCGGCGTCACCGCGGTCCTCCTCTCCGGCGGCACTGCCCTCGACATACCGATCTTCGGCTTGGCGAAGATCCGCTCGGGTGGATTGGCGAGCGGCGGCACCTTCGGTAGCGCCGGCAATGGGATTGTCCTCTCCGGCGGCACCGATCTCGGCGCGACAATTCTGCGCGCCGGCAAGGTCACGGTTTCCGCTGGCGGCTTTGACAGCGGCGCGAATGTCAGCAGCGGCGGCGTCCTGCAAATCCTCTCGGGCGGGCTTGAGAGCGGCGCGACGATCGCGAGCGGCGGCACCGAGATCGTCGGTTCCCGCGGCCTCGACCTCGGCGCCACGGTCAGCAGCGGCGGCGCCCAGATCGTCATGGCCGGCGGCACCGCGATCGCGACCTCGGGGAGTGTCAACTCCAACATGATCGTCAAGGCCGGCGGGCTCGGCATTGTCATGTCCGGCGGCGAAGTCGACAGCGGGACCGTCGCCAGCGGCGGCACCTTCGAGTTCATCGGCGTGAACGCCGACCAGGGACCGGCGCCGCAGCCCGGAGCCGTTTTCCTATTGGGCTCCGCCGCGTTCTACAGCGGCCCGATTTCCGGCGGCATCACGGCGCGCGTCCTTGCCGGCGGTACGGCGGTCGGCAATGCAGTTTTCTCCGGCAACCTCCTCGACATCCTGTCGGGCGGTCTCGCCAGCAACGTCCTGGTCAGCGGCAAGTTGATCGTCCACTCCGGCGGCACCGACCTCGGCGTCGACGTTGTCAAGGGCGGCATTGCCACGGTCTCCGCGGGCGGCCTCGACAGCGGCGCCGCCGTCAGCAGCGGCGGCACTGAGATCGTCTCTGCGGGCGGAATCGCCACCGGATTCTCGGTGTCGAGCGGTGGCACGCTCGTCGTCACCTCGGGCGGGTTTGCCGTCGTCACGCCCGGAGGATTCATCAGCGGCACCGCGACAGTCAGGAGCGGCGGCACGTTGGAGTTCATCGGCGTCGATGCCTCTCACTCGATCAAATTCATCCTCAGCGGCGGTACTGGTATATTAGGGTCCGGCGCCTTCACCACCGGCGGCAATAGCGGCGGTATCAGCAAGGGCGTTACTGCGATAGTCTTGTCGGGCGGCACCGCCAACGCCGCCAATATCAAAGCCGGCGGCGTTGTAATCATCTCCGATGGCGGTACCGAACACAGCGCAACCGTGAGCTCGGGCGGCACTTTCGTCGCGATCGGCAGCGCGCATGTCGGCAACGACACCTTCCTCGGCGGGGCCGTGGTCGAGTTCGGCTCCGGCTTCGTGCGCCCGCTCGTCATTGAAAGCCCCAACTCTTCGAGCGTTCCGGTGCAGGTGTTGATCCTGTCGGGCGGCACGCTCAGCGGCGGCGAGGCTCCGCTCGGCTATGTGGTGACCGTGCGCTCCGGCGGCGTCGCTAGCGGCCTTGGGGTCGACAGCGGCGCGAGCCTCATCGTCTCCTCGGGCGGCACCGACATCGATGCGACCGTATCGGCCGGCGGCAAGCTCACCGTGTTGTCCGGCGGCTTCGCCGACCCGACGACGATCCTTGCCGGCGGCACCGAGATCGTGAGCGCTCACGGCACCGATGTGGGTGCGCAAATCTCCGGCGGTACGCAGCTCGTGTTCGGCGAGGCTGACAGCGGAACGGTCTTTTTCACCGGCGCGCAAATCGTCAGATCCAGCGGGGTCACGGTCGGTACGATTATTGTGGGCGGCACCTTTCCAGCACAGTGGGATCCGAAGCTTGGAATTCACGTGACTTGAAGTCGCGGC
>JADMIO011020052.1_pt1 | contig 24397 bp, 21 predicted proteins | sample 8958161 | NCBI WGS metagenome assembly JADMIO01 (sample SAMN16585339, study PRJNA669376) | soil metagenome | isolation source: Crop rotation soil | place: USA: Cullars Rotation, Alabama | collected 2011
GACAACTTGTCCACGTGGAATTCTAAGCTTAGGATCCCAATGTGCTGGAAAGGTTAGTCCAATGCCATAGGCGGCGGCCCAGAAATGGAGCTTGATCAGCGAGGCGTAACGCCATTCGCGCCCGACCAATCGTGGAACAATGTAATACATCGATCCGAAAATGATCATGGTATAAAAGGCGTAGATCCCGAGCTGGGTATAAGCCACGGCCGCTTCGGTGAAGTGGAGATAGCCTGAGATCGAACGCAACGAGAGGATCACGCCGACCGCGCTGAAAACGGTGTAGGACATGGCGCCAAAGACGGTGAAGCGCAGGGTCGGGCTATAGCGCAGCAGCTGAAAATTCCCGCCCATGGTCATGTGATGATTCAACCCGACCGTGGCCACGGGGATGATGGTCAAAATGGTCGCGGCGATGCTCGCGGTGATCATCCAGGCGGGGAAAGGTCCATCGACCAGCCGCTGCATGCCCGTCCAGCTGGAGAACAAGGCGTAGGTCCAGAAACCGATGGTGGCGAGATGATAACTGTAAACCGGCCGGCCGAGCACTTTCGGGATCATGTAATAGGCCGTGCCCAGAGCGATCGCGCCTAACCATAAAAACAGAACATTGTTCGCGTACCACCAGCTGACCGCCGCCTGCATCACTCCCTGCACGGGCACGGCAAAGAGCATCAGGTTGGCCGCGCTGTAGACCCAGGGGAACCAGAGGAACGCGCCGATCAAATACCATTGAGTGATGTAAATCTGTTCGCCGCGGCGGAAGCGGAACATCAAGACGGCCCACGACATGATGAGCGCGTAGGAGACAAATAGAATCAGGGCCGCATAAGGGGGAAACTCCAGCCAGGGATAGCCGGTGCTGTCGCCGGAGAGGATCGCGCCGACACCAACGAGCACACCAAGATTCCAGAACCCAGCGCCGGCAACCAGCATCAAGGGATAACGCAGGACCGTCCGACAGAGACGCGCCATCATCCAGATGGCTGTGCCCATGCCGGCCATCGAAGCCCAGCCGTAAATCATGATGTTCATGTAGGCCGGACGAATCCTTCCCCAGGTCAGGAGGTCGATGTTGCCTAACAAGTCGGGCGAATGCAGCTTGAACGAAACCAGGAGGCCGAGGAGGGTTCCGATCAGAAGCCAGGCGATGCCCGAGGCATAGAACATCAATACCGGCACCCGGGTGGACGCATCGATGAGAGCGCGCTCAACCTGCTCGATGTCGCTCGCGGGAATCTCCGGCGAGATCGACGGCGCTTTCAATGGGATTTCGGCGGCATCCATGTTAGGGCGTCGGGGCTGGGGTTTGACCGGCGACAGGCAACGGCGTGCCGGGCGCTTTTTGGTTAGGGGTACCGCTCGGACTGACCGCCGGTTTGCCGCTAGGCGGCGCGGGCGAAGCCTGCGGAGTTGCATTCGCCCCGGGCTGACTTCGAGCGGGCGCATTCGCCGGATTCGCCGCAGCCGCGGGCTGCGCGGGTGCGGTCGGCGTCGGAGTAGGCTTGGGCGGGGCGGACGCTGCTGCACTCGGAGCCGCTGCCGGCGCGGCTGGAGCGGCTGAAGCCGTCGCAATTGGGTAAGCCGCGGAAGGCTTCTTTTGCGAGAGCTCGGTTACAGTCAGCTGCATGGCGCGTTCAATGGGGATATGCACAGTCCCCTTGGCCTTATCGACCCAGCCGTAGCCCACGAGCGCCTTGGTGTCCGATTCGCGCAAGGTTTTCAAATTTTCCATTCGCTTCTGCGCGCGCGATTCCTCGTAATGATCCTTCCGCGTGCTCGGACCGATGAAAGCCAGGACGAGCGCGCCGAAAATACAAAAGAGCAGAATGGTTCCGAACCAGGCCGAGAACGGCGCGCGCGAATGAGCGATTTGTCGGAGTGATTCTGCGTCAGTCATGACTTAGTTGGTCAGCTTCAAAGATTCGATCAGGCGAGGGTCGCGCACCGGGAAAAGCGACGAACGGGGCACGAGGCGGAGGTAGAGGAAGGCCAGGCTCGCAGCCATGGCGATCAGGCAGACAAAATCCCAGATGCTGACGTGAACGCCGGTGCCGTGGAATGCCGGCAGCACGATCACGTACATATCGACGATCTGCATGAGAATGATCCAGCCGGCCATCCAGCAGAGACGGTTCGGATGTTTCTTGAGCGATTGCAGGAGCAAAAGCGCGAAGGGCCCGAAAAACCGGCCAAAGACCAGAAGCAAACTCAGGAACCACCAGCTCTCCGTATTCCGGGCGAGGAAATACTGCGTTTCCTCCGGAATGTTGGCGTACCAGATGAGCATGTACTGGCTGAAGCCGATGTAGGCCCAGAAAACACTGAAGGCGAGCATCCATTTCCCCATGATGTGGTAATGATCGTGACCACACCCTTCAAGTAACCGGCGCGCCGCAACCCGGTGATGATGAGCACGAGCAGCGACATTGAACTGCCGGCGGCACCGGCAAAAATGTAAACCGCCCACATGGTCGAGAACCATTTGTAATTCAGGCTCATGAACCAGTCGCACGCGCCAAAAGTCAGGCAAAGGGCGAAGAGCGGCAAACTAACGAATGAGAGCCTGCGGAGATTGATGGTGTATTGCGGGTTGCCGTCCTTGTCCTGGCGAACCGAAAGCCGGCGGAACAAGTACGAGGCGACAATGAAAAACGCGAAGGTGATGATCACGCGCACGAGGAAAAACTCCCAGTTGAGATATCCCCGTTTCGAATCGAGCACCGGATCCTCGCCAACCGGAACACTCATCCAGGCGTAAAGACGATTTCGCAAAAGCAGGACGGGAATAAAAAACACTGCCAGCGGCAACATGAGGGTTGCGACATTCTCCAGTTGTCGCCGGACGACCACGGTCCATTCGGCGTCGGTGGCGTAATGCACCACCGTCCAGAAGAAACAGCCGGCGCAAAGAGTGAAGACGACCGCGAAACCGAACAGCCAGGAAAAGGCAAATTGTTCCGGCTCAATATAAGCGCCGACGACGGACAGAATCAGAGCAACCAGGCCGACCGCGCCGAGGACAACGGAAAGACCGGCAAAACGCCCGCTCTCGAAATATTCTCCTTCAGGCTGAGGCAGGGCTTCGGAACGCTCGCTCATTTGGCCTCCAAGAGATTGTGCTGATCCGGCGGAACATCAGCGACGGTTGCGTTTTGACTGCGTTGCAGCGCGCGCAGGTAAGCAATAATGGCCCAGCGATCGCGCACGGTGAGATTCGGTCCGTAGGCCATCATGGTGTTTTTACCATTGGTGATGGTGTTGAAAATTTCGCCGTCAGCCATCTTCCGAATCCGGTCGTCCTGCAACGTGACGACGGTCGCGAGACCGTATTGCTTGGTGATCCCATTGCCGGTGGCGGTCGCGCCGTGACACATCGCGCAAGTGATGTTGAAACGCTGCTGCCCGCGCTCCATTAAAGCTGCGTCGGCCGTGATCTCAGCGGGCAGACCCGTTCCCCAGCTCGTTCCCATCTTCCCGGAGTTGTAGTAATCACCGCCATCACTGAAGGAGAGCGCACCGCGCGTCGGTGGAACGGCCACGGGCGCAGCCGGGCTGGCGATCGCCTGCGCCTTGGGCATCTCGTAGCCGATCGGGATGGTCCCGTTAATCGGCAGACGCGAGCCGCGGCCATCGGCGAAGAATGTGCTCGGCGCCTGCGCGCGAATTTTCGGTTGCCTGACCATGTCCGGGAAAACTTCCAGCGGACTGCCGGTGCTGTGTTGGCCCCGGAAACCAAAGACAGCAACCAGGGCGACGCCGGCGAGAATAAAAATAAGAAAGAAGCCGCGCAGCATGATCAATCCTCGTGCACGATGGTGATGTTCTGGCCGCCGCTTTTCTCGAGAAGCTCGCGCGCTTCGATTTCAGTGAAACGCGGATCGCGCGCCTCGATGGCAAGAAAGAATCCGTCGTTGCTCGCGCGGGTGAACCGTTCCCAGTTGAACATCGGATGGTTCCACCGCGGGAGTCCGTTCATGATCAGGACGGCGAAGAAAGTGGCGAAGGCGGTAAAGAGAATTGTCAGCTCAAACATGATCGGGAAAAACGCCGGGACGGTGCGCCAGGTGAACGGTTTTCCGTGAACGATCAGCGGATAAATGATCCAGGACGGGCCGAATTCCAAAATCATCGCGGTGAGCAATCCGCTGATGCCGCCGGCTAACGAAACGGCGCTGAGCCATGACTTGCTCATGCCCATGGCCGCGTCCATCCCGTGAATCGGGAAGGGCGAAAACACATCCCAGCGTTTGAAGCCGGCATCGCGCACCTGTTTGGCCGCTTCGTAAAGCGCCGCGGCCGACGCATATTCCGCGGCCATCGCATAGACCTTATGCCCGGAGGGAGTTCTCATGTGCGCGTCGCTCCTCCGGCCTGGACGGGGTGATGCTGGGCTGCCGAAACAAAATGCGGGTCCGCTTCCGGTAGGACGATCTTGACCTCACTCATGGCAATCATGGGCAGATAGCGAATGAAGAGAAGAAAGAGCGAAGTGAAGATGCCGAAAGTGCCGATGAACGTCCAGATGTCGACCCAAGTGGCGTGAAACAGGCCCCATGACGACGGCAGAAAGTCGCGATGCAATCCGCCGACGATGATGATGAAGCGCTCGTACCACATGCCGGCGTTGACGCACATGCAGACGAAGTAGACGACGTAAATATTTCGCCGGCACCACTTGAACCAGAAGAGCTGTGGCGAAAGGAAATTGCAGAAGAGCATGCCGACCCACCAGTACCACCAATACGGACCGAGGACTCGGTTGTAGAAAGCGAAGCGCTCGTACTGGTTGCCGCTGTACCAGGCGATGAAGAACTCCATCGCATAGGCGTAACTGACAAACGATCCGGTCAACAAAATGATCTTGGCCATCTTGTCGATGTGCTGCGGAGTAATGATGTCCTGCAGTTTGAAAATCGCCCGCGCCGGAATCATCAGCGTCAGCACCATGGCGAATCCGCCAAAGATGGCGCCGGCGACGAAGTAGGGCGGGAAGATGGTGGTATGCCAGGTCGGCAGAACCGAGGTGGCGAAGTCAAATGAGACCACGCTATGCACCGACAGCACCAGCGGGGTGGAGATGCCGGCGAGAATCAGGTAAGCCATTTCATAATGGCGCCAGTGCCGGTTGGCCCCGCGCCAGCCGAGAGCGAAGATCCCGTAGAAAAATTTCTTCACTTTCGACGTCGCGCGATCGCGCAGGGTCGCGAGGTCGGGGATCAGGCCGGTGTACCAGAACAAGACCGAAACGGTGAAATAGGTCGAGACCGCGAAGACGTCCCACATGAGCGGGCTGCGAAAATTCGGCCAGATGCCGTAGTTGTTAGGCAAAGGCGCCAGGAACCAGGCCATCCAGACGCGGCCCACGTGGATGCCGGGGAAGATGGCGGCGCACATGACTGCAAAGAGCGTCATGGCTTCGGCCGAACGATTGATCGAAGTGCGCCATTTCTGCCGCAGAAGGTACAAGATCGCGGAAATGAGCGTGCCGGCGTGACCGATACCGATCCAGAAAACGAAATTGGTGATGTCCCAGGCCCAGCCGACCGGGTGATTCAGCCCCCAGGTGCCGACGCCGGTCGAAATCTGGTAGCCGAGACAGAAGAGGCCGAAGGCCGCGATGCTCGCGGTGATGCTGAAAGTGACCCACCACCAGCGGGGCGCGGTGCCTTCTACCGCGCCGGCGATACGCTCGGTGATCCAGCTGAAGTTGCGCTTGTTCAGCACCAAGGGCACGCGCGCCAGCGGCCGCTCGACTGCAGCCGAGGCCTCGCCTCGAATCACGTCTGGAGCTGTGGATCCGGCTTCCATCATTTATGGGCGGGTTCGCCTTCCCCTTTCGGGTTCAGCGTCCCGCGATCGTGCTGTTTCTCGTAATCGTGCCGCACATTTTCGGTGTGCTCTTTTTCACCCGGACTGGCGACGCCGATATTTTGGGCGTCGGGCATCCTCGGGTTCGGGTTGCGAATTCGCGCAAGATAACTGGTGCGCGTATTCACATTCAAATATTGCAACAAACGGTAATTCCGATCCTGAGCCTTCAGTTTCGAGACCCGGCTCTCCTTGTCGGTGATATCGCCGAAGGCAATCGCATCGTTCGGGCAGGCCTGGGCGCAGGCGGAGGTGAATGAATCGCGCGGGATGCGGTTGTCTTTTCCGGTCGCGCCCGCGCGGACGTGTGCGGCAATCTTGGCTTCCTCGATTCGCTGCACGCAATAAGTGCACTTCTCCATCACGCCGCGCATGCGCACGGTCACGTTGGGATTTTTCTGCAGCTTGACGATGTCGGGCGCGCCCTTGCTGGTCAGCGGCCCGAGATACTCATTATAAGTACTGAGCTGGCCGGCGATCTGTTTCTTGCCCACCGCCCGCTGGTTGTAATCGAAGAAATTGAACCGGCGGACCTTGAACGGGCAGTTGTTCGCGCAATACCGCGTGCCGACGCAACGGTTGTAGGCCATGACGTTCAATCCGTCTTCGCTGTGCACGGTCGCGTTTACCGGGCAGACGGTCTCGCAAGGCGCGTTCTCGCAGTGCTGGCACATCATCGGTTGATGCACCATTTCCGGATTCTCCGGCCATTCGCGGCGATCCTGGTCGTAGCCTTTCTCGCTCGCATAGTAACGGTCGATGCGCATCCAGTGCATCGCGCGGCCGTGGCTCACCTGAAGTTTCCCGACGACGGGGATATTATTCTCCGCCTGGCAGGCAATGACGCAGGCGCTGCATCCGGTGCAGACGTTCATGTCCACGGCCATGCCCCATTGCTGTTTTCCGGTCAGCTCCGGATGCTTGTAGAGTGACGGCAGCGTCTCCGGCAGTTCTTCGTCGCCGGCGATCTTCTTCACGAATTCGTTATCGCTCCGATAACGCTCGAGGGTGGCTTCGCGAACAAGGCCGCGGCCTTCGATGCTCCAATGTTCCTGGGTGATTGAGAGCGGATAGGTTCCCGGGGCCTTCTCGACCTTCACGCTTTCGACGTACTTGTCATCGGCGATGATAAAGTGCGGGTTGAAAGCGGTTCGCAGAAAATAGGCGTTAAAGCCGATCTGCTCGGCTCGGCGCGGTTTTTCTTCGATGGCAGCGCCAGCGTAGGGAAGCGCATCGAATCCCGGCATGTTTCGTCCGTAGCCGAGCGGGATCGTGACGGAATTATCGGCGTGCCCCGGAACGATGACTGCGGCAATGACGAGCTGATGAAGCTGTCCCTTTCCACCGGCGGCGGTCGTCTTCACGGAAATGCGAAGCAGGTTACCGGTCTTCACTCCCAGGCTCGAAGCCATCGCGGGACTGATCATGGCGGCATTGTCCCAGGTCAGCTTGGTGATCGGATCCGGCATCTCCTGGAGCCAGCCATTATTAATATAGCGGCCGTCATCGACTGAATAGCTGCGAACGAACACGATTTCGGGCGATTCCGAGGTCGGCGCCGGCGTCTGATTCCAAAGTTTCTGGCCAAGAGATCCGGCGGCGGCGCTGTTCAAGGCGGCTGAGCGGTCGCGAGGCGTGACGTGGGCGGCAAAGCCGTCGTGCAAAAGCTTCTCCCACGCGGCCTGGAAATCTCCCGGAGGCGCGGAGGTGCGGAAGGTTTCCTGGATCAGCTCCGGGCCCTCGACTTTGGCCCCGCCGAGCAGCTCGTTCAAAAGCTCGATCTCGGAAAGACCACCGAAGAGCGGCATGATCATGGGCTGGATGGAAACGTAACTTCCATCGCTCGTTAGGGCATCGCCCCAGCTCTCGAGATAATGCGCCATCGGCGCGTGCCACGTGCTCAGCTGGCTGGTGGCGTCCTCGTGATAACCCAGTCGCACGACCTCGGGCACCTTCTTTTGCAGATCCGTCCAATCGAGGAAATCGCCGGTTGCCGGATCGGCCGCAAGCGCGCGGGGCGCGTTGTAAACCGGGTCGCCGCCAAAGATGAAAAGGTGTTTGACCCGGCCCGCGGCAATATCGGTCGACAGCTGGAGCAAGCTCAGGGTGCGCGGATTGCGCATAAAATCCCGCACCAAAACGGTGGTCCCGATGTTTTTCAGAGCGGAATTGATTGCGTAAACCAGAAGCTGAACCACCACCGGCTGGTTTGGGCCCGCGATCACCAGGCTGGTTCCACTGCGCGCGACCAAATCGCGCGCCGCTTCCGTGATCCATTGATCGTTGAAAGTGGCGTTGCCAGTGGTCGACGAAAGAGTCGTTAGGATGGCCGAGAGACCGGCATCCGTCGTCGCCTCGGCGATTTTTCGGGCCAAAGCCATGGTGAACGCCGGAATCTGGCTGGCGGGACAGCGCAGGCGATGATCGGCCATGGATCCGGTTAACGAAAACCGGTTCTCCACCACGTAGAGCCGGTTCATCGAATCCTTCGCAGTATTCACGCGGCGGCGGGAAGTAAACGCGCGCACCCCGGCGACATCGCCATCGCCGCAATCGATAAAGTCGCTGTCGAGCGCGAGCACGACGTCGGCGCGATCGAAGCGCGGTGTCAGGCGGGTATTGGCTCCAAACGCGGTTTGGGTCGCGGCAAACTGGGCATCCGAACCCGCCGCGTCATACACACACCAGCGCATCTTCGGGTACATGCGCTCGAGCTGAACCCGCAGGCGCTCACGCGTGGGGGAATGAACTTCCTCAACTAAAAACGCCAGTCCCTCGCCTCCTTCCGCGCCCCACTGGCCGCGCAACTCATTCAGGTGAGAATCAAAGGCCGCGCGATCGACCGGCTTTCCCTTGTTCAAAAAGGTGCGGGAGCGTGTGGGATCGTAAAGATCGAGAATCGACGCCTGCGCGAAAGCATCGGTGGCGCCGCCGCTCGCCGGATGCAGCGGATTGCCTTCCAGTTTGATTGGGCGGCCATCGACCGTCGTGGCGATCAGCGGCAGGGCGCCGTTTCGGCGTGGCATCGCCGTCGCGTAGTAGAGCGCCTTGCCCGGAATGGTCCATTCCGCGCTCTTAGTGAAAGGAACCAAATGCGCTTCCGGCCGTCGGCAGCTGCTCAAACCGAAACCGGCCAGCGCCATCGACGCGCCCATCAATTTCAGAAATCCGCGACGCGACCAGTCGTTATCGTTTAATTCCGCCGCGCCCTCGGGGAATTCGCGCTCGAGCCACTGGTGAAACTCCGGCGTATCGCTCAACTCATCGATGCTGCGCCAGTAGCGCTTCTCTTCAGTCGATTCCGGCGGGTGTTGATAAATGCGCTTCATCGATGACACCCCTGGCAATTCGTTGGCGGCTGAACATTCCAGCGTTCCTTGAGCGTTTGTCCAATCTGCTGCTGGGTCAGGTGATCTTTCGCCCCCCAGTCGTCGGTCACGCCTTCAGGCTTGCCATATTTGGCGACAAACTCCGACGGCTTCACGTCCTCCGGTTTCCAATCGAGATTGTAAACCTGCTCTTCCGGACGCAGGAAATTTTCCGGATGCCGATGGCATTCCAAACACCAGGCCATGCTGTGCGGCTTGGCGTGATAAACCACCGGCATGTGGTTGATCTCGCCGTGGCAGCTGGCGCAGCTGATTCCGCGATTCACATGCGCCGCGTGATTGTAGAAAACGTAATCCGGCGTGCGGTGCAGCTGCACCCACTCGATGGGTTTGCCGGTCTTCCAGCTGGCCCGGACCGGTTCGAGCTTCGGATTATCCTTCTGCACCTGGGTGTGACAATTCATGCAGGTTTGCGTGGTCGGCAGATTCGAATGCGCGGCCACATCGACGAAACTGTGGCAATAGCGGCAATCCATCCCGAGCTGTGAAACGTGGATGTCGTGCGGGAATGGGACCGGCTGAATCGGCTGATAACCGACCCGGGTATATTTCGGAGTCACGTAGTACCAGGTGGCGGCGGTTAGTCCGCAAACGATGAGGGTGCCGCAGATGCTGATCTTCAGCGGCAGCCAGTTGGTCCAGCGTGGAAAAAAGTTCGCCATACGTTAGCGGACGCCATCGCTGCCCAACCGCAGCCGCCAACTTAGAAACGAAACCGGGCTGGGTTTAGGATGTGCTGGGTTCAGGGGCCGAAGATTTGAAATTGCGGGGTGTGGCTTGAGTCTATGAACCAGAATTGGATCGGCAAAAAGAAAATTGTCGTTCATGAGCTTCTCGATCCAAGGGCCAACGCGAACAGCTATCCGATACGGAAAACTGAGCAATTAGCAAAATCGATAACGTCAAAAGTTTCTTGGGGCGTCAAGCCTGTCTAAAAGGGTTCGAATTCCGCTGACAAAAACCCGTCCTTATCTTAAATAAGGGGTTGGATATGACTAAGAACCGTGAACTCCTGGCAACCATAGGGCTGATTGTCGTCGCTCTCCTTGTTGGGGCCGGCATTGGCCATTCCTTTACCAAAACGCCCGCGAGCGCGCCCAAGGCGGTGGTCGCAGCCACGCCAATCCCCGCAGCAAAGCCGCGAGCCGCGGAAAAAGCCGACGCGTCCGCTCAAACCAAGGCCGACGACGCGGCAAAATCTGTCGCGTTAAACAAGACGCTGGCCGAGATCCTGAAGAATCCCAACGCGGCTCAGCGAACGAAGGAGCTCGAAGAATTTATCCGCCGGATGGCCCCGTCGGACATCGGCGAGGCTTTGAAACAGCTGCGAAAATTGCCTGAAGGCTCATCGCGCTCGCTCGCTTCCGGACTGCTGGTCGCTCATTGGATCGAAACCGATCCTGAAGGCGCCTTGAGGTTCGCGGCCCAGAATCACGAATTCGATTACATCACCAGCGACGTCTTTCAACAGTTCGCCGCCGGAGATTTGCAAGCCGCTCTCCAGCGCGCGCAGGGGATTACCGACCCAAACGCTCGTTACCAGGCGCTCCGCGGCGTCCTGAGTTATATGGCCGACTCCGATCCGTTAGGCGCGTTGCAACTTGCCAACACCCTCGGGACGTTCGCGAACAACGAGCCGCTCAGCCAGATGATTTATCGGCAGTGGGCTTCGGTCGATCCGCAGGCGGCGGCGGCCGCGGCCGCGCAGGCTTCGACTGATGGCGGATGGCGTTCGCCGGTTAACCAAGTGCTGCGCAACTGGGCCAGCCAGGATCCGCTGGCGGCCATCGCCTGGATCAATTCCCAGGTCGATCCTTCGATGCAGGCGCGCGACATTAGCCAGATCATTCGCCAATGGAGCCATGACGACCAATCGGCCGCGGTGAACTGGGTAAACAATCTTGCCCCCGGCGCCATGCGGGACGCGGCGGCGGCTTCACTTGCCTTTTCGTTAGGCGGAAGCGATCCTTCCGCGGCCATCAGCTGGGCGCAGAGCATCTCCGACGCCGGCCAGCGCGACGCGACCATTCAACGCATTTCCCGCGAGATCATGGCGATGAACCCTTCGAATGGCGCGGCCATCCTCGCTGCCGCAGGCATTCCGCAAAACATGATCCCCCAGCCCGGCACTTACGGTGGCGGACGCGGTCGCCGCGGACGGTAATTCCTCACGGCCCTTTTGAGCGCCTTTACGGTTTCGGTTGCTCGGGTCGAGCGAACGCCTAACAACCTTTGCGAAGACCGGCTCGAGAAGATTTTTCACGCAGCTTTCTGCTTGGCTCAGCGTGACCGGCCCGGCTCAATTGCGCGCTCGGCGAATCAGGCTTGCGGTGGACCCGCAACTTCGAAAAACCGCTTCTAAGAGTAAAGATACTCGTCGTGGTATTCGCGCTGGGGCGCGAACTGGACCGACTTGTCGGCTTCGGTTTCGGGGTACTCGAAGATTTTGCCTTCGTAATTCCGGATCACGATTTTCTCGTGGTCGTGATAGAGCACGTAACCGGGATTGATTGGGACCTTGCCGCCACCGCCGGGGGCGTCGATGACGAACTGCGGAACGGCGTAACCTGAGGTGTGCCCGCGCAAGCCCTCCATAATCTCGATGCCTTTGGCCACAGAGGTGCGGAGGTGCGATGAGCCGTTAATGAGATCGCATTGATACAAATAATACGGCCGCACCCGGCACATGAGGAGTTTCTGCACGAGCAGTTTCATCGTCGGCAGATCGTCGTTCACCCCGCGCAAGAGCACGCTCTGGTTTCCCAGCGGAATGCCGGCATTCGCCAGGCGCTCGAGCGCCTCTTTCACTTCGATGGTCAGCTCACGCGGGTGATTTACGTGGATGCTGATGAAAAGCGGATGATACTTCTGCAACATCGCGCACAGCGCCGGCGTGATTCGTTGCGGCAAAAAAATCGGAATGCGCGTGCCGATTCGAAGAAACTCAATGTGCGGAATACTTCGCAGCCGGCTGAGGATTTTCTCTAGTTTGTCGTCGGTGAAGAGAAGAGCATCGCCACCACTCAGGAGGACGTCACGAATTTCCGTGTGCGCTTCCAAATAACGAAAGGCTTCCTCGAAATCGGTGTGCAATTCCTGTTCGCCCGCACCGCTGACCACGCGCGCGCGTGTGCAGTAACGACAGTAACTCGCGCAGCGGTCGGTCACCAAAAACAGGACGCGATCCGGATAGCGATGCACCAGGCCGGGCACCGGCATGTGCGAATCCTCGCCACACGGGTCAATCATGTCGTAAGGCGAACTCCAGGTTTCCTCGATGCGGGGAATGACCTGCCGGCGGATCGGATCGTCCGAATTATCAGCCGGGAGTAAATTGAAAAAATGCGGGGTCACCGCGAGCGCGAGCTTATCGCCTGAGAGCAGCACGCCGCTGCGCTCTTCCTGATTGAGCACCAGGCGGTTTTCCAGATGCGCCAGGGAGGTAACCCGGTTCTTCAGCTGCCATTTCCAATCGTTCCAAAGTTCCGGAGCGACCCCGCCCCAGTATCCGGGGGCGAATGTAACAAACGCTTTCCCATCTTCCTTCCCCGCGACACTCGTAAGCATTTTGACCTGTGGAAAAACGTTAAGGGTCTTAATTATCGTGTCAACGCAGGCACCTAAAAGTGCCTATCACACTCCGGAAGACGGGCTCGTTCATGATCCCAATCGTGCGCATGATCGTGATCTGTTTTGACTGCCGACCAGGAAGGCAATCCCGATCATGAGCATGATCATGAGCAAGAGACTTCCGTCCCTACTTCACCGTGACCAGCGTGCCGACAGGAAGATCGGCGTAAAGCTTGCGCGCGACATCGCCGGGCAGACGGATGCAGCCGTGCGATGCCGGGTAATTCGGGACCACGCCTTCGTGCATTCCGAAATCGAGGCAGCTCAGCCGCATGAAGTAAGGCATCTCAACTTTGTAAATCGTTGAGCGATGGCTCCGCTCCTTGTCGGTGATGACGTAATCGCCCGGACGCGTCGGATAACCCTGCCGGCCGGTCGAACAATGAGCCGAGAGAATCGAAACGCCATCTTTCCAGACTTCGGCTTTCTGCTGCGAAAGCGAAATCTCCACGCGCAATTGTTCCGGTGAGGGTCCTCCGCCTAACAACACCTGCGTCGCCTGCCAGTTTCCCTGCTCGGCTGCCAGATAAAGCGCCATCATGCGATAACGGCTCGTCGATCGGTTCCGATCCGCCCCCGCGGCTAACAAAGCGCGCACATTTTCAACCTGGCCGAGACCGCCCGCGAGCATGAGCATCGTGATGTTGCGATCATCCTCCAAATAACTGCGCAGCGAACGCGACTTGATCAGGTCGAGAAATTCCTTGTCGCTGTTTGCCGGCAAAACCGTGTTTGGATCGAACCCGGCCGCGAGCATGGTCTTTAACTGCGCGGTGTTATTCGATGCGATAGCGTAGGCAAGCAGCGGGACCGTCTTGCCAACCGGCGTCGGTGCGACCGCGTGTTTGCTCAGCAGCAGCTTTACCTGGTCGACATGATTTTCGGCCAAAGCGGCGTCGAGCGCCTGGCGGGTCTTGGCCGTCCACTGGGGAAATATCGGAAGTCGCTCCAGGATCATCGCGAGTGTCTGCTTGTCCGCCGCTCCCAGGGCAACGCTCAGAATCCCATCGGAATTTGGCCCAAGCTCGCGGGTCAAACGGAGAAGCAATTGCGCAACCTCCGCGTGACCCTGCGTAAGCGCATACTGCAACGCCGACGCTCCTGTCCGGTCGATGGCATTAATATTCGTGACCGCGCCGACCAGATGCCGAACCAAATCCAGGTTGCCTTCACGCGCGGCAACCATCAATGGAGTCAGTCCCGTCTCGTCCGCCAAATCGGCCGACGCCCCGGCGTTGAGTAACCGGGTGACCGTGGTCTCATCCTGTTGCAGGGTCGCAGCGAGCAAGAGTGGCTGGTCATTCTGCACCCGGGCATTGGGATTGAGTCGCTCGCGAAAATAAAATTCGAGGACGGGCGAACGATCGCTCGTCATGGCCTTGACGAACTCCTGCGGACTGATCGGACTGTTCACCAAAGGCTCCGGCCCAAAACCAGTCGTCGCCAGGAGCACCAGGACTGCAAGCGCTTGGCCGAGAAAGGTTTTTAACTGGTTATGGGTCACTGTCACGTCGTAGGCCTTATGATACCTCCTGAGTCAAGCCAGTCTGGGACCACAGGTCTGATACGCCGCTAAATCGCTCATCTTTCAGGCTTTTGCTCCTGCATCGCCGTATGGACAGAAGACCTTGAACAGATGACCGTTCTCCCGAGTCCAACCCGTCCAAAGCATGCTTGTACGCCCTATTCTGACCCTCACCGCCCTCTCAATCGCCCTCGCCCCAGTGCGGGCTGAAAAGGCCCCTGCCCCGTCACCCACACCGACGATCCCGGCCGCGGCCGCTGAAGCCGGGAAGGACGTGGTTCATCAATTGAACAACGCCTTTGCCAAGGTGTTCGAAATCGTCGCGCCGAGCGTCGTCGTGATCACGATCACGAAGAAGAACGAGGCGGGCGAACCGCCGTCTCTCGACGATCTTTTCCAAGGTCCGCCGGATGACCAGAACCCGCGCGGGTCGCCCCAAGGAAATCTTCCGATTCAGAGCGAAGGCTCCGGCTTCATTATTCGCGGCGACGGTTACATCGTCACGAATTTCCACGTGGTTGAAGGCGCCGACAAAATCGATGTGAAACTGCGCGATGGCCGCGCTTTCGAAGCCAAAGTCACGGGAACCGATGAAAAGACGGACATCGCGGTGATCAAGATCGAGGCGACGGATCTTCCGGTGGTGCATTTCGGCGATAGCGATGCTGTGCGCGTCGGTGAATTCGCCTTCGCTCTCGGGGCACCCTTCAAACTCGACTACACCTTCACTTATGGAGTCATCAGCGGGAAAGGCCGAAGCAAACTGTTTCCGACAACCGGCTACGCCATTTCCGACTACATCCAGACGGACGCGTCGATCAATCCCGGGAATAGCGGGGGGCCGCTCTGTGACATCGATGGATCGGTCATTGGGATGAACACTTTAATTAACGGGCTCAACCGCGGCCTTGGTTTCGCTATTCCGATTAACATGATTAAGGAGGTGGGCAACGAGCTCATCGCCGGCCACAAGATTGTTCGTCCGTGGCTTGGCATCCAAATCCAGACGCTCGGCGAGAACGATTCCGTCAAAGATCTCCTCAAGGGCGTCAAACAAGGCGTGCTCGTCGGGACGATCGTGGCCGGCGCCCCGGCGGAAAAAAGCGACCTGCATCCACTCGACGTCATTACGCATGTCGATGGCGCGCCCGTGATGAGTGACGCGCAGCTGCAGCATGAGATCCTGAAGAAAAAGGTCGGCCAGACCGTTCAGCTGACCGTTTGGCGGAAGGGCCAGACGATCAAGGTGCCGGTCAAGACGGGGGAACTGCCTAACGAAGTGGTGCGGGCGTCCAATGAACGGGCGCCGTCCAATCCGGCCAGGCCGCAGGACGCGGGCAAATTCGGTCTGCAGGTGCAGGATCTGACCAAGGAGATGGCCGAGCGCCTCAAGGTCGGAGTCGCGGAAGGCGTCATTGTCACCAGCGTGGATGACAACAGCATCGCGGCCGATCAGGGAATCGAAAGGGGCGATGTCATCACCGAAGTGGACAACAAACCGGTGACGAACGTACAGTCGTTTCGCGAAGCGCTCACCAAGTCGGACCCCACACGTGGCGTCCTTTTGTATCTCGACCGCAAAGGGAACAAGACCTTCGCCGTATTGAAGGTCGACAATCCCTAGGCAGCGGTCGGTGAAGGCTCGATAGAGTCTCGCCCTAGCGCAACGCCTACAGACCCAGCCTACTTCCTCCCGCCGACAACCAGCAGGACGATTCCGCCAACGACGCAGAGTCCCCCGGCGATCGGTGGGAAATTGACCCGGTGCTCTTCGTTATGGCCGATCTCCAGCGGCCCAAGCTTGGCATCCCGCTTGTGCTCGGTCCAGCCGAAGCCGCCATAGGCGAAGATTACCAGACCGACAACGATGAGAATGATCCCGACAATCCCGGCCGGCTTCATCTAAGCTCGCCGCCCCCCGATCAATTGAATGATTAGAACGACCAAGGCGATCACCAACAGGATATGGATGTAAGCCCCAATGGCGTGGAATCCGATGAATCCGAGCAGCCAGAGCACGAGCAGAATAACGAAGATGGTCCAAAGCATAAGGTTCTCCTTTAGGTTGAGTTCAAATGAGCTTCGCATCTGCCTAAGCCCTTGCGCTTATGAGAGCTGTAAATTTTTTCGCGGATAGGAAGTTCCCTCCTCCAACGCCCGAAACGACTATCCCGGACCGGCGCTGTTGTTTTCAATCGCCTGCCGCAGGTTCCACCCGTTTTCCTCAAGGAGCCGGCGCGCCGCGGAATAATCCATTCCCCCCAGTTCGGCCAGCATCCGGGTCGCGCGGTCACGCAGTTTCGCGTTCGATGTATGCAGATCGATCATCAGGTTTCCGCGAACTTTCCCCAGAGCGACCATCGCTCCGGTGCTGATGATGTTCAGCGCAACCTTCGTCGCCGTACCCGCTTTCAAACGGGTCGAGCCGGTGAGAATCTCCGGACCGACGCCGAGCTCAATCGCCAAGTCCGGACTCATGCCGGTTGCGGCTTTCGCATTGCAGTTCAGGAGGATGGTTTTCGCGCCAATCTCCCGGGCGCGGGCCAGGGCCCCGGCGACAAACGGGGTTCGCCCACTCGCACTGATGCCGACGACAATATCGGTCGACTTAACCCCCCGCCCAGTCACGGCGGTGGCGCCCGCGCCGCGTTCGTCTTCCGCTCCTTCAACACTTCGATAGAGTGCGCTCACTCCGCCGGCCACGATCCCTTGGACGAGTTCCGGCGACGCCCCAAACGTCGGGGGGATTTCGCTCGCGTCGAGAACTCCCAGTCGCCCACTACTGCCCGCACCCACGTAAAAGAGGCGACCGCCTTTTTTCAAACGTTCCGCGACCATTTGAATGGCTTTCGCCAGGCCTTCCGAAGCGCCCGACAAGGCTTTTTGCACGCTGGCTTCTTCGTCGACAAAAAGTTTCACCAACTCCGGGACGGAAAGCTTTTCCAGTTCTTCCGAGCGCGGATTGCGCTGTTCAGTCAGGGACGCGGCCAGATCTTCAACTTCCTGCGCCGAGTGATCGACGCGCACCGCCGGCAGGTCGTGCATGCCGGCAGCGAGCCAGGCCGCTCCCACTTCCGGTGCGCGGTCGGCCGTGGCCACGCGGGCATCCGGCAGGTTTTTTTTCAAACGGCGACGAAAAGCGTGCGCGTAAAGCGAATCGCGCTGAAACAAACCTCCAATGAGAACGACTTTCGGCGCGAGCAAATGCAGGCGTGTTGCAACCGCTTCGGTGTAAGCCGAGAGCACACGCGCGCCTTCCTCGATGATTTCGAGGACCCGCTCGTCGCCGGCAGCGGCGGCTTCGAAGACAACCGGCGCGAGAAGCGCAACCTCCATCTTGTCCGCGCCTTGGGCCCAGCGTACCAGCTGATCGAGATCGTTCAACGAAAGCGCCTGCAGAATTCTGGCGGTGAACTGCACCTCGCCGCGATGGAGATCGTATTCGCGCAGGATCAGACGCAGCGCCTGGACCACCAGAAAATAGGCGCCGCCGGCGTCACCAAGAATATGGCCCCAGCCGCCCGCTTTTTCGAGACGGCCGTCGCGTCGTCCGGTCACCGAGGAACCGCTGCCCGCGTTGACCACGATTCCGTCGGCGCCTCCGAGTGCCGCGGCCATGCCTGATTCACGATCGCTCCCGGTGACGATTTTTGCTCCGGGCCAGGTCTCCGCGCACAGCCGCGCGAGCAGCGCCTTGTCGTCATCGGTCACGCAGCCCGCCAGGAAGACGCCGGCGCGATCAACGGAGCGCGGAAATTCCTGGAAGATTTCGCGCAGCCGCTCCGGATTCGTTAGGCGCAGATTCGAAGGCGGCAGCTTGCCCTGTTCGAGGATGTGCAGCTCTTCATCCTTCCGCTGCACCAACGCCCAGGCGGTTTTGGTCCCGCCTCCCTCGACTCCGAGGATTCGCTCTTCGGACTGCACGAGTCGTTAACGTATCGGACTAAAGCGGACGAGACAAGCTCGTCCCTCCAGGCGCATATTCGTGGCCAGTGGCAGCCCGGGAGGGACGAGCTTGTCTCGTCCGCTTCCAGAAATTGCCGCCGATCACTCGATTTGTATGTTGGCCCTCGTGAAAAAGGATGCTGCGAGCGCCGCCAGTCGAATCGGAGAGCTGCGCAAGGAAATCGCCGAGCACAACCGCCGTTATTACGAGGAAGCCGCCCCCACCATCAGCGATCGCGAGTACGACCGTCTTTACCGCGAACTGATCGATCTCGAAACAGCCCACCCCGAGCTGGCTTCGCTCGATTCGCCGACCCAACGCGTTGGCGGCGCACCCTTGAAAGCCTTCGCCCAGGTGCGTCACCGCGTCCCGATGCTCAGCCTCGACAATACCTATTCCGAAGAGGAGGTGGCCGGCTTCTACGCGCGGCTCACCCGCCTTCTGCCGAGCGAAAATATCCCGGTAGTCATCGAGCCCAAGGTGGACGGCGTCGCCGTTGCCCTCATGTACGAGGAAGGCCGCCTCCGTTATGCCGCGACCCGCGGCGACGGCGTGGTCGGCGACGACATCACGCAAAATATCATGACGATCCGGTCGGTCCCGGAGCGATTGCGCGGGAAGGCGCCCAAACTCCTCGAGGTGCGCGGCGAGGTTTACATGGATAAACGCGGTTTCGAAAAGCTGAACCGCCAGCGCGAGTCCGAAGGCCTCCCGCTTTTCATGAATCCGCGAAACGCCGCCGCCGGTTCGCTCAAACAACTCGATCCGAAGATTGTCGCCACTCGCCCGCTCGGCGTCGTCTTTTACGGGACAGGCGCCGTGGAGGGTTTCGATTTGGATTTGCACTCCGAGGTCTTCCCGGCACTGCAAAAGCTTGGCTTACCCGCGACCGAAAAATTTTGGAAAGCCGATTCGGTGGAGAAGGTTTTAAAGGCGATTCGCGAACTCGACCGTGTGCGCGGCGATTTTGCGTATCAAACGGACGGCGCGGTCATCAAAGTCGATTCCTTCGAGCAACGGGAAAAACTTGGATTCACCGCGAAATCGCCGCGTTGGGCCATTGCTTATAAATATGAAGCCGAACGGGTCGAAACCAAACTTGAGGACATCATCGTCCAGGTTGGGCGCACCGGAATCCTGACCCCCGTGGCCGCACTTACCCCGGTGCTCGTCAGTGGCAGCAATGTTTCCCGGGCCACGCTGCACAACGAAGACGAAATCAAACGCAAAGACATTCGCATTGGCGACACCGTCGTCATCGAGAAGGCCGGGGAAGTCATTCCGGCGGTCGTCGAGGTTGTCAAAAGCAAGCGCCCGCGCGGGGCCAAGCCATTCGATTTCTTCGAACACATTGGCGGAAAATGTCCGGCCTGCGGCGGAGAGATTAAACGCGACCCGGAATTTGTCGCCTGGCGCTGCCAGAATCTGCAATGCCCGGCGCAATCGACCCGGCGCCTTGAGTTCATGGCCGCGCGTGGCGCGCTCGACATCGAAGGCCTGGGCGGAATTGTGGCCGATAAACTGGTCGAGCGCGGTTTTGTGCGGGAACCTCTCGATCTGTTCGAAGTCCAATTTCCGGAACTCGCCGCGCTCAATCTCGGCACCGACGAAGCCCCGCGGGTCTACGGGGAGAAAAACGCCAGGAAAGCGGTCGATGCGATTGAACGGGCGAAAACATTTCCGCTTTCACGCTGGCTCTTCGCACTCGCGATTCCGGATGTCGGCAAAACAACCGCAACCCAACTGGCCGCGTTTCACAAAACAATCGAGGACGTGGCCGGCTCGCCGATCCTTCGCGATGTCATCGCCTACCACGAATCGAAGAAGGACAAGCAAACAGCCAAAGAGATCGCTGAACGATTGATTAAAACGGGGTTTGCCGAGCCCTCCAAAAGCAAAGCCGAAAAACAAAGCGGCATCGTGACGGAAGTCGGCCCGGTGGTGGCTGCAAGTGTTTTGCAATACTTCAGCTCGCGTGGCGGTCAGAAAGTCCTGAGACGCATGAAGGATCTCGGCATTAAGCCGACGCCGGAACTCGCTGCGCGCAAAAAAGCAGCCGGAGGCGCCTTCGCCGGAAAGACATTTGTGCTCACTGGCACGCTTCCGGGGATGACGCGAGAAGAAGCCAGCGCAACGATCGAAGCCCTCGGCGGGCATGTCAGCGGAAGCGTGAGCAAGAAGACCGATTACGTTCTCGCCGGGGAAAGCGCCGGAAGCAAACTGGACAAGGCGACGGCGCTGGGCGTGAAGATCATAGACGAGGCCGCCTTTAGAAAGATGTCGAGAAATTGAGCGCCGAGGAAAGCGACACTCGGCCGATGCCGGTCGCGCTCGCTCCTCGACCGGTCTCCCGTTGGCGCTGGTGGGTCCATTTCCTCCTGATCGTGGGCTACTTTATTCCCGCAATCTTCCTGCATCAGGCGCAGAGACGGCCGGCGCTGACAAACACCGCCTATGGCCTGGTCATTGTCTCGTGCGTCGATTTTCTTTTGTTCGTCGCCATCTTTTTTGTCGCGATCTCATTTTCGCGCGCGAACGCTGACGATTTGTATCTTCGGTGGCGTCCCGGCTGGTGGGTTGTTCCGCTTGGCATCGCTTACTCCATCGCCATGCGTATCGCAGCCGCGATCGTGATGATCCCGGTTGTCATTCTCATCATGGTGATTGTTGCCCTAACGAGCGGCGATCCGCGCCAGTTCATGGCGGCGCATCAGCCAAACTTTGGACACATCCTCAATCCGACCGTGTTAAGCTCGAATTCGGCTTATTACTGGTTGACCCTCACCCTGATTAGTTTCGTTAGCGCCGGTGTCCGCGAAGAGCTCTGGCGCGTGGGAAGTTTGGCCGGACTGCGCGCGCTTTTTCCAGCGGCCTTCGCCTCGGTCAAAGGGCAAATCGCGGCAATCGCCCTGCTCGCGGTTTTGTTTGGCGCCGGTCACTTCGGCCTCGGCTTTATGAGCGCGATCGGCGCCGGAATCCTCGGCTTCTTTCTTGGCGTGATCATCGTCAGCCATCGTTCCGTTTGGCCGGCGGTCTTTGCGCACGGCTTCCTCGATGCCGCCACCTTCGCGGCGCTGCCTTTTCTATTGAAGCATCTCCCTCACACTTGAGAGAGACATCGCACCTACTGCGGTACCGATTGCGGCTGCAGGCTGAGCGGGATGCCCCGATTCAGGGTCGATGAGGGCAACGCCGAAAAGATCATCCCGCTGCGCTGGCTCATCGGATGGAACTCGGCGTCAATATTCAAAGTGATCTTCTTTCCATCACGCACCACCGTGATCGGAACGGTGTCGCCGGCGGTGATGAAGAATGACGCATCAATCACATCTTCCGGTTCGTGCACGTCGACTTTCCCCACGCGTAAAAGCACATCGCCGACACGCATCCCGCCGTCCGAAGCCGTCACCGGCCCGAGAATGTCGGTCACGACGGTGCGTGAACCTTCGAGTGCTTCCTTGGCCTGGCCGACTTCCGCGCCGATCCATCCGTGCCGCACTTCACCAAAACGAGCGACATCGCTTCGAATTTTTTCGGCCGCTTCGATCGGCAGGGCGTAGCAGGCGGAATTGTTTTCCAGGCTGCTCACGAGCACCCCGACGACTTCGCCCTTCAAATTTAACAGGGGCGCGCCCGCTTCCCCTCTTTGCGTCGGCAGATTCACCCGCAAATGCCGGGTCGAAAGGTATCGGCCCATATATTTATGATCGAAGCCGGCAATCATGCCGAATCCCGGCGTCTCCGGCAGATCGAGCGGATAACCGATCGTCACCACCGGGGTCGCCACTTCCAGCTCCTCGGTCTTGCCGATAGGCAGCGCCGGACTAACGACATCGACCTTGAGCAGCGCGATCCCGCTGCGGGCATCGGTCACGATGAGACGCGCCGGGTAGGTCTTGCCTTTATATTCGACACTAAAATTGCCCGCATCGCCGACAACGCTGTTCGAGGTGTAAAGCGTCCCGGTCGGATCGATGAAAAAGCCGGTGCCATAAATGTCACTGTGCTCATCCTGCGCGTGCACTTTGACGACGGCGCGCCGGTTACGGTCGAAGATATCCTTCACTTCCTGGCTGACCGAAAGGCTTTGCGGCGGCTGACTCTGCGCCGTGGAAGCCGGCGGCACCGGACTGGCCGACGGGGCGGCGGCTGGTGGACGCGCCTTTGCGAAAAGCGGCGCAGCCATGAATCCGAACAGCGCCGTGATTAGCGCTCTGTGCACGAGTGCTTTCAACCGAATGTCGAAACCGGATCGGCGAAGCCGACTAGAACCGGAAAGTTGAATCATAACTCACGGGCACGCTATCGAGCACGTAGCGCGGCTGCGTAGCCCGGTGAGTGGGGAGCATAGAATTGCTGCGGAGCGGCCTGGTGCTCAAAACCCGCGTCGTCGAAACCGGCGAGGCGAGTGTCCAATCGTTGTCTGTCTGGACTTGGGGGAAAACATTATGGCTGGCGAGATTGGTTTGTTTCTCCGGCGTCTGGTAAACCTTGAGCGAGATCACGGCCGCAAAAATGAGCAGAGCAGTGGCCGCGGCCGGATAGGAGGTTAACGACGGCACATTCAGCTTGAACATGAAGTCGTGCGCCCGCTCCAGGCAGATGCGCCAGAGCGGTTGACGCAGAAGCGCGTCACGCTGACGGCGATGAAACTCGTGCAAAAAGTCGTCGAAGTATCCAGGGGGCGGCTGCTCGAATTTCTTCAAGCGGAGCAGCGTGGCGATATCGCGGTCGTCGGAGTCGTGCATGGGGATGCGGGGCGTTTAGGAAACAGGATTCTTACGGAACTCGTCCAGATAATTCTGGAGCTGCCGGTTGGCGTAAAAGAGCCGGGAACGGACGGTGCCTTCGGAGACCTTCAGGATCTTGCTGATTTCGGCGTGGGGCATCCCCTGGATGTGAAACATGGTAACCACAGCTCTGTGTTCATCAGACAATTTCATCATGGCCTCGTTCAATCTTCGTTGGAGCTCGGAAAGGTCGGCCTCCCGGACCGGGCTGCTCGTGGCCGTCAGTTCCAGGAACTCCTTGTCGTTCTGAATGCTGGCATCCACATCATCTAGACTGAGATGATACCGCCGACCCCTCTTCTTGAGGAAGTTAAGGGTCATGTTGACCGAGATGGAATGGATCCAGGTATAAAAGGAGGACTTCCCCCGGAACCCCCGGATGGCCTTGTAAGCCTTGGCAAAAATGTCCTGTAACAGGTCGTTCGTGTCCTCGTGGTTCGAGGTCATGTTGTAGACCAGGCCGTAAATTCGGGGCGAATACTTCACCACCAGCTTGTCAAACGACGCCGGGTCGCCGGCCTGCGTTTGCGCCACCAGTTGTTGATCTTCATCGCGGGCCTGCTCCATCGCCTTGCGCTTAGCCTTATCATTCGCCTCGGGACCCGACGATAACAAATCGGACAGGCGACGAGCGGGGGCGAGACTGACGGAAGCGGCACTCATTTTTTGCAAGGATGAGCCGCTACCGGCGATCGCGTGAGGCGAGGAAGAAATAAAGGAACTGGCCGAGCGCGGCGATGAAAGCCGCGACATAAGTCAGCGCGGCCGCATTCAGGACATGGTTCACCCCGGCCATTTCCTGGCCTCCCTGAACAATCCCCATTTGTTGAAGAATAATCTTCGCGCGGCGCGAGGCATCGAATTCCACCGGCAAAGTGATCAATTGGAAGACGAGCAAAATCGCGAAGCAATAGACCGCCAGGGTGATGAGCCCGCCCAGGTGAAGAAAAAAGCCGGCGATAAAGATGAAGGGCAAAATGCTCGAGGCCGCCTGGGTGATCGGCACCACCGTCATTCGAGCCATCAAAGGCGCGTAGGCCTTCGCATGCTGGATGGCGTGGCCGGTTTCGTGCGCAGCGATGCCCAGCGCGGCCACTGAAGGGGTATTGAACACATTCGACGAAAGGCAGAGCCGTTTGCTCGTCGGATCATAATGATCCCCGAGAAAGTCGTTCGTTTCCACAACCTGAACATCATGGATCTGGGCCGCTTGCAGAATTTCGCGCGCGCATTCGGCGCCGGTGAT
>JADMIO010826435.1_pt1 | contig 24396 bp, 24 predicted proteins | sample 8958161 | NCBI WGS metagenome assembly JADMIO01 (sample SAMN16585339, study PRJNA669376) | soil metagenome | isolation source: Crop rotation soil | place: USA: Cullars Rotation, Alabama | collected 2011
CTTTCCCGCGCGATCTCGCCGGCCAGCACCACGCCGGCCGCGCGCAGCGTCGCCTCGATCGTGGCCTTGTCGGCGGTCCGGATGTTGCTCAGCAGGATGTCCTGCGACGGCGTCAGCACCGGATCGATGGCATACTCGCCAATCATCTGGCGCAGCACGCTGCGCATACGCGTGGTGTCGCTGTCGAGCACCCGGCCGCTCGGCACCGGCACGCCGAGATACCAGCGCCCGTCGCCCTGCTTGTGCCAGCCGAGATGATCGACGACCGCGAAAGGCGGCATCGGCCGGGGATCGGCCAGCGCCTTGCCGACCCGGCGCTCGATCTCGGCCTTGACCCAGGGCAGGCCGCGCTCGTCGACCAGGTATTTCAGCCGGGCATGCTTGCGGTCGCTGCGGTCGCCATGGTCGCGCTGCAGGGTGATTACCGCCTCGACCGCGGCAATGAAGTCCTCCGGCTCGACGAACACCACCGGCGAGGCCAGCCGGGGATAGGTCTTGGGCTTGTTGTGGGTGATGCCGAGGCCGCCGCCGACCGCGAGGTTGTAGCCGATCAGCGTCTGGCCGGCGAACAGCGCGATGATCCCGAGGTCGTTGGTCAGCACGTCGACCGAGTTGTCCGACGGCGTCCCGATCGCGATCTTGAACTTGCGCGGCAAGTAGGTGGCGCCGTAGAGCGGCTCCGACTCCGGCTCGCCGGTCGGCTCGCCGTCGAGCCAGATCTCGTGATAGGCGCGGCTCTTCGGCGCCAGGCGCTCCGACAGCATCTTCGCATCGGCCTCGAGCCGGGCATGCACGGCGTCGCGGATCGGCGCCGGGGTCGACATGACGTTGCGCACCACGTCGCCGCAGGCCGCCAGCGTGGTCATCAGGCCGTCGTTGATCGCCTTGATGGTCGGCTTGAGATCGCCCTTGAGGACGCCATGGAACTGGATGCCCTGGCGGGTGGTGATGCGCAAGGTGCCGTTGCCGAAGCGGTCGGCCAGCGCATCCAGCGCCAGATACTGCTCCGCGGTCAGCCGCCCGCCGGGGATCTTCACCCGGACCATCAGGCGGTAGTCCTTCTCGATGCCGGCCTGCTTGCGGGCCGTGGCATCGTCGCGGTCATATTGCTGGTAGGTGCCGTGCACCTTGAGCAGCTGGGTGTCGGCTTCGGCGAAATGCGTGCTGTCGCTGGCCAGCTCGGCGGCGATGCCGCCGCGCAGCAGCCGGCTTTCCTCCTTGATGTGCTCCACGCCGGAAAGCTTCCGCCCGTGGGCCGTGATGCGTTCCACGCCCATGTCGCACTATCCCGCCGATTTTTTCGTGGCGACGCCCGCCACCTGCCTCGCCAGGCTAAAGTAGGGGCGCGGCAGGGCCGGCGGTTAGCAAGAAATCCTTGGGATCAGGCTGAGAATAACTATCGTGCGGCGGGCGCCGTGAAGACCTTGATCTGGCGCGGCATCAGCCCGACCTGCTGCCCGGTCTTCAGGCCGCTGGCCTCGCCGGCATGACGCACCGATTCGGCCTCGACGGTCTGGCCGGTGGCGGCGAGCTGGAGCTCGATGCGCAGCACCGGGCCGTTGACCGCCTGGTGCAGCACCGTGGCCGCGATGTTGCTTGCCGTGGCGGTGCCGTCGATCGCCAGGTCGTGCGGCCGGACGAAGGCGATGCCGGGACCGTCGGCGAGGCCGGCGGCCTGGTGCAGCGACAGGCGCGTGCCGGCGATCTCGACCGTGCCGCCGTCGATCCGGCACTCGAGCCGGTTGGCATTGCCGAGGAACTCGTAGACGAAGGGGGTGGCGGGGTCGTCATAGACGATGCGCGGCGTGCCGATCTGCTCGATATGACCCTGGCTCATGACCACGACGCGGTCGGCGAGCTCGAGGGCTTCCTCCTGGTCGTGGGTGACGAAGACGCTGGTCAATCCCATGTCGTCGTGCAGCCGGCGCAGCCAGCGGCGCAGCTCCTTGCGGACCTTGGCGTCGAGCGCGCCGAACGGCTCGTCGAGCAGCAGGAAGCGGGGCTCGATGGCGAGCGCGCGGGCGAGCGCCACGCGCTGGCGCTGGCCGCCGGACAGCTGGCTCGGGTAGCGATGGCTGAGCGGCTCGAGCTGGACCAGGCCCAGCAGCTCGTTGACGCGGCGGCGGATGTCCGCCTCCTCCGGTCGCTGGTCGCGCGGCTTGACACGCAGCCCGAAGGCGACGTTCTCGAACACCGTCATGTGGCGGAACAGCGCGTAGTGCTGGAAGACGAAGCCGACCTTCCGCTCGCGGGCGCTGACGTGGTCGACGCTCTCGCCGCCGAAGCGCAGCGTGCCGGAATCGGGAAAATCGAGCCCGGCGAGGATGCGCAGCAGCGTCGTCTTGCCCGAGCCCGAGGGCCCGAGCAACGCGATGAACTCGCCGTCCTCGATCGTCAGGCTGACGCCGCGCAGCGCCTTGAAGCTGCCGAACTGCTTGACGATGGCATTCAGCTCGATGGTCAAGGTTCGCCCGATCCCCGTTCAGTGGCCGAGGGCGCGTAGCTCGCCGCCGAAGCGCCACTCCAGCAGGCTCTTCAGCACCAGAGTGACGAGCGCCAGCAGCGCCAGCAGCGATGCGACGGCGAAGGCGCCGACGAAATTATATTCGTTATAGAGGATCTCGACATGGAGCGGCATGGTGTTGGTCAGGCCGCGGATATGGCCGGACACCACCGACACGGCGCCGAACTCGCCCATCGCCCGGGCATTGCACAACAGCACGCCGTAGAGCAGGCCCCATTTGATGTTGGGCAGCGTGACCCGGATGAAGGTCTGGAAGCCGCTGGCGCCCAGCACCAGTGCCGCTTCCTCCTCGGCGGTGCCCTGCTCCTCCATCAAGGGGATCAGCTCGCGCGCGATGAACGGGAAGGTGACGAAGATGGTGGCGATCACCAGCCCCGAGACGGTGAAGATGATCTTGATGTCGTGTGCCTGCAGCCAGGGGCCGAGCCAGCCATGGGCGCCGAACAGCAGCACGTAGATCAGGCCGGAGACCACCGGCGAGACCGAGAAGGGCAGGTCGATGAAGGTGATCAGCAGGCTCTTGCCGACGAAGTCGAACTTGGCAATTGCCCACGCGGCGGCGAGCCCGAAGATCAGGTTGAGCGGCACGGCGATCGCCGCCACGGTCACGGTCAGCCGGATGGCGGCGAGCGCGTCGCCGTCGACGATTGCCGCCAGATAGGCACCGATTCCTTGGCGCAGCGCCTCGACGAAGACGGCAACCAGCGGCAGCACCAGGAACAGGCCGATGAACCCCAACGTCAGCGCGATCATCAGCCAGCGTATCGCGCCCTGCTCGTCCAGCGCCGGGCGGCGACTCCGCGGCTTGCCGCCCTTGGCGGCGGGCGGCGCTAGTTTTCCGACCACCGGCGTCCCCAGCGTTGCAGCAGGTTGATGGCGAGCAGCAGCAGGAACGAGATGGCCAGCATGACCACGCCGATCGCCGCGGCGCCGGCATAGTCGAACTGCTCGAGCTTGATGACGATCAGCAGCGGGGCGATCTCGGACACCATCGGCATGTTACCGGCGATGAAGATGACCGAGCCATACTCGCCGACCGCCCGGGCCAGCGCGAGCGCGAAGCCGGTGAGCAGCGCCGGCAGGATGCTGGGCAGGATGACCCGCCAGAAGGTCTGGGCCCGCGAGGCGCCGAGGCTCATCGCCGCCTCCTCGACCTCGGCATCGAGATCCTGGAGCACCGGCTCGACCGTGCGGACGACGAAAGGCAGGCCGATGAAGGTGAGGGCGAGCACCACCCCCAGCGGGGTGAAGGCGACCGAGATGCCGAGCGGCGCCAGCAGGCTGCCGATCCAGCCATTGGGGGCGTAAAGCGCGGTGAGCGCGATCCCGGCGACCGCGGTTGGCAGCGCGAAGGGCAGGTCGACCAGCGCGTCGATGACGCGCTTGGCCGGCAGGCGATAGCGCACCAGCACCCAGGCGACGATGAGCCCGAACACGGCGTTGATCGCCGCCGCGATCATCGAGGCGCCAAAGCTCAGCCGCAGCGCCGCCAGCACACGGGGTGCGCTGACCGTGGCCCAGAACCCGCTCCAGCCGAGCTCGACCGGCCGCAGCACCAGGCCGGCGAGCGGAATGAGGACGATGAGGCTGAGATAGGTGAGAGAGAAGCCGAGCGTCAGCCCGAATCCCGGGAGGACGCTCGGCCGCTTCAGTTGGAATGTGGTGGCAAGCAGCTGGGCCAATCAGTTCCCCGGTTTATAGATCTGGTCGAAGACCCCCCCATCGGCAAAGTGGGTCGCCTGGGCTTTCTGCCAGCCGCCGAACACCTCGTCCACCGTGAATAGCGGGATCTTGGGAAACTTTCCAGCGTAACGCTCGGCCACCGCGGCCAGCCGCGGCCGGTAGTAGTTCCTGGCGATGATCTCCTGGCCCTCGGGCGTGTAGAGATAGTCGAGATAGGCCTGGGCGACCTCGCGGGTGCCGTGCTTGTCGACCACCTTGTCGACCAGCGCCACCGGCGGCTCGGCCAGGATGCTGACCGACGGGTCGACCACCTCGACCTTGTCGGGGCCAAGCTCGTTGATCGCCAGATAAGCCTCGTTCTCCCAGGCGATCAGCACGTCGCCGATGCCGCGCTGGACGAACGTCATCGTGCTGCCGCGCGCCCCGGTATCGAGCACCGGCACATTGTGATACAGCGCGGCGACGAAGGCCTTGGCCTTGGCCTCGTCGCCCCCGGGCTGGCGCAGCGCATAGCCCCAGGCGGCGAGATAGTTCCAGCGGGCGCCGCCCGAGGTCTTCGGGTTGGGCGTGATCACCTTGATGTCCGGCTTCACCAGGTCGGCCCAGTCCTTGATGCCCTTGGGGTTGCCCTTGCGCACCAGGAAGACGATGGTCGAGGTGTAGGGCGTGCTGTTGTCAGCCAGCCGCTTCTGCCAGTCCGCCGGCAGCAGCTGGCCCTTGGCGGCGATCTCGTCGATGTCGTAGGCCAGCGCCAGCGTCACGACGTCGGCCTCGAGCCCGTCGATCACGGCGCGCGCCTGCTTGCCGGAGCCGGCATGGGAGCCGGTGATGGTGACGGTCTCCCCGGTCTTGGCCTTCCAGTACTTGGCGAAGGCGGCGTTGTACGCCTTGTAGAACTCGCGGGTCGGGTCGTAGGACACGTTGAGCAGGGTCTTGTCGGCATGGGCCGCGCCGCCGCCGGCGATCGTGGCCAGCGCGGCGACAAGGATCGCCGTCGCGACGAATGATCGTCGACGGCGCACGGGCTTGCTCGTTTCGATACGCATCGTCTTTCTCCATGGTTCGCGAGCGAAGGAGCCGCGGGGCGCGGCGCGGCGAAGTATGTCGATCGGCCGCCATGCCGGCCACATCAGAAATTCTTGGCGAGCGGCGAAGAAAAGCTGGGGTGCGTTCCGCGCCGAGGCACGACAACCTTGCAACCTTCCGCGTGACCGCATCGTTGTTCGACAATTTTGCTTGCGGCTCTCTCGAACAATTCTCGTTTGTCCTCATCAGCGGCGGAAGCCAATTCTGGCCACCTCGACATAACGAAGGAAGGTTGGGCTATGAAACGCATCCTTTTCGCCATCGGGCTGGCGCTCGCCGCGGCGACCCTGGCGAGCTTGGCGAAGGCCGCCGACAACGAGGTGACGATCGCCTACCAGACGACGATCGAGCCGGCCAAGGTGGCGATCGCCGACGGCCTCTACGAGAAGGCGACCGGCTGGAAGATCAACTGGCGCAAGTTCGACTCCGGCGCCGAGGTCCTCGCCGCGGTCGCCTCGGGCGATGTGCAGATCGGCTATGTCGGCTCCAGCCCCCTGGCTGCCGCGGCCAGCCGGCAGCTGCCGATCGAGACGATCTTCATCGCCGCCGAGATCGGCGACGCCGAGGCGCTGGTGACCCGCAACGGCGCCAACATCGCCAAGCCGGAGGATCTGGTCGGCAAGAAGGTGGCGGTGCCCTTCGTCTCCACGACTCACTACAGCCTGCTGGCCGCGCTCAAGCATTGGGGCATCGATCCCAAGTCGGTTCAGATCCTCAATCTGCGGCCGCCGGAGATCGCCGCCGCCTGGCAGCGCGGCGACATCGACGCCGCTTATGTCTGGGACCCGGCGCTGGGCAAGGCCAAGGAGACCGGCAAGGTGCTGGTGAGCTCGGCCGAGGTCGCGAAGTGGGGCGCGCCGACCTTCGACGCCTGGATCGCCCGCACCGATTTCTCGGCCAAGCATGCCGACGTGGTCACCGCCTTCGTCCGGATTACCGGCGAGGCCTATGCGAAGTACCGCGCCGACCCGGGCAAGTGGACCGCCGATTCGATCGAGGCCCGGAAGATCGTGAAGCTGACCGGGGCCAAGCCGGAGGACGTGCCGGCCGGTCTCGCCGGCGAATACTTCCCGCTGCTCGACGAGCAGGCCTCGAAGACCCTGCTGGGCGGCGACACGGTCAAGTCAATCGCGGCCACGGCGGCGTTCCTGGCCGAGCAGAAGAAGATCCCGGCGCCGCTCGCCGACTATTCGCCGTACGTCACCGACCGCTTCGTCAAGGCGGCGGCAGCGACCAACTGACGCGGCCCGTCCACCCTGCCGGGCCGGAGCCTCCCCTGGGCTCCGGCCCGCTTCTTGCCGGAGCGGCGATGAGCAGCCTTTCGGTCGACCAGGTCAGCGTTCGCTATCCGGTGCCCGGCGGCGGCATGGTCGCCGCGCTCGAGCGGGTGTCGCTCGAGGTCGCCGCCGGCAGCCTGGTGGTGGCGCTCGGGGCGTCGGGCTGCGGCAAGACCACCTTGCTCAACGTCATGGCCGGGTTTCTTGCGCCGAGCCGCGGCCGCGTCGCGTTCGATGGCGTGCCGGTCACCGGCCCAGGGGCCGAGCGCGGCGTGGTCTTCCAGAACGATGCGCTGTTTCCCTGGCTGACGGTGCTGGGCAATGTCGAGCTCGCGCTGCGCATCCGGCGTGTCCCGCAGGCCGAGCGGCGGCGCCGGGCCGGCGAGTTCCTCGCCCTGGTGGGCCTCGAGGGCGTTGCCGGCCGGCGCATCTGGGAGCTGTCCGGTGGCATGCAGCAACGCGTCGGCCTGGCCCGCGCGCTGACCGCCGAGCCGCGCCTGCTGCTGATGGACGAGCCGCTCGGCGCGCTCGACGCCATCACCCGCGAATCGATGCAGACCTTGCTGCTCGACCTCTGGGCGCGGACGGGCAAGAGCATCTTCCTGATCACCCATGGCATCGAGGAGGCGGTCTTCCTCGCGACCGATCTGGTGGTGATGTCGCCCGGCCCCGGCCGCATCGTCGCGACCCGCAAGCTGGGCTTCGGGCGCCGTTACCTTGCCGGCGAGAGCGCGCGCTCGATCAAGTCGGACCCCGCCTTCATCGCCGCGCGCGAGGAGGCGTTGTCGCTCATCCTCGACAGCCATCGGAGCCTGCAGTGACCCTCGACACCCTGATCGCCCCGGCCGACGAGGCGGTCGACGATCCGCTGGCGCCGCCGGCCCCGGTCCGCCGACCCCGTGCCCGGCCGGATCCAGCGCGGCTGGCGACGTTCGTCACGCTGCTGGCTCTCTTCGCCGGCTGGTGGCTCGCCTCGCACCTCGGGCTGGTGTCGCCGGTCTTCCTGCCGACGCCGGAGGCGGTGGCCCGCCAGTTCGTGCTCGTGGCGCGCGACGGCTTCGTCGATGCGACCTTGCTGCAGCATCTCGGTGCGAGCCTCGGCCGCGTCGTCGTCGCCCTGCTGGCGGCGGCCATCACGGCAATCCCGGTAGGGCTCGCCATCGGCTTGAGCCCGGTTACCCGCGGCATCTTCGACCCGCTGATCGAGTTCTATCGCCCGATCCCGCCGCTCGCCTATCTGTCGCTGATCATCATCTGGTTCGGCATCGGCGAGCTCGCCAAGATCATCCTGATCTACCTGGCGGTGTTCGCCCCCGTTGCGATCGCGACGGCCGCCGGGGTCAAGGGCGTGCCGAAGGACCGCGTCAACGCCGCCCGCGCCCTGGGCGCGGGTCGGCTGCAGGTGGTGTGGCTGGTGGTGCTGCCGAACGCCCTGCCGGAGATCCTCACCGGCCTGCGCATCGGGCTCGGCGTCGGCTGGTCGACGCTGGTCGCCGCGGAGCTGGTCGCGGCGACCCGCGGCCTCGGCTTCATGGTCCAGTCGGCCGCCAACTTCCTGGTGACCGACGTGGTGATCATGGGCATCCTGACCATCGCCGCGATCGCGCTGGCGCTCGAGCTGCTGCTCCGCCTGGCCGAGCGGCTGCTGGTGCCGTGGAAGCGCCATGGCTGAGCTGCTTCTCTCTCCCGAGGTATCGTCATGACGAACGCCGAATCATCGTTTCTCGCCGACCTCGAGGTGCGGCCGGTCAGCGCCGCGATCGGCGCCACCGTCGGCGGCATCGACCTGTCGGCCGGGCTCGGCAACGCCGCCGTGGCGGCGATCGGCACGCTGCTCGATCGTCACCGCGTGCTGTTCTTCCGGGATCAGAAGCTGACGCCGCGCCAGCAGCGCGACTTCGCCGCCCGCTTCGGCGCGCTGCATGTCCACCCGCTCTATCCCCACGATGCCGAGGTGGAGGAGATCATCGTGCTCGACACCCACGCCGGCAATCCGCCCGACAACGACAACTGGCACACCGACGTCACCTTCATCGAGACGCCGCCGATGGGCTCGGTGCTCTATGCCCGCCAGCTGCCGCCGGTGGGCGGCGACACGTTGTGGTCGAACATGGTGGCGGCCTATGCCGGCCTGTCCTCACGGCTGCAGCGCTTACTCGACGGCCTCACGGCCTCGCACGACTTCGCCAAATCGTTCCCGCCCGACCGCTTCGCCGGGCCGGCCGAGCAGGCCCAGTGGCAGCAGACCCGCGCCAAGCATCCCCCGGTCATCCATCCGGTGGTGCGCACGCACCCGACCACCGGCGAGAAGTGCCTGTTCGTCAATTCCGGCTTCACTACCCACATCGTCGACCTGCCCCGCGCCGAGAGCGACGCGGTGCTGAACCTGCTGTTCCAGCACGTTGCCAAGCCGGAGTTCACCTGCCGCCACCGCTGGCGGGTCGACGACGTCGCCTTCTGGGACAATCGCTGCACCCAGCACTACGCGCTGGCCGACTATCTGCCCCACCGCCGCGTCATGCACCGCGCCACGATCATCGGCGAGCGGCCGGTCTGACGTTTTCGGTAAAGCCGGGCCTTAGCCTCTGTTGTCATCGCCGGGCTTGACCCGGCGATCCAGCCTTCCGTCCCGCTCCCAAGCACTCATGCCTGTTGCGGCATCCTGGATCGCCGGGTCAAGCCCGGCGACGACATTGGGGTGGGGGTTCCACCGCAAGCCCGGCTAGGCGCGCCAGAAGGGCTTGCCGTATTCGCGCTCGACGTCGGCCCGCGAGACGCCGATGTCCTGCAGCATCTCGTCACTAAGGTCGGCGAGCTGTCGGCGAGCCCGTCGCCGCGCCTGCCACAATGTCAGCGTGTCGATCGCCTCGCCGAAGGCCTCGCCGCGCAGCTGGGCGGCTTGCGATTGTCCCGACGACCGCATGAACGTCGCGCGGGTGCCGGACGGGGCCGGTTCAAGCCGATTGCGTTCCATGATTCCTCTCCTGGTCGGCTGCATTTGACGACCAGTACGTAGGGGCTGCCCGATCACGGCGATGTGAACCGGGTCACAGCGCCCTCGGTTACGCGTCGTTGCGGGTCAGGTAGGGCGCGATGATTTCCGGCTCCGGAATGACCGCGACGATCTTCAGCCGGCTGATGGTGCGCCGGCTGGCGGCGGCGAGGTGGGCGTCGAGCGCGCCTGCGGCGGCCTCGACGGCATTCTGCAGCAGGAGCTCGACGATCAGCCGGTGCTCGACGATCACCGCCGGCTCGCTCGGGACGCCGAGCCGGTGCAGCAGCCGCTGCATCGCGAGCAGCGGCAGGCGGTTCTGGCGGATCATCGCGGCGAGGTGCTCGTTGGGCGTCGCCAGCACGCAACGGACGTGCAGATCGTGCTCCATCGCGTCGATCGTGTCGGGGCTCATTCGCGGCAGCGCCTTGCCCGCGGCGAACAGCCGGTCGCGCAGCTCGACGAGGTGGGCACGGTCGAGATGCGGCGCCGCCGAGGCCAGCGCCCGCGGCTCGATCAGCCGCCGCAGCTCGTAGCGCTGGCGGATCTCCTGGGCGGTGAGCGGGCCGGCAACCCAGTGCGAGCTCTGGTTCTTGCGGATCAGGCCACGCTCATGCAGTCGGCCGAGCACGTCGCGAACGACCGTCCGGCTGACGCTGAAATGACCGGCGATCTCCGCCTCGACGATGCGGAACTCCCCGAAGATCAGGCATGAGGCGACCGCCATCTCGATCTCGGCATAGATGCGCTCCCAGCCCGCCCGCTGCGTGCCATTCTCGGCGTCCGGCAGGATGAGGTCGAGCTCGCGGATGTCGCGGCGCAGCGGCTTGACGCTGCCGTCCGCCGGGCCGGCGAGGTAGCCGCGGCCGTCGAAGCGATGGACGAGCCCCTCGGACTCCAGCATCCGCAGCGCCCGCTGCACCGGGGCCCGGCTGGTCTGCAGGATCCCGGCAATCGCCCCCTCCAGCAGCACGAAGCCGGCCGGCAGCCGTCCGGCGAGGATGTTCTCGCGCAGCACGCCCTCCACCCGATGATAGAGCTTCGCCGCAGGCCCGGTGTCCCGCATCGTCGGGGCGCTGGTCGGCAACGCCGTCGGCGCCTGGCCGGCCGCCGGTCCTGTCATCGAACGCCGCGGCCCACGAATGTCTTTTGTATACCATGGCGTCGTGGGGCAGCCGGGTTCGTGGCAAAGGCGGCTGACCGTTCGCCGACAGGTCCGCTACGGACCGAAAGTTTCGTTCTGACGATCGTGTTCATGCGAGTCCGAGTTATGGCTATTGCATACTAAATTCGTTTTTGCTAGCGTTTCGTTACGGCGAATGGCAGCAGGCCTGCCAGGCGGCGGCCCGAGCAGCGGCTTCATGAGGGGACTGGCCTCTGAGACATGGCTGCGTTTCTCGACGTACGCGACATCGCCAAGGCCTATGACGGCAACGCGGTGCTTCGCTCGATCAGCTTCGCCGCCGATGCCGGCGAGTACGTCACCATCCTGGGCGCCAGCGGCTCCGGCAAGTCGACGCTGATCCGGATCCTCGCCGGCTTCGAGGCGCCGGACGGCGGCGACGTGCTGGTCAATGGCCGGTCGCTGCTTCCGGTCGAGGCCTACCGGCGCGGCATCGGCTTCGTCTTTCAAAGCTTCGCGCTCTTTCCCCATCTCAGCGTCTTCGACAACGTCGCCTTCGGCCTCGCCAACCGCGCCGGGCCAATCGCCGACCGGCGCGAGATCGCGCGTCGGGTCGAGGCGATGATGGCGCTGGTCGGCCTCGCCGGACTCGGCGGCCGGCGGATCAACGAGATTTCCGGCGGCCAGAAGCAGCGCGTCGCGCTCGCCCGTACCCTGGTCACCGCCCCGGCGCTGCTGCTCCTCGACGAGCCGCTGGGCGCGCTCGATGCGAACCTGCGCGACCGCATGATGATCGAGCTGCGCCGCATCCACGACGAGGTCGGCTGCACCTTCATCCACGTAACCGGCAACGAGCAGGAGGCGATCGCCATGGGGACGCGGGTCGCCATGCTGGTCGATGGCCGGATCGTCCAGTACGACGCGCCCGAAGCCGTCTTCGCCAATCCGGCGTCGGCGGCGGTGGCGCAGCTGCTCAGCTGTCACAACACGCTCAGCGGCAAAGCGGCCGACGGCTTCTTCGCGGCCGGCGCCATCCGGCTGCCGCTGCCCGGCCCGGGACCGAAGAGCGGCCCGATCGCCTATACGATCCGCGTCGATCGCGTCGCGGTCGACGCGCCGACGGCGGACGATGACGCCGCCCTCGAGGGGCGGTTTCTCGCTCGCGAGTATGCCGGTGCCAAGGTCACCGACTTCTTCGAGATCGGCGCCGAGCGGACGTTCGAGGTCCAGCACCATTTCAGCCATCGCCGGCCGCCGGAATTCCGCCAGGGCCAGGCGTGCCGGCTGGCCTGGCGGCGCGACCTGGCGAGGGTCTTCGCAGCAGAAAGAGGCGCGGCGCGGTGACGGCCTCGCCGCTCGCCCTCGAGGAGAACGGACGCGTGACGGTCGTCGCCGCACGCCAGCTCCAGCACCGCCGGCGCCACTGGGTGCTGCTCGCGCCGGGCGTCCTGTGGATGGTCGTCTTCCTGATCGTTCCCATGCTGATGATGGTCTATGTCAGCTTCTGGACGCAGAAGACGTTCGTGATCGAGCCGACGCTGACGCTCCAGAGCTGGAAGGCCTTCTTCACCAGCGCGACCTATCTCTCGGCGCTATGGACCACGCTGCGCATTTGGCTGATCGTCCTCGCGCTCACGCTGGCCATCGGCTACCCGGTGGCGACGTATATCGGCCTCCACGTCAAGAACAAGGTGATGCAGACGCTGCTGCTCGTGGTCTGCATCATCCCGTTCTGGACCTCGTTCCTGATTCGCGTGCTGGCGTGGCGGCCGATGCTCGGCACCGAAGGCGCGGTCAACATCGTCCTGATGAAGCTCGGGCTGACCGCCGCACCGCTGGGCGAGCTGCTGTTCACCGAATTGTCGGTGATCATCGGCATGACGCAGATCTACGTCGTCTTCATGGTCGGCCCGATCGCCTTCCAGCTGTCGCGCATCGACCCCAGCCTGATCGAGGGTGCCCGCGACCTGGGCGCCAGCGGCTGGCGCATCTTCCGCACCATCATCCTGCCGCTCAGCCTCACCGGGGTGATCGTCGGCGCGATCTTCGTCTCGGTCATGGTGCTCGGCGAGTTCGCGACCACCGCGGCGCTCTCCGGCCGCAAGGTCAACATGCTGGGCAACATCATCGTCACGCAGGTCGGCTCGCTCAAATGGGCTTTCGCCGCGGTCGTCGGCGTCATCCTGACCCTGCTGATGGCGATCATCGTCGCCGGCCTGCTGCGCATCGTCGACCTCCGGAAGGAGCTCTAGATGCGCGCCCCGTCGCTGGTCCCGCTGGCGCTGATGGCTTTTGCCGGCCTGTTCATCGTCTTTCTCTATTCTCCGCTTGCGGTTCTCGCGGTGCTGAGCTTCCAGTCGGGCCCGGAAGGCGGGCCGCAATTCCCGATCATCGAATGGTCGACCTACTGGTACCGCCATCTGTTCGGGATGGTGCCGCCGTCGCGCGTGGCGCCGCTGCCGATCGCCGATGCGCTGATCCGTTCGCTCACGCTGGCCGGCGCCACGACGGTGACGTCGACCGTGCTCGGCGTCCTCTCGGCCCAGGCTTTCCGCCAGCGCTTTCGCGGCTCCGGCCCGGTCTTCTATCTCATCGTGCTCGGCATGATCGTCCCGGGCGTGCTGATCGGCCTCGGCATCGCGCTTGTCGCCAACGCCATCGGCGTCCCGCGGGCGTGGTGGAGCACGAGCTTCGTCGCGCACGTGCTCTACACCTTCCCCTTCGCCTTCCTGGTGATGCTCGCCGTCTTCAACCGCTTCGACCGCTCGGTCGAGGAGGCGGCGTGGAGCCTCGGCGTCAGCCCGGCGCGCACCTTCCGGAAGGTCACGTTTCCATTGATCTTTCCGGGCGTGCTCTCGGCCATGCTGTTCTCCTTCACGCTCAGCTATGACGAGTTCTCGCGCACGCTGTTCACCGCCGGCGGCCAGCTGACCTTGCCGCTCGCGATCTACGGCACCTTCTCGGTCGAAATCCATCCCAACATCTTCGCTTTCGGCGTGCTGACCACGCTCTTCTCGTTCAGCCTGCTCGCCATCTACGGCGTCCTGATGAGCCTGAGCGTGCGGCGCGCTCGGCGCCTCGCCATCCAGGAGGAGATCCGATGAAGGACATTCCCGCACACGTCGCCATCGTCACGGGCGCCGCCCGCGGCATCGGCCTCGCCATCGCCCAGCGCCTGGCGCGGGCGGGTGCCGCAACGCTGCTCGCCGACCTCGATGCTGATGGCGCGACGGCGGCATCCGCCGAGCTCAACCGCGCCGGCGGCCGTACCATCGCCACGCGGGTCGACGTCGCCGACGAGCGCTCCGTCGCCGCGATGTTCGCCGCGGGCGAGAAGGCCTTCGGGGCCTGCTCGCTGCTGGTCAACAACGCCGGCTTCGTCCACCAGGCGCCGTTCGAGACGCTTACCGCAGCCGATTTCGACCGCATGGTCGCCGTCCATCTCCGCGGCACCTTCCTGTGCGCCCGCCGCGCCATCGGCGCGATGCTCGCGGCCGGCGACGGGGTGATCGTCAACATCGCCTCGCAGCTCGGCCAGATCGGCGGCGTCGAGCTCGTCCACTATAGCGCCGCCAAGGCGGGCATCATCGGCTTCACCAAGGCGCTGGCCCGCGAGGTGAGCGCCCGCGGCGTGCGGGTCAACGCGGTGGCGCCCGGCCCGATCAACACCCCGCTGGTCCTTGGCCTGACCGAGGCCTGGCGCGAGGCCAAGCGCGCCCAGCTGCCGCTCGGCCGCTTCGGCGAGCCGGAGGATATCGCCGAGACGGTGGCCTTCCTCGCCTCGCCCGCGGGACGGATCTATGTCGGCCAGACCCTGGGGCCTAATTCTGGCGACGTGATGTTGTGAGGAGATGATGACCAAGCCGATCGTTCTCATCACCGGTGCCGGCATCGGCATCGGACGGGCCACTGCCTTGGCCTTCGCCGGGGCCGGCTACCACGTCGTGGCGACCGACATCCTTCGCGATGAAGGGGCCGCCGTCGCCGCGCAGATCAAGTCCAAGGGCGGCGCCGCCGAGTTCCACGCGCTCGACGTCACGGACACGGCACGGGCCAACGCCGTGGTCGCCGATGTCGAGAAGCGCCACGGCCCGCTCGACGCGGTGATCGCCAACGCCGGCATCGCGCACAAGGTGCCGCTCGCCTCGCTCAGCGACGAGAAGTGGGACCATACCTTCGATGTCGATTTGAAAGGCATCTTCCGCGTGGTGCGCGCCGCCGTGCCGGCCATGGTCGGGCGGCGGTCGGGGGCGATCGTCGCGCTGTCCTCGATCATGGGCGTCGCCTATGGCTGGGACGAGCATGTTCACTACTCGGCGGCCAAGTCCGGCGTCGTCGGGCTGGTGCGCGGCCTCGCGGTCGAGCTCGCCCGCAGCGGCATCCGCGTCAACGGCATCGCGCCCGGCTACATCCGCACCGCGCAGGCGCTCTCGAAGGAGCATTCGCTGGGTCCCGAGGGACTGGAGCAGGCGGCCGCCTTCATTCCGATCGGCCGCGTCGGCGAGCCCGAGGACATCGCCGACGTCGCCCTGTTTCTCGCCTCGCCGGCCGCCCGCTACATCACCGGCCAGACCATCGTCGTGGATGGCGGCCTGCTGGTCGGACGGTACTGACCGGCCGGTTGCCGGTGGTTTCACTCGCGCGGCGCCAGAATGTGTCGCGCTCACAATGGGGAGACGGAAAATGAACAAAGAGTCCGACTTCACGCGCAGGAACGTACTGAAGGCCGGCATCGGGGCGGCGGCGCTGGCGCTCGGCGGCGGCACGCCGTTCATGCGCTCCAGGCGCGCCTATGCCGCCGCGGCCGACCTCTCGAAGGAGCAGCTGCGCACCATCGGCCTCTCGGTCACCGTGCAGGACCGCATCCTGGCCGACTTCAAGAAGGTCTCCGGCGTGGGCTCGACCACCGGCACGGCCGCGACCTATCCCGATGCCCAGACCAAGATCCTGTCGGGCTCGAGCGATTATGACTGCTGGGAAGTGATCGGCGAGCGCCTGCCCGCCGTCATCGCCACCAGCAAGATCGACTCGATCCCGGCGAAGGAGCTGAAGAACTGGCAGAACGTCCGCGACACCTTCACCAAGGTCAATCCGAAATGGGAGCGTCGCGCCCAGATCGTCGGCCAGATCTGGAAGGACGAGGCCGAGACCGAGCTGTGGATGGTGCCGGCCGTCTACAACTACGATTCGATCGGCTTCAACCCGGCGGTGCTGAGCGACGAGGAAGCGAACACCTGGACGGCGATCTTCGACGACAAGTACAAGGGCAAGTCCGGCCTCAATACCGATCCGCTGATCGCGCTCGGCCAGGCGATCCTGGCGATGAATTCGCTCGGCCTGTCGCATGTCGCCAATCCCGGCAATGCCAGCCAGGCGGAGATCGACGAGGCGATGAAGTTCTTGATCTCGAAGAAGAAGGGCGGTCAATTCCGCGCGCTGTGGGGCGATTTCGGCGAGCTGGTCAACCTCATGGCGTCCGGCGAGATGGTGGTCTGCGACGCCTGGCAGCCGGCCATCATGGCGGTGAAGGCGCAGGGCAAGCCGGCGAAATATGCCGTGCCGAAGGAAGGCTACCGCGCCTGGGCGATCGGCCCGTCGGTCATCGCCGGCACCAGCAACAAGGACGCCGTCATCGCCTATGCCGACTACTGGATGTCGGGCCCGCCTGCCATCACGGTTTCCGAGCAGGGCTATTACTCGCCGACCACCAACATCGAGAAGGTGATGCCGGCCGAGAAATACGCCTTCTGGTACGAGGGCAAGCCCTGGGTCGGCCCGCCCGACCGCGGCATCAAGGAAGGCGACCTGCGCGACGGCGGCTCGCTCGCCACCCGCGCCGCCAACGTCGCTTACTGGCACCAGTGGCCGGACCAGTACGACTACGTCATCCAGAAGTGGGACGAGTTCCTGAACGCCTGAGTCCTCCCAGGCGAACCTCGGGTCCCGGCCGGGGTGCTCCCTGGCCGGGACCCGCATCCTTCGAAGCGACAGACAGGGCGATGGCGTTCGATCTCGAGCTCTCCGGCGTCGGCAAGGTCTTTCCCAACGGCACGCTGGCCGTGGCCGATCTCGATCTCCAGGTCGAAAAGGGCGAGTTCATCTCGTTCCTCGGGCCGTCCGGCTGCGGCAAGACCACGACGCTGCGGATGATCGCCGGCTTCGAAGAGGCGACCGCCGGCGACATCCTGATCCGCGGCAAGCGCGTCAACGATTTGCCGCCCGAGCGGCGCCCGACCTCGACGATCTTCCAGAATTTCGCGCTCTTTCCGCACATGACCGTGCGCCAGAACATCGAGTACGGCCTGCACATCAAGGGCCTTTCGCGCGCGGACCGCCTGGCCCGGGCCGACGCCATCATGGAGAAGCTGCAGCTGGTCGACCTCGCCCGTCGCCGCCCGGGCGAGCTGTCGGGCGGCCAGCGCCAGCGCACCGCGCTCGCCCGCGGCCTGGTGGTCGAGCCGGACATCCTGCTGCTCGACGAGCCGCTCGGCGCCCTCGACGCCAACCTGCGCAAGCCGATCCAGAACGAGCTGAAGCTGCTCCAGCGCAAGGTCGGCATCACCTTCATCTTCGTGACCCACGCCCAGTCCGAGGCGCTCGTGCTGTCCGACCGAATCGTCGTCATGAACCGCGGCCGCGCCGAGCAGATCAGCCGGCCCGACGAGCTGTACACCCGGCCGCGGACCGAGTTCGTCGCCCGCTTCATCGGGCGGAACTCGATCCTGACCGGCACCCTGTCGAGGCTCGACCAGGCCCTCGCCGTCGTCGACACGCCGTTCGGACCGCTCTCCGGTGCGCCGCACGATGCTCGCCTTGCGATCGGCGGGCCGGCCGCCGTCGTCGTCTCATCGGAGGCGATGGACGTCCGGCCGGCGGCCGCCGCCGGCGCCCTCGGCAACACGCTGAAGGGCCGGCTGGTCGGCCGCACCCTGACGGGCCTCGAGGTCCACCTCACCGTCGCGCTCGAAAACGACCAGGAAATCATGATCGAAGCCTCCCGCAACAAGTACGAGCAGGCGTTCGCGAGTCCCGAGGTGCTGGTGTCATGGTCGGCGCCGGAGGCGACCGTGATCCGGACGAGCTGAAAGCGATGTCGAACAAGATCCGATTCAACCGGTTCGGCCAGTAGGGCCGCAAAGGAGGGTTAGCCATGGCGAAGGACATTCTGTGCGGTTTCGGGATTGACGTGGACGCAGTGGCCGGGTGGCTCGGCTCCTATGGCGGCGAGGACTCGCCCGACGATATCTCCCGCGGGCTGTTCGCCGGCGAGGTCGGCGCCCCGCGGCTCCTCGAGCTGTTCCGCCGCTGGGGCATCAAGACGTCATGGTTCATCCCCGGACACTCGATCGAGACCTTTCCGGCCGAGATGAAGGCCGTGGCCGATGCCGGCCACGAGGTCGGGATCCACGGCTACACCCACGAGAACCCGATCGCGATGACGCCAGCGCAGGAGGAGGAGGTGCTCGACAAGTGCATCGCCCTCGTGACCCAGCTGACCGGCCGGCGGCCGACCGGCTATGTCGCGCCCTGGTGGGAGTTCTCGCCAGTCTCGAACGAGCTCCTGCTCAAGAAGGGCATCAAGTACGATCACAGCCTGATGCACAAGGACTTCCAGCCCTACTATGTGCGCGTCGGCGACAGCTGGACCAAGATCGACTATTCCAAGAAGGCCAGCGAATGGATGGTGCCGCTGAAGCGCGGCCGCGAGACCGATCTCATCGAGATCCCAGGGAGCTGGTATCTCGACGACCTGCCGCCGATGATGTTCATCAAGAAGGCGCCGAACAGCCACGGCTTCGTCAATCCGCGCCATCTGGAAGAGATGTGGCGCGACCAGTTCGACTGGGTGTATCGGGAGTACGACTACGCCGTCTTCCCGATCACCATCCACCCGGACGTCGCGGGCCGGCCCCAGGTGCTGCTGATGCTGGAGCGGCTCTACGCCTACATGGTCCGCCATCCCGGCGTCCGCTTCGTTACCATGGACGAGATGGCGGACGATTTCGCCAGGCGCTTCCCGCGCAAGAAGAGCTGAGCGGCGAGCATGTGCGGTCTCTGCGGACTCTTCGGCAGCGCCGATCATTGGACGGCGGCTGCCGCGAGTCCGCAGATCTTCGGCGACGGACGGACGCGACGGGCCGAGCGGGCCGAGCGGGTGCGGATGACCAATGCGGTGCTAGGCAGCTTCGCGCTGCGCCTGGACGACTGGCAGGGCTCGACCTTCATCCTGACCAGCGCCACGGGTCGGCGCGAGATGGCCGAGACGCTGCCCGACGTCTGGCGGGCGGCGGCCGCCATTCTCGGCCGACCGATCGACCCGCTCGATCCGGCCTTGCTGTCGCGGCTCGCCGGGGGCCGGCCGTGATGGCGGCGATCCCGGTCAACGTCATCACCGGCTTTCTCGGCTCAGGCAAGACCACGCTGCTCCGCCATGTGCTCGCCGATGCCAGCTACGCCGATTGCGCCGTCCTGATCAACGAGCTCGGCGAGATCGGCATTGATCATCATCTGATCGAGCGGATCGACGGCGAGACCATCCTGATGCGCTCCGGCTGCGTCTGCTGCACGATCCGGGACGATCTGGCCGGCGCCATCCGCTCGCTGCACGAGCGCCGCGACGCCGGCGTGCTGCCGCCGTTTCGGCGCCTGATCATCGAGACCACCGGCCTCGCCGATCCGACCCCCGTGCTGGCGACCATCATGAACGACGTCGTCATCCGCCATCACTTCCGCCTCGGCAACGTCATCACCACGGTCGACGCGGTGAATGGCGAGCCCCACCTCGACCGGCAGCCCGAATCGGTCAAGCAGGCGGCGGTCGCCGACCGCCTGGTCATCACTAAGGTCGACATCGCGGATCCGCTGGCGGTCGCCCGCCTCGAAGCACGCCTGGCTGCTCTGAACCCGGCGGCGCCCCGTCTGCGCGCCGCCAATGCCGGCGTTCCGCTCCCGCTGCTGGTCGGCGAGGATGCCTTCGATCCGGCCGGCAAGACCGCGGAGGTCCGCCGCTGGCTCGCGGCGGAAGCCTGCCACGTCCAGTCGGGCCATGCGCATGATCACGGCGACCAGGGCCGCCACGATTCGCATATCCAGGCCTTCACCCTGACCTTCGACGACGCCGTCGACTGGACCGCCTTCGGCATCTGGCTGACCATGCTGCTGCACGCTCGCGGCGCCGACGTGCTGCGCGTCAAAGGCATCCTCAATGTCGGCGAGGGCATGCCGCCGGTGGTGATCAATGGCGTTCAGCACCTCGTGCACCCGCCGCTCCATCTCGATCGCTGGCCCGACGACGATCGCCGCTCCCGCCTCGTCTTCATCGTCCGCGACATCGAGCGAGAAGCGATCGAGCAGTCGTTCGCGACCTTCCATCGCGCCCTCGCCGTGGAGATGACGGCGGCATGAAGGCGAAGGCTCCGCGGCCTGCCGCACCCGCGGTGCGCACCAAGGGTCGCCCGCATCTTCGCGTCCTCGGGACGGAGATCACGCTGCTCGAGGGCGTTCGTCGCCAGGCCGAGAAGGACCTTGGCATTTCCATCGGCTTCGAGCTGCTCGACTTCATCGGCACGCAGCAGAAGGCGGCGCGCCAGCCCGCCGCCTTCGACATCTACGACCAGTGCTTTCACAATCTCGACATTGTCTGGTTCTGGCGCGGCGTCCAGCCGATCGACACCCGGCGCATCCACCACTGGGACGAGGTCAGCGATCTCACCAAGCGCGGCCGCCTCAATCCCGACGCGTCGATCGGGCATGGCGACGCCCCGGTGAACCGTCTCTACGTGCAGCCCGACGAGACGCTGGGCGCCGAGCCGTCACACCAGATCAGCATGCTGCCGACGGTGCATAATTTCGACTCCTTCGCCTACGACCCGCGGCTGCTCGACGGCCTCGAGGGGGAGGAGGAGAGCTGGGCCTGGCTGCTCGACGGGCGCTGGGCCGGCCGGGCGGCCCTGGTCGACGAGCCGGCGATCGGCATCTTCGACGCGGCGCTGGCCGCTGTCGCGCGACGCGAGATGAGCTTCGTCGACATGGGCAACATGAGCCTGAAGGAGATCGACGGGCTCGTCGACCTGCTCAGCGCGAAGAGCCGGAAAGGGCATTTCTGCGGCGTCTGGCGCACCGCCGTGCAATCGGTCGAGCTGATGAGGAGCGGCCGGGCGGCCATTCAGAGCATCTGGTCGCCGGCCAGCACGGCGTTGATGAGCGCCGGCGTCCGCTTCGTCGAGGCCTCGCCGCTCGAGGGCTATCGTGCCTGGCACGGCGGCATGTGCCTGTCGGCGCAGCTCTCTGGACGGATGCTCGACGTCGCCTATGAGTATCTGAACTGGTGGTTGTCGGGCTGGGCCGGGGCGGTGATGACCCGGCAAGGCTACTACATGTCGGTGCCGGATCGCGCCCACGCCCATCTGTCCCCCGACGAATGGGGCTACTGGTACGAGGGCCGGCCTGCCGCCGGCGACCTCCCTGGTCCCGACGGGCGCATCGCAGTGCGCGCCGGCCAGGTGCGGAGCGGCGGCTCCTACTGGCGCCGCGCCAGCCGCATCGCGGTGTGGAACACCACCATGGACGAACACAATTACCTCGCCCGCCGGTGGAACCAGTTCGTGGCGGCGTGAGGGAAGCGATGGCGAAGATCGTCGTGCTGGGGACCGGCGGCACCATCGCCTCGCGGCGCGATGCGGCCGGCGGCGCCACGTCGAAGGCGAGCAGCGCCGAGCTGGTCGCGGCGCTCGGCGAGCGAGGCTACCGCTTGCCCGACGGCATCAGCCTGCAGACCGAGCAGTTCTGTACGATCGGCAGCTATCGCTTCGATCTCGACATCGCCTTCCGCATCGCCCGGCGGGTGGACCAGCATCTGGCCGACCCCGCGGTAACCGGCGTGGTGGTTACCCAGGGCACCGACACCATGGAGGAGAGCGCCTTCATGGCCGACCTGGTCGTCGCGTCGGAAAAGCCGGTCGCCTATACCGGCGCCCAGCATCTGGCGGACGATCCCGATTCCGACGGGCCGCGGAATCTGACGGGTGCCATTCGTTTCGTCGCGGCGCCGCAGTCGCGCGGCCTCGGTGTCGTGATCGCGTTCGATGGCGAAGCCCATGCGGCACGCGACGCGACCAAGATCCATGCCTCGCGCGTCGGCGCCTTCTCCTCCGGCGAGCATGGCAAGCTGGGGGATATCGACGGGGACGACATCGTCATCCATCGCCGGCCGCTGTTGCGGCGGACCTTTCGGGCGGCGGCAATCGAGCCCAGGGTCGACCTCATCCGGCTGGCCATGGGAACCGATGCGCGCTTCATCCGCTGCGCCATCGACACCGGCGCAAGCGCCATCGTCATCGAGGCGTTCGGCCGCGGCAACGCCAATCACGAGGTGATCGCCGGAATCCGCGACGCCGTCGCGGCGGGCCTGCCGGTCGTCGTTACGACCCGATGTCCCGCCGGCCGCGTCAAGCCGATCTATGGCGACGGCGGCGGCCGCGACGTCGAGGCGGCCGGCGCGATCTTCGCGGGCGATCTTCAAGGCGTGAAGGCGCGCGTGCTGCTGTCCGTGCTGCTGCGCGCCTGCAACCCCGCCGACATCGCGAAGGAGGTCCATGCGTTCGGCGGCTAACGCTGCAATCTTTCAGGTGTTCCTGGCGGAACGCCAGATGGCGCCATCGCGTTCCGCTGAGACGAGCCTGCGCCGCCCCCGCGTGCGTGGGAAACCGGGACTGGCTTCAAAGGCAAAGGAATCGACCATGGCCATTGCGAAGAACACGATCTGCCTCTGGTACGACAAGGACGCCGAGGCTGCCGCCCGCTTCTATGCCAAGACTTTTCCCAACAGCTCGGTGGGTGCCGTCCACCGCGCTCCCAGCGACTACCCGTCCGGCAAGGCGGGCGACGTGCTGACCGTCGAGTTCACCGTCGCGGGCATCCCCTGTCTCGGCCTCAATGGCGGGCCCATGTTCAAGCACAACGAAGCCTTCTCGTTTCAGATCGCCACTGACGATCAGCAGGAGACCGACCGCTACTGGAACGCCATCGTCGGCAATGGCGGCCAGGAAAGCGCGTGCGGCTGGTGCAAGGACAAATGGGGCATCTCCTGGCAAATCACGCCGCGCGTGCTGACGGAGGCCATGGCCATCGGCGGCGATGAGGCAAAACGCGCCTTCGATGCGATGATGGAGATGAAGAAGATCGACGTCGCCGCGATCAAGGCAGCCCGGCGCGGCTGACGGTCCTACAGCCGGCCGACGGCCAGGTGGTACAGCACGCCGAGGATTGAGCAGGCGGCCAGCACCGGAATCATCCCGGCCTTGAAGCGGAATACGGCCAGGATGGCGCCCACGGTCAGCACCAGCGAGGGCAGGTTGAGCGAGGCGAGCCGTGGCAGGTCGAGCGTCAGGCCGAGCCCGTGCCACGGCGTCGTCTCGGCGAACAGGACGTGGAGGGCGAACCAGACGGCGAGGTTGAGGATGACGCCGACCACCGCCGCGGTGATCGCGGCCAGCGCGGCGGAGAGCGGCCGGTTGGCCCGCAGCGCCTCGACATAGGGCGCGCCGAGGAAGATCCATAGGAAGCAGGGCACGAAGGTGACCCAGGTGGTCAGCAGCCCGCCCAGCGTCCCGGCGATCATCGGCGGCAGCACGCCGGGATTGCGGAAGGCGCCCATGAAGCCGACGAACTGGGTGACCATGATCAGCGGGCCGGGGGTCGTCTCGGCCATGCCGAGCCCGTCCAGCATCTCGCTCGGCCGCAGCCAGCCATAGGTACCGACCGCCTGCTGCGCCACATAGGCCAGCACCGCATAGGCGCCGCCGAAGGTGACGACGGCCATCTTGCTGAAGAACACGGCGATGCTGGTGAAGGTATTGCCGCTGCCGAGGATCGCCAGCAGCGCCCCGGTCGGCGCCAGCCACAGCACGAGAAAGATCGCAGCGATCCTGATCGACCAGGCGGCGGTTGGCCGGGCATGCGCCGGCATCTCGTCGCCGAGCGCCGAATCGGCGTCGGCCAGCGGCGCGCCCTTTCCCGGGCCATGGCCGCCGCCGACGAGGAATGCCGGCAGGCCGATCCGGCCGCCGGCGAAGCCGACGACCCCGGCGCCGAGGATGATGATCGGAAACGGCACGCCGACGAAGAAGATCGCGACGAAGGCGACGACCGCCAGCGCCACCATCACCTTGTTCTTCAGCGCCCGCCGGCCGACCCGCACCACCGCCTCGAGGACGATGGCGAGCACGGCAGCCTTCAACCCGAAGAAGGCGGCCTGGACGAGGCCGACATGGCCGAACCCGGCATAGATCCAGCTCAGCACCATGATGGCGACGAGGCCGGGCAGCACGAACAGCGTGCCGGCGACCAGGCCGCCCCTGGTCTTGTGCAGCAGCCAGCCGATATAGACCGCGAGCTGCTGCGCCTCCGGGCCGGGCAGCAGCATGCAGTAGTTCAGCGCATGCAGGAATCGCGCCTCGCCGATCCAGCGCTTCTCCTCGACCAGGATGCGGTGCATGACGGCGATCTGGCCCGCCGGCCCGCCGAAGCTGAGCGCGGCGACCCGCGCCCAGACGCGCAGCGCTTCGGAGAACGGAATCTCATGAGCCGACGCCGCTGCGGCGGCCGACGGTCTGGTGCCTTCGATATCGACCGCCATGCCGTCCTCAGCCGCGCTTCTTGTGCTGGAAAGCTTTCCAGCACAGTGGGATCCGAAGCTTGGAATTCACGTGAC
>JADMIO011210354.1_pt1 | contig 24389 bp, 24 predicted proteins | sample 8958161 | NCBI WGS metagenome assembly JADMIO01 (sample SAMN16585339, study PRJNA669376) | soil metagenome | isolation source: Crop rotation soil | place: USA: Cullars Rotation, Alabama | collected 2011
GCCGCGACTTCAAGTCACGTGAATTCCAAGCTTCGGATCCCACTGTGCTGGAAAGAACGGCGGGGGATCCGTCACGTTGCAGCCGCTTTGGACGAACATCGACATCGCCATCAACCCCGACGCCGTGAACGCGGCGGCGGCACGGACGGCCGGGTGCCGGCGCCGTCCGCCGTTTTGGGGATCGGGTTGATTGCGTCGGACCTGGTTAACGGCGGCGGCATTGAACATTCCGTTGCTCCTGAATCTCGATCAAACGGCGTGCGTAAGGTTTCTGAGTTTCGCGTGTCGCGCGCGCGTGGCACGTGTGGTGGGCGCGGATTATAGAAGTCCGCGGATCGAACGCAAAAACGCGCCGCCCGCCAGCATTAGTAGCATCCAGCCGCCGATTTCGTCCGCGGCCACCAGCCACCACCCGCGGCGCCAGCGCCCCGCGAACGCCAGCAGTCCGGCGAAGGACAGAACCCAGCCGATCGTGGCGACGAAGACGCCTAGGACGATAATCGGCAGATCGTGCATCGGGTGTTCAGTGATCGAGCCGGCAAATTGGGGCAATACGATGAACCAGAACGCGAGGGTGAACGGGTTCAGTCCGGTTAAAAGCAGCCCGGTGAGGTAGCCGGAGCGGAAGGTGGGTTTTGTCGTTGGACCCACTGAGATGCCGCCCGGCGCGTTCGCTCGTGAAACTCGCGAGGTTTTGGGCGGGCGTCGGAGAATGTCGCTGCGTGCGACGGTGCGGGCGCCCAGAATGCTGGTCAGCCCGAGGTAGGCCAGCAATCCCAGGCCGGCGACGGTCAGCGGCCAGAAGAGCAGCCTGGAGTTCGCCAGGGGCGCGACGCCGACGGCGGAGAGGATCGCGTAGGCCATGTCGATGCTGCTGGCGCCGCATCCGATAGCGACGGCCGGCCAATAGCCCGCGCGCAAGGCGCGCCGCGCGATCTCGACGTTGACCGGCCCGATCGGCATCGCCGCGCCGAGGCCGAACAGGATTCCTCGCAGCAACAACAGGAGCCCGGCGGTCGGAGGCGGCACGCCGCGGAATGTCCACGCTCGGATGTCAGTTGTCTAGCGCCGGCGCGGTCGGGTACATTCCCACGCGCGTTCAGCCATGCCGCCACCCACCGACGAACCCGTCCCCGAAAAGCCTCTCCAGCAGGTCGTGGAAGAATTGGCGACCTATCCGCTGGACGCGTTCCGGTTCGTCGAAGAGGGTCTAAGCTTCACCGTCAACGAGGTCCGAACGAAGCGCGCCGAAGAAAAACAAAACGAGACGGAAGGCGTCGAGCCGACGACGAAGCACATTTCCGGACAACAACTCTGCCACGGCCTGCGGCAGTACGCGCTGCTCCAGTGGGGCCTGATGTCGCGGGCGGTGCTCCAGCGCTGGAACATCACGTGCACGTTTGACTTCGGTCGGATCGTGTTCGCGTTGATCGACGCGCGTCGGATGCAGAAGACCGAGCAGGACACGATCGAAGATTTCCGCGACGTGTACGATTTCAAGACGGCGTTCGAGCGCGACTATCGGATTGAGCAGAAATGAGTGAACCGCCGCCGTCGAAATCGTCGTTGAAGCCGCGACCCGCGTTGTTCGTCGTGGCGTGCGTGGTGATGGCGATTTGGATCGCGGCGTTGGTGCTGATGTATTTCAAGTCGGTGCGAAATTCGACGGACGTGCGAGACGTGCTGAGCGCGCCGGACGTGCCGGCTGAAGCCGGCACGCCCAGGGCGAATTCAACACGGGATTAGTCGGGCGTGGGGATGGCGCGCACGCGACCGGGGGCTTCGGGATCGCCCAGCGCGCCTTTGAAGTCCAGCGCGTACGCCACGAGCGCGAGCATCAGTTCGCCGACGATCGACCAGAGGCGCAGGATCAGGCTCAGGTATCCGAACACGACCTCGCGTTGGACCGGATCGCCAATCTGCTCGCGCACGCTCTGTGGAAGCACGACGTTCAGGGCGACGACGAAGACCAATTCGCGCACGCCGATGCCGGCGGGCGCCCACACCGCCAGAAACCCGGCGACCCACGCCAGGGAATACGCCCCGGCGACGACCCACCACCACTGCGGCTTGTCGAGGCCCAACACGCCTTTCGTCAGGATGAACACCGCCACGCTTTGCCAGACCAGACCGATCAGGTTCCAGCCGAGAACCGCGAGCATCTGGCGACCGGACAAGGGCTGCGCGATCGGCGGCTTGCCCAGCCGCTTCATGATCGGGTTGATGATCGCGTAGGTGATTCTGGGATGCAGCAGGATCAGCAGGACCGGCATCAGTGCCATCGCGACGATCATCCAGGTGCGCGCTTCGTGGTGCAGGTTCTTCACGCCGAAGTACAGCAGGCAACTCACCGCCAGCAGCACGTTGGCCAGCAGGAAGATCGCCAGTTCCAGGATCTGGCTGACGGAGGTAACGCTGCCGCGCACGCCGTACGGTTTGATGAGGTAGATGCGTCCGATGACCTGGAAGACCGGGACGGGCAGGTAGCGCGCCAGTTCCGACGTTGACCAGATTCGCGTCGCCGCCCAGACCGGGAGCGTGTGGCCGAGCTTTGCGAGGATTCGCCGCCAGGCCAACGCGCGAAAGCCGAACAGAAAGATCGCGAACATCGCGCTGGACGCGAAAAAGGCCCAGATGTTCAGCTTCTCCAGCCGCGCTTGAATGCTGGGATCGTTCCATCGCGCAGTGATGGGTCCGAGGATGCGGGCGAAAATCACCAGCGTGACGGTCACGCCGAACAGACGCTTAAACCACGTCTTGAGGAAGCCCCACATGCCGCGCAGGCCGCGGGAATATTTCTCGTCGAACTCGACGATCTCATCGACGGGCCGGTCGGTGGCGATGTCGCCTTTGCGTTCGATGCGTCGGCGCGGCGGTAGGAGATGAATGCCCTTGCGCCGCAACCAGGGTCGCATCTTTCGGCGAAGCACCGGCAATTTGCGCAGCACGAAGTTGAGCAGCGCCAGACCGAGGCGCATCACGATCCACGTGACGCCGGCGGCGATGCCGCAGACGCCGAGCAGCTCGACGGGCGTGATCTTCAGGTGCACGGTTTCGAGGAGCGCTTCGTACTTTGCCTTGGCGAACCAGAGCGCGCCGGCCGTGACGAGAACGGATATGAGCGTGGTGAGAAAGGTGAAATAGACCGGCTCGACGTGCATCGGCACGCCGCGCATGACGCGCGTCGTCAGCCGTCGTTTTCCCGGAAACGTGACCAGTGCGAACCCAATGAGGAAGAGCGGGATACCGCCGGGTCCGGGCAGCGTGAGCCCGACCGGGAGCGAGCCGAGGATGAACAGCCAGCCGACGACGTTCTTGAGGACGAACCAGAAATAGTCCGCGATGAATCGCCGGATGCCGGAGATGGCCGTTCGACCGCGCGCGGTCGCCGGGTGCGCCGGCGTCTCCCGGGTAAGGTCAGCAGCGGGCTTGGCGGGTGGTTCGGAGGCGGTTCGTGTCATTCGCCCAACATCTCGTGGTCTTTGCGGTTTCGTTTGTTTGCGCGCAACCCACCGAGGCACGCGCGCGATTCTAAGCGGCGACTGCGATCGAATCGAGCAACGCGCGCGCGGCGCCTGAAATCTTCAGATCAACACGAGCCGCGCCGATGACATTGAAAATCGGACAGGATTGTCCTATTCTCGCATCGCGTACTGTTCGCACGATAATCTACCGACGACGATCAATCTGAAAGGACGTCTCTCATGCCGCTCATGACCACCAAGCCGATGTTCGACCTCGCCTACGGCGGCGGATTTGCCGTCGGCGCGTTCAACGTCAACAACATGGAAATCACGCAGGGCATCATCGAAGCTGCCGCCGCCGAGAGCAGCCCGCTGATCCTTCAGATCTCCAAGGGCGCCCGCAAGTACGCGAACATGATCTACCTGCGGCACATCATCAACGCCGCGGTGGAGCAATATCCCAGCCTGCCGATCGCGATCCACCTCGACCACGGCGACACCGTCGATCTCGTGCAGACCTGCATCAACGACGGCTTCACCAGCGTGATGATCGATGGCAGTCATCATCCCTATGAAGAGAACATCGCCGTCACGAAGAAGGCGACTGATCTGGCGCACGCCAACGGCGTCGTCGTCGAGGCGGAACTCGGCATGCTCGGCGGAATCGAGGAGGACGTCGTCGGACTCGACGCGGCCGAATACGAGAAGAACATCGAAAAGTTTCTGACCGACCCGCAGCAGGCCGTCGATTTCTCGAAGCGCACCGGCATCGATTCGCTGGCCGTCGCGATCGGCACGAGCCACGGCGCCTACAAGTTCAAGCACGAGGCCAAGCTCGCGTTCAACCGCATCGAGCAGATCATGAAGACCTGCCCCGGCCTGCCGCTGGTCATGCACGGCAGCAGCTCGGTGCCGCAGGAGTTCATCGACCTCGTGAACAAGTACGGCGGCAAGATGCCCAACGCCAAGGGCGTTCCCGAAGACCAGATCAACATGGCCGTCACGAAGTACGGCGTGTGCAAGGTGAACATCGACACTGACCTTCGACTTGCCCTGACCGCGAAAATCCGCGAAGTGTTCGCCACCAAGCCCGCCGAGTTCGACCCGCGTAATTACCTCGGCCCAGGCCGCGAAGCGATCATCGGCATGGTGCGAAGAAAGATGCACGTCCTGAACAGCGCGGGTAAGGCCGACGCGGTGAACAAGCACTGGGAGAAGCTCGGGAAGCCGATGCCGAAGTATTATGTGAAAAAGTGATCGGTCTCGAGCATGTAGTTCTGGAGCTGTTGAAGACGCGGAGTGGACGCGCGATCGTTGGCGCGGTCATGATCGCGGTGGGTCTGTTGTTTTCGTTCTTCAGTTACCCGCAGCTGGGGCCGATTCGAGAGCTTTGCCAACACGGTGTGAGAACGGCGGCAGACGTGATCGACGCGCGAATCTCTTCCGACATGCACGGTTTCGGCAAGTCCTACGACATCCGTTACCGATTCCGCCTGAAGCCGCACGGTCCGTCCTATGAGATGTCGGAGCGCGGTCCGCTTGCGCGAAATGAGCTTTGGGCGACCTTGCCCAAGGAGCAGTGGGACGAGGCGGCGCGGTCCGGAAAGGTCGAGATCGAATATCTGCCTTCCGATCCCAGCGTGAACGAAATCGCTGGGAACGCCGGTAAAGAATTAATAGGAGTGTACGCACTGATGGGTTTTGCCGCCGTATTTGGAGTTCCGGGCGCGATCTTGTGTATATGTGCAGCCCGGCCGACTCGTGTGGGCCGGACGCCCAGCCGACGGAATGCGACCTGAGAGTTTTGCCATGTCAATCGGTGAAGTAAACGATGTATCGTCTCTCGCGGCGTACCAACCCGCCTCCGTCGTCAGTCGCACGCTAATCAAATCCAAAGCCGGCACCGTCACCACTTTCGCGTTCGACGCGGGCCAGGAGTTGAGCGAGCACACGGCACCGTTCGACGCGCTGGTTCATGTGATCGATGGTCAAGGCGAGTTTGCGATCGACGGAAAGCCGCACGTCGTTGCGGCAGGGCAGTTGCTACTATTGCCCGCAAATCGGCCGCACGCGGTGCGGGCGAAGCAGCAGTTCAAGATGATCCTTACGATGATTCGTGCGGCCGGCGAAGCGTCTGGATAGTTCGCGCGGGGAACGGAGATCGATGATGTTTCGTATCGCCATGATGATGATTGCGTTCGCGTTCGTTGCCGGCGCGGTGCTGGCCGCTGTTCCGCCGTTGCCGAAGGAGATTCTGAAGAGCAACGCAACGCTGATCGTCGTCGGACGGATCGCGAACGTGACAACGAGCGTCGAAGAGCTGAGCGACGGCGGTTCGTCGAACACCGTCTATCACGTCACGATCGAAATCGCCGACGTCGAGAAGGGCGAGGCGAACCTTGGCGATCGTGTCAAAGCCGACACGTGGAAGCCGTCGAAACGGCCCGATGGCTGGGCCGGCCCGCAGGGGCAGAACGTGGAGCCACAGGCCGGCCAGCTTGTTCGATGCTATCTGGGCGGGAGTGCTAAAGAGGGCTACACGTTCCTCGTTCCTAATGGGCTGGAACTCCTGAAGTCGCCGACCACGCGGCCGTGACACTACAATCCTGCGCGCGTGCCGATCATCACTGCAATCACCGAGCAGAAGCGTCGCCCGAACCGGCGGAGCGTGTTCCTCGACGGCGCGTTCGCGTTTGGTTGTAGCGTGAACGTGATCGCGCGTTTTCGCCTGCGCGAGCGAATGCAGCTCACGGAGCTGCAGGTTCGCGACGTTCAGCTCGGCGTCGTCACGCAGGAATGCTTCGACGCGGCGATGAAGTGCCTGAAGGCGCGATTGCACAGCCGCGCCGAATTACAGCGGAAGCTCAAGCGACAGGAGTGGGGCGATGCCGTGATCGATGCGGTGATCGAGAACCTCGCACGCATGGGCTACATCGATGACGCGAGGTTCGCCACGACCAAAGCGCTCTCGGCCGCGCAAAACAAGAAACACGGACGACGTCGCGCGTTCGTCGAGTTGATCAAATGCGGCGTCAAATCAGAGGTCGCGCGGCGGGCACTGGACGACGTGTACGACGCGCACGACTCGGCCGGCGTCGCGCGCCAACTTGCCATGAAGCAACGCCCGCGACTAATCAAGCTTGAACCGATCGTCGCGCGACGACGGTTGGCGGGAATGCTTCAGCGGCGCGGGTACGATTACGAATCGATCCGACCGGTGATTGATGAGGTGCTTGGAAACTTCGACGACGAGTGACCACCCCTTGCGGCGTCGCAGATCAACAAACGCGAGTCTCTCGATATGCGACGCCGCAAGCGGCGGTCCTGTCACTTCCGCGACTTCTTGGATTTCTTCGGCGCCTTTTTGGGCGTCTTCGCAGTCTTGGTCGCGGCGCGCTTCTTCGGTCCAGTCGTGAACGATCGGTTGTCCTGCTGCCAGGCTTCCATGTTCCGCTCGTAGATCGAATCCATCAGCTTCACGACGTCCTTGAAATCGCGACCGCCGGCGCGGGGCATCATCATCCAGCACATCACCATCGCCTGACGAAGGTGCTGATCCGACGCGAACGGCGCGAGGTTCTCAAAGAACGCGGCCGGCGTGGGCTTCTTGATCTTGGACCAGACGCGGCGGTTGCGCGCGAACGTCTCTTCGGCGCGCTTCTTCCACGTATCAAACGTCCGCCGATCTTCCGGCAGCGAGCCCCAACATTCCTGTAGCGCCTGGCGGACGAGGCCGTCAACGCCGTTGGGACCGATGACGGTGTACAGCTCGGCGGGAGATTTGCTCGTGAGGCGGAAAGCTTCCCAAGACATGGGCGTAATGATACGTGAAACATGAAGACATGAAACATCACGTGATCGATCGACCACCATCCAATCGGATGATCTGCCCGGTGATGTACGAGCCTTCGGTGGCGAGGAAATGAACCAGGTTCGCAACGTCCTGAGGCGTACCTGCGCGGGCGAGGGGAACGCGCTTCAGGTATTTCTCGCGCTCGGCTTGCGGATAGTCTGCCGGCCATTCGACGACGCCGGGGGCGATGCCGTTTACCGTCACGTCCGGCGCCAGTTCGCGCGCAAGCGACAGCGTCAGGTTCGCCAGCGCGGCTTTGCTCGCACAATACGCCATGAACTCCGGCCACGGTCGCTCGGCGAGCAGATCGCACATGTTGATCACGTGACCACGCGACGCCCGGAGCATCGAAGCGAACTTCTGGCACAGCAGCAACGGCGATTGCACGTGGATGGCGCTGAGGGTCTGCATGAGCTTCACGTCGGTATCGCGCAGACGGCCGGGCAGATATGCGGACGCGCTGTTGACCAGGACGTCCAGGCGATCGGAAAACATCGTGAACGAGTTGCGGATTTGCTCCGATGCCGCTTCCGGATCGGTTAGGTCCGCGCGGACGGGATGACCATCGATTGCTTTTGCCAGCGCCTCGGCTTCGCGCTCACTCGAGAAGTACGTGAACGCCACGGCGAAACCGCAAGCGGCGAGCTTTTCGACGATCGCGCGGCCGACGCGTTTGGCGCCGCCGGTGACCAGTGCGACGCGTCGGTTTTCCGCCGCTCCGTTTGCCATGACCCTAAAGATAACCGAATTCCGTGGTTGACAAACGCCCGAACACTCGGCTTTAATGGCCGCCGTTCACTCGGAAATCAAAGCGGAGGCGCGTTCTGTTTCATGGGACGAATGTGCGAGTACTATCTTCGCCGCCGTCGCGGAATGACGCGTCGCCATGTCCACCAGGCGTGGACGTCGTCGTTCATCGTCGCGCGGCCGCGTGGGCGGGAGGTTTCCGGCTGAGTCTGTCGGATCAGCATCGCGCAAGCCAACACGCCACGCGGCCCATTCAGTCCGCGTGGTTTTTGTTTTGTGAGAAATATCAATGTCTGCTGCTGAAGAATCAACGGCCACGACAACGACGACTCAGCCCCCGCCGCCCGCGCCGGTAACCGCGGACGCGTCGCCGGCGGTATCGCTCCCGGGCGCGGTGCGTGATCGGATTAACGGCCAGCTCGACGGCCACACGATCGTCGCCTGGGCGGAGTTCGACCTGGACGAGAGCAACCGATTCGCACGCGAATTCATCGTGCTCACCGAGACCGATCTGTTCGTGCTCGTCGGCGGGCAGCCGCCGCGCGCGATTCCGATCCGGTCGATCAGCGAAGCGAAAATCAACGAAGGCCTCGGCGTCGATCGGCTGACGCTGACCGGCGACGACAAGCTGATCGCCGAGTTCCGCTACTCGCGCCGTCACCGCCGCGATGTGACACGCCTCAACCGCAAGCTCGGCCGGCGACTGCCGAAGAAGGAGGGTGAAAAGGTCGATGCGGTTCCCGATTGGCTCGAATCGGTCGAGCGCCGGGAAGAGCAAAAGGAGTATTGCGCCAAATGCGGCGAGTTGATCCCGGCGTACGCCGAGGGCGCCTGCCCGCGGTGCCTTCAGAAGCGCAAGATACTCCTGCGGCTGCTCGACGTCGGTAAACCGTATCGCGCGAGGATCACGTTCGCGCTGGTGATGACGCTGGCGGTCTCGGGGATGATCGCGGTGCCGCCGTACATCAACCGACATTTGATAAACGACGGCTTGATCAAGCTCGACGTTCGCGCCCTGATGAAGTGGGCGACCGCGATGGTGCTCTCATTCGTCGTGATCGAAATCTTTGGTGGACTTCGCCTGTACACGCTGGCGACCGTTGGGACCAACGTCGCGCGCGACCTGCGTCACCAGGTGTACGCCCACATGCACGATTTGTCGTTGCGCTACTTCGCCAAGCGACGCACCGGATCGCTGATCACCCGCGTGACGAACGACACCGACCGCCTGTGGGACTTCATCGTCTTCGGATCGGTGGACGTGTTCCGCAACGTCCTGATGATCGGGATCGTCTCGACGGTCATGATGGTCATCAACTGGCGGCTGGCGCTGGTGTCGCTGCTGCCGCTGCCGATTCTGGCAGGGCTGACGTACGTGCGCGGGATGAAGATGCAGCGAATGCACCAGCGGCTCTGGACCTACTGGAGTCGCATGGGCGCGGTCGTCGGCGACGCACTGCCGGGCGTTCGCGTGGTCAAAGCGTTCGCCAGCGAACAGCGCGAGATCCGGCGCTTCGACAAGCGGTCCGACGAATACACCATCAAGGAACAGGACATTCATCGCGTCTGGACGCGCCTTCAGCCCGTCGTCAGCGGAACCATGCGCATGGGGCAGGCGCTGGTCTGGGTCGTCGGCGGGTTCATGCTGATTCGCCACCCCGGCGACAAGCGCTACGACATCGGCACGCTGGTGATGTTTACGCAGTACCTGATGCAGTTCTACGGCCCGATCATGGAGCTGGCGAACTCGAGCCGGATGGTGACTCGGGCGGCCTCCAGCGCGCAGCGCGTGTTTGAGGTGCTCGACACGCCGCCGGATATTTACTCACGGCAAGCAGCGGTAACGAAGGATCGGTTGGAGGGTCGCGTCGAATTCCGCAACGTCGCGTTCAGTTATGAAGGCGCGCAGCCGGCGCTGCGCGACATCAGCCTGAGCGTCGAGCCCGGCGAGATGATTGGCCTGTGCGGGCCGTCCGGCGCGGGCAAGAGCACCTTTGTGAACATGCTCTGTCGCTTCTATGACGTGACGGACGGCCAGATCCTGATCGACGGGATCGACATCCGCGATTACGACGTGAAATGGCTTCGGCGACAGATCGGCATGGTGCTTCAGGAGCCGTATTTGTTTCACGGCACGATTGCCGACAACATTCGATACGGAAACCCGGAAGCGAAAGAAGATGCGATCATTCGCGCCGCCAAAGCGGCTAACGCGCACGACTTCGTCGTGTCTTTCCCCGACGGATATGACACGATGGTCGGCGAGCGCGGCCAATCCTTGTCCGGCGGCGAACGCCAGCGAATCAGCATCGCCCGGGCCATCTTACATAATCCGCGGCTGCTTATACTCGACGAGGCGACCAGTTCGGTTGATACAGAGACGGAGAAGCAAATCCAGCAGGCGCTGGACCGCCTCGTTGAGGGCAGGACAACGTTCGCCATCGCCCACCGTTTAAGCACATTGCAGGCAGCCGATCGCCTGATCGTGCTGGAGAAAGGCAAACTCGTCGAGCAAGGCCTGCATGGCGATCTCGTAAACAAGGAAGACGGCGTTTACGCCAAGCTTCATAAAACGCAGATGGAAATGAGCAGCATGGTCGCTATTCGATGACAGAACGTCGGGAGAGAACCTGGGAAAGAATTGGGGAAGAAATCAACGAAGGAATTCGTTGAAAGAATTGATGGGGTATTTTGCGACTGTGTAGTTCAGGAGCAATCATGTGTGGCAGCGAACAAGCCTGTGAGAGTAAGTCGAATGGCAACGGCAACGGGAACGGCAACGGCGGGGCGCTGAAACTGCGCGTCGATGTTGTTGACAGTTGGCACAAGCAGTGGCCGAGCGTGCTCGACACGATCGGCACTCAAGGCCGCCGCGAGCACTTGATGGTTGACGCGGACGGCTGGCTTTCGGCGCGGCAGTGTTTGCTCGTCGCGTTCGATCGCGAGCAGCGGATGGCCGGGCATCTGGTGTTCCGCATCCAACCACGATCCAACAGCGGCGCGAACTCGACGCGTCCGATCGTCGAGGCGAAGCTCGACGACGTCGGCATCACGCCCGGATTTTCCGAAGGCGAGGTTCGCGCGCTCCTGCTCGACGCGGCCGCCAAGAAGGCGCGATCGCTGCGCTGCCGGAAGTTGGTTGGGTTCGACGCGTGATCAGTGTCTTTCCCCCTCGCCCCGTACTCGGGGAGAGGGTTGGGGTGAGGGGTCTGCGGTATCCGCTGTGGGTCACCGAGAAGACCCCTCACCCTGCCTCTCCCCGAGTACGGGGAGAGGAGTTGTGGCGCGAACATGACCGAACCATTCGAACTCGTCGAAGATCACCTCGGCAAGCTCACGCTGCGCCGACCGAATCAAGAGGACGTGAAGGACGTTCGCCTTCGTCGTGCGTTCCCGTGGTCGATGCCGGCGCAGTTCGTCAGCATTCGTAGCAGCGAAGGCAAAGAACTCGTCCTAATCGAATCGCTGGCCGGCATCGACGCATCGCTTCGCAGGCAGATCGAGCGATGGCTCGACCAGCACAGCTTCATCCCGCGCATCACGCGCGTGCACGACGTGGACGTGCGGTTCGGCTATCAACAGTGGCGAGTCGAAACCGACCGCGGGCCGGCGGAGTTTCGCGTGCAGGAGCGCGAGGACATTCGCTTCCTTCACGACGGCCGGTTCAGCGTGAAAGATGCCGACGGCAACGTCTACGAGTTGGCCAGCATCGAGAAACTCGACGCCGACAGCCGACGGGCCGTTGAAGCGCTACTTTAACGGCGCTCGTTAAGTCCATTTCCATCTAAAACTTGGCGATGAATCCGGCCTACTTGCCAGCGGGCGGGACATCGCTATACTTTCCGATTCGCGTGTTCGGGAATCGGCCCTTGGTCTGCGGCGGCGGTGTGCCAACGCGACGGGGCGACATTTCGCGATCCGCGGCGACCAGGACAGCCGGCGCAGCCCAATATTCGTTGCAGGCGCGCGCGTCGGAAACCCACGGAGACCGCTCCATGTCGGTGAAGTTACGACTCAAGAGGTTGGGCCGCTCGCATGCGGCATTTTTCCGCCTGAACGCGATCGAGTCGCGCGCCCCGCGCGACGGCCGGGTGATCGAAGAGCTCGGCTACTACGATCCGCGGAACAAGGACCAGGCCAAGCAGTTTGTCGCGAAGCTCGACCGCTGCAAACACTGGCTGGATCACGGCGCGATCCCCTCCGAAACGGTTTCCTCCCTGCTGAAAAAAGCCGGCTTTGAACACAAGCAACTGAAGCTGCCCAAGCCCGGCAAGCCCAAGGCCGCGCCTGCGGCAACCGCACCCGCGACGACGGAAACGAAGCCCGAGGAAGCTGCGGCTACAGCGACAGCGTGAGAGGATTCAGGGTTCAGGGTTCAGGGTTCAGGAACGGAGTCGTTGCTCCACCTGAACCCTGAACCCTGAATCCTGAACCCTATGCCTTTGCGAATTGACATCCTGACGCTCTTTCCGGAGATGTTTGCCCCGATCCTGGGGACGAGCATCCCGAAACGGGCGGCTGAGAAAGGACTGGTCAGCTATCATCTGACAAACATCCGCGACTTCGCGACCGACGCGCATCAGTCGGTTGACGACAAGCCGTTCGGCGGCGGGCCGGGGATGGTGATGATGGCTCCGGTGATTTTTGACGCCGTCGAGCACGCGGAAAAGCAGGACGCCCGGCCCGCGACGAGGATCCTCCTCACCCCGCAGGGCCGGCCGTTCGATCAGCGGATTGCGGAGGAGCTCGCCCGCGCCGATCGGTTAATGCTGATCGCCGGGCATTACGAAGGTTTCGACCAGCGAATTGTCGATGGTCTGAACCCGGCCGCCGACGAGTTGAGCATCGGCGATTACGTGCTCAGCGGCGGAGAGCTGGCGGCGATGGTCGTGATCGACGCGATCGTCCGCCTGCTGCCCGGCGCGATCGGCGCCGAAGACGGCGCCGCCGACGAAAGCTTCGGCGCCGACGGCTTGCTGGAGTATCCGCAGTACACGCGGCCGCGAGAGTTTCGCGGCATGGGTGTGCCGGACGTGCTGCTCAGCGGCAACCACCAGGCGATCGCCACGTGGCGCCGGGAGCAGCGAGCCTTGAAAACCAAACAGCGCCGGCCGGATTTGTGGCAGGCGTACGAGACGAAGAAAAAGAATAATCAGACCCCTTGACGAATCGCCCGTATCGCACGCGCGGCCGGAGTTAGCCATGATCAACAAGTTAATCAAGCACGTTGAGCAGACGTATCTCAAGAAAGACGTCCCGCAGTTCGCGGTAGGCGATTCCGTTGACGTACACACCAAGATCGTCGAGGGCGAGAAGGAACGCATCCAGATATTCTCCGGCACCGTGCTCATGAAAAAGGGCCACGGCGTCAACGAGACGTTCACCGTCCGCCGGATCGTCAACAATGAGGGCGTCGAGCGCATCTTCCCGTTGCACTCGCCGTTCGTCGCCAAGGTCGTCGTGAAGCGCAGCGGCGAGACGCGCCGCGCGAAACTGTTCTACCTCCGCAACCGCGTCGGCAAGGCCGTTCGACTCACCGAGCAGCGAAGGGCGAAGAAGGACGACGTGGGTGGCACGAGCGAGGCGTCGCTTTCGAACGAATCGAAATCCTCCACCGAAGCTCCAGCGCTCGCCGGCGCGACAAGCTGAGCCACACGCACGGTTCTTCTGAGAACGCGCCGGCCTATTTCGAACGCGTCGTCGGTTGCTTCTCCTTCTTCCCCAGAAGGCCGCCAATACCTTTTTCGACTTCCTTCCCGACGTCCGTCCCTTCCAGCTTCTCACCGACCTTCTTGCCGACGTCGCCGGGCAGCTTCTTTTCGAGCTCCTTCGTCGCGCGCCCGATCTGCTTGTTGACCTCTGCTCCCATTTGCTTCGCCACCGCTTCAACGTTCAGGTTGAGCAACTGCTTCAGCTCCGGCGGCAACTGATCCGACTCTGCCGCCTTGGCGGCCAGCGCGGTGAACAGCTGCACGACGACCTCCTTGATCGCCACGCCGTTCTGGTTGCCTTCGCCGGTGCCGACGTTCTTGAGCACCACGTCCGGCAGGCTGAGCGTGTATTCGTCCTTCACGCCCGCGATTCCCTTCAGCCCCGGCCGCAGCGCGACCTGGGCGCCGCTGACCGTGAGCTCGTCGATGATCAACTTCATCGGTTCTTTCGCTTCCCCGGACTTGTCCGGCGGCGGCGGCTGGCTCGGTCGATCCATCAGCGCTTGGAAGTTCAGCTTTGTCCCGCTCGCCTCGATGACCACGCGCGGACGGTCGATCGAGACGGTTTTCACGTGGACCGGCTCGCCGCGCAGCTCCGAAAGGTTCACCTTCACGCCCGCCTCGCCCAGCGCCAGCATCTGCGGCGCCTGGTATCCGGGCGGCGAGCCGACCTTCAAATCGATCAAGCTGACCTTTCCACCAAAGATCGATACCGCCGCGCCGCCCAGCGTCGTCTTGAGGTCCAGCGAACTGCTCGCCTGCGTCTCGACGGTTCGGCGGACGATGCCGTTCAAGTTGAACCACACGATCGCCAGGCCGATCACGACGACGACGACAATGCCCAGCACGACCCATTTGATGATGCGCCCGACGCCGCGACGCGGTGGTGTCTCGGACGGGAGTTGCGATTCAGACGGGATGGGCGGATCGGTTGTCATGTTTGCGTCTCCTTACGACCCGCTATTGTTCGCGCCCGGCAGGCGGTTGACAACCACCACGCCCGCCGCGACCATGCCGCGAACCATGCTCCTCACCAAGCACGACAACCGCACCTTCGAAAACCAGACCGTCTACATCAGCGGCCAGGCATTCATCAACTGCAAGTTCATCGCCTGCACGCTCGTGCTGCGCGAGACGATCTACCATCTGGATCAATGCACGTTCGAGCGCTGCAACTGGCACGTGGACTGGGTGCTCCTGTGGGGCAGCCCCGAAAGCATCCGCGAGATCAAGAGCCTGGTCGGCATGATCGAAAGCGCCCAGCAACAGGCAATCGCGTCCGGGCAATTACCGACCGGCCAACCGGCGCCGGCGAGTCCGACCACGTCGAACGCCGGCGGGAACGCGTAGCCGGCGACTCGATTCGCGCCGCACGCGGCTGTCGCGCGTTTTCACGAATCTGTATTTGTCTCTCGCGCGCGACGACACTAGCATCCCGCGACGTGCGCCCGACACTCTTTGCGTTCATCCTGCTGTCGATATCGATCGGTGCCGCGGCGCACGCCGAGCTTCGTCCGGATCAGATCGCGCTGATCGTCAATAAGAACTCGCCCGATAGCATTCAGCTCGCCGACTTCTACGTCAAAGCCCGCCAGATCCCGCCGGAGCGCGTGATCGCGCTGGACCTTTCCGACGGCGACGAAATCACGTTCGACCGTTTCGAACGATACGTGCTGCCCGAGGTTCGCCGATTCTTGACCGGTGGCGCGCCGGGGCTGCGCGAGCGGGTGACGTGTCTGGTGAGCGTGTATGGCGTGCCGCTGAAGATCGCGGCTCGCGTCAACAGCCCGCACGACGCGCGGGAGCTGGACGCGCTGCGCGCGGCGGACGGCGACGTGCTGGCGAAGCTGCGCGTGATCGCTGACGAGCTGGAACGGAGGGCCTCCGCGCTGGATCGAACGTTTCGACCGGCGGCAGCGAAGGTCACGGCCGTGTCCACCGCCGACCAGCTCGCCAGCCGCTTGGGACACGTCGAGCGATCGCTGGCCATCGCGCTTCAGCGGATCGATGATCCCACCGATCGTCAGCAGAGCACGCGCGAGGTGACCGAGCTACTCCAGAGAATCCGTCAGGCGCCGCCGCCGCTCGTCATCCCACACGCTCCCGCATCGACGCCGTCGTCGTCAACGACCGCCGAGGCGGCAGAGGACCCAGCGCCCGGTGGCGCCGACATTTCGAAGACCGACCTGGCCGATCGCCAGTTCATGCGATTCGATCCCGCCGCGCGGACACACGTCCGCGAGCTGGCGGCGCGCGACGGCTTGCTCGCGTACGCGCGCGTCCTGGAAGCGCAGGTCTCGTACCTCACGCCCGACTCCAGCGACGCCGCCTTCGACAGCGAGCTGGCGCTGCTCTGGTGGCCGCTGTACCCGCGGCCGCAGTGGATGCCCAACGCGCTGCACTACGAGTTCCTGGAATCGCGCACGCCGCCCGTGATGATGACGATGCGCCTGGACGCGCCGACGCCACAACTCGTGCGCGATTTGATCCTCAACTCGCTACGCGCCGAGCGCGACGGCTTGAAGGGCCGCGTCGTCGTTGACGGCGGCGGGGCGGCCAAGCTCGACGCCGGCCACAAGCAGCCCGGCTTCTGGCCGTTCGAGCAACATTTCATCGACCTGGCCGGACTCGTACGAACCAAGGCGCACCTGGCATTGGTTTACGACGACCAGCCCGACGTGCTGCAGCCGCACACCGTCAAGGACGTCGCGCTCTACGCGGGGTGGTATAGCGTCGGCCAGTACGTTCCGAGCTGCACGTTCAGCCCGGGCGCGGTCGCGTATCACGTGGCAAGTTACGAGATGACGAGCCTCCACGATCCGGGCAATCACGGCTGGTGCCGCGGGCTGCTGAACGACGGCGCGGTCGCGACCCTCGGCCCGGTCTCCGAGCCATACCTGCACGCGTTTCCGCTGCCTGACGATTTCTTTGCGCTGCTGCTGACGGGAAAGATGACGCTGGCGGAGGTCTACTGGCATACGACGCCGCTGGCGAGCTGGAAAATGTGCATGGTGGGCGACCCGCTGTACACGCCTTACCGGACCAACGCGCCGCTGAAGCTCGAAGACTTGCCCGAGCCGTTGAAGGTGCTGTTTGCCACCCGCACGAAGGCCGCCGGCCCGGGGGCGGCGGAATCCGGGCGCAGGGAAAGTGAAGCCCCGGCGCCGGCTGGCCGATAAATGAGCTGAGCGTCCCATTGCGCGCGGGTGTGCGGCGCGTGGCGCGCCGCGGAGAACTTGGCCATGCCCTGTCAGCTCATCTGCCCGAACCTCAAGTGTCGTAAGATCCTCTCGGTGCCCGACGAGGCGCGGGGAAAACTCGTGCGCTGCCAGCATTGCAAGACGATGTTCCGCGTGCCCGACGTCAAGCCCAACGGCGCCGGCGCCGCCAGCGCCACGGTGAAAGCCGCGGCCGCCAAGTAGTCGTCGCGCGCGGGCGCGGGCGCGGCTTCCACGTCCCGCTCGCGCGAAACATCTCTCACTCGTTTACCGAGACCTCACAAACCTGCTTCGCGTGCAGGAATACAACACACGCGCGCGCGACCGGACGCGTGAGCATCCGAACGACCGCCCTGGCGTAGTGCCGCAACTGCTCGCCGTATGCAATGAGCCGTTCCTGAATTTCGCGCTCGTCGCGGAAGCGGTCCGTCTTGAAATCGACGATCACCGCGCCGCCATTTTCAAGCAGCAGGAGAACGTCCAGGCGGCCGCGGATCATGACCCGATCCATCGGATCCGTCGAGCCGCGCGTCGTGTTGGGAGCTTCCATCGGGAAATTGATGGCCACCTCGCGGCGCAGCCCCTCCGCGTTCTGTCGCAGCAGTCGTCCCAGGTCGCTTCCGACGAACCACTCGACGGATGGCAGGTCGATCTCGGCCGCGTGGCCGGCGGTCACCTGTTTTCTTTCGACCAGCCGTTGTACTTGCTGCTTCAAATCGTCGCCAACACACGTGCGGCTGAAATCCAGGTGCTCCAGCAGGACGTGTGTAGCCGCGCCGACGTCGGCGGCGGTGGGCTTGACGGAGCCGGCGCCGGTCCGAGGAGTGCGCAGCGACTCGCCGGCGAAGATGAAACCTTCGTCGGCGCGCGCACGACCGTGCTCTTCGTGGTCTTCACGCGCCTCGCCAGCATCGATCGACGACTTGCTGAGCGCGGTCACTGAATTCGCCGCGCGCCGCGCGGATTCGTCCCTGAATTGGTACGTTGTGGCCAGCCGGTTCCACACCATGTCGGCCGTCGCGTCGGCGGCCGGCGCCGGGTCGAGCGGCAAGAGGGCGGCCAGCGCCTGCTGTCGCTCCGTGAGCTTCTGACGACGGCCCGCTTGCACGTGTTCGGTATCGACCGCGTCGTGTACGCGAAGCTCGATCGACGGCTTGATGCCGGCTCCGCCCGCTTGCATCGCCGCCCACGCCGGGCCGATCCAGTCGAGCATGCACGAGCTGCCCAGCACCGCGCCTGCCGGTAGTGTGCCGGAATGAGCCGCCCATCGACGCAGCCATCCGTCGCGCAGCTCGTCGCCACTTCCTTTCTTGCACGTGCCCACCAGCAGCAGCTTCTCCCGCGCCCGCGTCGTCGCGACGTACAACACTCGCAGCTCTTCGGCGAGCATCTGCCGTCGGACGCGCTCGGCCACGACGACGCTCGCCAGCGACGGGTAGCGAACCCGCCGCTCCTCGTCGCACGCGTCCAAACCGATGCCACACTCGCGATCGACCAGGATGTGACCGCGCGCGTCCGACAGGTTGTGCGCCTTGCCAAGGTCCGGCACGATTACGACGGGGAATTCCAAACCCTTGGATCGATGGATGCTCATGATCCGCACGACGTCGTCGGCTTCGCTGGCGACCGACGGCTGGCCGAGGTCGGACTCGTCGCGCAGGCTGTCGAGGAAGCGCATGAAGCGTCCGAGCCCCTGGCGGCGGAAGGCGCCGAACTGGCGGGCGCGCTCGTGCAGGCTGGTGAGGTTGGCCACGCGCTGCTCGCCGTCGGGCAGGCCTTCGCAGAAGGCGAGGTAGCCGCTGGCGTCGTAGATTGTCCAGAGCACGTCGGCCAGCGGCCGGCGGTGCGCCATCTCGCGCCAGTCGCTCAGCTCGTTGAGAAAATCGCGCAGGCGCGCGGCGAGCTCGTCGTCGTGTTCGCGCGCGTAGCGCGCGACCGCCTCGTGAAAGGGCACTTCGTGATCTCCGCGATCGTTGTACGCCAGCCGCACGCGCGCCAGCGCGTCTTCGGCATTCGGCATCGCCGCGATCGGGCTCCGCAGCACGGCCGCCAACGGGACGTCCTGCCGCGGGTTGTCCAGCACCTTCAGCAGCGCCAGCACGTCGCGCACTTCCATCGACTCGAAGAATCCCGTGCCGCTGTCGCAATGCACCGGCACGCCGGCGCGGCGCAGGATGGCGGCGAACTGCTCGGACTTGAACCGCATCGACCGCAACAGGATCGCGACGTCGCCAAAGCGCAGCGGTCGCGGCGCCGGCGAGCCGTCGGCGCCCTTGGCGATCACGGACATCGTGCCGACGAGCCGGTTGACCTCCGTCGCGATGAACGCCGCTTCCCTTTCCGTGCGATCGAGATCATCGGCCTCGTCGCCGGTTGACGTCCTGGTTTCAGGATCGTCGTCATCCTCGGCCGCGCTCGGGGCGACGGAATTCCTGGGCAGGAGATGAAGCTCGACGTGCGGCCCGTCGAGCGCTACCGTATCAAACGGCGATGCGTCCGGCGGGCGAAGAAAGTGCGTGCGGTCGTATTCGATCTCCGCCGCCTCCCGCGTCATCAGTCGCTCGAACACCCGATTCAGAGCGTCCAGCAGCGGCGCGCGACTCCGGAAATTCGTTTGAAGATCGACGATCGTGCCGGCCTTGCGGCGCGTCCGGTATGCGTCGTGACGGTCGAGAAATCGCTTCGGCTCGGCCAGTCGGAAGCGGTAGATGCTCTGCTTCACGTCGCCGACGCAGAAGAAGTTCCCGGTATCGTCGCCGTCACGGCTGACCATGGCCAGGATCGCGTCCTGAAGCTCGTTGATGTCCTGGTATTCGTCCACAAGCACGTGCTTGAACTGCTCTCGATACGCCCGCGCGGCCGCGGAGGGCAAAAGCGTCTCGTCATCGCGCTGCTCGGACAGCACCCGCAGCGCCAACCGCTCCAGGTCGGAAAAGTCGAGCACGCGCAGCTCGTCCTTGGCTTTGGCGTACCGGCGACCGAATTCCTCGACGAGGTCTAGCAGGACGGAAGCCGGCTCGGCGATCCGGCGCATGCCGTCACGCCATTCATCGCACGTGAACCGCGCGAGACTGCGCAGCGGCCCTTTCTTGAGCTCGTCGCGCACCGCTTCGACTTCGCCGCGAACCGACTTGGCTGCGTCCGAGGCGTTTCGCAGCGGCGGCATCTTGAGAGAAAGCTCTTCGCGCGCGGCCTCGGCGAGCGCGTCAATGCCGCCGTTTTCGAGGGCGCTCTGCCACGCTTCGACAACCTCAAGAACCGCCGCGGCGAACGGCTTCTGTTTCGTCAACTCGTCGAAGCGGTCGAACTGCGCCGCCGCCGCCGCGCATCGATCGTGCAGGTCCGTCAGGCCCGAGCGGATCATTTCGATCATCGACTTACCGAGTTCGCTGTTGGGCAAGTCGTGCGTTGCGGCTTCTTCCAGGCGCGACCGGACATTGTGAATCCAGGCGTGCGGCTTCACGATGCTGCTGAGAAGCTCGTGCGTGCGGATGACGCGCTGCCGCAGCGGCGCGTCGTTGCCGTCGCCATAGCGGTCGATGAATCGCTGAAACGCGCCCTCGCGGTCACTCGTGTAGCGATCCTCGAAGAGCTGCCGCGCCGTTTCGGTGCGCAGCAGCAGTCCTTCCTCCTCGGAGAGAATGGTGAACCCGGGGTCGATGCCCAGCACGTGAAAGTGCAGGCGGATCGTCGCGAGGCAGAACGCGTGGAGCGTGCTGATCTGCGCGCGGTCGATCAGCGCGAGTTGCAGGGCGAGCCGGTCGTCGTTGTTTTTCGCATATCGGTCGGCGAGCGCCGCGGCGATCCGCGCGCGCATCTCGGCGGCGGCGGCCTCGGTGAACGTCACCACGAGCAGCTCGCTCACGTCGCAGCGATGCGCCGCCGGCGCGTCGCACACGAGGTACGCGCAGCGCTCCGCCAGCACCGACGTCTTGCCCGAACCCGCCGCCGCCGAGACGAGGATGTTGCACCCGACGGTCTCGATCGCCTCACGCTGTTTGGCCGTCCATTTCGTGTCAGCCATGGCGCGTACCCCCGCGTGCCCTAACACCGACGGCTTTGGCTGCATCGATCACCGCCTGGCGCGCAACCGGTTCGAGATGCCTGTAGTCCTGCCGCGCCGGATCAAATCGGCAGACGCTGCGAAACGCGCACGATGGACACGGCGTGATCATGCCGATGCGGTAGGGCTCGATGCCGATGTCGCCGCCGAGGATTTGGTCGGCGAGCTGGCCGATCCGTCGGGCAACGAACCGCAGCAGCGCCGAGAACGAATCGCGGTCGGTGCAGTCCGAAGCGGCACTGACCGTGCCGTCCGTCTTGACGTGCGCGTTCACGACGTCCGATCGACCGCGGTCGAGCAGTTCGTCGAGCGCCGGCAGGAACCGATCATCGAACAACCCGCGCGGTTTGACCTTCAGGTGAAATCGAGGATCGTCCGGCGGCGTGGCGTCGTCGGGGTGCTCTTTCTTCTCGAGCTTCCGCAGCAGTTGCACGTAAAAGGCCGCCGCGGGCGTGAGCTTCTGGCCGGCCAACGTCTCGCCGTTGGACTGGAGCACCAGCAGGTACGTCAGCAATTGCAGCGACAGTCCGTGATACACGCGGTCCAGCGGCAGGCGATTGCTGCTCAGCTTGTAGTCGATCACCGCAACCGCTGTCCCGCCTTCGATCAAATCGACGCGATCGATCTTCCCGCGCAGTCGAACCACGCGGCCCGTGGGCGTCGGCAGGTCGAGCGCGGGCAGACGATTCTCGGCGACGTTCGCGTCGCCGGGCAGTCCGAACGTCAGTTCCGTTTTCCACGGCTTGAATCGCCCGCGCCGCGCGACCTCGCGCTGCGCGTCGATCACGCGGCCGACCGTTTCCTCGGCGCGCTGGAGCAGGTACTTGTTGCGCGCGGTGCTCAGCATCAGCTCGTCGCGGATCGATTCGCCGATGCGATCGGCGCAGGCGCGGATCTGCTCGCGCGTGAACTGCGGCGTGGCCGACACGAAGTCCTGGCGGTTCACGACGATCGCGCGCACGACGTTTTCCAGGATGCCGTGGTAGACGTTGCCCAGGTCCAGCGCCGTCACGTCCTCGTCGTCCCTCTCGCGCAGGCGCAGGCCGTAGCCGACGAAGTGTTTGAACGGGCAGGCGGCGAAGGATTCGATCCGCGAGACGCTGGCGCTCAGCGGACTGCTAAAGAGCTGAGCCGCAATCTGGGGCGAAATCGCTGCGCTGTTCTCGTAGCTCAGCGCCCGCCAGGCACGGTAACGCATCACGTCGATCGCGCTCCGCTCACTGGCAACATGATCGTGCCGCGCCAGGAGCTGGTAGAGTGCCGGCCAGGTCGGGTTCGCGGGTTGCCGATCGGTTTCATCGCGGCGTGCCCAGCGCAAGAGCGACGTGACGAGCTGGCGGGGCGTTCCGGTGCAATCGGGTCGGCGGCGGGCGTCGCGCGGAACCTGCCCGGGTTCGATCGTCGGGAAGATCGCGCGCACCTGCTTCCAGAACGACGACGCCGCCAGCGGGCGCCCGGCGTCGTCGGAGGTGGGGCGGGTCAGGCACAGGCGCTGCGACGCGCGCGTGAACGCTACGTATCCGAAGAACCGTTCGTCGAACAGCCGCCGGTGCGTGTCGGGGTCGAGATCGACGTCACGGGCGGCCAGCTCGCGACGCTCGCTGTCTCGGAAGATCGTGCTCTCCGCCGGGCAGCGTGGAAAGCCGCCTTCGTTCAGCCCGAGCACGATCGTCGCGCGCACGTTTCGTCCCGTGCGCGTGCGATCGACCGAGCCGACCAGGATTTGATCCACCGTCGGCGGCGTGAGTGCCAGGTCGAACCTCTCCAATCCGGATTCCAGTATCTCAACGAAGTCGGCGGGAGAAACCGGCTCGCCGCCGAGCAGGTCAACCATTTGGTCGAGCAGCTCGGTGAGCTCGTTCCAGACCTGCGCGTGTTCGGCGCGTTCCTCCAACCGGTGATTCGCTTCGGCGCGCCCCATCCAACGTGCAAGCGTGTCGGGGACCTTGCAGTCGTAAAACACCCGCATCATCGCGATCACGATCTGCCGGAGCGGGATGGGATCGTCGCGCTTCGCAACGAGTTGCACGAACGGTCCGAGCGGCGTGACGAAGAATTGACGAATCGCGTTCATCGAACGCGCCTCGTCGCGTGCGGCTACGATCGCGGCGTCGTCATCGTCTTCGTCGCCGCGCCGCAACAGATCGCGGCGGTACGTCCACGGCCGCGCGTCCGCCCATGCGTCACCGCGAATGCGGTGGCGCAGCACGTAGTTTTCCAGCAAGTCGGCGGCCTCCAGCGTCGTGGCGTCGCGACGCTCTGCCGGACCGGTATCGTCCACCAGCGGCGCCAGGCCGCTCTTCAACAGGGTCATCACCGCGTCGTGATCCCACCCGTGCAGCGCGACGCTCAGCAGCGCGCGCACGAATTGGAGCAGCGGGTGATGCGCGGCGCCGCGGCGGCGGTCCACGAAATACGGCAAACCGTGTTCGTGGAGGCTGGCGTCGATCAACTCGTGGTAGTCGTCCAGGTCACGCACGAGCACCGCGACGTCACGCAACCGCAGCCCGTCAGCGAGGAGTGATTGCACGTGTCGCGCCGCCGCATCCACTTCGCTGCGCCGGTCGGGCGCTTCGACGAGCGTCAGCCCCTCGTGTGAGCGGATCGGCTTGGGGTGACGGGCGAAGAGGCACGCTTCCAGGTGCTTCAGCGCCGGCTTCTCGAACCGCGCCGGCGTGCGCAACACCAGCGGCGGCGCCACGGCGACCTTCGCCTCGTCAAACGCTTCGTACAGTCTGCGATACGTCTGCTCGATCGGATGAAACGTGCTCAGGTCGTCCGACGGCGCGTGCGCGTCGTTGAGTAGTGGGCTGTTTGGATCGAGGGGCAGCGTGATCTCCACCCGCTCGCAGACGCGCGCGACGCCCGCGAGGAAGCGGCGCTCGTAGTCGGTGAAGTCGTAGAATCCATCCACGAAAACCGCCGCGCCCCGCACGCGGCGCGACTCGTGAACGCACGTCAGCACCTGCTGAAGACGCCGGTGCGGGTCGAGCCGATCCTGGCCGATGTACGCGCCGTAGGCGGCGTACAGCAGGTGCAGGTCATGCAGCTTGCTCGCCAGCGCTGCAACCCCTTCATCGGCCGCGCCGGTTTCGTGCAACTGCTTGACGAGAACGTCGAGATCGTCGGCGGTTTTCCCGCAGCGTTCGAGCTCGGCGAACGCGCGATCGAGCTCCGCCGCGAGTCCGGTCTGATGCGCGACGGATTTGAAGTACTTTAACTCGTCGCGGCGCCGCCGCAGGAGGTGGCCCAGCACCATCTGGCGGCCGATCGCGGTCACTTTCCAGCACATTGGGATCCTAAGCTTAGAATTCCACGTGGACAAGTTGTCGC
>JADMIO011081465.1_pt1 | contig 24388 bp, 22 predicted proteins | sample 8958161 | NCBI WGS metagenome assembly JADMIO01 (sample SAMN16585339, study PRJNA669376) | soil metagenome | isolation source: Crop rotation soil | place: USA: Cullars Rotation, Alabama | collected 2011
ATGGGAGATCGCGTCATTGTTCTCTTCGGCGCTGATCGCCGAGTGGATTCTGTCAGCGGCCGCCGGACAAACGAAGCTCATTGTTTTAATCCCGGTTACTTTCGCGTTTGTTCTAATGATTGGCTCGCAGTTTCTGCGCAGAGAAAGTTTGCGCGATCTGGGTTTTCGTTTCGACAACTTTCTGGGCGCGGTGAAGCTTTTGGCGCTGCCGATGATCGTCGTGGGAATAATCTGCGCGGGCTTGGGGTTGATCTCGGGAACGCGGCCGGACCTTTTTCGGTGGCATGCGGGACGCCCGCTCGTGTTGCAGCTCGTCGTTGGCTTCGCATGGGGTCTGGTCCAGCAATATGCGCTGCAGGGTTTCATCAACCGGCGCGCGCAAATTGTTTGGCAGCGTGGTCTGCGCAGCGTGCTCCTGACCGCGGCGATCTTTGCTCTGCTGCATTTTCCAAATCCGTGGTTAATGCTGGTGACCTTCATCGGAGGTCTCGTGTGGGCCTTTGTCTATCAGCGTGTCCCGAACCTGTTCGCCCTGGCACTCTCGCACTCACTAATGACGTGGGTTCTGGTTTCCACGCTGCCGGCGTCGGCTCTCGATCATCTGCGGTTTGGATTCAAATACTTCGCATGAATTGACGGGGCATTCCTCGAAAACCTTATCAATTTCGCCGATTTTTCATTGCGAGTTTCTGGCTGTACCGTTTGAACACTCGTGCTATACTTTCCGGGTCTTGCGAGAGAGCAAGTCGGGTGATCGCTGCTTCGCTTTCAAATCTGAGCAATTGGATTTGAGGCTCGCAAGCGAAGGAGAGGAAAGTCCGAACACCAAAGGGCAGCGAGCCCGCTAACGGCGGGGCGCCCGGTTTCAAATCTCAAATTTCAATTTGAAATTTCAGAAGCGAAGTGGGGCGACGACAAGTGCAACAGAGAATAGACCAGCCGCGGTTTGGCTTGAGATTTCGGATTGAAATCTCAGGTTCAAACCAGGTGATGGGTGAAACGGTGCGGCCCGCAAGGGCTACTGGACCTTATCTCAAATTTGAAGTTTCAGATTTGAGATGGTCTCGGAAGTAAGAGCGCACCGGCGCGTGTGGCGACATGCGCGGCCAGGCAAACTCCTCGCGGTGCAAGACCAAATAGGGAAGCATTTTTGGAATTTCAAATTTGAGATTTCAAATCCGAGCTGCCCGCTCGCAGCTTCCGGGTAGGTCGCTTGATCCAAACGGCAACGTTTGGGCTAGAGGAATGATCGCCATCCCGATTTTCAAATCTCGAATTTCAAATTTTGAGATTTCGGATTTGAAGATCGGGACACAGAATTCGGCTTACAGACTTGCTCTCAAACGCAAGACATCAATCCCGCGAAAGCGTGCTCTTCAAGATTAATATTCTGTCGCCCTCGTGGTGGCGCGCGTTCAGTTCCCGACAGACTGAACGTCACTGACAAGGAGACCCCGGACATGGCCAACCGCAAGGGAGTGTTCATCGGCGCTTACGTTCCCAACGAACTGAAAGAGTCGCTCCGTCGCCGCGCCGCGGCCGAACATCGGACTCTTTCCCAGGAGATTACCCGCATCCTGACCGAGGCTATCCACGGCAGAAATTTGCCGGCCGGCAGCATCGATCGGCGCACGCCTAATTCGCCTTCACGCCGTCGCGCCAGCGATCCGTTTCCCAGACGCCGCCGCGACGATTTGCCGTATGCGCCGGCCGAGGACCGTCGCAGCGACGACAATTCCTAATCGCGCGCGCTTAACAGCAACATCGATTTGAAATACGTAGTAGTCATCGCGTTCGTAGGCTTGTTGCTGTTTCTCGCTTTTTGGAAGCTGCGGCCGTACCTGCGCACGGCGCAGAACATCCTCGAAGCCATCAAACAATTTCGACAAGCCATGACCACCGGCCGCACCCAACCTGCCGGCCACGCCGAAAAGCTGGTCCAATGCGCTCGCTGCCAAACGTGGATTCCCGCGAGCCGTGGACTATCTTCAGGTGATGTATTCTTCTGTTCCGCGGAATGCCGGGAGTCCCGCGTCGCGCGAAATTAATTGGCAGTGAGCGTTTCGACAATCGCGGGAGTGATATCAACCAGTGATTGAATTCGTGAGGCGATTAATTGGTGGTTCCGTCCCCATATAATCGTGGGCACCGAATTCAGAGTGTGGTTGCGTACCGACAAGTCTTCGATGTTTCCATGATCGCTGGTGAGAATCACCGTCGTCTTGGATAAATCGAGCTGCCCGAGAAGCGTCCGGATAAATCCGGCCAGCATCGGCAGCACCCTCCTTGCTTCAGCGTAATCCTGCGCGTGTCCAATCTTATCGGTAATGAAATATTCGTACAGCGTGAAGCGGTGGGACGAGACGATGCTTGCCAGCACGCGGCCTGCCTCTTCAGGTGTCCGGAGGGCCGCATGCTCGCCGCGTTCGGCAAGTGTGGCGTTGGTGAAATCGTGATAGACCGCGCGTCCCGCGCGCAGGTCATCGATGACGTTGAAGCGCAGGCCGGCAGCTTCGACTGCGGCCGTGGTGGCTGAAATCCAGCGCGGCCGGCGCTCGAAAAATCTTTTGGTGTAGGTATTGGCGAAGGTGATCGATTCGATTCCTTTATGCTTGAGCTGAAGAAAAATCGAATGTTCGCGAAGGATGGCGAGCAGCGGCGGATTCGGAAAGCCTTGTTTGTGCGCACCGATTAATTGCGGCGCATTCATTCCGGTAAGGATCGTCGTCTGGCCTGACGCACTCTGCGGCCGGCCCGCAACTCCGAGACACGCGTCAGTCGGCACCACGATGCCGTCAAAGGGAACCTCGGGCGTCTCGTTCTGGAAAACGGCGAGCGGAGCCGCTTCGTCGAGACCGTCGAATGGATTGTGCGGACCGCGTGTGCCAATGCCGAGTCCGTCGATGAAAAAGAGGAGGACTCGTGAATCACTTGTCATTGTCCCGTTCACCGAGCAGTCCGCGCGCGCGATAGTCGTTGAGCTTGTTGTGCAGCGTCTTCAAACTGATGCTGAGGAGCTGCGCGGCGCGCGTCTTGTTGTTGCCGGTCTTGTCCAGCGTGCGCAGGATCATCTGCCGCTCAATCTCGCGCAGCGGCGTGCCGACGGGAAAAGTGACCGTATCCTCTGAACGCAGCCGCTGTCTTTGATCGAAGGGATAAGGGGCGAAGTGATGCCGCTCGATCTGCTCACCCGAGCAAATCACCACCGCCCGTTCAATTACATTGCGCAACTCGCGGACATTCCCCGGCCATGAATGAAACCGTAGCGCATCAAGCGCCGCCGGGCTGATAAAGCGCGCCGGCCGATTATGTTTTGAAGCGAGCCGGCTTATCAGATGCTGTGTCAACAGCGCTAAATCTTCCAGACGTTCTGACAATTTCGGCAAGTGAATCGAGATGACATTCAATCGATATAGCAGATCCTCGCGCAGGGTCCCGTCACGAACGGCGCCGTGCGGCTCCTTGTTGGTTGCGGCCAGCAGACGCACGTCGACGGGAATGTCCCGGCGACTGCCGAGGCGATGGACCACGCGTTCTTCTAAAACGCGCAGCAGTTTTGCCTGGAGCAACGTCGGCATCTCGCCGATTTCATCCAGCATTAACGTGCCGGTGTTCGCCAATTCAAAACAACCATGACGGCGCGAGACGGCGCCGGTGAACGCGCCTTTTTCATGCCCGAACAATTCCGATTCCATCAAGGTGTCGGGAATCGCCGAGCAGTTGATCGCGAGAAACGGCGCGTTCCTTCTGGGACTGAGATTGTGAATCGTGCGCGCGACCAGTTCCTTGCCGGTTCCCGATTCTCCCGTAATTAGCACCGACGCCGACGACGATGCGACCTGTTCGATCAAGGAATAGACGCGTTGCATCGTTTCGGAATTGCCGACCAACTCACCGAACGCGCCGCGATCGCGCAATTGCCGGCGCAGAATTTCGTTTTCGCGGCGCGCCTCAGCCAGTTCGGTAGCGCCCTCGAGCACGGTCAAAAATTTTTCGGTGTCGACTGGCTTCTCGAAGTAGTGATACGCGCCTTCTTCCTGAATCGCGCGCAATGCTAATTCCACCGAACTGTTTTGCGCGGTGATAATGACCGGCGTGTGTGGTTGCTGAATACGCAATTCTCTCAGCAAAGCGAACGGGTCATAGCCGTCAGCGGAAAGATCTATGATGATTGCCGTGGGTGCGAAGGATTCCGCGATTTCGATCACCGAAGGTCCGGGCAAAAGCGTGCGCACTTCGTAATCAGAAGTCTTCACGCACGCGCTCAGCGCTTCGCTATTTTCGCGGTCGCTATCGATAATGAGGACGCGGCCCTTCATCAATTTTGAGTTTAGCACACCGACAAGTAGCGCAAGTTGGTAACTTGCGCTAGCCCGGCTCTTCGTCTTAAACGGACTGAATCAAAGCCGAGAATTCATGAACCGAGGGTTCGGCCGCCACCAATAATTGAGCCAAGCCAAATGCGCCGGCGGCGTGGGCGGTTGATTGATCCCCGCAAATCACTGTCACTCCGCTGAGTAAGACTGGGAGGTCGTCGGTATCGAACACGCGCGCAAACTCATCGACGGCGGCATCATCGGTGAACACGACACAGTCAATTCCGCCACCGGCAATCAAAGTCTTCAGCTTCGTTAATTGGTTCGTGTTAGAGCAGGTTCTGTAGGCGGGCACGGAATCTACGCGCGCGCCGGCGTTTGCGAGTTGTTCCGCAAATGAGTCGCGGCTGACACCGGCATTCGGAATCAACACGTTAAGCCGCGGGAGATCCCCCTCACCTACGTAAGAACGGATTTCGTCATGGACGTGGTGATTGGCGAAACGCTCAAGCGCGATATCCACGTGTATCTGGAACTCGTTCGCCTTTTCGCATCCGTCAGAACCGATCACCAGCACGCGCAAGTCATCCAGTTCATCCCGCGTGTGCTCTTTGAGAAAACCACGCATCAAATTTTCGACGGCGTAAGGGTTCTTAAGAATCAACCAGTCATACCCGAAGAGATTATCGATCGCGTCACGTAATGCTGAATCATCGGCGGGCGGCCCGATGGCGAGAGGGGGCCACGTCCAAACACGCGCGCCCAATTCTTCCAACGCCGGCCCGAGTTCCTCGTTGGCGGCGTGCGGCGAGACCAGGACATTAGTCATCGCGTTTCCTGTGACGTCGAATTTTCCAGACGACCAGAGCAATGACGACGGCGGCAATTAAGAAGATCGTTCCGCTGCGTCCAACCCACTTAACGAGCAGCGGCAGACTCTGTCCAAACACATATCCCAGCAGGGTAATCACGACCGACCAAAGGACTGCGCCGGCGACGTTGTACATGACGAACACGCGCCAAGGCATCTTTGAAGCGCCGGCGAGTAGTGCCGCAAACACGCGCAGGCCGGTGATGAAGCGCGCCACGAGGATCGTTTTGTTTCCGTGACTCTTAAAATAATGCTCCATGTGCTCCAGGCGCTTTGGAGTCAGGAAAACGAACCGGCCAATCTTCAACAAAAACGATCGCCCGAAGTAGTGCCCAATCCAGAACCCGATGTTGTCGCCGATCACCGCCCCCACCGCCGCCGTTGCCATCACCCGAAAGATATTGAATTGTTCGGGATGACTCGCCGCAAAGTAACCACCAACGAGGAGAATGGTCTCACCCGGCACGAGCAGCCCCGCGTTCTCGAGCATCACGCCAAAGAAGATGGTCCAATAGCCGTAGGCGAGCATGTACTGCTCGATGAGCGGCAACAAGTTGTGGAGAAAATCCATGTGAGGAGACTTTACAGGAAAGATTGCGTGGTACGCACGCCTCTGCGGCGGGTCGTTTAATCTTGCGCCGCGTGATCCGCCAGTCGCCGTGCGATGTCCTGCATCGTAATCACGCCGGCCAATTTCGTTTCGTCAGTCCGTTCGACTACCGGGAGTTGCGAGACGCCTTTCTTTCCCATCTTCACCAGCGCTGCGTCCAGAGTCTGATTTGCGTAAACCGTTTCGACTTGCCGCCGCGCAACTACGCGGAGCGCCTGATCGTCCTTGCCCGCCGACAATGCTCGCTTCAAATCGTTGAAGGTGCAGATGCCGATCATCCGGCCATCGCCATCTGTTACCGGATAGGCGTGAAATCGATCGGGCTTGGCTTCCAATCGCTTGAACACATCTGCGACTCGTTCGCGGCCATCCAACGTCTGCACCGGCCCAGTCATGGCAGCCTTTACCAGAACCTGCTTGAGAGCATGTCGCTGTTCATGCGGCAAGTGAATGCCGTCCTGCTCCAGCAACGCATCGTAGATCGGCGTCGGCGAAATTTCTGACGCGACCAGATAGCTGATGATGTTCGCAATCATCAGCGGCAGAATGATCGAATAGTTATCGGTCATCTCGAAGATGATGATGATCGACGTCACCGGCGCCCGCACGATGCCGGCGAACACCGCGCCCATGCCGACCAGCGCAAACGCCCCGGGTTGGACGGACGGATTACTGAGCAGGTGTTGCGCGCCGACGCCAATGGCGCCCCCCAGCATTCCGCCGATATAGAGCGATGGCCCAAAGATTCCGCCTGACGATCCTGATGAATAGGAAACTACGGTGCCGGCGAGCTTGGCGATGCCCAGCACGAGCAGGATTTTCAGTGGCAGGCTTGTCTGCAGCACGATGCCGAGCTGACCATAACCCACGCCAAAGGTGCTGGATGATCCGGTGAGATACAGCGCGATAATTCCGACTACTCCGAGAATCAAGCCGCCCACCGCGGGCGTCGCCCATTGCGGCACCATCCGTTGATGCTTAAAGTACGCCCGCAAGCGCAAGAGGCCTTCGTTGAAAACTACCGCCGCCAACCCTGCACATAATCCGAGGAGCGCATAAATCACTAACTCAATCGCACTGTTCAGACGATAAGCAGGGACCGTGAACAGCGCGTGCTCACCGAGAATTGCTCGTTCGATGACGGCCGCAATGACGGCTGCAATCACGATTGAGCCCAGCGGCCTGCTCGCCGCCTGGCCCAAGATTTCTTCGAGCGTGAAGGTGACTGCGGCGATTGGAGTGTTGAAGGCCGCAGCCAGGCCCGCAGCCGCGCCGACGGGAATCAAACTTTGCAGACGCTTCCGTGAGATCGCGAACATGCGGCCGAGCACGGAGGCAATCGCCGCACAAATCTGCACGGTCGGACCTTCGCGCCCCAGGCTGGCGCCCGTGCCGATGTTGAAGGCCGACAGAAACATCTTGCTCCAGATGACACGCGCGGGGATGCGGCCGCTTTCGAGATAGTAAGCAGTCTTCACTTGCGGAATGCCGCTGCCGCGCGCGCGCGGCGCGTAGAAGTAGAGGCCCGCTCCCGAAATTAATCCGCCAATCGCCGGAATGAAAAGCAGCAGCGGCACCCACCAACGGGGAATCGTGGCGGCGCGATAGATGATGTGTTCCTGCAGAAAATCGAGCAGCAGATGAAAACAGACGGCGGCCAGCCCACACACGCACCCGATGATCATCGTGAGCAAATAGATTTTCTGATTTTCGGTTACGGGAAGGCGGTTAAAAACGCGCCGCGCGGCAACCTGAAAGCTGAACCATCTGGGACTGTGAGAAGTCCTTTCCCCCTCGTGCATCAGGATTTCAGTATAGCGGGGTCAGGCCGACCTGCGTTAGCGGAGTTTCCGATTAGTGGCGAACAGGCATAGAATGGCGGCATCTCCTCAGATGACAACGCCTTGAGACGTTCCCGCATCGGAAGGGAATCACGGTCACATCAATCATGAAACGGATAGTTGAAGCGCTGCTCATATCTATGCTGCTGTTTTCGCCCCAGGTGCGCAACGGCCGGGGCAAAAGCCCGCGCCGCAGACGGAGACACCGCCTCAGGAGCAGGACATCGAGACGCTCAAGGTTGATACAAACCTGGTCACGGTGCCGGTAATCGCGAGTTCGCGCGACGGCAGGTACGTCGCGGATTTGAAGCAAGAAGAGTTCTCGCTGTCGGAGGACGGCGTGCCGCAGGAGATCTCTTTTTTCGGCACGATCAATGTGCCGTTTGACGTGGCGTTGCTGATCGATACCAGCGACAGCACGCAGGAGAAGTTGCCGCTTATCCAACGAGCAGCGATTGCCTTCCTCGATCAGCTGGGACCGAAGGACAAAGTGAAGGTCGTGGGGTTTGACGGCGAGTTGCATGATCTAACCGGCTTCACCGGTGATAAAGCGATTCTGCGCAATGCGATTTCGAAGACCGTGAGCGGGCACGACACGCGGGTTTATGACGTGGTTCAGTACGCGCTCGATTGCCTCCGGCCGAGCCAGAGACGCAAGGCGATCGTCATCTTCACTGACGGTATGGATTGGCACAGCGTGAGCGCCACTTACGAAGCCACCATTCGCGACCTCGACGAGAGCGGTGTGATCATCTATCCGATTCGCTTCGACACCCGCGCGGACACTGAGAGAATGGCGCGACAGCAAGAGGCTGAGAGCAACGGGGTGGGCCTGCCGACGAGCAGTATTATTCCGGGCATGCCGAAGGGTAACGGTACCCCGACGACATTTCCGGGCAGCGACAACCCGGTGCCACAGATGCCGAGAGGCTCTCTGCCATTACCGAATCCAAGTGTGATCTTCGGCAGACAGACGCAGACGCCGCCGCGGACTTCGCCGAATGATCCGTTTCCCGGCGATCCGAGTTCGGGAAGGGATCCGCGTAGCAGCGATCCCCGAAATGATCCTCGCAATCAACGAAGCGATCCGCGGCGCGATCCGACTTCATCCAGCAAACCGCAGACGGCGCCGCGGAACGACACGCTGAGCGGGATGTTGGACAATTCGTACCTGCTGGCGGACAGTTATCTGAAGGACCTGGCGGAACGCTCTGGCGGGCACCTCTATCGAGCGGACACGGTGGCCACACTGCCGCAGGCGTTCGCGGCGATCGCGGCGGAACTGCGCACGCAATACCTGCTCGGTTATTATCCCAAGAACAAAGAGGGCGACGCGTATCGCAAAATTCAAGTGAAGACGAAGCGAAGCGATATTGCGGTGCGGGCGCGACCCGGTTACCGGCCGAAGAGCGGGATGTAGAATTGAATTATTGGTTCATTGGTTCAATTAACCAATCGATCAACCCGGTACTAATGCAGTTTGCAAACTCTCATTCACGCCGGAGCTTTAGCCCGGCTCATTTTGCGATAGCGAGTGAATGGAAACCATTTAAAACGGTTTCCGGTCTGGTTCGGCCCATCGGACACCGGGCTAAGGCCGCGATGTGAATCAGAAGCGTCGAACTGCATCACTCTATCAACCCTTCCTCTGTGGAAAATTCCCGCCGCCCGTGTTAGTTTTTTCCTCGCACTCAATCAGCTGAACACTATGCCGAATCGAGAAGAAGCCTGGGAATTGTTGTGTGAGTACACGAAGGGCGACAGCCTGCGCAAACACGCGCTGGCGGTCGAGACGGCAATGCGCGCATGCGCGCCGCGATATGGCGGGGCGGACGCCGATGTCGATGAGTGGGGCTTGGTGGGGTTGCTGCACGATTTTGATTACGAGATGTTTCCGTCGGCTGATCAGCATCCATTCACCGGTTCGAACATCTTGTGCGGCCGTGGATATTCAGAGCGAATTATCAAAGCGATTCTGGGTCACGCGACTTATACCGGAGTCGAACGCGACACCGACATGGCCAAGGCTTTGTTTGCGACGGATGAGCTGTGTGGTTTTCTGGTCGCGTGTGCTTTGGTGCGGCCGACGCGCAGTCTCGACGATCTGGAAGTGAAGTCGGTCAAGAAGAAATTGAAGGATAAAGCGTTTGCTAGATCGGTTAACCGCGAAGACATTTATCAGGGCGTGCAGGAGTTGGGAGTCGAACTGGACGAGCACATCCGGTTTGTTATCGATTCGTTAAAGCCGGTGCAGAAAGAGATTGGATTGGGGCTGAAAGAGGCGAACGCGGCCGGCGAGTCACTGACAGCGTGAGGTCCGACACGCTTGAGGGATCGCCAATGCCGGAAACGCCCGTGATGCTATGAGGTAGGTTGCAACGAATACCGCGAGCGTTAATACGACAGCGAATGCTGCCTGAGTTTTGCGTCGCCGAGCAGTGTGCCGATAGATGAAGAAAGCGCAAAGTGCGGCGGACGCCAGTGGAATAATCGCAGAAGCCATCAAGAGCCCGTCATGCGGCCGGAACGGTTGCGAACTGAACTGGAAGATCGCAAAGATCGCAGCTTCCCAAACACAGAAGCCGATTATTGCGGCCACTAATGACGTAAGAATAAGCAGTCTCCAACGCATGAACGACAGCCTCACGACGAACTGTTCAAAAGGGATGACCAGCAGGATATCATAGTGGTCTTTATCGAACATGCTCACTCGCAGCGCGCTGATATACCTCTCTCGTAAAGAAGGCCTTAAGGAATTCGCCGCCAAGTTTCCTCTCTTCAAGAAACTCACCACCCGTTTCATCGCCGGCGAGACCTCGGACGAAGCGGTAGCCGCGATCCGCGAGATCAACGCGCGCGGCTGCTCGGCGTCTTTCGATCATCTTAACGAATCAGTCAGCAGTGTGGCCGCCACCGAAGCCGAGGTGCAGGAGTATCTTCATCTGCTCGAGTTGATTGACCAGACGAAAATCAATTCGAATGTTTCGATCAAGCTGACGCAGTTCGGATTGGATATCGATCCGGAACTCGCTTATAAGAACGCGCGCCGCATTGTCGAAGACGCCGCGCGGCGTGGCAATTTTGTCCGAGTCGACATGGAAGGTTCGAACGTGACGCAGGTGACGATCGATATCTTCAAGCGGCTGCGATCCGAATTCGGTTTGAATGACGTGGGCATTGTGGTGCAGTCCTATCTTTATCGCACCGAAGAGGACGCGCGCGAACTGCTGAAGATTCCGGCGCGCATACGTCTGTGCAAGGGCGCGTACGATGAACCGGCGGAGGTTGCTTATCCCGAGAAGAAAGACGTCGACGCCAATTACGTTCGCGTCATGCAGATGTTGTTGTCGAGCGGGACGTATCATGGGATTGCGACGCACGATCCGAAGATGATCGATGCGACCGTCGATTTTGTGCAGAAAGAGGGAATTGCGAAAGACGCTTTCGAATTCCAGATGCTCTACGGCATCCGGCGAGACCTGCAGGAACAACTGGCGCGCGACGGTTGGGGCATGCGAGTATACGTGCCCTACGGGAAGCACTGGTATCCTTATTTCATGCGGCGGCTGGCGGAACGGCCGGCAAACATTTGGTTTGTGATGAAGAATTTTCTGAAAGGATAGTGTCAGAACCGGGAGCGGTAGCGACCGGATCAAGGCGCATCCTGAAAGCTGAGAGGTTGTTCTGATTGTCTAAGTAGCCTCTTGATCCCGTCGCTACCGCTCCGGGTTCTGACACGATATGGAATCTTACCTCTGGATCTTCTGGGCCATCCTTGGCGCGGTGCTCGTCGTCGCCGAGATCTTCACGACTGGTTTCGTGCTTCTTTGGTTCGGAATTGGCGCGCTCGCCGCCGGCCTCGCGGGGTTGCTCGGCGTGCATAGCATCGTGGCCCAATTCCTCATCTTCGCAGTTGTTTCCATCGCGCTGACGGCGGCGTCGCGCACAATCTTCGTTAATTATTTCTCACGAGAAAAAACCGGTGGCGATTTGAAAACCGGGGTTGAAGCCCTGCCGGGAAAAGTCGGCACGGTCGTTTCTTCGAGCCGCGGCGCAATGAATGAAGGCGCCGTGAAAGTCTTCGGTTCCACCTGGACAGCTTATCCGGCCGACGGGGAAGAGCCGCTGGAAGCCGGCGATCGCGTCGAGGTCACACAGGTGCAGGGGGCTTCGATCTATGTCAGAAGGATTGGCGAGGGACCAGACTGGCGCGGGAAAAGCTAGGTCACGTTTACGGGTGTTCAGTATCGGCGATCGTTTCGTCCAAAGTCCGGTCGTCATCGAGTGGCGGCAGTTCAACCGTAATCCTATCGTCGTTGGGATCGCGCAGATCATCGCCGGAAAATCGCGCGAGCACGACGGTGATGTTGTCCTCGCCGCCGCGATTGTTCGCTTCCGCGACCAGGTTGTTGCAGGCGGTGCTCAAGTCTTTAGCGTCCGCGACAATCTGTCGAATGTCTTCATTGCGGAGTTTGCCCGATAACCCGTCGCTACAGAGCAACAACGTATCGCCGTCGCGCAATTGAATGCGCGCGGTCGCCGGCGTCAACTCGTTCTGCGCGCCCAGCGCCTGCAGAATCACGTTGCGAAACATGTGGGTCTCGGCTTCGGCTTCGCTGATCTGTCCGACGTCGACAAGTTGTTGCACCAGCGATTGATCTTTGGTCGCCAGGCGAATCTGCTGTCCGCGCATTACATAAGCGCGACTGTCGCCGACCTGGACCAGATCGAGCTTGTCGTCTTTGATGGCCGCTCCGGTCAAGGTTGCGCCCATGCCGCTGCAGCGGCTGTCCTCGAGACTCTTGTAATGAATATTCTTGTTGGCTTCGAGCGTGGCGTGTTTGAGACAGTCAACCAGCGAAGATTCCGGATCGCAACCGTTGCCGTCAGCCTGCTGACCCAGCAGCACATCGCGCACAGCTTCAATGGCCATGCGGCTGGCGACGTCTCCGGCCAGCGCGCCGCCCATTCCATCCGAAACGACCAGCACCAGACCGTTATTGCCGAGCGTCAGTTCGCGCATGTCGTCAGGATTTTCGGCGCCGTCGGATCCACTCCAGGCGCGGCCTGCCGTCAAATCTAGCAAGAGAAAATTATCTTCGTTGCCGCGGCGCACTCGGCCGACGTCAGTTTTTGCCTGGATTTCGACAATCATTGGTTGCGAGATAATAAATTGGGATCGTTTGTTGCTGTCAAGCTTTTTATAATCACTTGCCTATCTTATCAAGCGCTTGATCGATGTCCGCGATGATATCGTCAGCGTCTTCAATACCCACAGAGATTCTTACCAGTCCCTCGGTGATGCCCAGTCGTTCGCGTATCTCCGGCGCCACCGACGCGTGCGTCATCGTCGCGGGATGGCAAATCAGAGTCTCGACGCCGCCCAAACTTTCGGCGAGCGTGCAAACCTTGACTGCTTCCAGCACCGTGCGGGCCGCCTCCAGCGATCCGACATCGAAGGACACCATGCTGCCGAATCCTCTCTGTTGTTGTTTCGCCAGCTCATGCTGTTTGTGCGAGGTGGAACCCGGATAATAAATCTTCAGGACCTTCGGATGATCTTCAAGAAACGCAGCCACCGCGCGTCCTGATTTGTCGTGCTGTTCCATGCGCAGCGCGAGGGTCTTGACGCCGCGCAAGACGAGCCATGAATCGAACGGCGAAAGTATCGCGCCGGCGCTATTCTGCACAAAGCCAATCCAGGCCGCGTCGTCCTCGTTATTCAGCAGCACCGCGCCGCCGATGCCGTCTGAGTGCCCGTTGAGAAACTTGGTCGTCGAATGGACCACAATGTCCACGCCAAACTCCATCGGCCGCTGCAAGTAAGGCGACATGAAGGTATTGTCGCAAACCACTCGCGCGCCCGCGGCATGAGCCACGTCGGACACCGCTTTCAAATCGGTGACGATCATCACGGGGTTTGTCGGCGTTTCGACAAACACCATGCGGGTGTTGTCTTTGATCGCTGCTTCGACGTTGGTTACATCAGAAGTGTCGACGAATTCGAATTCGATGCCGTAATTTGCCAGGACTCGTTTGAATAATCGATTGGTGCCGCCGTAGGTGTTGTCCGACACGATCACGTGATCGCCGGCTTTAACCAGCCGCAGCGTGGTGTCGATCGCGGCCATGCCTGAGGCGAACGCAAATCCGAACTGCGCGCCCTCCAGCGCCGCCAGGTTTCGCTCCAGCGCCAGGCGCGTGGGGTTCGAGGTGCGAGCGTATTCGAATCCCTTGTGCTTGCCCAGCCCCTGCTGCGCGTAAGTAGATGTTTGGTAGATCGGAACTGTTACCGCGCCGGCGGCAGAGTCCGGTTCCTGCCCGGCGTGTATAGCGGTAGTGGCAAAACCCATAAAGGACAAAAACTCAGGAGTTCAGAGTCACGAGCTTGAATTGCGAGACTCGGATAGTAGCGTGCGCGCGTTTTTAGTGTCAATTCAGCAACAGGTTATTAGGCAGGGTGTAGGGTGTAGGTTTTAGGGTTTAGGGTCCGGGGTAGCAATCCTCAAAGGTGCTGCAACCGCAAACATAACTTGAAAGAGAAAGGGGTTAGGGTGAAAGGTTTAGGGTCCGGTCGTAACATTTCTCGAAGCTGCTACACCCTACACCCTACACCCCACACCCTACGCCCTGCACCCATGCTGCAATGCGACTCTGTTCCCGTAGGTGGCAGAATGCGTTATCATCTAAACATCAGCTCGGCCATCAAAATTGAAGCTTTCCTGCGCGTTCAGCGTACCCGACGCGCAAACAGGGTCGCGGAGGGCACGAAGTGATTGACGAGGATAGAGAAGAAGAATTCGCCAGCGATGAACGAAGGCAGCACGATCGCTCGCGAGTGATAGTGGATGTGCGCTTTGACGGCGGCGATGCGACCGGCGTGGCCAGCACCAAAGACATCAGCGTGGGCGGGCTCTACATGAGCACCCAGGCCGACATCGCGGTGGGCGAAACGCTCGCGTTGCGCATACCGCTCGCAGGTCAGTATGTCGTCGTCAAGGGCGATGTGGTCTACAGCAATCCGGGTCACGGCGTAGGCGTTCGCTTTCATAGATTGACCGAGGAAGCGCGCGAGTTGATGGAGAAGGAACTGCCAAAGCCATAGCAGAAACCCCGTTCAGGGAGAGTACAGAAAAAAGACCTTATGTTTGATCAATTCACTTTAGGTATCGAAGAAGAATTCCAGATCGTCGATCCGGTTACGCGCGAATTACGATCGCATGTTGCCGAGATCCTGGACGAAGGCCGAATGCTCCTGGGCGAACAGATCAAACCCGAGATGATCCAGTCTCAAATCGAGGTCGGCACAGGCGTCTGCAAAAACATTCAGGAGGCGCGTGCAGACATTGCCAACCTGCGCGGAGTCATCTCTTCGCTGGCTGAAAAGAATGGCTTGAAGATCGTCGCGGCATCGACACATCCGATTTCACGCTGGCAGGATCAGAAAGTTTTTGAAGATGAGCGGTATGAGTTGTTAGTCCAGGAACTGCAAACGGTCGCCCGGTCGCTGTTGATTTTCGGCGTGCACGTGCACGTCGGGGTAGCCGATCGCGAACGGCAGATTCACATCATGAATGCGTCGCGGTATTTCCTGCCGCACGTGCTGGCCCTTTCGACGTCGTCGCCGTTTTGGATGGGTCACAACACGGGTTTGAAGAGTTATCGCTCCGAAGTCTTCAAACAATTTCCGCGCACGGACATACCCGATCATTTCGATTCCTATCCCGGCTTTCAACGTTACGTGGACCTGCTGATCAAGACCGGTTGCATCAACGACGGCAAAAAAATCTGGTGGGACTGCCGTCCGCATCCGCATTTCCCGACGCTCGAGTTTCGCATCTGCGACATTCCCACGCGCGTGGATGACACCGTGGCTATCGCCGCACTGTTCCAGGCGATTGTGGCCAAACTCTATCAGTTGATGGATCGCAACCTGGGCTTTCGGCTGTATCGCCGCATGTTGATTCAGGAGAACAAGTGGCGCGCGGTGCGCTACGGCCTGCAAGGCAAGATGATCGACTTCGGCAAGAATAAGGAAGTCCCGGTGCGCGACCTGGTTCGCGAACTTTTAGATTTTGTTGACGATGTAGTCGACAATTTAGGATCGCGAAAAGAGATTGAGCACATCCACACGATTCTCGAACGCGGTACTTCGGCAGACGAACAACTCCGCATTTATCACGAGACGAATGATCTGAAAGCCGTGGTCGATCGCCTGATTGACTTGACGGCTGAGAATGTCCCGCGCAATGCAAACCTGACGATGGGGAAAGCATCAGTGGCGCCGTCGACGATTTCGAAGTGAGTCAGGCCCGGACTTTCTTCTCAGCCAAATAATATTGCCAGAGCATTCTGGCGGCGACCGATCGGTAGGGCCGCCAGCCTTCGGCCATGTCGGCGAGTTTCGCGAATGACGGCCGCTCTTTCATTTTCCACACCTTCATAGCCGCAGTTGCCAACGCGATGTCACCATCTGGCCAGATGTCTGGACGCCTTAGCGCCATCAGCAAATAAATGTTTGCCGTCCACGGGCCGACGCCTTTGATTCGCGTCAGCGTCGCGTGCGCGTCATCGTCGCGCAGCTTGTTAATGAATTTTAGATCGTCTCTAGCGAACGCTTGCGCCACCTGGATTGCGTAGTGCGCCTTCTGCCGGGTCATTCCCAACGAGCGCAGCTGCATCTCGCCGCGTTCAATGAACGTTGCCGGATCGAACGGATGGATGTTCGCGCGCAGTCGTTCGAACATTGCGCGGGCTGACACGAGCGAGACCTGTTGCTCGAGGACGATGCGCAGCAGCGTGTTGAAGCCGGGACGGCGTCCCCACATTGGCGGCGTTCCGTGTTTCTGGTGAATTGAGGCGAGCCGTCTATCGCGGGCAGCCAGGAGCTGGGCGGCCGCGGCAAGACTTTCGTTGGTAAGTGTCGTCAGAGCCTTTTCAGTGCGCAAGCGCGAGCTTCAGAAAATTCTCAAACAGCAAACGGCCGTCGCGCGATTCGTTGGGATGTTCCCAACGCGTCGGATTTGAATGCCAGTCTTCGAATGATTTTTCCAGGTGAAACTGGACTGAATAGATAAGCTGGTTGTTCGAGCGCTTCACCATCATTTGATTGTGGCAAAGATACGAGCGCGCCAGCAATTGAAAACCGTCCGGCACTGCGTCGAGTTGCAGGCCATGATTCTGCCACACCCGGAGGATCCGTCCCTCGCGCGTGTAATCCTGCCAGACACGCGAGTCGGGGCTGTCAATTCCCTGAAAGATGGGATCCTCTGGCTCGACGATACGCACGAAACGATATTGATACTCAGTGACGCGGTTCGTCCGGCGCTTTTCCTGCTCCTGCTGATCGAGTGTGAGCACGCGAGCACCAAAGCTCAAACCGATCAACTGATGACCGCCGCAGATGCCGAGGACGGGTGTCTGGGTGTGATGGATGAATTCAGAAAACCCGGCGAGCAGTTCCGGTTTGTAGTAATCGAAATCGCGCAGCGTGCCGCTGAGGACAATCGCGTTTGGTTGAAATTCTTCGACCGCGGCAGGCAATTCACTGACGTGGACGATCTTCGTCAACGGCTCCTTCACCAGACGCGAAATGTTCGTCACGATGTTCTGGAGCGCGAGCGAAGCAATGTGCCGCTCAATCTTCAGCTGCGACTTTACGTTCTTGCCGAGCTCCGCAATGGCGATTTCCGACAGGTCGTTTTCATCGCGCAAGAGGTTGTCGACTACGAGCACACGTTCACGCTCGATCGTCTTCTCGATCGATTCGTAACGACAGAAGGGATGTTGCTGGAAAGGAAAGGGCAGTCCTCCCGACGATTCGGATGCGCCTGATGCGCCCGCGTTAATGTCCTGAAAATCCAAGATAAGTATCAGCCGCGAAAAGGCACAAGAGGCTCAAACAAAAAATAATAAACTGCTGTCAAAGTGCCCGATTTCTCTTTGTGCCTTTTGTGCTTTTTTGTGGCTCCGTCCTTTGCTTTGTGCTCTGCTTAAATCGCGGGACGCGGGGACCCGCTCCCGCTTCCATGATCTCATCACGTACTTTAGCAATTATCTGACGCCGAACGCGAGCGCGGAACGCATTACTTGATGGGGAACTGATCTCATCTGAAACAAGCAGCATTCGATGCCAGGAGCTTTCGAGTTCATCGGCGACGAGCGAGATGTGTGTGATGTCGTAAGGGATGGCGACGCGTCCACAACCGGCGCGCGCGAATACCGACAAGTAACGGGCGGTGGCCAGGTCCGGGCACAACATGCGCCGGCGGCCGGCTTTCAATTCAATGCCCAGGAGCGTGTGATGAATTTCAACCGTGACGTTTCCGGGCAGTGGCGGAAACTCGTATGCGCGGGTTCGCGATTTCAAAACACGCTCGGAATAGACGTGCGGCAACCATGAATCACCGAGTGCCGTTTTGATTTGATCGAGATAGTCGGCGGCGCGCGTCATAACTGCGGGACATTAACGCATGCGCACTGAAATTGTGGGTTTGGCCTGAAACGCGCTGAAGACGCGACCGGGAAACAGTCCAAGATAGAACACGCCGAGGATGGTCAGCAGCAGAGCAATCGCGACGCTGGCGGGGACTCGCGGCAATTCCCATGAGCCGGCGCGCTCACGGAAGAACATGACGATGATCAGGCGCAGGTAGTAGTAAGCCGAAACCGCGGTGTTGAGTACGCCGATGACAACCAACCAGGTGTAGCCCTGCTTCAAAGCAGAGCTGAACACAAATATCTTGCCCATGAAGCCGGCGGTCAGCGGCATGCCCAGCAGGCTTAAGAGGAAAAGTGACAACGAGAATGCGAGGACCGGAGCGGCAAATCCGATCCCGTTGTAATCGTCGATCTTCGTTTGCTGATCGCCGCGGCGCGCAATCAACGTGACCACCGCAAAGGCGCCCATGTTCATGATCGCGTAGGTCAGTAAATAAAACGCGACCGCCGAAAGCGCGGCGCTTCTATCTTCCGGCGTGGTGGCCGCGCCCGCCGCCACGAACCCAACCAGCGCGTAGCCGGCGTGCGCGATCGAAGAATAAGCCAGCATGCGCTTGACGTTGTTCTGCACAATCGCGACCACGTTTCCGACTGTCATGGTCAGCACCGCCATGATTGCCAGCGCCCCGAGCCATGCTTTATGCGCGTAGCCGCTGGTGCTGAGGACGGTCGTCGCCAGCGGAAATCCGAACACAAACACGCGCATGAATGAAGCAAACCCGGCGGCTTTTGGTCCGGCAGCCATGAAAGCGGTCACCGGAGTAGGCGCGCCTTCATACACGTCAGGTGTCCACACGTGAAAAGGGGCCGTCGCGATCTTGAATCCAAACCCAACCAGCAACATTGCGGCGCCTGCTAGCAGTAGCGGCGGATAGAGTGATTGATCAAGCCGCGACGCGATCGTCGCGATGTTCGTGGTGCCGGGCAGAGTGGCCGTAGCGGTCGCTCCGTATATCAAAGCGATGCCGTAAAGCAGGAACGCGGAAGCGAACGAGCCCAGGATGAAGTACTTCAAGGACGACTCGTTCGAACGGATGTCCGTGCGGCGAAATCCGGCCAGTACGTAAGTTGCAATTGAAAGTATCTCGAGCCCAAGGAAAACAATCACCAGGTCGCCCGCCGAGGCCATCAGCATCATGCCGCTGGTGGCAAACAGCAGCAGCGAATGAAACTCTCCCGCCGGCAGCCGCTCGTTTTCGATCCAGATGCTGGAGATCAGAATCGTGAGCAACGCCACGATCAGAAAGATAAGCGTGAAACTCAGGCGCAGCTCATCCAAGACGATCATGCCATTGAAAGCGCTGCGTTGCCCCGGCCAGGCGGTCCAAAGCCAAACGGACGCGACGAAGGCTGTCAACAGACTGACGATCGATAACGAGCCCGTCAGCCAGCGCTGGTCGCGCCGCACGAACGCGTCGACCATCATGACGATGACGCCGGCAACGCCGACGATTAGTTCCGGCGCGATCAGCGTCAGATTAATGTCGGGAGTAGCGGCTTGAAATAGGAGCATCTTCGCTATTGCCCTTCGCTTTCGGACGCGCTTCTCAACAACTTATTGAGTCGCGCGCGAATATCCGCTTTGTAGTTTTCGGTTTGCGACTGCATGCCGAAGGTTGCCGGGCCAGCCACCTTTCCGTCTCGGTTCAGCAAGACAATCATTGGCAGGCGCACCTTCTGAGCGAATTGCAGAAACACCATTTGCCCGGTGTCACGCAGCACCGGAAATGCCAGTTTGCGTTCACGTGCATACTGCTTTAGTTCACCGTTGGATACCTGCTCTGCGCGCTCAACGCTGACCCAGAAAAACTTCACCGGTTTTCCCCGATACTCGTTGAGCACTTCATTCAGGGCGCGCAGTTCGGTCGTGCAGGGAGCGCACCACGTTGCGCCGAACGAAACCAACAGGACGTTGCCCCTCTGCTCGGCAAGATCCACGATCTTTCCATCCAGGCCTTGCAGCTTCAGGCTCGGATCCGCGGGTGGCGTCTTTGCCTGGCTGAATGCGACAGTGCTTCCCAGCACCAAAATTGCCGCGGCCAGCGCGATTTTGATTTGCGTTTTGCTCATCTGTCAGTGACTGTCCGGGGCTGCGACGCGGCGGCAGCAGTTGATGTCTGAATCGCGCTGGGATTTAGCACCTGTTGGGTCGCGGCCACGCTCGCGCGCGAGCGGTTCAAAAACGGAGCCGGATAAACGCCCATCAGCAACATCAGCACGAGCAACGGCAGCACCAGGCCAATCTCGCGCGCATTCATATCCAGAAGCCTGGCGTTAGCTTCGCTGGTTTTCGTGCCGAAGACCACGCGCTGCAACATCCAGAGCATGTAGACCGCCGCCCAGATGACTCCCGTGCCGGCAAACATGGTGACGATCCAGGCGTGATTCACTGCTGCCGAGGTCCAACTGCCGAGCATTATCAGGAACTCGCCGATGAAGCCATTCAGAAATGGCAAACCGATCGACGAGAGCGACGCGATTACAAAGAACGTCGAGAACCATGGCATCGGCCGCACCAGTCCGCCGAACTCTGAAATCATGCGCGTGTGCCGGCGTTCGTAAATCATGCCTACGAATAAGAACAGCGCGCCGGTCGAGACGCCGTGATTCAGCATTTGATAGAGCGCGCCCTGCATGCCTTGTTCGGTAAATGAAAACAGGCCCAGCACTACAAAGCCCATGTGGCTTACCGATGAATAGGCAACGAGGCGTTTGACATCCGGTTGGACCATCGCCACCAACGCGCCGTAGATGATCCCGATGACAGCGAGCGTGATCATGACCGGCGCGAACTGGCGCGACGCATTCGGCAACAATCCAAAGTTGAAACGCAGCAACCCGTAGGTGCCCATCTTCAAAAGCACGCCGGCCAGAATCACTGAGCCGGCAGTCGGCGCTTCGGTGTGCGCGTCCGGTAACCAGGTGTGCAGGGGCCACAGCGGCACCTTGATACAGAACGCGAAAGCGAAGGCGAGAAAGAGCCAAAACTCAGCGCGGGGGGAAATGGCCGCGGCCGTTTTGAGCGTCTGCATGAGCTGCGTGTAATCAAAAGTGCCGGCGCCGGTAGCAGTCTGGTGAATAAAGTAAAGTGCGATGATGCCGACCAGCATCAGGAGCGAACCGACCGCCGTATAGATGAAGAACTTGACCGCCGCATAGATTCTTCTTTCTCCGCCCCAAATGCCGATGAGAAAGAACATCGGCACCAGCGATGCTTCGAAGAAGAGATAAAAGAGCAAAAGGTCCAGCGAGACGAAGACGCCGATCATCGCGGACTCGAGCAGAAGCAGCAACGCGTAATAAGTTATTTGCCGCCTGGTGACTGCCGTCCAACTCGACAGCACCGAGATTGGCATCAGCAGCGTCGTGAGGATGACCAGCCAAAGGCTGATGCCGTCAACGCCGACGTGATAGCGCGCGCCGATCGCGCCAATCCACGAATAATTCTCTTCGAGCCGAAACGCCGCGCTGTCGCCGCCGGCGCCTTTAATCAGCAGCAGCGAAAGGATGAAAGCCAGCGTCGTGAAACCCAAAGCGATCCAACGATGATGAGATTCCTTCGCGCCAGGCGTCACGCTGTAGACGACGGCCGTGGCCGCGCCAATCACCGGCAGCAGAATCAGAATTGTAAGCAGATGAGCCTGCAAATTTACCTCACCAAAAATCTCAACACGTGCGCACCGCTGTACGCGAAATAGCCGATGATAATCAGAGCGCCGGCCAGGATGATGGCCGCATATCCGCGCACGAACCCGATCTGCATGTAACGAAGGGTGCGGCCAAATCGAACAACGCCATCTCCGATCGTGTGAATGATTCCATCGATCACACCGACGTCGAAAATCTTCCACAGACCTTCTCGCGACCCGACCTCTATCGGTTGAATGATGGTCGCATCGTAAATCTCATCGACGTAGTACTTGTGCTCGAGCAATCGTGGCATGGCCCGCAAAGGTTTACTTTGAAACATGAACCAGCCGATGCCGATACCGCTCAAAGCAATCAGCACCGACACCAGGGCCAGCAAACGTTCTTCGTTTATCTCCGCAGGACTCGGCGACTCGTGATTGCTCGCGGAACCGGGCGCTTCGCCTGCGGGCGCGACCGCGGGCCGGCCGTCTACTTCCTGTGGCGGCGGCGATTTCCAGTGGAGCATGGTCGCTTCACCGGCCGCAGCTTCACTCGCCGGCACGGTGCTGATGGCCGGAGCCAGCACCTCTTCGAAATAATTTTCCGGATGACCGCCGGTGAAGGAACTGATTGCGTAAGGGACACCGACCAGCCCGCCAACAGTCGAAAGAATCGCCAGTACGATCAGCGGAATCGTCATCGACCAGGGCGATTCGTGCGGCGTGTGCGGATCGTGCGCGACTACGGCTTCCGCGCTGTGAGCGTCATGCTCGATTTGATGATGTCCCTCGTCAGCATGTCCCGCGCCAAATCGTTCGCTGCCCCAGAAAGTCATGACCATCAAACGCGTCATGTAAACTGCAGTCAGCAGGGCCGTAACGATGCCGACAAACCACAGAGCCTTGGCCGCGCCGGCGGGCATATTTGCAGAGCCCGCGCTCCAAACCTTCCAGAGGATTTCATCTTTTGAAAAGAAACCGGCCCAGATCGGCACCCCGCAAATCGCCAGCCAGCCACAGCACATACTCAGCCAGGTGATGGGCATGTACTTGCGCAGATTGCCCATGCGGCGCATGTCCTGCTCGTGATGCATTCCGTGAATGACAGAACCTGACCCGAGGAACAGTTGCGCTTTGAAGAACGCATGCGTCATCACGTGAAAGATCGCCGCAATGAAAGCGCCCACGCCGCACGCGAGAAACATGTAGCCAAGTTGAGAGATTGTCGAATACGCCAGGACCTTTTTGATGTCGTTCTGTGCGAGTCCAATCGTAGCAGCGAACAAGGCAGTCGCAGCTCCGATAATCGCGACAATGAACATCGCAGTGGGGGCGTGTGTGAAGATCGCCGAACAGCGCGCCAGCATGTACACGCCGGCGGTGACCATGGTCGCGGCGTGAATCAAGGCCGACACCGGCGTCGGACCAGCCATCGCGTCCGGCAACCAGACGAACAAGGGAATCTGTGCGCTCTTGCCGGTGGCCCCGATAAAAAGTAACACCGCGATCGAGGTAATTCCGCCCGCGAAGATCGCATGCCAGCCGAATCCATCGATCGGCATGGCCGCGACGGTCGCCAGGGCGCTCTTCAATCCGGGCTTATCGAAGAAGCTGATTGAGGGAGCACCGGCGCCGCTGGTCATCCAGAAAAGCAAGAGGATTCCCATGACGAAACCCCAATCGCCCACGCGGTTGGCGACGAATGCTTTTTTCGCCGCGGGCGCCGCTTCCGCTTTGTCGAGGTAGTAGCCAATCAGCAAATACGAGCAAAGCCCGACACCTTCCCAGCCGACGAACATCAGCAGAAAGTTATCGCCGAGCACGAGCGTCAGCATCGCGAACATGAACAGGTTCAGGTACGCGAAGAAGCGGTAATAGCCGGTGTCGCCGCGCATGTAGCCGGTGGCGAAGACGTGAATCAGGAAACCGACGAAGGTGATGAAGCAGACATAGATGCCGCTCAGACGATCCATCGCCAGACCGAAATCTGCGCGGAAGTTACCAACCTGAATCCACGTCCAGAGATGGTCCATGACCGGCTGCGTCGAGCGCAGCGCGCCGTCTGATTTGAATGCGAGATAAAGACCCAGCACCGTGGAGATGCCGACCGAGGCGCAGGCCACGATGCCGATGAATCGCTCGTTGCGCAGACGGCGACCAATCAGCCAATTAATGGCGGCGCCGGCCAGCGGAGCAAATATGATGTAGCGAAGCATCTCTAGTTTTCAGTTGTCGGTTTTCAGTTTTTCAGGAAGGAAGCTGCTCTTAGCTGAAAACTGAAAACTGAAAACTGCAAACTCAAAACTTCAGCGTGCTCGCGTCGTCCACGTCGAGCGATTCACGACTGCGGAAGATGGCGATGATGATTCCTAACCCGACTGCGGCTTCCGCGGCCGCCACGGTCATCACGATGAAAACAAAAAGCTGTCCTGTGACATCGCGAAAGAAACTCGAGAATGCCACGAACGTCAGATTCACGGCGTTCAGCATCAGCTCGATGCACATGAACATCGAGATGACGTTGCGCTTAATCATTACGCCGACGACGCCAATCGTGAACAGCACCGCGGAAAGCGCCAGATACCATGAAAGCTGTGGAGCCATAAAAAGTAGTCAGTACT
>JADMIO010970558.1_pt1 | contig 24387 bp, 21 predicted proteins | sample 8958161 | NCBI WGS metagenome assembly JADMIO01 (sample SAMN16585339, study PRJNA669376) | soil metagenome | isolation source: Crop rotation soil | place: USA: Cullars Rotation, Alabama | collected 2011
CCGGCGAGCCGGCTTTCAGCCGGCTTAAGCGGATTCACCCGCAAACTTCACGGCCAGCTTTCTCCGATGAGTGCGCCCCTTCAATCCACCAACGGATTCCGCCACCGCAAACGCCCGAACCTTCCAAAATCGTTGTCTGTCGAACAGAGCTCGGCTCCATGCTCGATCGCGATCGCCGCAAGATGCGCGTCCGACGTAAGATTCCCTCCCGTACCGAGCGCGGAAACCAGATCGCGCATCGTCAAGAAATGCCGCGGCGTAGGTTCCGGCACCATAACCGACGGCTGCTGCAGCCACCCATCCACCAGATCGAATGCGGCATCCACCGTCAGCGGTTTCTGAAAGAGCCCTGGTCGTGTGGTGAGACGAAGAAACGCCAGTAGGACGATCCATGGCAGCCCGATCGTTTCGGTCCCCGAAACTGCGGATTCCAGCCATGCCTTCGCTTTTCGGTGGTCTGGCGAATCCTGGTTGACCGCATAAATGAGCAAATTGACGTCGATGACGATCATTTGCGCAGCGCGATCTTCCGGCCCAGCTCCTCATCTTCAAGAGCAGCGGCAGCCTGCAGGGATTTATCCCACCGAAAATTCTGATCGCAGCCCAGCGAATAGGATTTCTGCACGAAGCTACGGCGCTTCGACTTCGACTGCGTCAAGCCCGCCCTCACGGCCGCATTCAGAGCGTCCTTGAAAGAAATCCCGCGTTCCTTCATGGCGGCTCGAACCAGCGCCTCAACGTCAGGCTCCAATGTAATCGTCGTTCTCACGCTAGCATCATAGCATCACTCTACTTGCTGTCATGATGCTCTGGCTCCCAGCTCGTTCGTTGCGCCGAAAGACCTACACCGCCGCGTCCAGGAAACTCTTCAGATCCGCCTCATCCACTTCCGGATCCCCAGGAGCGACATTATTCAACTTCCCGTCCTTCATCCACCCCTCCAGCCGATCCACCAGGCTGAACAAGTGATCGAACGAGTCCACCACAAACAACAACGGCTGGTAGTGATGGATCTCAAACCCCTGATTCACGATCCACTCCATCTGCACCGGGAAGCGTTGCACTTCCGGCGAATCGATGGCGTGCGCGATCTCCCCATACGAGCTCAGCAGCCCACTCCCGTACACCCTTAATCCATCACGCGACTTCATCAGCCCGAACTCAATGGTGAACCAGAAGAAACGCGCCATCGCGCGCACGATGCTCGTCAGCCGCCGCACGCGCTCATCCTCATCCCGAATCCCGCGCACGATGTCCACAGCCGTGTGCGCGCACTCCCCGAATTTCACCAGCGTATTGGCGAAGTCCCGATCCGTATGCATCGGCACATGCCCCGCCACGTCGTGGAAAATGTCGGGCTCCGGCAGATAGTCGAGCTTGTCCGACGACCGAATCGTTACCGTCGTGCAGAACTCGCGATGCCGCAGCCGATCGAAGAACGGAAACGCCGGCACATATCCGCTCACCGGCTTCGCTTCAAACCCCGTCAGCGGATGCAGGAATCGATTCACCTCGCTCAACCGAGGCACCCGATCCGGGCTCAAGCATAGGTTTTGAACGCCTTCGAGAAAGTGCTCATTCGCATAGCGTTCCCAGCGCGGAATCATGCGGGCATACAGCCGGCGCCACGCCTCGTGGTTCTCTTCGGAGTACAGGTCGTACGGTTGCTCGATGAACAACTGCCCGTGCAGTCGCGCCTCTTCGATGAATGGCGCTCGAGTGGTGGTGAGGCCCGGGCGAACGGACTCCAATGTCGGCATGGCAGCGCTCCCACCTGAATCATAACTCAAGAAAGCCCCACTTTCTAGTGGTGCTTAGATCATTTTTGTAAGCGACTTAAGGTGTCCGTCTCGTATGCATCAAGTCAACCCCTTGTTACCATTCGAGCGGGGGTACTGTCATATGCGCCGTATCATCCTCGTTGCCGCCTGCGCCAGCGCCGCTTTCGGTCAGGCTATGATCGAGCACGCAGCAGCCGCCGCCGGGGGAACCGTCGGAGGCGTCGCAGGAAAGAAAGTCAGCGACGGCATCACCAAGATCTTCAACAAAGTCGACGCCCAGACCAAGGAAGCCGCCAAGCAAGGCGACAAGTCCAAAGTGCAATCCCTCGCCGATCGAAACACCCCTCTGCTTCAGGTCGGCCCCGGCGCGCCCAAGAAGGACGAATCCGGTGTGGTCCCGCCGCCGCCCGCCCGTCGAGCGTCAGCGAAAATCGAAGCGCCGCCGCCTCCGCCGCCTCCCGCGCCCGTCGTCGAACCGCCGCCGCCGCCTCCTCCTCCGAAGGTCGTGTCGGTTGACGAGCTCAAGTCCATCGCCGCTGGAATGAAGCGCGAGGATGTTTTGAAGATCGGTCCGCCGTCCGCCCGCATCACCATGTTTGAGGACGGGCATCTCCTCGAGATCTTCCGCTACATGAATGGCGATTCGACGTTGGGTGTCGTGCGCCTCGCCGACGGCTCGGTGCAGACCACCATCATTCGCTAGGAAACTTCGCTAGAAAACCTTCAGCCGCGACGCCGCCACAATCAGCGCGACCATATTCCACGCCACCACTCCCGCGAACAGAATGTTGATGCGCGAAAGCAGACGTCCCCGGCCGCGTCGCCAGCAATAGATCCCCAGGAAAATCGCCGCGATCTTCACCAGAATCAGCCCGCTCATCGGATGCGGCGCGTACTTCAGCGCAAAGCGCACCACCGGATTTCCCTCGCGGATCCCATGCAACAGGAACGCGACCGTGGTCATGAAATCCAGCACTTGCAGGTAGGAGTATTGGAGAAGTAGCTGATTCATTGGCGTTTGCTTCGGATCAAGTCTAGGCCCCGGATCGCGGACCGTAAATAGCGCGATGTGTCCGGTACTGGTAATGCTTACGAAGTGGTACTACCGTACATTCACCTCCCTCGCCGTCCCGCCCCGTTTAGCGGTATAACCTAACGATGAACTCACTCGCCGCCGCCGGAGTGCTCGGGATTTGCGCTCTGGCGATCGTCATGCCCGCAGGCGCGCAGCCGCAATCGCAACGCGGCAAGCCGCTAGACCTCCGAACCAACACCGATTACCCGATGCAGGGCCAGCCCCTCACGCTGACGTCGTATTGGGAAGGAATTCGCCCACCGTACTCGCCGCGTTATCAAGTGCGCTACCAGGTTTCACGAACGAATCCGCCCTCCTGGCAGGATGTGGGCACACCCTGCACTGCCGAGCCTTGCCAGCTCCAGGTCGCGAGCCCCGCCGCGGGCGAGTTTTCCGGCAAGCCCAATGGCGTGGTCGTCTACGTCCGCGCCGTGGTCCACGACACTCGAACCCGCACCGATAAGCCCGCGCAGACGATCAAGACAGTCACGTGGCTCCCCAACCCGAATCAGCCCGCGACTCCCGCGGCTGGCGGCTATTTCCTGAGCATCGCGGTGAACGGCCAGCCCGGGTGCACGATCCGCCCTCGCCCCAAAGACGATTCATACGCGAACTCAACCTGCCGGCTGCGCGCGACCACGTACGATGTTCACCAGGCCGGCATCCCCGTGGTTCGATTGGGCGCCGATGGTCGCGGCCGATTCACTTCCGCGGCCTTCACGATCGTTGCGACCTGGGGTCCGCTCCCGCCCGGCCAGTGGTCCGTGGCCGTCCAGACCGGCAACTTCCGCCAGGTCTGCACCACCAGCCCGTGTACGCTCAACGTTCCCAATCAGTCGTTCGATGGAAACTTCATCGGCCGCGCCAGCATGACCGCCTCACTCACCTGGAAAGAAGGCACACGCAACAACCCGAGCACCGAAGGCTGGCCCTCGGGATTGGGCGCCGAAGTGGGCATCGACTACATGCGCCAGTAGCGTGGCGTGACGGTACAATAAAAAAGCTCGAGCCGAAGTGGCGGAACTGGCAGACGCACGGGACTCAAAATCCCGCGACCTTCACTGGTCATGTGGGTTCGACCCCCACCTTCGGCACCAACTCAACTCGTCACGCCTGCTTCTGGGAAGTATTCCGTCGATGATACTAAGGCAGAGTTTTCATGCTGAGAGGTCAGCTTGTCGCTCGGCTGTCCAACGTTATCGATCGTCGGCGAACTGACTGACGTTCGCAGGCACGTTGGAACGCGTGGGCTCCGTTGCCGGTTCTTCAGGTAGTGGCATTCCCGAGGAGTCGCCAGCATACAGAATGATCTCGTGCACGTAGTGCGAACCCCTCGAACCATCGGCGCGTTTACAAGTGCACGGAAACGGATCGACGGACGATTCTAGCAACTTCCTGACAAACTCTGAATGTGGGAAAAAGGTGTTAACTCGGTCTCGCGTTCGGGGGCAGATGAACCAACTATTCATTTTTTGAAAACCTCCAACAAATTTGACAGTTGTTGGGTAGTCAGTGAACCTGCTTGATAAATAGACGAGGCCTGCCTTCATGGGGTTTCATCTTTCGCCTACACGTCCTCGGCGGTCTGGTCCCGGCGAGCCGAGCCCAAGCCAACTTGCAGCTCGAAGGCATGGCTCCGTTTCACGAGATTTTGAATTGCTCAACTAACCAACCCCTCAACGACTTCCCACTTCGACTCGTCCCCCAACTTTCAACCCCACCCCCTAAACTCCAGGCAAGAGTTTGGATTCCCTATCGGACGACCAGACCACTAACGTCGGAAGAGTTCTCGAGACCACCCTGGCGGAATGTTGCGATTGGTAGGCGAGACCGCGCGCGAGACAGCGGGCCGCAGTCGTGTGTTTGCGGGGTATAAATGGCCGGCAGCAGAGCGCTCTGACTTCAAAAACGGAAAGGAAATTAAGCAACGGGCATGAACAACGCTAGCTCCTAACTCCTGGCTCCTAGCTCCTTCTGTCCGCGCGCATCTCCTCCAATTCCTCCAGCGTCCGCGGCCAGTCTTGCTTCAACAACCGGCTGAGCCCGCGATCCGCCATCAGTCTCCCTCCGGTCTGGCACGTCGGACAATAGTTCGTCTCATTCGACGCATACCGGATCCGCTGCACCTTCGTTCCGCACCTGGGGCATGCCAATCCATACCGGCCATGCACCGCCATCTGCGGCCGGAACGCCGTCACCTTTTCCGGAAATTTTCCCGCTGCCTCCGCGCGCAGCCGATCCGTCCATTCCTTCAGCGATTCCTTCGTCGCCGAATGCAGCCGTGCGATCTCTTCCTCGGTCAATCGCGACGTCAGCGTCACCGGCGAAAGCATCGCGCGATGCAGAATCTCATCCGAATACGCATTGCCGATTCCGCTGAACGTTCGCGGATCCGTCAGTGCGCGCTTCAAAGTATGATTGCCCGCGGTCAGCGCCGCTGTGAACTGATCGAGTGTCGACGACATCACGTCGATCCCGCCGGGATCGAGTTTGTCCAACTCCGCAGCGCCGTGCACGATGTGCAGGGACGCGCGCTTCTGCGATCCCGCCTCCGTCAGCGACAAGCATCCCGAATCGAAAACGAAGGCCGCCAGCGTGCGTCGTCCATCGGGGCGCTTGTATTTCTCCGACCAATGCAGCCGGCCCGCGATCATCAGGTGCAGCACCACCCACACGTCGTTATCGAGCCCGATTGCGATCCGCTTCCCGATTCGCCGCAGCTCTCTTACCACGTGTCCATTCGCTTCAGAGGGCGGGATGTCCGCTGTTCGCAACAAGAAAGGTCCGGCGATTTCGACGCGCGCCAGCGTGCGATTCAGAACGCGCGTTTCCAGCGCCTCAATGTAAACGGTGATATCGGGGAGTTCGGGCAACTACGGTTTCGCTATTGTTTGGAAGGCTCCGCCGCGTCGGCCTTCACGATGTTGCCCCACATTTTGCCGCCGTGGTCGCCCGCGCCCCATGTGCCCGCGTACGCGCCTTTGTAGATCACCAGACGCGTATCGAAGATCGCATTGCCGAATCCCGGCACGCCCGCGCGCGTCAGTGAAATCACCGGCGTGTCGCCCGCGAAAATCAGCGGCACGTTGAGCGAAACCTTTACGTCCTTTTTGTTGTACTGGACGCGAGCTTCGAACTTCCACATGCCTTCCTTTACCTTGCTGACTCTCTCGATCACATAGCGATCGTCATGCAGTTCGTTGCTGTCGCCCAGCGTGAAGTATCCCTGCATCACGACGTTCGTCATCGATGCCTGAAATGCTTTCTCGACCGGCGTCAGTTCGGGGGCGTCTTGAGCGAACGCCGCGGCAGCGAAAATCAGTGCGGAAAAGATCCACTTCATAGAAGTTCAGCCTATCAGAATCGACGCGAAGGGTCGATTTCCGTTTGGTGTTCAGATGGCCCTTCGCGGTATAAGAGAGCAATGCGGATTCTCCTTTTTCCCGTCGCAGCTCTTACCCTGGTTGCCGCCGGCGTCCCCTATCTCACCGAACCCGCGCTGTGTCCCACGCGTCCGGAAATCGCATTTGTCTCGGGCGGCGATATCTGGGTCGCGCCGTCGAAGGGCGGGGAAGCGCACCTGCTCGTCTCGCATCCAGCCGAGGAATCGCGGCCCTTGTACTCGCCCGACGGCGCGCGTCTCGCGTTCGTCTCAACGCGGACCGGCGGTGGCGACATTTACATCCTCACTTTGGCGACGGGCGAGCTGAAGCGCCTCACCTTCGACGATTCGATGGATCAGCTCGACGCATGGTCGCGCGACGGCAAGTGGATCTACTTCTCGAACGCGTCGCACGACGTCGGCCGCAAGAACGATCTGTATCGCGTCAGCTCAGATGGCGGCACGCCGATGGCAGTGAGCGCGGATCGATTCGTGAACGAATTTCAGGCCGCGCCTTCGCCCGACGGATCATCCGTGGCGTTCGCAGCGCGCGGCAACGGCGATCAGCAGTGGTGGCGCAACGGCCATAGTCATCTGGATGAATCGGAAATTTGGGTTCGACGCGCGGATGGCAAGTACGAAAAGGTGATCGACCTCAACGGCCGCAACGCATGGCCCATGTGGATGCCCGACGGCAAGCAGATGTACTTCATGTCGGATCGCGGCGGTGCGCAGAACCTCTGGAATGTCGCGACCGGTGCGAACGCGAAACCGAAACAGATCACGAAGTTCAACTCCGGCCGCGTGCTGTGGCCGTCCATCGGCTACGACGGCAAGGAAGTTGTCTTCGAGCACGATTTCAAAATCTGGAAGCTCGATACGAAGACCAACGAAGCGTTCAACGTGCCGATCACTCTGGTCGGATCGGCCGCGGGTCCGTCAATCACGCATCAGTCCCTGACGCAGTTCAACGATCTCCAAATTTCGCCCGACGGACGCAAGCTCGCCATCGCATCGCACGGCGAAATTTTCGCCATCGGCGCGCGCGACGGCGGCAACGCCATTCCCGTGACCAACTCGCCCGAGCCGGAATCACAAGTCACCTGGTCGCCCGATTCCACCAAGATCGTTTACGTCGGTGAGCGCAACGCGGTGAATCACATCTTCCTCTATGACTTCACCAAGCGCGCCGAAACGCAGCTCACTAATGACGCGCAGCCCGATTCGACGCCTGATTTCTCGCCCGACGGAAAGAGCGTTTCGTTCATCCGCAATCGCCGCGAGCTGCATGTGATGAATCTCGACACGAAGCAGGATCGCGTGCTGGTCACGGGTGCCATCGCGGGCGGATTCGCCGGCGGCGGCTACGAATGGTCGCACGACGGAAAATGGATCGCCTACGCGGCGGCGGGGGATCGCGCACTGCGCAACATTTGGGTTGTCCCGAGCGCCGGCGGCGATCCGAAACAGATCAGCTTTTTAGCGAACACCAATGGCGGATCCATTCGTTGGAATCCCGACGGCAAGTCGCTGATCTTCTCGACGGGCCAGCGCACGGAGACGCCGCAGATCGCGAAGATCGATCTGATTCCGCGCCAGCCCTCGTACAACGAAGAGCGCTTCGAGGATTTGTTCAAGCCCGCCGAGCCGCCCGCAGGCCGCGGCGGAAATCAAGCGCGCACGCCCGCGCCGGCGAAGCCCGTCGAGATCGTCTTCGAGGGCATCCGCGAGCGCATTTCGATGCTGCCCATCGGTCTCGAAGTCAACAATCCGCAGATCAGTCCCGATGGTCGAACGCTGCTCGTGACCGCGACCGTGGCGGGCCAATCGAATCTCTACACGTTTTCGCTCGATGAAGCCGGCGGCGGACGCGGTGGCCGAGGCGGCGCCGGTGGCGAACGCGCCGCGCGTCAACTCACTTCTACTGCGACGCCGAAATCGCGCGCGCAGTTCTCGCCCGATGGCCGCGAAGTTTACTACCTGGAAGGCGGTCGCGTGCAATCTATCGCGCTCGACACGCGCACCGTGCGGCCCATCAACGTCACCGCGGAGATCGATGTGAACTTCGACAAAGAAAAGATCGCCGTGTTCGAGCAGGCGTGGGCCGGCCAGCGCGACGGTTTCTACGATCCGAAGTTCCACGGCAAGGATTGGGAAGCGATTCACAAGCAGTATCGGCCGCTGGTGGAAGCGGCGCGGACGCCGGATGAGCTGCGTCGCTTGCTGCGACTGATGGTGGGCGAGCTGAACGCGTCGCATTCCGGCGTCACCGCTCCCGCGGCGCAGGGCGAAGGCGGCGGACGCGGCGGCCCGCGCGCCGTCACCGGACAGCTCGGGTTGAGTTTCGATCGCGCGGAATATGAACGCAACGGCAAGCTGAAAATCACCGAAGTGTTGCCGCACTCGCCCGCGGAGCTCGCGAAGATTCAAGTTGGCGAAGAGCTGCGCGCCGTCGACGGCGAACAGATCGGACCGCACACCAATCTCGATGAACTGCTGCAACACAAAGTAGACCGGCGTGTGCGGCTGGACATCAGCGGACGCGAAGTCACTGTTCGGCCCGTCGGCAACCTCGCCGAGCAGCTCTATCGCAAATGGGTGGAGGACAATCGCGCCTACGTCGCGAAGGTCAGCGGCGGGAAGCTCGGCTACGTGCACATGCGCGATATGTCGGCACAGGCGCTGACGCAGCTCTATCTCGATCTCGACGCCGATAATCGCTCGAAGGACGGCGTCGTAATCGACGTTCGCAACAACAACGGCGGCTTCGTCAACGCTTACGCGCTCGACGTACTGGCGCGGCGCGGCTATATGACGATGACCGATCGCGGCGGACGATCCGGTCCCGCGCGCACCGTGCTCGGGCAGCGCTCGCTCGAGCTGCCGACGGTGCTCGTCACCAATCAGCACTCGCTTTCGGACGCGGAAGATTTCACCGAGGGGTATCGCACCCTGAAGCTCGGCAAAGTCGTCGGCGAGCCGACGTCGGGCTGGATCATCTACACGGGTTCCATGGATCTGATCGACGGATCGCAGATGCGCATGCCCGGCACGCTGATCACGGGCGCGGACGGAAAGAACATGGAAGGCAATCCGCGGCCGGTGGATGTTCCCGTCACGCGGCCCATCGGCGAAACCTACACGGGCCGCGATTCGCAGCTTGATACGGCAGTGAAAGAACTGCTCACACAACTCGGGAAGTAATCGGAACCATCATGCGATTCATTCCAATCCTGCTCGCCGGGGCCGCCTTCGTGTCGGCGCAGACGCCGCCGCCCGGACCCGGCGCCGAATACGTCAAGGCCAACTACACCAAGTACGAACATCAGATCGCGATGCGCGACGGCAAGAAGCTGTTCACGTCGATCTATGTTCCGAAAGACGATTCGCAGAAGTGGCCGATCATGTTCGATCGCACCCCGTACAGCGTCGCTCCGTACGGGATCGAGAATTATCGCGCGACATTGGGGCCGTCCGAAAAGTTCGCGCACGAGAAATTCATCTTCGTGTATCAGGACGTGCGCGGCCGCAACATGAGCGAAGGCGAGTTCGTCAACATGACGCCGCACGTCGCGAAAAAGGGTGGACCGAAAGATATCGACGAAGCCTCCGACACCTACGACACCATCGACTGGCTGATCAAGAACGTGCCGAATAACAACGGCAAGGTCGGGATGTGGGGAATTTCGTATCCGGGTTTCTACACTGCCGCGGGCGTGATCGACGCGCATCCCGCGCTGGTATGCGCATCGCCGCAGGCGCCGATCTCGGATTGGTTCGTGGGCGACGATTTCCATCACAACGGCGGGTTGTATCTGCCGCACGCGTACCGATTCTTCGACGGCTTCGGCCGGCCTCGGCCCGTTCCGAAAATTCCAGATCCTGCTCCGCCGCGGCCTCTGCCCGGTCAGGAGCCGCCGCCCACTTGGATCGACGCGTACACGTTCTTTATGCGCATCGGCCCGCTGGCGAATGTGAACGAGAAGTATTTCAAGAACGACGTCGCGTTCTGGAACGATCTGATGAAGCATCCGAACTATGACGAGTTCTGGCAGGCGCGCAATCTGCGTCCGCACCTGAAGAACATCAAGCCCGCGGTGATGACGGTGGGTGGCTGGTTCGATGCCGAGGATTTGTTCGGCGCGCTGGAGGTTTACAAGTCGATCGAAAAGCAGAGTCCGGGCTCGAACAACACGCTGGTGATGGGTCCGTGGTTCCACGGCGGCTGGGCGCGCGGGGATGGTCAATCGCTGGGCAACGTACAGTTCGGCGCGAAAACTTCCGAGTTTTATCGCGATGAGATCGAGTTTCCGTTCTTCAACCACTGGCTGAAGGGCCAGGGCGATCCGAAGCTGCCCGAAGCGTACGTGTTCGAGACCGGCCGCAACGTGTGGCGCAAGCAGGACGCGTGGCCGCCGAAAGGAACGCGCAATGCATCGCTGTATCTGCACGCGGGCGGGAAGCTCTCCTTCGATCCGCCGAGCGACGAAAGTTTCGACGAATACATCAGCGATCCCGCGAAGCCCGTGCCGTTCATCAGCGGCCAGGCGCAAGGCATGACGCGCGAGCACATGACCGACGATCAGCGCTTCGCTGCTACTCGCACGGATGTGCTGGTGTATGAAACCGAGGTGCTCGATCACGATGTGACCATCGTCGGCCCGCTGAATCCATCGCTATTCGTTTCGACGACCGGCACGGATTCCGATTTCGTGGTGAAGCTGATTGACGTTTATCCGGACGATGCGCCGAACAATAATCCGAATCCCGCCGGCGTGCGCATGGCGGGCTATCAGCAGCTCGTGCGCGGCGAACTGTTCCGCGGCCGGTTCCGCAACAGCTTCTCCAAACCCGAGGCGTTCACGCCCGGAAAGATGGAGAAGATCGAGTTTCCGATGCCGGACATTTATCACACATTCCGCCCCGGGCATCGCATCATGATTCAGATCCAGAGCTCGTGGTTCCCGCTGATCGATCGCAATCCGCAGAAGTTCGTCGACATCAACACGGCCAAGGCCGCCGATTTTCAGAAAGCCACGGAGCGCGTGTTCCATTCGCGCACCGCCGCGTCGAAGTTGGGCGTGCTGATACTTCCGTAGGCCGCGCGATAATCATGGCCGCGTGGCGCGTGTGGCCGACGCGGACATCAAACTGAAGCCGTACTGACACGACTTGCGTTCCGCAATGCGAACCGCGAAAATGGGCGCTGCGCATGGCTTCGGGCCAGAATCGTTATCTCGTCAAATCGCTGGTACATGCGACGCGTGTGCTCGAAGCGTTCGAATCGCCGGGCGACGTGCTGCGACTCCGCGACGTGGTGAATCGCACCGGCTTTCACAAGGGCATGTGTTTCCGATTGCTGTACTCGCTGCATGAGTGCGGTTTTCTGGACAAAGTCGGCGAGAATCATTATCGCCTCGCGACCGACATGCGTCGCCGCCGCCGATATCGAGTGGGTTACGCGGCGCAGGGGCAGCAGACGTCGTTCGATCGCGAAGTGCGGCTGAGTCTGGAGCGCGCGGCGGAGCGCGAAAAAGTCGAGCTGATCGTGGTCGACAATCGCTACCAGCCGAAGTTCGCACTGCGAAACGCCGATTTTTTGATTCGCGAGCAGGTCGACCTGGTGATCGAGTTTCAGAGCGACGAAGTCATCGCGCCTGCCATCGGATCGAAATACATGGAGGCGGGGATCCCGTTTATCGCGATCGACATCCCGCATCCGGGCGCGACGTATTTCGGCGCGAACAACTATCGAGCGGGATTGCTGGGCGGACACTATCTGGGGCGTTGGGCGAAAAAGCACTGGAACAGCGAGGTCGATGAGATCCTGCTGATCGAACTGCAGCGCGCGGGCTCGTTGCCGCAGGCGCGGATTCGCGGCATGCTCACCGGCATCGGCGAAGTGATGCGAATTCCGGACTCGTGCCGCACGGTTTCGGTGGATGGCGACGGGCAATTTCAGATGTCGCTCGAGCGCGTGCGCAAACATCTGCGCGAATCGAAAGCGAAGCGCGTGCTGGTGGGCGCGGCGAATGACGCGAGCGCGCTGGGTACGCTACGCGCTTTCGAAGAAGCGGGTCGCGCGTCGGACTGCGCCGTGGTCGGGCAGAACGGCGAGCCGGAGGCACGTGTGGAGATGCGCTCGGCGAGGTCGCGGATGATCGCGTCCGTCGGATATTTTCCGGAGAAATACGGCGACGGATTGTTAAGGCTCGCGCTGGACCTGCTGGCGCGTCGTCCCGTGGCTCCCGCGGTGTTCACGAATCATCAGATCATCACGCCTGAGAATGTCGATCATTTCTATCCGAACGACAGCCTGATGACGACGCGGGCTTAACGCAGGATCAGATTGATGAGGCGTCGCGCGGCGGCGCCGTAGGGCGGCCGCAGCAATCCCAGCGCAGTGAAGCGCGATTGCAGGAATACGCCCTTCTTCTTCGAGAACGTCGCGAATCCATCGAACCCGTGATAGTGGCCCATTCCGCTGGGTCCGACGCCGCCGAACGGCAGGCAGGATTGGCCGACGTGGAACATGCAATCGTTCACGGTGACTCCGCCGGAGCAAGTGCGACCGAGAATCTCTCGGACGCGCCGCGAGTTGTCGTCGAAATAATAGAGCGCGAGCGGACGCGGGCGCGCGTTGATGTACGCGACGGCCTCGTCGAACTGCGAGTAGGTGACGATGGGCAGCACGGGCCCGAAGATTTCTTCCTGCATCACGTCGGCGGAATCGGGAACGTTGGTGAGGATCGTCGGCGGGAAGACGCGATTGCGGTCGTCGCAGTTTTCGCCAGCGGGATTGATTTCGATTGCGCTCGCGCCGGCGGCGCATGCAGTTTCCACCAAGTCCCGGAGTCGACGATAGTGCGTGTCGTTAATGATGCGCGTGTAGTCGGGATTCGCGACCAATCGCGGATACATCTTCGCGGCGATGCGACGCGCGGCGTCCACAAAATCGGCGAAGCGATTCTCCGCGACCAGTACGTAATCGGGCGCGACGCAGGTTTGCCCCGCGTTGTAAAGCTTGCCCGCGAGAATTCGTTGCGCGGCGAGATCGATCGAGTAATCGGGATGAATCAGCGCGGGCGATTTACCGCCGAGCTCGAGCGTGACGGGTGTGAGATTTTCCGCCGCAGCCCGCATGACGAGTTTGCCGACGCGTGCGGAGCCAGTGTAGAGCAGATGATCGAACGGCAGGTTGCTGAATTCTGCAGCGACGTCGGCCGCGCCAGTGACGACGGTCGCGTAATCGGGCGGGAACAGATCGCCGAGTAGCGAAGCGAGCAGATCGGCGGTGCGCGGTGCGAGTTCGGAGGGCTTCAACATCACGCGATTGCCCGCGGCGATTGCGCCGACGACCGGCGCGAGACTCAGGAACAGAGGATAATTCCATGCGGCGAGCACGCCTACGACGCCGAGCGGCTGATACTGAATTCGCGCGCGGCCGGGCCGAAATTGCCAATCGACCGGCGCGCTGCGCGGCGTCATCCAGTCTTTGAGGTGCTTGCGCGCGTGGCGGATTTCGAGGAGCACGGGGAAGAGCTCGAGCGCGAGTGTTTCTTCCGCGGCGCGTCCGCCGAAATCGTCAGAGATGGCGCGCACGAAATCGTCTTTGCGATCGAGCAGCGCGCGTTCAAGCTTGCGCAGCGCGTCGATGCGATCGCGTCGCGACGGTTCGGATCGGCGTGAGGCTGCGTGCAGCGCGTCGAATCGGGCACGCAATGTGGTGATCGAAATACACGCGGGTGAGTTCGCGACGAGCATGGCTGCATTCAGTGTAGGGCGGTTAGCGGTAAGTAATTTGACGGCGCCATATCTTCGTTACTGTTTCGACGCTGCCTGTTGTTCCGATCTGGCGACACGCAGTCCAGTTGCCGCGGTTGTCGTTAGTACACTCCACCCTGGCGCCGAAGGCCAGGCCGAATGAGAATCCGACAGTAGCGCCGTTTGCGTCGTAGCTCACTATGGATAAGAGTGGTCCTTTGTCGCCCGAGTACAAAGTAGTTTTTGTGCGGTTCACGTCGTCATAGGCTATGGAGATTTTGCCAGGTGGAACTTCATGTTCCGACGGTTCCACCTTGCGCGGATCACTCTCTTGCTCAATAAGCCGCCCTTTGTCGTCGTAGCGAAAACGGATCTTGACGGCTGGCCCCAATTGCTTTGTTCGCCAGTCGCGATCCCGGGTCGCGAGCGCGATCACGCGACCGCCGTCGTCGGCGGACTGAATGGCCGAGCTCGTGACGGCACCGGCGGCGTCGTATTGGAGGATATCGATCGACTTTGCGTCGGCTGAGTAGCGGAAAACGGTGCGGCTCAACAACTCATCCATTGCGCCTTGACGATATTCGAAGCTGAGTAATCGGCCCTGCGAATCGCGCTTGAAATTGGTCCAATGATTCTGATTCTTGTCGCCGGCCCCGCGGCGGCAATCGATGAGCTTTCCGGCCGCATCATATACCCAGTAGTTCCAGAATTTTGGCGATGGCTGCGGACGATTCGGAAATGTGGTTTCCTGGCTGACCAGACGGGAGCTCTCATAGCGATTCGTCGTAACGGATTCGCGGCCGAGCTCCTTCCGGATCATCTCGACAAGCCGTCCGGCGCCGTCATAGGTCGACACGATCGAGTTCACCACCTCGCCTGCCGGTCCCGCTGGTGTTGGTTGAGCGCGCAATTCTTCGTAAGACGTGCTCGCAACCGGGCCGACAGGTGGCAACGACGGATCGGTCACGAGCCTGCCCGGCGACATCATTCCGAGGAACGTGAGGGTCGGTGCGCGTGGCGGCCGACCGAGATCGCGATCCGCAACGGCATCGATGCCGAATTGCGCTACTAGCGGAGTCGCGACGAACAGCCCGCACACTATCCAAGCTGATAACTGAGGCACTAGCGGCTAGACTAATACAGATCACCGTCACAAAAACAGGTAGCGTGCGCGAGAGCGAAATTCTCCGGCGCGTCGAATCGATGACGCAGGAGATGGTGGAGTTTCTGCGCGAGTTGACTCGCATCCCCACGGTGAATCCGCCGGGTGAAAATTATGTGCAGTGCGCGCAGGCGATCGGGCGGCGGCTGAGCGACTTCGATTACGACGTGCAGTATCTGGAGGCCGAGGGCCGGCCGGAGCACACGCCCGCGCATCCGCGCGTCAATGTGATCGGACGCTTGCGCGGCGGCGGGGCTCGGCCGCTGTTGCACTTCAACGGACACTTTGATGTGGTGCCTGCAGGTGGCGGCTGGAGCTTCGATCCGTTCGGCGCGGAAGTACGCGACGGGAAAGTTTTCGGGCGCGGAACCGCGGATCAGAAAGCCGGAATCACGGCGTCGATCTTCGCGGTCGAAGCGCTGCGGCGCGAAGGCGTCGCGCTCGCGGGCGCGATCGAGCAGAGTGGAACGGTCGATGAAGAGAGCGGCGGATTCGCGGGGGTCGCGTGGCTCGCCGAGCGTGGATACATCGCGCGCGATCGAACCGACTACGTGATCATCACGGAGCCGCTGAATGTGGATCGCGTGTGTCTGGGCCATCGCGGTGTGTATTGGTTCAAGGTTGCGACGCTCGGAAGAATCGCGCATGGAAGCATGCCGTTTCTTGGCGTGAACGCGATCGACAAGATGGGCGCGTTTCTTGCGGCGATCGAGCACGAACTGCGTCCGTCGCTGGCGCAGCGCATCACCGCGATGCCTGTGGAACCGCCGGGCGCGCGGCATCCGAGCATCAACGTCAACTCGATTTCCGGAGGACAACCCGAGAACGGAATGCAGACGCCGTGCGTCGCTGATCATTGCGAGGCGGTGTTCGATCGACGTTACCTGATGGAAGAGCCGATCGCGAATGTGCGCGGCGAGATCGAAAGAATACTCGAGCATATGGCGGGGACCGATCGCGAGTTTCGATATCGGCTCGAGGATTTGATGACCGTTCCGCCGGTGCTCACCGATGCTGGGTCGACGCTCGTGACGACGATGTCGCAAGCGGTGAACGACGTTCTGGGCGCGGCGCCGCCGCTGATCGCGAGCCCGGGTACGTACGATCAGAAGCACGTGATGCGCATGGGGCTGGTCGATCAGTGCATCGCCTACGGGCCGGGTCTGCTGCATCTGGCGCATCAGCCCGATGAATACTGCCGCATCGATCATCTGGTGTCGGCGGCGCAGGCGATGGCGCTAGCCGCGATGCGGCTCGTCGGTTAGGTATCGTATTTACTTATGCGCAAACTCAAGGCCGGGATGTTCGGCACGGGATTCATGGGAAAGGTCCACACGGAGGGAATCCGCCGGTTGGGCAACGTGGAGGTGGCGGCAGTCGCGGGATCGAGTCAGGCGACTGCGGAGAAATTCGCGGCCGCGATGAACATTCCGAAAGCCGCCGACTGGCGCGCGGTGCTGGCCGATCCGGAGATCGACGCCGTGCACATCTGCACGCCGAACGTGCTGCATCATTCTATGGCCAAGGCCGCGCTCGAAGCCGGGAAGCACGTGCTGTGCGAGAAGCCCCTGACGATGACCGCGGCTGAGGCGCGCGAGATCGCGGCGCTGGCCGATTCGAAAAAGCTTGCGCACTGCACGAATCACAATCTGCGTTTTTATCCGGTGGTGCAGCAGATCCGCAGCATGGTGGGCGCGGGTGAGCTCGGCGACATTCTGATCGTCAACGGCACGTACTTTCAGGACTGGCTGCTGTACGAGACGGACTGGAACTGGCGCGCGATGTCGGCGTCGAACGGCGCGCTGCGCGCGATGGGCGATATCGGGTCGCACTGGATGGACATGATCCAGCACCTCACAGGACTCAAGATCACTTCGCTGTGCGCGGATTTGCAGACGTTTCACAAGTCGCGCAAGAAACCGAAGGGATCGGTGGAGACTTTCACCGGGAAGAAACTGCAGGCGTCGGATTACGACGAAGTCGCGATGGATACGGACGATTTCGGCGCAGTGTTGCTGCGGCTGGGCGAGCGCGCGCGCGGATCGTTTGCGGTGAGCCAGATGTCGGCGGGCTGCAAGAATCGCTTTCAATTCGAAATCTACGGGACGAAGTGCGGCGTGGCGTGGAACCAGGAGCGGCCCGATGAGCTGTGGATCGGGCAGCGGAACTCGCCGAACCAGATCATCGTGAAGGACCCATCGTTGTTTGACGCGCGTGCAGCGAGTTTCGCCGATCTGCCGGGCGGGCACAGCGAAGGCTACGACGATTCGCACAAGCAGATGTTCAAGCGATTCTGGGCGCGCGTGGCGGACCCGTCGGCTCCGGTGGATTATCCGACGTTCGCGGACGGCGTGCGCGGAATGGAGCTGTTGGAGAAAGTTCTGGAGAGTTCGAAGAAGCGGGCGTGGATCGACTGTTAACGAACTACTCGTTGCGCAGAGCTTCGAGCGGCTTCTGTCGCAAAATGCGGACGCTGGCGAGCCAGCCCGAGAAATTCGCGAGGATCGCGGTCAGCAGCACGGCGATCAGGGTGGCGCGCCAATCGAAGTGAAATTTCGCGTCCATTAATCTCTTCAGCACGATTCCGGAGAAGGCCGCACCGAGCAGCGCACCCATCAGTCCCGCAACCGCCCCCAACGTGAGAAACTCCACCGAGAAAATTCGCACGATTTGTTTGCGCGTCGCGCCCAGCGTTTTCAGGATCACCACTTCGCGAATGCGGCGGAAGCGCGTGCCGGCGACGCTGGCTGCGAGGATGATCGCTCCCGCGAGAATCGCGAAGCCGGAGAGGAATCGGATCACGAGCGCGATCTGATCGACCACCTGCTGCACGATTTCGAGCGCGTCGGCGATGTTGACCACGCTGACCGCAGGGAATTTCTCGAACGCGGCGCGCTGGAATGCGGCGACGCTGGGCGGTTTCATGCGCAGCCCGCCGACAAAGTTCACAGGCAAACCGGCGAGCGCGAGATGATTGAACACGAACTCCGTGGTGGGACGATTTCGCACCACGCCCGCTTGATGCACGGCGGCGACGCGCGCGCGGAAATCGCGGCCTGACGATTGGAAATCGATCCACGTGCCGACGTGCAGCCCGAGCATCTTCGCGGCAGTATCGACCACGGAAACTACCGGTTCTTTGGTCTGCGGCGTCCACCAATCGCCTTCGGTGATCTGCATGAACTCGGGTTTTTCGTCCTCCCACATCACGGTGTGCGTGAACATGTAGCGTCGCGCGATGCCGGTGAACTTGAAATCGGCGATGGGCGTTCCGTTGATGCGCGTGATGCGCGCCGCGACGCTGGGATAAAATTCGGGCGGCGCTTGCACGCCTTCCTGGCTTGCGGCCAGCACCCGCAGTGGCTCGACTTGCGCTTCCGTGATGCCGATCATGTACACGTTCGGCATGCCGGGCGGCGCCGTTTCGATGATCTGACCGACCAACGAATTCTGCACCAGGTAAACCGTAAGCGTGAACATCACGCCGAGTCCGAGCGCGACTAAGATGGCCTGCGCCTGGTTGCCCTGACGATAAAGATTCGCGAGGCCCTGTCGCGCGAGCGATGGAATTCTCCACGGCGAGCGTTCGAGGAATGTTCGGATGCCGCGCAGCAATCCCCAAGCGACGAGTGCGAGCGCGATCAGGCTGGCGACCGCGCCGCCAGCGAAATATCCGCCGACTTTGGGCGATTCGGCGAGCCACGCGGCGATCGCTCCGATCCCGACCAGAATTCCGCCGCCTGCGAGCAGTGCGCCGCGCGATGCAGCCAGTCGCTTGCGCCACGGTAATCGCGCCTCCGCCATATCGCGGCGCAGGATCATGCTGGGACGGATTCGGCGGATGGAGATCAGCGGCGGCAGTGTGAACAGCAGCGTGGTGAGAATGCCGACGGCGATGCCTTGACCCGCCGCATCGATGTGCCACGACATCCGTTTCGATACGGAGAAGTACTGCGTGATGAGCGATGGAAGAATCTGTTCGACGACACGACCGACGGCGACCCCAACGATTCCACCCGCGAGCCCGAGCATCATCGTCTGCAGCGTGAAGATGCGGATGATTTCGCCCGACGTGCCGCCGAGCGATTTCATCACGGCGATGTGATCCATCTTCTGTTGCAGGTGCGCGTGCATCGCCATGCCGACGCCGATGGCGCCGATGATCAGCGCGATCAGGCTCACCAGGCTCAGAAACACCGTGGCTCGATCGAGACCGAACGTGATGATGGGATGCGATTCGCGGAAATCGGCGATGAAGGAATCGGGAAGAATTCTGCGGATGCTGCGCCGCACTTCGGCGACGGGCGGCGAGTTTGGCAGCATCTTGAAAAGGTAGCGCTGCGCGGATCGGCTGCCGAGCGAGAGCAGGCCGGTGCGATCGAGCGCGTCGCGCGACATCATCATGCGCAGGCCGAGATTCAAGCTGCCCGACATGCGATCGGGCTCGGAGACCACGATTGCTGCGATCCGAAATTGCTGCGCGCCCACGCGCACGGGATCGCCGACTTTAAGATGCATGCGGATCAGGAGATCTTCTCCGCACGCGACGGTTTCGGTGGTGAGTGCATCGCGCAGAGGCATCGGCGGATTCAGTTTGATCTCGCCGTAATAGGGATACTTCGCGGGATCGACAGCCTTGACGGAAACGAGCTGCGGCGGCGTATCGCCGGAAATGGGAGACGCCATCGAAAATGTTTCGGTGATAACCGTGCGCTCGACGCCGCGCGAGGCCAGATCGTCGAGCTGCGTCACCTGCGAATCGGTGGCGAGTTGGAACTGGCGCGCGGTGAGATCGGCGGCCATCACGGTTCGCGCTTCGCTGGTGAGCATGGATCGGAAGCTCTGGCTGAAGCCGCGAACTCCGGAGAGCGCGCCGACCCCGGCCGCAACGGCGAGCACGACGAACAGAAATTTGGTGAGCGAGCTGCGGGTTTCGCGCCACGCGATTCTTCCCGCCGTGCGCCAGCTTAGTTTCAACGGCGCAAATTTCATTGACTGACAGCCTCGGCCGGCTGACGAACTTCGTCGCTGACGATGCGGCCGTCGGTCAACGTAACGATGCGATCCGCACGCGACGCAAGAGCGCGATCATGCGTCACCAGAACAAGCGTCGTGCGCTCGCGTTGGTTGAGCGAGATCAGAAGATCGAGCACGTGGGATCCGTTGACGCTATCGAGATTTCCGGTGGGCTCGTCGGCCATGAGGATCGGCGGCTTGCGCATGAAGGCGCGCGCGAGTGCGACGCGCTGCTGTTCGCCGCCCGAAAGCTGGACGGGATAGTGATCCAGACGATCGGCGAGTCCGACTTCGGTCAGAAGTTGACGCGCGCGTGCGACGCCTTCTTTGGGATCGCCACCGGCGAGCTCAAAAGGCAGCAGAACATTTTCTTCCGCCGTGAGCGTGGGAATCAGTTGATACGACTGGAACACGAAACCGATTTTGCTGCCGCGCACCAGCGCGAGCTTGTCTTCGCCGAGCCCAGTGATGTCGACGCCATCGACAACGACGCTCCCGGAAGTTGCGGTGTCGAGGCCTGCGAGAAGTCCGAGCAGCGTGCTTTTTCCGCTTCCCGACGCACCCATGATCGCGACGAATTGGCCCGCGGGAATGTCGAGATCGATGCCGCGAAGGATCTCCACGCGATGCGTTCCGGTATCAATTGTCCTGGTGAGGGAAGAGGCGGAGAGGATACCCATCCACACCTATTATGATGGGTGCGGATGCAGTTCTTGCGCGTTTTTCCAGTAATCTGTTCGATGCTTCTGATCACTGGTGGTTGCTCGCGATCGCACGAAGAGTCGAGAGAACCTGCGCCGAAAGCGCCGCCGGCTCCGTCGGCTCCTGCGCCGCCGCCGGTCGCTTCCAACGATCCGCGACACGTGCTGGTGGTGTTCGGAGATAGCCTCGCCGCGGGATTCGGGCTCGAAACAGGATTGAGCTTTCCTGATTTTTTGCAGAAGAAGATCGACGCGGAGAAGTATCCGTGGCGCGTCGTGAATCTGGGGATCAGTGGCGATACGACGGACGGCGGTGTGGCGCGGATCGAATCGGCGGTGTCGTTGAAGCCTAAGATCGTGATTCTGGAGCTCGGCGGTAATGACGGATTGCGCGGGCTGCCGGTGGAGCGCACACGATCGAATCTGAAAACGATGATCGAGGCGTTTCGAAAATCGGGCGCGAAGGTCGTGCTCGCGGGGATGACTCTGCCGCCGAATTACGGCGCCGAATATATCCGCGGGTTTGAAAATGTGTTTCGCGACCTCGCTGCGGAGTACAAGCTGACGCTGATTCCGTTCCTGCTCTCCGATATCGTCACGAAGGATCTGCGCTACCTGCAAGGCGACGGCTTGCATCCCACCGCGGCGGGGAATGAGATCGTGGCGGGCACGGTGTTTCGCACGCTAAAGCCGCTTTTGTCGAAGTGACGACGCGGTAAGATTGTCAGCTTGAACCAAAAAACTGACGCACCTCCCGCGCAGGCTGCGCGCTCGCTCGGCAGCTATCGCTATTACGATCTGCTGCTCGCGGTGTTCATCGTTTCGCTGCTGATTTCGAACCTGGTGGCGCAGAAGGTGTGCCGCATCGGACCGTTCAACGTCGGCGGCGGCAATCTGTTGTTCCCGATCACGTACGTGTTCGGCGACGTGTTCACGGAAGTTTACGGATACGCGGCGTCGCGCAAGGCGATCTGGCTGGGATTTTTCGCGAACGGACTGCTGGCACTGATGTGCGCGGTGATCATCTGGCTGCCGCCGTCGCCCGATTGGCTGCGCGACAATCCCGGCGTGCAGAAAGCGTTCGAGACGATCTTCGGACAGGTGCCGCGCATCGTGGTGGCGAGCCTGGTGGCGTACTGGTGCGGCGAGTTCGCGAATTCGTTCGCGCTGGCGAAGATGAAGGTGCTGACCAAGGGAAAGATGCTGTGGGCGCGCACGATCGGATCCACGGTGGTGGGGCAGTTCGTCGACACGCTGGTGTTCGATCTCATCGCGTTCGGCGGGTCGATTCCATTGTTGGGCTTGGCGAATCTGTTCGCGTTTTCGTACTCCTTCAAAGTGTTGTGGGAAGTGTTAGCCACGCCGTTCACGTATGCGGTGGTGAATTTCCTGAAGAAATCGGAAGGCGTGGACACGTACGACTACAAGACGGATTTCAATCCGTTCCACGTGACGGCGGCGTCCAATCAAGATCAGAAATGAACTTTCGCCACGAATTCGAAGACGCGCGGATTGCCGGCTGAGGTGATGCTGCCGAACGCGGCGGAGCCGAAGCTTCCGTTCGGATCGTTCAGCGGCGGCGTGTTGGTGACGTTGAAAACCTCGGCGCGAAATTCAACGCGCCAGTGTTCGCTGACGCGAAACGTTTTCGAGAGCATGAGGTCAGCGTTCTGAAGGCCGGGACCGCGAACCGGGTTGCGCGAACTGGATCCGATGACGAATTGCGGCGCGGCGCTGAATGCGGTGGTGTCGAAGTAACGCTGCACGGTCCGGCCTTCCAGCTCGTTCGGATCGCGCAGACGATTCGGCCGCTGCACGGCAAATCCCAGATTCGAGTTCGCATTCGTCGCTTGCGATACCGCGACCATATCGCCGGACTGCACGCGCACGAAACCGGCGATCTGCCAGCCGCCGATCTTCCAGATGCGCGGGATCTGATAGGTCCACGCGCCGGAGAACACGCGGGGAATATCGCCGAGCGAGAGATCTTTTTCCAGATGACGATTGAACGCGTCCGCCGCGCCGGTGTTGTTGAGGATCGGACCGGTGAAGATGGTCTGCGAGAAGACGCTGGAGGCGTCGTCGATCAGCTTCGAAAGCGTGTAGGCAAAGGTGAACGTGAGATCGTGCGAGAGGCGCTGTTCGAGTTTTGCCGTGAGGGCATTGTATTTCGAATTTCCGACGTTGTTGCGAAAGAGCGCGACGCTTGTGAATCGCGGAAACACGCGCAGGAGTTGCTGGCGCGTGATGGTGGCGCCGTCCAGCGACGGGTTCGACGGAATCTGTCCGGCGAAAGGATTCGCGACGGATTGTAGGAGCGCGGGTCCCATCGATAGAAACTCGGCGGGCAATTGGTTGAGGTTCGCGTCGGGAATTCCGAGGCGCGTGTTTTTCGAACCGAGATAGCCGATTTCGAAATTCAGATTGTCGCCGATGGTTTTCTGAATCGTGAAATTCCATTGCTGCGAGTAGCCCGAGCCGTTGCGACGATCGACGCCGAAGACGCCCTGGCCGAGTCCGGAATTCGGATTCGGATCGGAGGCGCGCACTGTGGGTCCGCTCGCGAGCACAAACGCCGGGCGGACGTTATCGGGCGATTGTTGGCCAACGGTCTGCACGAAGGGGAACTGCGGAATGGTGAACGGCGTGGTGATTCCGGATTGTTCGAACCAGACCATGCCGTAGCCGGCGCGCAGCACCATGGAGTTACTGAGCTTGTATGCGAGGCCGATGCGTGGGCCAAAATCGCAGCACTCCAGTTCGCGCGCAGTGTGCGGGAAATCGAGGATCTGCGTATTGAGGTTGAGCACCGCGCCCTGATCGTGTTTCTCGGTCGATGGAAAATTCAGCGTGTAGCGCGTCCCGAGATTCAGGCTGAGGCGCGACGTGACGCGCCAGTCGTCGCCGAAGAAAAACTCGGCGATGTGCGCGCGCTCCTGGATGACGTTCTTCTGAATGTCAATGGAGAACGCGTTGACCTGGCCGAGGATGAGAGACGCGACGGAGTTCGTCGTGCCGGCGGCCGTGAACGCGAAGGACCCGGTGGGATTCGGCGGATTGAGCACGTCCAGCGCTTCGCGGCGAAGGTCGACACCGAACTTGATTGTGTGGCGGCCGCGCACCAGCGAGAACGTATCGAGGTATTCGGCGACCGAGGTGGTGAAGTTGGAGTTCGCAGCGGTGGTCGGACCGATCTGCTGGAATCCGGCGACGGAGAAAATCGGTAGAACCGAGGCGAAAGAGTTCGCGGGCAGGCCGGGGATCGCGATGCCGCCTTGTTGGAGCGATGACTGATCGAGGGCACGTCGCGAATATCCGAAGCGCGCTTGATTGAGCATCGCGGGCGAAACCGTCCACGAATGCTCCAGTGCGACGGCGTCTCCACGGGTGCGGGCGTGTCCGATGAGACCGCTGGTGAGGGTGCCGCTGCCGTCGGGCAGGGGAGTCACCGCTTTCCAGCACATTGGGATCCTAAGCTTAGAATTCCACGTGGACAAGTTGTCGCG
>JADMIO010930488.1_pt1 | contig 24386 bp, 28 predicted proteins | sample 8958161 | NCBI WGS metagenome assembly JADMIO01 (sample SAMN16585339, study PRJNA669376) | soil metagenome | isolation source: Crop rotation soil | place: USA: Cullars Rotation, Alabama | collected 2011
AGGTGAGCCAGTGTGATTACATTTGCGGCCTAACTGTGGCCAGTCCAGTTACGCTGGAGTCACTAGTATTTAGGTGACACTATAGAAGCGGCCGCGACAACTTGTCCACGTGGAATTCTAAGCTTAGGATCCCAATGTGCTGGAAAGGGTTGCCGGCGCCTCTTCCAAACAGCATTCTGACTGGCGGACCCGACTTCGACTCCGAGACGGTAATCGCCTACGAGCTGGGCCACCGCTCCCAGCTGGGCAGCAAGGCGTCCGTCTCGCTGTCGTTATTCTACAATGATTACGATCGCATCCGCAGCCTGACGCCGGGTGCGCCGGGCTTCCCGTCCTTCGGTTTTCCGCTGGTTTTTCATAACAACCTCGAAGGCGAAACCTATGGCGCGGAGCTCAGCGCCATTTACCAGGTGAGCGCAACGTGGCGGCTGCAGGGCAGCTACAATCTGCTGAAGGAACACCTCCGGGTGAAGCCGGGCCAAGTGGATTTCAGTAACGCGCTCAATGAAACCGCGGATCCCGAGCATCAGTTTTCCCTGCGCTCGTCGCTCGACCTGCCTGAGAATGTGCAATTCGAGACCACGATGCGGTGGATAGATATGCTGCATAACAACAACGGGCCCAATCCCGGCACAGTCCCGAGCTACAGCGAACTGGACCTGCGCGTAGGCTGGCGGCCCACCCCAGCGCTCGAACTTTCGCTGGTCGGCCAAAACCTGCTGCACGCTCATCACCCGGAATATGGCTTCCCGAGCCCCACGCGGGAAGAAGCCCAACGCAGCTTCTACGGAAAAATTACGTGGCGATTTTGAACATGCTTGTGGACCTGGGACTTGCCCGTGGCCTCTTGTGCCTGCGCCGGCCTTGGCTGGCGGGGTTGATCCTGGTCCTCCTGGCTGGGTCCGTGGCGCGGGGACAATCTGCCGCATCTCGCGAATATCAGATCAAGGCCGTCTTCCTCTTCAATTTCACGCAGTTCGTTAACTGGCCACCAGCGGCGTTCGCGTCGGCGCAGGAACCGATGGTGGTTGGTGTGCTGGGTGAAGATCCTTTCGGCAACTACCTGGACGAAGCCGTGCAGGGAGAAAAGGTCGGCACCCGGCCGTTGGTCGTCAGGCGCTTCGCGCGGCTGAGCGACATGGAGAGCTGCCACGTGCTTTTTATTAGCCGGTCGGAGGCCGGTCATCTCGACGAGATCGTCGCGCGGCTGAAGGACCGCAGCACGCTTACCGTGAGCGACATCGACGGCTCCGCCAATCGCGGGGTCATGATTCGCTTCGTCAACCAGAGCAACCACCTCCGATTGCGCATCAATCTCGATGCGGCGAGGTCCGCCGGCCTGACCATCAGCTCCAAACTATTGCGCCCCGCTGAAATCGTTTCGCCGGGAAAGGACTAAAATGCCTCTCCGCAACGTGCCGATCCGCCGGAAGCTCATGCTGATCATCCTGATGATCAGCACGGTCGTCATGCTGCTGATGCTCGGCGCCTTTTTCACCTATGAATATGTGACGTTCCGGAGCGTCACGCTCCAACAGTTGTCAACGCTGGGCAAGATGCTCGCGGCGAACAGTACCGCCGCGGTGGCGTTCGAAAACCGGGAGGACGCGAGCGAAATCCTGTCGGCGCTCAAGGCCGAGGGACATGTCTCGGTTGCGGCACTCTATGACAACAACGGTCGGGTGTTTGCCCAATACCCCGATACGCTCACGGCTGGCGCATATCCGACCGCGCTCGGCCCCGATGGCTATCGTTTTGTGGGGTCGCAGCTGGAGGGTTTTCAGCCGGTGGTGCAGAAGGAACGACGACTGGGCACGCTTTACTTGAGATTCGAAACGGGCGCCGTAATGCAGGCGTGGTTTTGGGGTTCCATCCAAATCGCACTCGCGGTGATGGCCGTGATTCTCCTCGTCGCCTTCGCGCTTTCCCAGTTCCTACAGCGCCATATTTCCCAGCCCATCCTCCGGCTGGCGGAAAGCGCCCGCGCCGTATCCGAGCGGCGGGATTACTCCGTGCGGGCCACCAAAGAAGGCGACGACGAGCTGGGCTTGTTGACTGACGCCTTCAACCAGATGCTGGGCCAAATCCAGGAGCTCAATCGGGATCTGGAGCAGCGGGTCGTCGAGCGCACCGCCCAGCTCGAAGCCGCCAACCGCGAGCTCGAGGCGTTCAGCTATTCGGTGTCGCACGACCTGCGCGCCCCATTGCGCCACATCGACGGTTTCGCCCAGCTCCTGCAAAAACGCCTCGGCACGTCGCTGGATGAAACGAACCAGCGCTTTCTCAATAACATCACCAGCTCGGCGAAAGGCTTGGGCACGCTGATCGATGAGTTGCTGGCCTTCTCGCGGATGGGCCGAACCGAACTGCGCCAAATGCCGGTGGACACCCGGAAGCTCGTGGATGAAGTCGTCCAGAGCATGCAGCCCGAGCTGCAAAATCGACGGGTGGAGTGGAAAATCAATCCCCTGCCGGGCATCAAGGCGGACCCTTCGATGATGCGGCAGGTATGGACCAACCTCCTCAGCAACGCCATCAAGTACACCCGCGGCCGCGATCCGGCGACCATCGAAATCATCCACCTCTCCGACGAGTCCCGGGCCCACATCTTTGCCGTGCGCGACAACGGCGCCGGATTCGACATGCAGTATGCGGCCAAGCTCTTTGGGGTTTTCCAGCGCTTGCACGGGGCCAACGAATTTGAAGGTACCGGCATCGGGCTCGCGAATGTCCGCCGCATTATCCAGCGCCATGGCGGCCGCACGTGGGCCGAGGGCGCGATCAACCAAGGCGCCACCTTCTACTTTTCCCTGCCCTGAACTGCGCCGACCACACCCCTTGAACACCATGAGCAACCCCCACAGTATTCTCTTCGCAGAGGACAATCCCCACGACACCGAACTCACCCTCGCCGCGCTCGCCGAATACAATCTGATCAATGAGGTCATTGCGGTTCCCGACGGGGCGCAGGCCCTCGACTATCTCTACGCCCGCGGCCGGTTCAAGGGCCGCGAAGCCGGCAACCCTGCGGTCGTGTTGCTCGACCTAAAAATGCCCAAGGTCGATGGCTTGGAAGTACTCCGCATCATCAAGCAGGACGAACAGCTTCGCACCATCCCTGTCGTGATGCTCACGTCATCCCGGGAGGATCAAGACCTTGCCCAGAGCTACAAGCTCGGTGTAAACTCGTACGTCATCAAGCCCGTGGATTTTCAGTCCTTCGTGGAGGCTGTAAAACATTTGGGCGTCTACTGGACCATGCACAATCACCCGCCGATCATCGGACCCGCACCAACCAAGGGATCGTAGCCATGAACCCAACCACTTTCACCCCTACCCCCGCCCAGCTGCGTATCCTCCATCTGGAGGACAACGTGGCGGACGCGGAATTGATCCACGCGATCCTCCAGGAGGAGTGGCCTGCGGTCCGGATTCAGCGCGTGGAGACGCTCGAGGACTTCCTGGCCGGGGTCGCGAGCAAACAGATCGACCTGATCCTCTCGGATTTCTCGCTACCGCGCTTCGACGGCCTGAGCGCGCTGGCGCTGGCGCACAAGCACGCGCCCGCCACGCCATTCATTTTCCTCTCCGGCACCATCGGCGAGGACAACGCCGTGCGCGCGTTGCAGCAGGGCGCCACTGACTACGTGATCAAGGACCGGATTCGCCGGCTCGTGCCCGCGATCCACAACGCATTGATCCGCGCCAAGGAGACGGCCGACCGCCGCAAGAGCGAAAAGCAATTCCACGACCTGTTCGAGTTTGCGGCGGACGCGATCGTGATGATGAACGCGAGCGGCCACATCATGATGGCCAACCAGCAGGCCGAAAAACTCTTCGGCTACGAGCGCGCGGATCTCGTCGGCCAGGCCATCGGGAAAATCCTGTCGGTGGCCGGCTCGCAGGCGCCCGGTTACCACGCGCCGCGGGAGCTCCACCACCAATTCTTCAGCGACCCCAAGCCGCGCACCTTGACGGCGGGCCAGTCACATCTTCGCGGACAGAAAAAGGACGGCACGGCGATCCCGGTGGACGTGAGTTTGAGTCCGCTGGAATCCGAGGAAGGGCCGTGGCTGGCCGTGGCGATCCGCGATGTGACCGAGCGCGAGCAGGCGCACCGACTGACGCTGCGCACGCAGCGACTCGAGAGCATCGGCACGCTGGCCGGCGGTATCGCCCACGACCTCAACAATTCGCTCGCGCCCATCCTGATGGGCATGGAGTTGCTGCGCATCCAATATCCCAAGGCTACGCACATCATCGACACCATGGGCAAGAGCGCGAAGCGCGGCGCCGACATGGTGCGCCAGCTGCTCACGTTCGCCAAGGGCATCGAGGGACAGCGGCAGTTGCTCCAATTGAAGCACCTGATCAAAGAGCTCGAGAAAATCATCGAGGCTTCTTTCCCCAAGAACATCGAGATCCAAATCCACTACACGACCGATCTCTATCCTCTCCTGGGCGACGCCACCCAGCTCCACCAGGTGCTGCTGAATTTGTGCGTCAACGCCCGCGACGCGATGCCACACGGCGGACGTCTTTCGATCGAAGCCGAAAACATCACGATTGATGCCAGCATGGCCCGGACGATGCCGGAAGCCAAACCCGGTCATTACGTGCTCTGCCGCGTTCAGGACACCGGCACCGGCATTCCGCCTGAGATCCTGGAGCGAATTTTCGAGCCGTTCTTCAGTACGAAGGGACCGGACAAGGGCACCGGCCTCGGGCTTTCCACCGTGATTGGCATCGTCAAGAGCCACGGCGGGTTTGTCCGCGTGGACTCGGCCGTGGGCAAGGGTTCGACCTTCAACCTTTACCTGCCGGCGGATGATTCGAAGAGCGTCCAGAGCGGCCAGCCGTTTGAGACCCGGAACATTTTCAAGGGCGACGGTGAGACGATCCTGGTCGTCGACGACGAGGCGGACGTGCGGAGCATGGCGCGCGCCGTCCTGACGTCGCTTGGTTTCCAAGTCATCAGCGCGGCGGACGGCACCGAGGCGATCACGGAGGTGGCAAATCGCCAGGTCGATTTGCGCGCGGTCATCACGGATGTGCATATGCCGCACATGGACGGATATACCTTCGTGCAAGTGCTGAAGCATATGGTGCCCAAAGCCGGCATCATCGTCGCCAGCGGGCTGATGGAAGAAAAAGAGTCCCAGCAATTTCGGAAACTGGGCATCAGCGCCATCCTCGACAAACCCTACACCCAGGAAAAACTGGTCGAGGCGCTCAAGGCGATTTTCCCCGCGAAGAAATAAACCAGGTGGCTTGAGCCGCTGGGGCCGTTGAACGGTGAAAGTCGAAGGTTGAAAGACGGAGATGCTGTCGGTTGGCGGCAATCACCTTTCAACCTTCAACGCCGCGGCCGGACACTGCCATTCTTCACTTGACAGTCTAGGTGTAAGTGCCTGAGTTGACTCTGTCGCCGCTCCTGCGGGACGTTGAACCATGGCAAAAGAAAAAACCGACCTAGTTTATGGCACGCTGGACATGCTCATTTTGAAATCGCTGCAGCACGAGCCGATGCACGGCCTCGGCATCGCGAATCGCATCCAGCAAATGTCCGAGGATGTCCTGCGCGTAGAGCAGGGTTCGCTTTATCCGGCGTTGTACCGGCTCGAGGCCCAAGGCTGGATTGCCGCGGATTGGGGCGTCTCGGAAAACAACCGCAAAGCCCGCTACTACAAGCTGACGGCCGCGGGCCGGAAACAGCTTTCCGCGGAAACCGACCACTGGGCGCGTCTCACCGCGGCGATCAACCTGGTGCTGGCGAAGACCTGAGCGGCAGGATCGACCGCCGCACGGCTCCTCCCGACCACCACAGCGGCTGTTCTCGCGGGAAAATCGTGAACCTTTCGACTCAAGCGGCCGGGATTTTCGCCCTCCGCTGCATGGTAACTTTGGGATGTCTTGGGCTGATAGCGCGCGTTGCGCACGCCCAGGCGAACGAGCTCGATGTCGGCGTCCGCTCTGAGGTGAAGGACAAGCCGTTTGGCAAATCCAACCTCCAGGCTGCCAAGGAGCACAGCAAGATCTACGGGATCTACTCCGTGCAGCAGGTGAAGTCGCAGGAGAAACTGGTGAAGCCCGTCGACGAGACGGCCATCATGCAGCTGCTGAGTGCTGAGCTCAACTCGCACGGCTACCATCTGTTCGCGCCCGGCCAGAAGCCCGAAATCCTGCTGATGGTTTATTACGGGCGCGGGTTCTTGAGTAATCCCTACCAAAGCCAGGGCGGACGCACCGAGACCAACGGATCCATGTCGGCGGTCAGCGGCACCGGCGGCGACCAGTTCGGTGGTCCCACACTGACCATCGCCGGCACACCCGACCAGCTCTTCAAGGAGGCCAAGCCCGGCTATGAGGCCAAGCTGCAGAAGGCGCAGTACGAGAAACTCTACATCCGCGTTTCCGCGTGGGCCTACCCCACCGATTCGAAAGCCCGCGCCAAGCAATTGTGGAACACCACGATGATCGTCGACGATCCCGACCATCGGGACCTCAACGCCGTCGCGCAAAAGATGCTCGAGGCCGGCGTCGCGTATTTCGACCACGATATCAAGGAAGAGGAAGTGGACGTCATCAAGCCGCTGCCCGAAGGACACGTGACCGTGGGGCCGGCCGAGGTGGTCGACGGCAAATCCAAGAGCAAGTAGCGCCGCGGCACGGACAATCCTGTCTGTGATGCCATTTCATCGCGGGCAGGTTCGACCACCGTGCCTTTCCAGGGGCCATCGTTCCTGGCAAATAGCCCTAGCGGAAATCAGGCGTTCCTTCGTCTGGGAACGCAGGACGTTCAATTTGCCCCTAAAGAAATCGACCCTGGTTCCCCATGAAAATAGCTACCTTCATTCATGTGCCTTGGACTGGCCGCGCGTGTCTCCGTTGCCGCCATTCCATGTTCAATCTCTTGCTCGCCAGCGGCGCCGCCATGGGCTTCGCCGCCGGCGTGCGCGCCCAAGTGAATGCACTGGAAGTCGGAGTCCGAACCAAGGTGGTCGACCGGCAGCATATCTGGACCCGAACAGACAAGGCCGCGCCGGGAACCGGCGGACACGGCAAAGTCTACGGCATCCTGGCGGTCGCGGAGATCAAGTCGCCGTACGAGCTCGTGCGGCCCGTAGACGAAGGCATGATCCTGCAAACCTTGAGTGCTGAGATGAACAAGAACGGTTTCCAGCTCTACCGGCCCGGTCAAAAACCCGACATCCTCATCACGGCAAGTTACGGACGCGGGGAACTGCAAAATCCGTACATACGTGATGCCGGTGAAACCGGTGCAGATCCCCGGGCCGGCGCCTATCTGAGCGACTTCGCCGTTACCGAAAGACAAACTGCCACCGCCGGCGTAAAGACAGCACACACCGGACTGGCGAACGATTCCGGTGCCGCGACCACGGTTATCGCCGGTGCCTTTCTGCAGCAACTCGTGGACGAAAAGAGCTTCGGCTATGAGGCGAAATTGCAGAGAGCGTCCACCGAGAAACTCTACATCCGCGTCACTGCCTGGGCTTATCCGGCCGGTCGAAAGGCCAAAACCAGGATGCTCTGGAAAACCATCATGGTCGTCGACGACCCCGACAACCGCGACTTGAACGATGTGGCGGCCAAGATGCTCGAGGCCGGGGCGCCCTTGTTCGACCGCGAAGTCCAGGAACCGGAGGTTTCCGTCTTCAAGGAGGTGCCCACCGGGCACGTGACCGTGGGCGGGCCCGAAGTGGTTGATCCGAAGTCGAAATAGCCGTGTCACCGCGACGCGCGGCGGATGATAAAAATTCCGGATCTGTCGTCCCATTCGGCGAAGAATCCGGTTTTATCCAGCATGCGATCGAGGGCGGAACGGGGACTTAACTCCCCGTTGACCGCTTGGGTCCGGAGCATACGAATTTGGTCGGCGGCGTAGATGATTTCCTCGCCCGATTGCCGACTGAACTCCTGCAGCGTCGTCACCGCCTCGCCAGCCGGCAGATCGAACCGGACTTGCAAAACCGGGACGGGTGGCGGAGCGGCCGCTGGCGCCTTGGGTGCGGTACCGGCCACGGGGGCCGTCACGCCGACGACTTCGGGCGTTCCCACCCGCACCCGTGCGGTGGGTGCGGCGACCGTGAAGGTGACCTCCTTCTCGGTCATGGCGCGGCCAAAATAATTGGCGCCGGCCGTGAGCATCTTCGGCGCAAGCGTGTTCAGGTCGCGATGATCCGGATCGTCCATCACCATCGTGGTGTTCCACAGCAGGTGCGCTCGCGCTTTCGGATCGCTGCTGTACTCAAAGGCCGTGACGCGAATGTAGAGTTTTTCATAGGAGGCCTTTTGCAGTTCCGCCTCATAACCCGAAGCCTGCCCGTCGACGGATGAGATCGCCGGGCCCGCGATGTTGCGGGATGCGGTTGCACCCGACCCGTTGAGGGCTTGGAGGACAGGCGTGCTGTTGGTGTCGTAGATGGGCGAAACACTGTCCGTGAGATAGGGATTCCTCAGCCATCCGCGTCCGTACGCCACGGTCAGCAGGATATCCGGACGCTGATGACCCTGCGCCTGCTTAAAACCATTCGCGTTCAATGCCGCGACCAAGCGGTAAAGCAGCCGGGCTTCGTCCACCGGCTTCACCAATGGCGTGTCCGCCTGCACGTTCTGAACGGCCAGGACCGCATAAATGCGACCGGGTGGCTCCGCCGGGGGGAACGCCGCAAATGACCGTACGCCGATGCTCAGCGTGGCATCCGCATCGGCGGACCGCGCACTCGTCGCCCAGGCTGAAAGCATCAGCAGGAGCAGAAATCCCCTTCTCCACGCGTTCGACTTAATGTGCGGGTCGCTGGCGCAGGATGATTGTGTCACCATGAGAAACGGCCGAAATGTTAAAGGCGGCGTCGAGCGCCTGCACAAAGCCATCGACGTGGTCGGCGCGGAAATTGCCGCCCACCCGGATGGCTCCTGTCGCGGCATCTCCCACCTCCAGTTTCTTGGCGGAGTAGCGGTTGAACTCGGCGACGGCCGCAGCAAGCGACAGGTCGGCGAACTCCAGGCGCGAGCCCTCCCATGCGAGCGCCCACTCGACCTCGGCCGGAGTGAGCCGCGTGACACTGATTTCGAGTCGGTCAGGTGCCACGCGTCGAACGACGCCTTGTTGTCCTGCATCGAGAGCGGAGAGTTCGCGGGTTTCCACAGCCTGCCCTCCCGCGGACGCCGACATTTCCTGCACTTTCACCCGGCCCTCCGTCACGAGGACCGACACGTCGTGCGAATCCAGCGCCACGCTGAACGCCGTGCCGACCGCATGCACGCCCACGTCGCCCGTGCTCACGATGAACGGACGGTTGGGATTCTTGGCGACGGTGAAGAACGCTGTGCCGCGCACCAACCGCACCCGGCGCTCACCGTCGGTGTACTGCACGTCGACTTTAGCTCGCGGCGCCAATTCCACGATCGAGCCATCGGGCAACGTCAGGCGCTCGGGTCCGGGATGATAAATGGCCTGCGCCTGCGTGGGCGATGGCGTCGGCACGTCGGGCGCACGCCGCAGCAACAGGAACGCCGCGGCCGCGGCGGCGGCCAGCGTCGGTATCCACCACCAGCGGCGGCCACGCCGTGCGGGCGCCAACAGTTCGGCGTCAGGCGGCAGTCCGGAGTTCACGTGGTCGGCAAAGACGGGATCGAGGGTGACCCAGAGCTTTTCAACGCGAGCCAAGGCAATCGCATGGCTGGGGTCTTTCCTCAGCCAGTCCTGATAAGCGGCTTCCTCCGCCGCGCTCAACCCGCGGTCCCGGCGGATGAACCATTCCGCGGCAGCAGCATCGGCCGGGTCGCGCGGGGGAGATTGGATGGGGGGTTGAGGCATGGCGGACGGGGCGTTCAGGGCAGGCCGTAGCGGGCAAGGAACTCGGCGCAGCCGCGCACGCCCTTGATGAGGTGGGCTTCGACGGCCCGCTCGGAGATGCCGAGACGCACCGCGATTTCCCTCTGCTTCAGCCCGAGCTTGCGGAGGGTGAGCGCCTCGCGACAGCGCGGCGGCAGGGATTGGATGGCTTGGGTCAAGAGTTCGAGTTCCTCACGATGGGCGACGTCTTCGGGCGCAGGTATGTCCTCCGCTAAGACGGACAAGCCGTCGTTTTCCCGCAAGGATTCGAACGAGGCGATCTTGCGCCGACGCAGCTCGTCCAGCGCCAGGTGCGATGCCGTGGTGAAAAGTAGGGCCTTCGGCGAGCGCACGGTTCCGCTCTGCCCTGCCCGCCATACCCGCGTGAGCGCCTCCTGCACCACGTTATCAGGATCAGACAGCACCGGGTAACGCCCGCGCAACCACGCCCGCAACGCGGTCGCATGCACCTGGACCTCATCGGCAAACCAGCGCGCCGAAACAGAGTCGTCGAGATTCATCGTGGGCACCGCAAACCGGTGGCTTATCTCTTGCGCCCATCCTCCCTAGTTTGTCGAGGCGTTTCCCTGCGTACGCGATTTTTCGTGGGATTTTTGGTGAGGAAGGTACGGGAATTTTGGCGCGGTGCGTCTTTCAGGCAGCCAGGATACTTCCCGAATTCGACCGAAGCTACCCTCCGATGAATATCCTCACCCCGAATTCACCGCCTCCTTCCACTCTTCGGTTTATCCTCGCCGCCGCATGCGTGGCCGCCGGCGCAATTTTCGCCCGCGCACAGAACACGAGCCAGCTCGACATCGGGGTGCGGCCGAAGGTTACCGACAAATCGAACATCTATGCCGGCAAGACACGGGCCAACCCCGGCTCCGGCGGCCACAGCAAGATCTACGGCATCCTGTCGGTGCAGGAGATCAAGGCGGACTACCGCCTGGTGAAACCCGTCAATGAACAAGCCATCATGGAGCTCCTGAGCGCCGAGCTGAACAAGCAGGGATTCAAGCTCTACACCCCGGGCACCAAGCCAGATATCGTCATCACGGCGAGCTACGGCCGCGGCGAACTCGAAAATCCCTATATCCGGGACGGCGGCGAAACCGGGGGCGATTATCGCGCGGGAGCCTTCCTCGGCGTTGCCGCAGGGAACGGCGCGAGCATGACCGGTGCCGCCAATGACTCGGGCGCGACCACCTCGGTGATTACCGGCGCGTTTCCGCAACAGCTCTGGGACGAGAAATCCCCGGGTTACCAGGCCAAGCTGCAGAAAGCCTCCTTTGAGAAACTTTTCATCCGGGTGACGGCCTGGGCCTATCCCACGGAGAAAAAGGGCCGGGCCAAGATGCTGTGGAAGACCATTGTGGTCGTCGACGACCCGGACCATCGGGACCTCAATGTCGTCGCCGCCAAAATGCTCGAGGCCGCCTCGCCCTATTTCGACCGGGAAATTCGTGACCCCGAAGTCAACATCCTCCAGCCGTTGCCGGACGGGCGCGTGAATGTCGGGTCGCCCGAAGTGGTTTCCGCCAAGACGAAATAAAACTCCATTCTTCCCATGAAATACCTCCACTCATCTGTCGCTTCAGCATCCATCCCTGGCTCCGTCTTCGACCTCGCCTTCCACCTGCGCTGCGCCGCAGCCGCGGCGTGCGTGCTTCTCGCCGCGGACGTCACCCGAGCGCAGGTCAACGAGCTCGACGTCGGCGTGCGCCCCAAGATCATCGACAAGTCCAATATCTATGCCGGCAAGACACGGGGAAACCCGGGCACTGGGGGACATAGCAAGGTTTATGGCATCGTGAAGGTCGAGGAGATCAAATCGGCCTACCGGCTGGTGAAACCCGTCAACGAACAAGCCATCATGGAGCTGCTGAGCATCGAGCTGAACAAGCAGGGCTTCAAACTCTACACCCCCGGGACCAAGCCCGACATTCTCATCACCGCCAGCTACGGGCGGGGTGAGCTGGAAAACCCCTATATCAGCGATGGCGGCGAAACCGGTGGCGACTACCGGGCAGGGGCATTCCTCATCGCGCAAGGCGGCAATACGGGCGTATCGAACGACTCGGGTGCAACGACGTCCGTCATCACGGGCGCTTTTCCCAAGCAGCTCTGGGACGAAAAATCTCCCGGCTATCAGGCGAAGTTACAGAAGGCGTCCTACGAGAAGCTCTTCATTCGGGTCACGGCCTTTGCTTATCCGACCGACTCCAAGGCGAAGCCCAAGATGCTGTGGAAAACGGTCGTGGTGGTTGATGATCCCGACCATCGGGACCTCAACGCCATCGCGCAGAAGATGCTCGAGGCGGGCGCGCCCTTCTTCGACCGGGAGATTGCCGAGCCCGAAGCCACTGTCCTCAAGCCGCTGCCCGACGGCCGCGTGAACGTCGGCACGCCCGAAGTGGTGCCGCCAAAGAAAAAGTAGCTTTTACTCCTCCTACTGTGAAAACCCCCGAGACGCTGCGCTCCCCATCTCGGCCGGCCGCTCCCGGTTGCGCGCGAGTCCCGATGACTCGGGCACTCCTCGCCCTCGGCTGTCTCGTTTTGATCACCTCCGCCACGCGAATGAGCGCGGCGGAGATGAATATCGGCGTGCGCACGAATATCACCGACATGAGCCACATTTGGACCAACAAGGACAAGGCGGAGCCAGGCACGGGGGGACACAGCAAACTCTATGGCATTTATTCGGTGGCCGAGGTGAAGTCGGATCTCCGGCTGATAAAGCCCGTGGATGAGAGCATGATCCTGCAAGTGCTGAGCGCGGAGATGAACAAGAACGGGTTCAAACTCTTCGCCCCCGGCCAGAAGCCCGACATCCTGATCACCGCCAGTTACGGGCGCGGCGAAATGCAAAATCCCTATCTCCGGGACACCGGCTATACGGGTGGCGACTACCGAGCCGGCGCTTTCTTCCACGCCCTAGGCAGCCCGGGCGGCGTCTCCAACGACTCGGGCGCCCCCACCGCTGTAATTACCGGCGCGTTTGCCCAGCAGTTGGTCGACGAAAAGAGTTTTGGCTACGAGGCGAAGCTCCAAAAGGCGGGAACGGAGAAACTCTTCATCCGCATCGCCGCCTGGTCCTACCCAACGGCCAAGACCAAGACAAAGATGCTCTGGAAAACCATCATCGTCGTCGACGATCCGGATCACCGGGACTTGAACAAGGTCGCAGCCGAGATGCTCGCCGCCGGTGCGCCCTTTTTTGACAAGGAGGTCAGGGAGCCGGAAGTCGACCTCTACAAGCCCGTGCCCGATGGCCACGTGAACGTTGGCTCGCCCGAAGTGGTGGAGGCCAAAGCCAAGAGCAAGTAGCGCCGCGGGTGGGTTGCGTGCCCCACGACAGGCTCGGGGCCCTGAGCGCGCCTCATGGGCCAGCACGCAACCCACGGTGTAGCCGCCTCCTCAATCCTGCACAAACTCCAGATCCAGCGGCGCGAACACGCTGCGACCGTTGCGCGCGATGAGCGTCACCCCGCCCTTGGCAGGGACGACGCGCTTCACGGCGTCGAAGTTCCTTGGGATCGCCGCCAGCGCCAGGATATGCGCCACGCGCAGGGGGCGGTCCGGCCGGAGCTGCACCGCCGTCGGACCACCGGCGCGCGTGAGCAGGTTGGGTTTCGCCGACTCCGCCAGACCGAGATGGAAATACGACGTCACTTCCTCCACGCCGACGACGTTGATGTGCCGCCCATTCCACGGCGGATAGTGCCGGCCGCCGTTGGAAAACCACAGCACCGTCTCGCGGAGCACGCGGGGATTCTTGATCTGCAGAAACGCATAGCCCTCGCTGGGCAGAGTCACCGCGCTCCAGGCAAACGGCAGACGTGCATCGCTGATGAGCTCCACCAGCTCCTCAAACCCACGGCGCGCCGGATAGCGGCTCAAGTCGATTGTGCCGCCGGCAGCGGCGGGCACGCGCTGCAGCGAGGAAAACCCAGCGCCAAGCTTGAGCAGTGAATAGCCCTTTGCCTCCGGATGCTCCCACGCCGTCGGCACCACGAAGCCGCGCTTGAACGCACTCGTTGAAATCACCCCAGCGCCCGGCTGGTCGGGAAACAGGAGCATCGGATGCGTCCCGATCGGCATCGGGCCAGACATGCCCGACAGGATGTGCTCGGAATAAACCGCCGCGTGTTCGTCGCGCAGGATCAGGCGCTTGTCCACCCGACCGCGTCGCGCGCGCGTCCGCAGCGACGTGTGCAGCGTAACCGTGTCGTCGACGCGAGCGAGCGATTCGAACTTCCAGTCGCGATTGGCCGTCTCGCCATGCGCCGGGTGCCGCTCGTCGCGATAGGTCGTCGCATTGCCGCCGAACGGAACGCAGAAAAAATCTCCCCGCGCCACGCGGAGCATGGTCGGGATATCGGCCGGAAGTTTCTCCTTCGCCCAGGGCGTGATTGAAAACGGCTGTACTGAGCGGCGTCCCAGCTTGAAAACCACCGGCGCCAGATGTCCGCCGGTACGGGTCAGGAACGCCTTCACGCAATTGCTCGCGAAGCGCCAGCCGGGCAGACCGTGGGATTTTTTCAGAGGAGATTTCATGAGATTAAATCACGATTCCTTTTGACCACGGATTACACAGAATTGCACGGATCAGTTCCAATTCCTTCTGGTTCGGATACTTCTGATTCTGATCCGTGTAATTCTGTGTAATCCGTGGTCAAATGCTCCGGAATCGAAAGCCACGTTGCGCGCATGCGCGCAACCTACGTCTTCTCTGCCGGCGGATTCACCGGCGCGGCCTTAAACTCACCCGGGTCGCACAGCTTGCATTCCGACGTGCCCGCGCGGACGTCGTCCATGCCGAGCCTCTGGCGAATCGCGATCAGCTCCTTCATCTTCGCCGTACCGAACGAATGCAGCCCGCTGCCGAGCTGCGACGCGATCCACACCGTCCGGCAGTACGCATCGATGTTTTCCATCTTCCACTCGGCGTCCTCGACGCTATCGCCCCAGGTGATGACACCGTGATTCTGCATGAGGACGACCTGGTGGTCCACACCGACGATGCCAACGGCGTTGCCGTTCTCGATTGTGCCGGGCGTCTGATACTCCGCCAAGCCGACCTTGCCGAGAAACACTTCCGCCTCGGGAATCAGGCACGGCGGCGGAATCACCGAAGCGACGGCGAACGCGGTCGCGTGCACCGGGTGCGCGTGCACGCAGGCGCGCGCCTTCGGCTGGCGCTTCATGATGCCGAGATGCGTCAGCGCCTCGCTCGTGCGCTTCTTTTCTCCGGCGATCTGTTTGCCGTCGAAGTCGATCAGGCACATGTCGCACGGCTTCATGAAGCCCTTCGAGATCAGCGTCGGCGTGCACAGCACCAGGTTGGCGGCGACGCGCACGGTGATGTTGCCGCCATTGCCGTCGACGTAGTCCTTCTCCCACAGCCGCCGGCCGATGTCGCACATCTGGGCCTTGATCGCTTCTAGCGCGGGCGAAGAGAAAAATTTCTGCACGGCCGCGGCATTCGTCACGTCGATCGTGGTGTGAATGCAATCGCACGCCTGCGGCGCCGCCGCAGCAGCGGACTTGGGTGATTTGCCTGCCGTCTTGTCCGCCATAATCCCGGTCCGCGGGACGACGGCGGAAGACTCGGCGACAACTGAAGGACGCGCCAGCAGCTTGCGGCTGCGCATGAGGTCCTGCGCCGACGGCGTGATGATCGCGTCGGCGGGAATCGCCTCGAGGCTTTCCCCAGCGCGCAGCATGCGCTCGACGTCGGCGGCGGTGATGACCTTTCGCATGGGAAGTGGGTTGCGGGCTGGAAGTAGCGCAGGCGACCTCGCCTGCCTTAGCTTCGTATGCAGGCGGGGTCGCCTGCGCTACGTTGTGATTTCATTTCGGCGGCTGGTGAAAAATTTCGTCGGCGATGGCCGCGTTGTACGCGTCGACCGGCGTCGGCTCGGCAAATGGCACGGCTGCCTCGGACCCCTCGACATAGCCAATGAGGTGGCCCACCCCTGCGCCGAGGTTGTCGTAAACCACGAGCGTCGGGCTCGCATTCTGCGCGGTCGTCCCGCCCACCCACGGACGCACGAGTAAGAACCGTCCGCCGCGATAGGAAGACTCCTGCCGGCTGAGGGTGACTTTGCCAATGACGTGTCCGAGGCGCATGGCTAGGCGGCGGCGCCGTCGAGCACGGCGATCACGGTGTTGCGAAGCGGAGATTTCGGGTCACTCACCAGCCGGCGGGCGGCGGCGCCATCGGTGGAGACAAGCACACGCTGGTGCTGGCCCGCGCCGTGGGCATCGATGGCGAGCACGGGCGCGCCCTCGACGTCGCCGCGCTCGTTCAGCGGTTGACAGATAACCGTGCGGCAGCCGCGCAGGCTCGGGTGGCAAACCGTCGTGACCATCACTCCATCGACGCGCGCGAGGATCATGGCGGAGTAGCGCAGGCGACTCGCCTGCATCTGGGAATGAAGCAGGCGGGGACGCCTGCGCTACGTTGCAAACTCGTCATTTCGCAGCCTTTGCCTCCGGAAAAATCGTGCGATTCTGCACGTCGACGGTGTCGACGATGCCGGTGACCACCGCATCCACCGGCACGGAGAGCATGCCGGCGGCCTGCCGCGCGGAACTGCCCTGGCAGAACATCACAGTTTCGCCCTGGCCCGCACCGAGCGAGTCGACGGCCACCACGGTGTTGGCTCCCGGACGAAACTGCGCGGGGTTGGATTCGTCCACCAGCAGCGGACGCAGCAGCAGTAGTTTCCGTCCCTGCATCGCCTCGTCCTTTTTGGTCGAGACGACCGTGCCGATAACGCGTGCGAGGAGCATGGGATTAGCGGGCCTTGCCGAGTTTCGGCAGGATGGCACCGACTTCGTCGTGCGGCCGCGGAATGACCTGCACGCTGATGACTTCGCCGGCAGCGCGGGCCGCCTGGGCGCCGGCATCGGTGGCAGCTTTGACGGCGGCGACGTCGCCCACCACGACGGCGGAGACGAGACCGTGGCCCACCTGTTTCATGGGGCCGGCGAGGGTGACGTTGGCCGACTTTAGCATGGCGTCAGTGCCAGCGACGAGGGCCGCGAGGCCCCGGGTTTCGAGCAGACCAATGGCTTTGGACATGGGAGGAGAAAAGTTGAGGTGTGAGGTTTAGGTTAAGGTAATAAAGCCAGGCAGAGGAGTGGCCGGAAGTGTCGGGCGTAGAGTGCGTTTGGATTAAACTTCAACTTCCAACCTGAACCGGCCGCTAGGCCGCAGGCCCCCCGATCCACTTACCGAGCTGGGTGAGCTCCTCGTGGGGACGCGGAATGATTTGGACGCTGATGACTTCGCCGACCTTGCCGGCGGCTTCGGCCCCGGCGTCGATCGCGGCTTTGACCGCGGCCACATCGCCTCGGAAAAACGCGGTGACATAACCGGCGCCGATCGGCTCCCAGCCGGTCATGGTGACACTGGCGGCCTTGAGCGCCGCGTCGGTGGCTTCGAGAAGAGCGCAGAGGCCCTTCGTTTCAATCATGCCTAGTGCTTCTTGGGCCATGGTGGGTGTGAGTTTAAGTTCGAAGTTGAGGTTTAAGTAAGGAAGGCGGTCTCAGTGAGATGTCGGTTGGGTTGGGAGCTCGGCTTCAACTTCAACTTTCATCTTTCACTTGCTCTGCTTCAGAGCCCCACCTGCTTGATCAGCTCGGGATGGGGACGGGCGATCACATGGGAGCAGACGAGCTCGCCCACGCGCTTGGCGGCATCGGCGCCGGCGGAGACCGCGGCGTTGACGCTGCCGACGTCGCCCTTGACGACGACGGTCACGAAGCCGCCGCCGATTTGGATTTGGCGGCTGAGCGTGACGTTGGCGGCCTTAACCATGGCGTCGGTCGCCTCGATGCTGCCGACGTAGCCGCGGGTTTCTACCATTCCGATGGATTCGTTCATAATGAGGAGGAGTTGAGGAGTAGCTGGAAAAGTGGGGATCAGAGGCGCGTGAGGATCTGTCCCACGCCCTCGCTCGGGCGGGGAATCACGTGCGCGGAAATCAGTTTGCCGACCGCCTCGGCGGCGGCGCGACCGGCTGCGACAGCGGCCGTGACCGCGGCGACGTCACCCTCGATGATAATGGTGACGTAGCCGCCCCCGAGTTTTTCCTTGGCGATCACGCTCACACCGGCGGCCTTGCAGGCGGCGTCGGTCGCGGCGGTGACGGCGGTGAAACCCTGCGTTTCGAGCAGACCGATCGCCTCGGGCACCTTGGTTTTTTCAGACATGGCGGATTTCCTGGGTTTGGGAATAAACACGACTTCCTGTTCGAGCAATGGTTGGTATTCCGGCGGGCTGTCGATCACGGTCCACGCGCCCGCGTCCGGCGCATCGAGCACTTTCGCCGTGAGCGCCACCTTCATCTCCTGCGTGATCGCGCGTGCACAGTCCGTGGCAATCCGCACCGAGGCGGCATCGCCCGTCAGCTTGAGAAACAACCCGTAATAGTCGTTCAGCTCCGCCTGCAGTACCTGTACGAGGGCTGCCTTCTCGACGCGGTCGAGCACCACCAGCGCGGTTCCGAGCGAGTAAATCTCGAGGAGGGCGACAGCGGGTGGCCTGAGGGTCGTGGCGGGCATCGGGCATGTTCAGAGTTTCGCCGCAGTGTCGCGGAGCAGGTTACGCAGCTGTATCGTCTCCGAGATCGTGTCGCTCTCATTGCAGTGCTCCCAGTCGATCCAGATGTACTCCACGCCGATCCAGCGTCGGTAGCCGGCTTTCTTCATCGCCGCGAGCATCCGCGGGTAGTCGATGGTGTTCTGCTTCAAGTTGCACTGGAGCCGGCCGCGACAGGCGCCGCGCATGTGAAAGTGACTCGCGTGCGGCACCAGCGGCTCGATGCTGCGGTCGGAAATTCCCGCACGCGTGAAATGGGTGTAGTCGAGCGTCAGCGTCAGCCCTTGCACGCGACGCACCAGGTCCGCCGTTTCCTCGGGGGTCGTCACGATGGATCCGACGTGGGCCTCCGTCCCGAACACAATCCCGGCGGCCCGGCTCTCCTCGACGCGCCAGCCCAACTCGTCCGCCGAGCGCGCGAGCGAGGCATCGCGGCCTTCCTCGGCGAACACCACACCAGGGAGCGTCGTCACATGGTCGCAGCCCACAGCATCGGCGTACTCGAGCGTGCGCAGGAACCAGTCGCGCGCCTTCCGGCGGCGGCGGGCCTCGGGCTGGTTGATCGCGAAGGGCGTGAAGTCCGGCATCATCTGCAGGAAGACGTCGGCGGCGACGAGGCCGCGATCGCTGAGTGCGCGCTTGAGCTTTCGGGCATTGGCGCGGAGGGACTTGAACTCCTTCGACGGCCAGAGGTGCGAGCGCTGCTCGAAGAGGCCGATGTCCACGCCGGAGAAGCCAAGGTTGGCGATCAGGTCCAGCGCGTGCGGATGGCTCAGCAGCGGAAAGGTGAAGTCGGCGCAGGCGAATTTGGCTTTCATGGGTTAGACGTTCTCCTGGAATTTGGTCGGTCCGGAGCAGTGCCACTCCGCCGCCGTGAGGTAGCCGCAGTCGATCGTGAGCGATGTCCCGGTGACGCCCGCGGAGTCCTCGCAGCTGAAGTAGAGAATGGATTTCGCCACATCGAGCGGCGAGAGCGGGACGCCCATCGGCACGCGGATCAGGCGCTCAGCCAGGGCGGCCTTGGGATCGGGACGCGCATTGAGGTGCTCCCAGAGCATCGGTGTGTCGGTGATGCCGGGGCAGACGCAGTTGCAGCGGATGCCGGACGCCGCGTAGTCGAGCGCGATGGAGCGCGTGAGGCCGAGGATCGCGTGCTTCGTGGTCGTGTAGACGGGCGTGCGCGCCTGGCCGACGAAGCTGCTGATCGAGCCGACATTGACGACGTAGCCGCGCTTCGCCGCAGTCAGGAGGGGAAACGCGTGCTTGAAGGCAAAGAACATCGATTTGACGTTCACACCCATCACGCGATCCCACTGGGCCTCGGTGTACGTGTGCAGGTCTCCAATCTCCACCATCCCCGCGTTGTTCACGAGGATGTCGAGTCCGCCAAAGCGTTTCGCCGTGGCCGCGATGGAGCGCTTGACGTCGGCTTCCTGGCTGACGTCACACTCGATCGCGATCGCCGCGTCGGGCGTGAGGCGATTGATGCGCTCGGCGATCGCCTTGCCGAGTTCCAGCCGGCGACCGACCACCGCCACCTTGGCGCCCTCGCGGGCAAATAATTCCGCCGCGGCCTCGCCGATCCCCGACGTCGCGCCGCTGATCCACGCCACGCGTCCGGCCAGTCGGCCACTAGCAGATTGTTGCATGATTTTCTTGCTCATGATCTGTCGTGATCGGTTCGAGGTAGGGCGCGACCGCTGGGCGCGCCGTCTAAGTCGCCGAAGATAAATCGCGGCGGGCCCAGCGGTCCCGCCCTACCTTCGGAAATGTGTTTCACAGCTGGCATATGCGCCTCCATTTTTCCTGAAACGATGGCTTGGCCAGAACCTCCGGATTGACCAGCCCCCGCGGCTTCTGCCCGAGCGAGAGATCGATCATGCCCTGGCAGGCGGCGCGGCCGATGTCGCGAAACAACTCGTGCGTCCACGCGATGCAGTGCGGCGCCAGCAACACGTTGTCCAAGTCGGCGAAGCGCGAGGGCGACGTGACCGGCTCCTGGGCAAAGCAGTCGAGCGCCGCGCCCGCAATCCGGCCGGATTTCAGCGCGGCATAGAGCGCGTCCTCGTCGACGAGCCCGCCGCGCGCTGTGTTCAGGAGGTACGCACCCGGCTTCATCAGCGCGAGCTGCGTCGCGCCAATCAGCCCGCGGGTCTGCTCGGTGAGCGGACAGTGAATCGACACAAAGTCCGCGCTGCGCAGCAGTTCCTCGAGCGGCACGCGCCGAGCGCCCGCCTTGGCGGCGCCGGCATCGTCGATGAAGGGATCGAACGCCAGCGGCGGCTTCATGCCCCAGTTTTCCAGCAGCTTGATGACGTTGCGCGCGATTCCGCCCAGGCCGATCACGCCGAGTGTGCGGTCGCGTAATTCGCTGCCCATGAAGCGCGAGCGGGCGTCCCACTCGCCCGTGCGCACGAGCCGATCCTTCGTCCGCATGTGGTGGGTCAGCGCGATCATCCACCCCACCGTCGCCTCCGCCACCGGCCGGTCCACCGCTCCGCTCGTGATGAACACGGCCACGTCTGCGGCCGAGCAGGCGGGCACATCGACGGAATCGTAGCCCACCCCGAAGCGCCCCACCGCGAGGAGGTCCTTCGCTTGTGACACCGACCGTGCCGTCACCTTCGGCGTCAGCACGATCACGCCGTTGGCGCCGAGCAGTTGTTCCGGGGAGATCTCGGGGCTGTGCGACGCAAACGCCGCCTGCCGGATATGCGGCGCCGCCACGAGCGCCGAGAGCCCGATGTCCTGGTATTTCGGCTTGCCCGCGGCGTCAAAGAAGTCGGCGGTCAGCTTGAGATTAAAGGGCGCGGGCATGGCAGGAAGTCTCTACGCGCTCGCCGCGGCGACGTTGGGTTCGCTCGCACAGCTCTCGTCCACGACGATCCGCTCCGGCAGCGGGCCGCCGTAGAACCAGATCATCGCCATCGGTGCGGGCGCTTCATTGATAAAATAATGCACGCGGCCGCGCGGCTGCAGCGCCGTTTCCAGGTTGCTCAGGGTGTAGCGCCGGCCTTCGACAAAGCAGGTCGCCTTGCCTTCGACGATGCAGATGGACTCGTCAAAGTCGTGCAGGTGCGCCGGCAACCGCCCGCCCTGCTGGAACAACCCGTAACCGCCACTCATCTCGATGCCCGGCACGATCTCCGAGTTGCAGAAATCCACGAATGCCGCGTTGTCGCCCGGCGAGTAGCTCGCGACCTTTTTTTGGTACGTCACGCGCTCGGCGCCGGCCCGCGTTGCCGTCACTTCGGGCATCGTGCGCTTCGGGAAGAACGTCGTCACGAGTTCGCGCGCCGGCTCGGCTGAGGCCAGCGCGATGTGAAAGACCGCCGGCGCCATGCGGGAGAGATTCGTCACGCGATGCGCGATCCCGCGGGGAATCGTCACATTGTCGAGCGGCCCGATTTCGTAGCAGCGACCCTCGACGTCCACGAGCGCCCGGCCGCGCAGGAGCGTGATCGACTCGCCAAACGTATGACGATGACACGGTAGCACGGCGCCCGGCGCGAACGTGACAAGCCCCGTGGTGAGATTGCGCGCCTGGTTGTGCGCGCCAACGAGGCAGTCAAATTTGATCCCGGGCGCGATGTCGAACTGCGGACCGCTGCCGGGCTTGCTCATCACCTCGGAACGATCAGGCTTCATTTCCGGCGGCGCGCACCGAACGGGTTTCTCCGCGGCAAGCGAGGCGGGGTTGTTCTCGAGGGTGAACGTCGCGCGGATCTGCCGGTCGCGTCCCTGCGACGCCAACGTCGCATGCAAACTCCGCAACAGCAGGCCGGCGTCGAGGCCGAGTCCCAGCGCGGCAAAACCCTGTTCGCGACGCTTCGCGAGGTTGGCGTTGTCGGTCGTAACGACCCCGCAGTGTTTGCCGGCGGCACGCAGCGCGTCCTTCGCCTGCACGATGAGGTCGGCCACGCCCGGCCCTTCCCACTGACCCGGGAAACCTGCGGTCGAAGACAGATCGGCCGGCCCGAAGAAATAGAGTTCCGCGCCCTTCACCTGGGCGAGTTCGGAGATGTTCTTCACCGCGCGCACCGTCTCGATGATCGGGATGACCATGACGTTCTGGTCTGCCTCGCCCACGTGCTCGATGAAGCATTGGCCCCAGCAAGTGGCGCGCTCGGCGCCGATGCCACGAATGCCGCGTGGCGGATAGGTGGCCGCAGCGACGGCAGCCTCGAGCTGCAGCGCGGTCTCGATCCAGGGGATGATCACGCCGTCGGCACCCACATCGAGCGCGCGCTTGATCAACGCAGGAGAGTTTTCCGCCAGGCGAACGAAGACCACGGTGTCACTGCGCACCGCGGCGCGCACGTGCTCCACGATTTCCTTCCAGTCGAGGTGGCCGTGTTCGGCGTCGATGGTCACCCAGTCGAGTCCCAGCGCTACCGCCATCTCGCAGATGCTCGGCGACTCCAGCGTGATCCAGAGCCCGTAAACGGGCGTGCCGGCCTTCATCTTCGCGCGGAGGCGCTGCAGGGCGGGAACTTTCATGCGAAAGCAAAATCGAGGCGGACGACGGACAGCTGACGACGGACGTGGGGTTGAGGGACGCCCCGACACTAGCGGATTGCCACTCCGGGTGACATGGACAGTCTGAGCGTTTACCTAGGTTTTTTGAGCGACCACCTCGTTGAGCGACGCCCCCAAAAGTTTTCACCGCTACCTGCTGGTCGACTCGAAAGATCGCGACTGGGGCATCTACGCCACGTCGGCGGGCTACGTGGACATCGCGCCCGGGGCGCCCTACCCGCCCGAGGGCCATCCCAAGGCCTACACGTTTTCCTGGGAGGACGGCCGCAAACTGGACGAGGTGCAGATTCACTTCATCACGCGCGGCAGCGGCGTGTTCGAGTCGGGCAAGGAAGGCGGACGCCGCCAGCGCATCGCGGCGGGCAGCGCCTTCATGCTCTTTCCCCAAGTCTGGCACCGCTATGCACCACAGAAGCAGACGGGCTGGTTCGAGTACTGGATCGGCTTGAAAGGCGACTACGTGGAGCGGCTGCTGGCGAAGCACTTTTTCAGTCCGAATCACCCGGTCTTCGCGCCCTCGGACAGCAGCACGCTGCTGCGACTGTTCACCGAGGTGGTCGGCTGTTTGCGGCATCACTCGACAGGTACCTCTCGCGCATTAGGTTCGCTCGCGGGGCAGATACTGGCGGAGCTGCAAACGGGTGCCGTTGCCGCGGCGCCGACCGAGACGCGGACAGAGCACCTCGTGCACGAGGCGAAACTGATGCTCGGGCAACACCTCGAGCAGGAAGTCGACCTCGAGCTGCTCTCCAAGAAAATCGGCGCAGGCTACCACTGGCTCCGACGGGCGTTCAAGCAGGAGACGGGACAGTCGCTGCACCAGTACCGGCTGCAGGTGCGTCTGAGCCGCGCCAAGCTGTTGTTGAAGAACTCCGATCTGCCCGTGGAGCAGGTGGCGCTGCAGACCGGATTCCAAGACCCGTATTATTTCTCGCAGATCTTCAAGCAGAAGACCGGCGTGACGCCCACGAGCTGGCGCAAGGGCGAAACGGCTCCGATCACGTAAGGCAGAAACCACGGATTCCACGGCGGACACGGATCAATCCGAACCAAGAGACCGGTGATTCAGATCGATCCGTGTCCGGGTGTATCATCCGTGGTGATTCTTCGTCGCACGCATTTTCGCGTGATTCGCGGGCGGTCTCTGGTAAAGCAGCAGGGCCATGAGTCAGCCGACTACGCCCACCATGCCTTGGAAACGCGCCAACACCGATTGGCTCCATGACGCACGCTGGGGGATGTTTGTGCACTACCTGGCTGACTCGGCCAGCAACCTGAAGCCGATCACACTGACGGCGGACGACTGGAACCGTCGCATCCTTTCCAGCACAGTGGGATCCGAAGCTTGGAATTCACGTGACTTGAAGTCGCGGC
>JADMIO010828303.1_pt1 | contig 24385 bp, 24 predicted proteins | sample 8958161 | NCBI WGS metagenome assembly JADMIO01 (sample SAMN16585339, study PRJNA669376) | soil metagenome | isolation source: Crop rotation soil | place: USA: Cullars Rotation, Alabama | collected 2011
CTTTCCCCTTCGGCACGAAGGCGGCGCTCCGCTACCGCGTGACCGTGCCCGCCGGCGGCAAGGCGGAGCTGCGGCTGCGGCTCCACCGGCCCGACGCGCCGGGCGACGCCGACGCGTGGAGCTCTGCGTTCGACGAGGTCGTCGCCGCGCGCGAGGCCGACGCGGACGAGTTCTACGCCGCCCTTGCCGGCGAGGGAACGCCCCCGGAGAAGATGCGCGTCCTGCGCCAGGCCGCCGCGGGCCTTGTCTGGAGCAAGCAGATGTACCCGTACGACGTGAACCGCTGGCTGGACGGCGACCCGGGCGAGCCGCCCCCGCCCGAGGCGCACCGGCACGGCCGGAACAGCGGCTGGCGCCACCTCGACGCGTTCGACGTCCTGGCGATGCCCGACCCGTGGGAGTACCCGTGGTTCGCCGCGTGGGACCTCGGCTTCCACGCGGTCGCCTGGGCGCACCTCGACCCGGCGTTCGCGAAGTACCAGATCGTCGTCCTCCTCCGCGAGTGGTTCCAGCACCCGAACGGCGCGCTGCCCGCGTACGAGTGGAACTTCGACGACGTCAACCCGCCGGTGCACGCGATGGCGGCGATCCGCGTGTTCCGGATCGACGGCGGCCGCGACCGCGAGTTCCTCGAGCGCGTCTTCCAGAAGCTGCTCGTCAACTTCACGTGGTGGCTCAACCGCGAGGACGCCGACGGCAACAACCTCTTCGGCGGCGGCTTCCTCGGCCTCGACAACATCAGCCCGATCGACCGCTCGAACCTGCCCGCAGGCGTCACGCTCGAGCAGGCAGACGGGACGGCGTGGATGGCGTACTACGCGCTCTCGATGCTCGTCGTCGCCGTCGAGTTGGCCGGGCAGAACGACGTCTACCTCGACATGGTCGTCCGGTTCGTCGAGCAGTTCGTCGTGATCACGCGGGCGCTCGAGAGCCGGGACATCTTCGACGCCGACGACGGCTTCTTCTACGACCGGCTCGCGCTGCCGGACGGGACGCGCATCCCGGTGAAGGTGCAGACGATCGCCGGGCTGATCCCGATCCTGCCGGTCGCCGGGGTGCCGGCGAGCGCCGCGGGGCGCGTCGACAAGCTCCGTAGCCGACTGCGGCGCCTGCGGCGGCGGATGGAGGAGGGCGCGGGCGGGCGCGTCGGCGGCGTGCACGAGGTCGGCGGCGACGGCGACGGGCCGCTGGCGCTCCTCGCCGTGATCGACCCGGCCCGGCTCCGCTTGACGCTGAGGTCGTTCTTCGACGAGGCGGCGTTCCTGTCGCCGCACGGCCTCCGCTCGGTCTCGAAGCGGTACGAGGGCGCGCCGTACAGGATCCCGGGCGTGCCCGGCGCGGCGATCGACTACGAGCCGGCGGAGTCGACGACGACGATGTTCGGCGGCAACTCCAACTGGCGCGGCCCCGTCTGGATGCCGCTCAACTACCTGGCGATCCGCGCGTTCGCGAGCTTCCACGACCAGCTCGGCGAGACCTTCACCGCCGAGTACCCGACGGGCTCCGGCCAGGAGCGGCCGCTGCGAGCGATCGCGCAGGACCTCGCCGACCGCCTCGTCTCGATCTGGCTCCCCGGCCCCGACGGCCGCCGGCCCGTCTACGGCGGCACCGAGCGCCTCCAGTCCGACCCGGCCTGGAAGGACAACCTGCTCTTCTACGAGTACTTCCACGGCGACAACGGCGCGGGCCTGGGAGCGATGCACCAGACCGGGTGGACAGCCCTCGTCGTCGACCTGATCCTGGACCCGCCCGCGCGGCAGTAGCTCCGCTTGCCTCGATCCGGCGGGCGCGCCGCGGCGAGCGGAGATGGTCAGGTTGCGCCGGCGGACGGCTGGCCCGGACTCGCGGCCGGGGGCCTCGGCGGCAGTCGGTCGTCGCCCGGCGCCGCGTTGCCTCGCTCGCGCCACGCCTTGTCGGCGTTCGTGCCCGATGCCGGATGACTCAGGATCCAGCCGCTCACACGGCTGATCCCGGGAACGATGTAGCCGTCGTCGAGCTCGAGCCGCGGCAGCAACTGGGCCGCGTTCCTCGCCGCCATGTCATGCCCCGCACGCCCTGACGAGTGGCCGCGCGTCGTGTAGCTGATCCCGTGCTTCGCGAGCAGGCTCTCCGCCATGTCGCACGCGCACCGCCTGCCGAGACGGGCCCACCGAGCGCGAGCGCAGCGATGGAGTCTGACGGCGGTCACCGGCCCATCTTGCAAACGGCGGCGCGCCTCGAGCGATTCCGACGCGAAGGCTTAACGACGCTTAACTCGCGCTCAAACGACAGCGCGAGGCGACACCGGTACGCTCGCCTGCAGAGGGCTGGAGAGATGGCCATCCCACGCGTGTCGCTCGTGGCAGCGGCGCTGGGAACCGTGGCGATCGTCGCCGTGGGAGCAGCGGCGTGGCCCGCGACGCCGTCGCCGTCGTCGCTCGCCGTCCGCGTCCACGGGCCGATCTCGCTCGAGGGGATCCCGCCGATCCTGCGCGAGGCGGTCGTGGCGACCGAGGACGAGCGCTTCTACGACCACCACGGTATCGACCTCGTCGGCGTGCTCCGCGCGCTCCCCTACGACCTGACGCACCTCTCCTTCGCCCAGGGCGCGAGCACGATCACCGAGCAGGCCGCGAAGCTGCTCTACCTCGACGGGAACGACCACAGCCTGTGGCGCAAGCTCGAGGACGCCGCGCTCGCGGTCAAGCTCGAGAACCGCTACTCGAAGGAGACGATCCTCGGCGCGTACCTGAGCAGCGCGTACTTCGGCGAGGGAGCCGTCGGCGTCCGCGCTGCCAGCGAGCGGTACTTCGCGATTCCGCCGCTGAGGCTCGACACCGCGCAGGCGAGCCTCCTGTCGGGGCTGATCCAGGCTCCGTCGCTCTACGACCCCTGCGGAACTCCTGACGGTCGCGGCCGGGCTGCGCTGGTCCCCGCGCCGCTCGCCGTCAGGTCGCTCGCACTGGTGCTCCTGCTCTTCGGAGCCGCCGCCATCGCGCATTCCTTTCGAACTGCCTAGCGCTCCGGACATCCCTCCGCGGCGGCGCCAAATCAGCCACGCAAAGCGGCTACAGTGCCGGCTCCGCCCTCTTAGCTCAGTTGGTAGAGCACCTCCATGGTAAGGAGGGGGTCGACGGTTCGAGTCCGTCAGAGGGCTTCCTGCGAACTGCCTGCAAAATGGGATATGTCGTTGCCTTGCTAGACGCCGGATCGGCTCTGAGGGAACGCTGAGGGAACAATGCGTGACCCCCTCCGCGCAGATCGTCAGCACTTGGCCGCGCGCCGCTCGCGCGATGATCCGCTGTCCCACCGCTGCGTCTTCGACCGCCGCGACGGGCGCGGCTCGTCGACGCGGATCAGTTCCTGAACCGCTCGTGCTCGACGACGGCTTGACCGGCGCGGAACACTCCCGTGACCACGTCGGGCCGCTTGAAGCATGCGCCGTCTCGCGGTTCCTCGTCGAGCAGGACGGCGTCGAACGCGAAGCCCGGCGCGATGCGGCCGAGATGGTTCGCGACGCCGCAGAGGTCGGCGCCGACGACGGTGGCGGAGCGGAGCGCGGCGGCGATCGGGAGTCCGGCCTCGTGCAGGAGCGCGATCTCCTCCAGGTTCGCGCCATGCTGAGTGCGGGCTGCGAAGTCGCTGCCGGCCGCGATCGGAACGCCGTGGGCGGCAGCGACCCGGACCGCCTCGCCGAGCCGCTCGCGGAGCGCACGTGCCGCGTCGGCGGCCGTCGGCGGCAGGAGCCCCTCGTCCGCCATTCCGGCGACGCGCGCGTAGATGGCGAGCGTGGGCACGAGGAACGCTCCGCGGCGCGCCATCTCGGCTGCCTGCGCCTCCGTCAGGAGCACGCCGTGCTCGATCGACCGGACGCCGGCGGCAAGCGCGATGTCGATGCCCTCACCGCCGACCGCGTGGGCCATCACCGGCTTCCCGGCCCGGGCCGCCTCGTCCACCGCGGTCGCGACCTCGTCCAGCGAGAGCTGCGGACGCGTCGCAGCCTCGAGGCCGGAGAAGACGCCGCCGGTCGTGCACACCTTGATCCAGTCCGCGCCGGCCCGGAGGATGGTGCGGACGGCCCGCCGCACGGCGTCGACGCCGTCCACGAGGAACGGCGGCCGCCCCGGATACTCGGGGAGCATCAGGCCGGTCGAGAGCTCGAGGCCGGGTCCGGCGAGGAAGCCGTCGAAGTGGCCGCCCGTCTGCGTCAACGGGACGACCGAGACCTGGAGCCGCGGGCCGGGAACGAGCTCCCGCTCGAGCGCGTCCCGCACGCCCGCGTCGGCGCCGCCGGCGTCGCGGACGAAGGTGACGCCTGCCTCGAGCGTCCGCCGCAGGTTTCGCGCCGCCTCGAGCGTCCTCAGGCTGAGCGGCGTGTGCAGGAGCTCGAGCTCGTCGAACGTGGAGACGGCGACGTGGCTGTGGCAGTCGAAGAAGCCGGGAAGCACGAAGAGCCCGCGGCAGTCGAGGTCGAGCCGGTCGCGCGGCGCCCGGGGGGCGCGCCCGACCGCCCGGATCACCGCTCCCTCGACGACGACGTCGAGAGGGCCGTCGAAGCTCCCCTCCGCGTCGAGAACGGCGGCACCACGGAGAACGAGCGTCGCCGCCACAGGCGGATTTTGCCGGTCTTGACGCCCACGGGTTAACCTCGAGTGGGACTGTCCGGTCGATCGCACTCGGGAGGCACGGGATGAACGAAGGGCTGACACGCAGACAACTCGTCGTTCGCAGCGGCGCCGTCGCGGGAGCGCTGACGCTCTATCCCTCGGGGGCGCTCGCGGCGGGACCGAAGCGCGGCGGGACGCTGACGATCGCGCGCACGTCCGAGCCGACGCAGTTCGACCCACCGGCGTCGATCCTCGAGGCGGACGTCTGGACGCTCGACAAGTTCTTCGAGCCGCTCTACATCACGGACAACAAGGGGCTGCTCCAGCCGTGGCTGGCAAGCGGGCACGAGGTGTCCGGCGCAGGCCGCGTCTGGACCTTCCACCTACGACAGGGCGTCAAGTTCTCCAACGGGAAGCCGCTCACCTCGGCCGACGTCAAGTGGTCTCTCGATCGTGCGCGGACGTCGAAGGGGCCGCTTTCGTTCCTCGACGGCGTGATCTCCAGCATCCAGGCTCCCAATCCGGCGACCGTCGTCGTGAAGCTGAAGACGGCCTGGGCGCCGTTCCTCTCGGACATCTCGGCGTTCTCGAACAGCATCCTCCCCGCGAACTTCGCCGGGATGACCGAGAAGCAGTTCTTCGCGAAGCCGATCGGCACCGGCCCGTTCCTGCTCGACCACTGGACGAAGGGCAGCGAGCTCACGCTCGTCCGCAACCCGACGTACTGGCAGAAGGGCAAGCCGTACCTCGACAAGGTCGTCTTCCGCCTCGTGCCGGACGACAACACGCGGATCCTGCAGCTCGAGGGCGGGCAGGTCCAGGTCGCCCAGCACATTCCCGCGTCGTCCGTCAAGGCGATCCAGTCGAGGTCCGGCGTGCACGTCTCGCTCTTCCCGGCCTGGTCGGTCGACCTGATCTTCATGAACGAGAAGATGAAGCCGTTCCAGGACCGGAACGTCCGCCGCGCGATCGCCTACTCGCTCGACACGCACGCGATCACGAAGGCGGTCGTGTTCGGAACGGCGCGGCCGGCGACGTCGTTCTTCCCGTCCAGCCTGCAGTACTTCGACCCGCACGTCCCCGTGCTCGGCTACAGCCCGGCGAAGGCGAAGCAGGCGCTGGCGGCGTCGAGCGTGCCGAACGGCTTCAAGACCGAGATCATGATTCCGAGCGGCAACCTCGTCTGGCAATCGGTCGCCGAGATCGTTCAGCAGTCGCTGAAGCCGATCGGGATCGACGTCAACGTGGCGAGAAAGGAGATCTCGGCCTTCAAGAGCGCCTTCCTGGACTTCAAGTACCAGATGATGGTGGAGAACGCGATCAACGACATCAGCGACCCCGACGAGATGGCGTCCTTCCAGGTCGACACCGACAACGGCGGCTCGGGCTCGTACTGGACGAACTACCGCAATCCCAAGGCGATCGCACTGGTGCGCGCCGCCGAGCGCGAGTTCAACCCCGGGAAGCGCGCCAGGCTCTATTCGCAGGTCCAAGCGATCGTCGCGCAGGACGCTCCCTACATCCCGCTCTACTACCCGCCGTACATCTGGGCGACGAGCGACAAGGTGCACGGCTTCGCCGTCAACCCCGGCGGTGCGCAGCGCCTCGAGGGCGTCTGGCTGAGCTGAGACCGATCCCGGAGCCGCGTCGGCGGTTCGGCGCGGCTCCCGCCTACTGAGCGATGAGCTGGGCGTACGTCCTCCGCCGCCTCCTGCAAGCGGTGCCGGTGCTGTTCGGCGTCAGCGTCCTCATCTTCTTCATGATCCACCTGGTTCCGGGCGACCCGGCCCAGGCCATGCTCGGCACGCGGTCGACGCCCGAGCTCGTCCACGCGCTCCACGAGCGCTGGGGCCTCGACCGGCCGCTGACGACGCAGTACTGGCTCTTCCTCGAGCGGGTCGCGCACGGAGACACCGGCAAGTCGCTCTTCTTCGACGTGTCGACCCGCTCGCTCGTTGAGGGACGCATCGGCGTGACGCTGCAACTGCTCGCGCTCGCGGCGATCCTCGCCGTGCTCATCACCGTCCCGCTGGCGATCCTCGCGGCGACGGGGCCGAACTCGCCGCGCGATCAGGTCGTGCGCGTCGTGCCGCTCGTCGGCCTTGGGATGCCGTCGTTCTGGGTCGGGATCCTGCTGCTGCTCGTGTTCGGCCTCGACCTCGGCTGGTTCCCTGTCGGCGGCTACGGCGGAGACTTCAAAGAGCACCTGCACTCGCTCTTCCTGCCCGCGCTCACGATCGCGCTCGCGATGTCGCCGATCCTGATCCGCAGCCTCCGGGCCAGCATGATCGAGGTGCTCGACGCCGACTTCGTCTCCGCCGCGCGGGCGAAGGGTCTCGCCGAGCGTCTGGTCATCCGCCGCCACGTGATCCGGAACGCGGTGATCCCGACGGTGACGCTGCTCGGGGTCAACATCGGATTCCTCGTCGGCGGGACGCTCATCGTCGAGAAGGTGTTCGCGCTGCCCGGCCTCGGCGCCCTGATGATCGACTCGATCGTCAATCGCGACTTCCCCGTCGTCCAGGGCATCACGATCGTGTTCGCGCTGCTCGTCGTCGTCGTGAACCTGGTCACCGACCTCGTCTACTCGCTCCTCGACCCGCGCGTGCGGTTCGACTGATGGCGCTGCCGATCGAGGCCGCGGAAGTGCCCGTCGCCCCGGCCCGGCGGCTGCGCAGCCGCTGGTACCGGACGCCCTCGCTCGTCGCGGGAGCGGCCATCCTGCTCGCGATCACATGCGCCGCGCTCTTCGCGCCGTTCCTGCATACGACGAGCCCCGCCGCGCAGGACCTGCTGCACACGCTCGCCCCCCCGTCCTCGGCCCACTGGCTCGGAACCGACCAGCTCGGACGGGACGTCTGGTCCCGACTGCTCTACGCCGGCCGGGTCGACCTCAAGGTCGGCTTCCTCGCGGTGGTCTTCCCGTTCGTCTTCGGTTCGTTCCTCGGCTGCCTGAGCGGCTACTACGGCGGCCTGCTCGACACGAGCGTGATGCGGATCGTCGACGTCATCGTCGCGTTCCCCTTCTACGTGCTCGTGCTCGCCCTCGTGTTCGTGCTCGGGCCCGGGACCCGGAGCATCTACATCGCGATCGCGTGGGTCGGCTGGGTCGCCTACGCGCGCCTGATCCGTGCGCAGGTGCTCGTCGCGCGCCGGCAGGAGTACGTGCTCGCGGCGCGCGTCGGCGGCCTCGGGGACGCCCGGATCATCCTGCGCCACATCGTCCCGAACGTGATCACGCAGTCGGTCGTCTACGCGATGACGGACATCCTGCTCGTGATCGTGGCGATCGTGACGCTCAGCTACCTCGGCCTCGGCGTGCCGCCGCCGACGCCGGACTGGGGCTCGATGATCGCCGACGGCCAGCAGTTCCTGACCACGCGCTGGCAGCTCTCGATCATTCCCGGCCTCGCCGTCGTCCTCACCGGGCTCGGGCTCTCGCTGGTCGGCGACGGGCTCGCGGAACTGCTCAGGCCGGAATGACGCCCCTGCTCGAGGTGCGCGGGCTGCAGGTCGAGATCACGACGTCGCGTGGGACCGCGCGCGCCGTCGACGGCGTCTCGTTCACGCTCGAGCGGGGTGAGGCGCTCGGGCTCGTCGGCGAGTCCGGCTCCGGCAAGACGCTGACGCTGCGTGCGATCCTCGGACTGCTGCCGCGCGGCGCGAGGATCACCGCCGGCGAGATCCTGCTCGAGGGCGAGAACCTCGCCGCCGCAGGCCCGGAGCGGCTGCGAGAGATCCGCGGGCGCCGGATCGCGATGATCTTCCAGGAGCCGAGCGCCGCTCTCGACCCCGTGATGCGCGTCGGGCCGCAGATCGCGGAGGGCCCAGCCGCTCAGCTCGGGCTCGGACGCACGGCGGCGGCGGCCCGCGCGATCGAGCTGATGGCGCTCACGGGCATCCCTGCGGCCGCCACGCGTTCGCGGGCCTATCCGCACGAGCTCTCCGGCGGGATGCGCCAGCGGGTCATGATCGCGTCCGCGCTCGCCTCCGAGCCGGGCATCCTGCTCTGCGACGAGCCGACCACGGCCCTCGACGTCACGATCCAGGACCAGGTGCTCCGGCTCCTCGCCGAGTTGCGCGAGCGGCAGGGGCTGAGCCTCCTCTACGTCACCCACGACCTCGCCGTGGTCGCCCAGACCTGCGAGCGCCTGGCCGTGATGTATGCCGGGCGGATCGTCGAGACGGGCCTCGTGGACGACGTCTTCCGGCGTCCCCTCCACCCGTACACCCTCGGGCTGCTGCGCGCCGTCGTCGACTTCGACGCTCCACGTCAGGAGCTCGAGGCGATTCCCGGCTCGCCGCCGGACCCGCTCCACGTCCCCGGCGGCTGCCCCTTCCATCCCCGCTGCCGCTTCGCGCTGCCCGAGTGCACGAGCGGGCCGATCGAGCTGGTCGACGTCGCGCCCGGTCGGTCCAGCGCGTGCATCCGCCACGACCTGCTCCTCCACGAGCCCTCGCCGGTTCCCGGTGCCTGAAGGATCCCAGGCCCGGCCGCTCGTCGAGATCAAGGGCCTGCGCAAGGACTTCGAGCTCGGACGCTCCCTCGCGAACCGCGTGCAGAAGCGGCCGGCCGAGGTGCTGCGGGCCGTCGACGGCGTCGACCTGGACGTGGCCCGGGGAGAGGTGCTGGGACTCGTCGGCGAGTCCGGGTCGGGGAAGTCGACGCTCGGCCGCTGCGTCGTCGGCCTCTACCGCCCCACCGCAGGCGAGCTGCGCTTCGACGGTCAGCCGCTCGACGTGCGCCGTTCCCGTGCCGACCGGCGCCGGATCCAGATGGTGTTCCAGGACCCGTACACGTCGCTCAACCCCCGCCGCACCGTTCGCCAGACGCTCGCCGAGTTGCTCCGCGTCCACGACCTCGTACCGAGCGAGGCGATCGAGGGGCGTTGCCGCGAGCTCCTGGCGCTGGTCGGCCTCAGGCCGGACGCCCTCGACGCCTATCCGCATCAGTTCTCGGGCGGTCAGCGCCAGCGCGTGAGCCTCGCGCGCGCGCTCGCACTGGAGCCGGAGCTCCTGATCGCGGACGAGCCTGTCTCGGCGCTCGACGTGTCCGTCCAGGTCACCGTGCTCAAGCTGCTGCTCGAGCTCCGCGAGCGGCTCGGGCTCACGATCGTGCTGATCGCCCACAACATGGCCGTCGTCCGCCACGTCTCCGACCGCGTCGCCGTGATGTACCTCGGCCGGATCGTCGAGATCGCCCCCGCCGCCGACGTCCTCTCGGAGCCCCGCCACCCGTACACCCGGGCGCTCCTGGCCGCGGTGCCTCGCCTCGTCCGCACCGATCGGACACGAGCCACGATCGCCGGCGACCCGCCGAGCGCGATCCACCTGCCGACCGGGTGCCGCTTCCACCCGCGCTGCCCGCGCGCGGAGGGCGTGTGCAGCGAGCTCGATCCGCCGCTCGCAGGGCCCGGCGGGACCGCTCATCTTGCGGCCTGCCACTTCGCCTGGACCGACGTCGGCGGTTGAACGAGCGTCGTGGGCTCCCGGTGGCGCCGTACGTAGACTCGGCAGCGTGCGGCTGACGAACAGCTTCGAGGTCGGTGCGCCGGTCGAGGCTGCCTGGGAGCTCCTGAACGACGTCCCGCGCGTCGTCCCGTGCATGCCCGGCGCGGAGCTCGTCGAGGTGGTCGACGAGAACACGTGGAGGGCGAAGCTGCAGGTGAAGCTCGGGCCGATCGGCCTCCAGTTCGGAACCGACGTTCAGCGGACGGAAGCCGACGCGACCGCCCGCCGGGTGGTTCTCACGGCGAAGGCCCGCGAGGTACGGGGGCGCGGCAGCGCCGATGCGACGATCGAGTCGTCGCTCGTCGCGGTGGACCTAGGGACGCGCGTGGATCTGGTCACCGAGCTCGCGTTGCGTGGGGCCGTCGCGCAATACGGACGGGGTGTCGTTGCGGACGTCGCCGCCCAGCTCACCGATCGCTTCGCCGACTGCCTTGCGCGAACCCTTTCGGACGATGCCCCGGCTGCGGCGCCGGGATCGGCGCCGGCCGCGCCCGAGCCGGTCGGTGGGCTCGGGCTCGCGCTCGGCGCACTCTGGCGACGGCTCGTCGCCCGCTTTACGAGCCCGAGATAGGCGCGCTCCAGCCGGCCTCGTCGCGCCGGCAGGGGATCGCCGGGTCGTCGTGGTCGGTCACGAGGCGCCCGCCGACGAGGACGGAGCAATACGCCTCGATGTGCGGATCGCCGAAGTTGACGTTGCAGCGGACGATCCCGGCGCCGCGGTAGGTCCGCCCGTTTCGGATGCAGGCGACCCAGCGGAAATCGAGCTGCTTCGCGTGCAGCTGCGCGGCCAGGAGCCTCTTCGCCTGAGCGGGCGTCGCCGAGGCGGGCGCCGCGGCCGGCGCCGTGCCGCCGCAGCCGGCTGTCGCGAGGGCGAGCACCGCGCAGCCCGCTAGGAGGTCGCGGGTCACGGCGTCAGCACGACCTTCGTCGCCTCGCGAGAGTCGAACAGGCGGTACGCCTCGGCGGCTTCGCCGAGCGGGAGGCGGTGCGTCAGGACCGGTGTCGGGTCGAGCCGGCGCGCCGCGAGCTGCTCGAGGAGGAGCGGCCCGTCCGCAGTCGGATCCCCGATCGTGAACCGGAGGGTCAGCTCGCGCTCGAACATCCGCGCGTTGTCGAGCGGGTAGTCGGGCTCGAAGTGGGCGCCGACGACGGAGATGGTGCCGCGGCCCCGCGCCAGATGAAGGGCCGCATCGAGCGCCGCTGCCGATCCTGCGGCCTCGATCACGACGTCGGCGCCTTCGGGCAGGGCCTCCGCGGCCTCCTCTGGCGCGACGGGCTCCGCGCCGAGCAGTGCTGCGAGCTCGCGCCGCGCGGGAACGGTGTCAACGGCAACGATGCGGCCGGCGGCCTCGACCGCGCAGAGCACGGCCATCAGGCCGACCGGTCCGCAGCCGAGCACGGCGACCGTCTCCCCGGGCGCGACGCCGCCGCGGACGACGGCGCCGTAGCCGGTCGGGAGAATGTCCGCAAGGAACACGGCCGCCTCGTCCGAGACCGCGTCGGGAAGGCGATGGAGGCTGCGGTCGGCGTGCGGCACGCGCACCAGCTCGGCCTGGCCCCCGTTCAGGCGCGGGTAGACGCCGGAATAGCCGAACAGCGCGCGGCCGTCGCACTGGGTCACCCGGCCGGCGCGGCACGCCGGGCAGGTTCCGTCGGAGATCATGCTCGTGTTGACCACGCGGTCACCCGGACGGACGCGCGTCACCGCCGGGCCGGTCGCGACCACGACCCCGGCGAACTCGTGGCCCAGGATCGTGCCGTTCTCGAAGCCGGGCGTCAGGCCGTGGAAGGGGAAGAGGTCAGCGCCGCAGATCGCCGTCGCGCGGACAGCGACGATCGCGTCGGTCTCGGCAAGGAGCTGCGGGTCGGGGACGTCGTCGACGGCCACGTCGCCGGGCCCGCGGAGCACGACGGCCTTCACGGCTGTTCAACCATTGGCACCGAATCGGCACGGTGCGTCACACATCGGTACGGAGTTTCGCGGTAGCGTCGACGCCGGGTGGCGGGTGGACAGCAGTCTCCCCACCCAGGGTGGGGTAGTGGAGCGTGGGCCCTCCATGTCTGCCGCGCTGCGTTGGGCGCCCCCGCACCGGCGCTGCGAGCTCACGCCGGCTGCTCGATCTCGACCAGATAGCCATCCGGGTCGACGCAGAAGAACCGGCATCCACCCCACGGCGGCTCGTACGGCTCCGCCAGGAAGCGCACTCCCTCGCCGCGCAGCCGCTCGTACTCCGCGCGCGCGTCGGCCACCTCCACGACGAGCACGACGTTTGCTCGCGAGGGATCCGCGGGCGCCGCGAGCTCCACGCCCGGCCGGTCGTCCGCCGGATGGCCCTGCTGCGCAAGCGAGAGCCGCGTGCCGGCGAGCGTCAGCGTCGCGTACGGCGGATCGTCGTACCGCGCCTCCGTCGTGAACCCGAGCCGGTCGCAATAGAACGACCTCGACTTCTCGACGTCGGCCACCGCCAGGATCGCTCCGGCACGCTGCGCCATCAGTTGTGCGACATCCCGCCGTCGGCGACGAGCAGCTGGCCAGTCACCCAGCCCGCCTCCTCCGACGCCAGGAAGGCGACGGCCGGAGCGATGTCGGCAGCGACGGCCCGGCGCGGGATGCACTGCAGCATCTGCACGAACTCGAACGCCTCCTTGTGCGGGCTCGCCATCACGCCCTCGGTCTCGGTCAACCCCGGAGCCACGGAGTTGACGGTGATCCCGTACTTGCCGATCTCGCGCGCGAGCGCGCGTGTGAACGCGAAGACCCCGCCCTTCGAGGCGACGTAGTGAGCGAGATTCGGCGTGCCCGCGAGAATCACGTTCGAGGCGATATTCACGATCCGCCCGTAGCCGTTCTCGCGCATGGCCTTCTGCGCGTAGTGGTTCGTCAGGAAGGTGCCGTCGAGGTTGACGGACATGATCCGGCGCCACTCGGCGAAGTCGACCTCGTCCCACGGCGTGAACGGCACGATCGCGGCGACGTTGACGAGCACGTCGAGCTTCCCGTGCTGCGAGACGGTGTCGGCGACCATCCGCTTCACGTCGTCTTCCTTCGAGACGTCGACCTGCATCGTCGCGCCGGCCTGGATGTCGGCCCCGACGACCGTCGCGCCCTCGTCCGCGAGCTTGTCCGCGACCGCCTTGCCGATCCCCTGCGCCGCGCCGGTCACGACCGCAACCCGGTTGTCCAGCTTGCCCATGCGCTCGTTCCTCCTCAGACCTCGTAGTAGTCCGGCGCGTGCTTGTAGCCGTGCCACGCGTCGATGTCGTGCGAGAAGAAGATGTCGGCGCCGTGCTCGGCCGCGACGGCCTTGACCCGTCTGATCGACCGCACGCCCGCGACCGGGTCGTTGTGGAAGCCCGCCTGGATCTCTTTCTCGAGCGCGGCCGGCGTGTACGTCACGTCGAACGCGAAGAGCAGCTTCCCGCCGACGAGGAGCGAGTAGTGCCCGACCGTGTGCCCCGGGGTCTCGAACAGCCAGAGCCCCGGCGCGAGCTCGAAATCGCCCGTCACCGGCACGAGGTGCGCGCCCTCGTAGTCCCACGACTTGTCCGAGTAGCCGAAGAACTCGAACGGCTCGTGGTTTCGCGCCTGCGCGAGTTCCTTCGCGTGGATCACGTGGCGCGCGTTTGTCGTCCTGAACAGCTGATTGCCGCCGACGTGGTCGATGTGCAGGTGCGAGTTGACGACGGTCGTCACCTCGCCGAGCGAGAATCCGCAGGCGTCGAGTTGCGCCGGGATCGTCTGCTCCGGCGTCTGCTCCGGAAGCTCGAACGGCAGCACCGCGTTCATGTGCTCGAGCCCCATCCCGGTGTCGAAGAGGAAGAGCCCGTCCTCGTGCTCGACGAGGACGCTGTAGACGGGGATCCGCACCTGCGGCCCCGGCACGTTCCACAGCAGCTGGGTGTGTTCGATGACGATCGAGCCGCCGTCGAGGAGCCAGGTCTTCACGCCTCCAGCGCCTTCCTGACCGCGACGAGCTTCGCGGCCCGCTGGGCGCGCAGTTCGCCGATCTGCTCCGGCGTGTAGTCGTAGATGCCCCCGCCGGTCTTCATGCCGAGCCGGCCCTCGTCGATCAGGCTCCGGATCGTCGAGGAGACCTCGCCCGACGTCGACAGATCCTGGTTCAGGTACGAGCCGACGGCGTTGTAGATGTCGAGCCCGGCCATGTCGAGGAGCTCCATCGGGCCGATCACAGCCAGCTTGTAGCCGATCCCCCAGCGGACGTTGAGGTCGAGGCCCTCGGGATCGATGATGCCCCGGTCGACGAGGTCGAGGCACTCGCGGAGGATCGCGTAGAGGATCCGGTTCTCGACGAAGCCCGGCACCTCTTTCTCGACGACGGGGTGGTAGCCGAAGCGCCGCACGAGGGCGTTCGTCGCCTCGACGGTCTCTGGCGAGGTTTCCTCGCCCGGGATCACCTCGATCATCGGAATCAGGTGGGGCGGGTTCGACCAGTGCATGCCGACGACGCGGCCCGGCCGCTCGCAGACGGCGGCGATCTTCGTGATCGGGATGCCGGACGTGTTCGACGCGAGGATCGCGTCGGGCCCGGCAAGCCGCTCGAGCTCGGGGAAGAGCTCCTGCTTCAGCTCGAGCTTCTCGGGCACGGCCTCGAGCACGAAGTCCGCGCCCTCGACCGCCGGGCCGAGCTCGGTCTCGAACCGCACCGCGCCTCCGTCCTCCTTCGGCGCGTCGAGCCGGTCGAGCACGCCGGCCGCCTGGTCGACGCCCGCCCTCGCGCGCTCGAGCGCCTCGGCGCTCACGTCGTACAGCGCCGTCTCGATGCCGGCGCGCGCGAGCACCGCTCCCATCCCGGGGCCCATCGTCCCCGTTCCGATCACCGCCGCCCGTTTCACGTCTCCCACTTGCCCTCCTTCTTCAGCTCCTGGATCCGCCGCCACACGCGCTCGGGCGTGAGCGGCAGCTCGGTCATCGGCACCCCCGCGTCCGCGAGCGCGTTCACGATCGCCGCAGGGACGGCCGCAAACGCGCCCTCGCCGCAGCCCTTGGCGCCGTAGGGACCCGGCCCGTCGCCGTTCTCGACGATCACGCAGGTCATCTCGTCGGGGAGATCCTCGAAGCTCGGCACGCGGTAGTCGAGCAGCGTGTCGTTCAGGAGCAGCCCCTCCTCGTAGACCATCTCCTCGAGCAGGGCGTTCCCGATCCCCTGCAGCGTCGCGCCCTCGTCCTGGCGCTCGACGAGCTGCGGGTTGATCGCGCGGCCGACGTCGGCCGCGGTCGCGGTGCGCCGCACGTGCACGAAGCCGGTCTGCGGGTCGACCTCGACCTCGGCGGCGCCGACGCAGACCTCCCAGAACACGGGGCCTTCCGCGTACGAGCCGCTGCCGGTCGGCGCGACCTCGCCCTTGCCGATCAGCTCACCGCCGGCGAAGCCGAAGTGCTTCCGCATCAGCTCCGTGAACTGCTCCGGCGCGATCTCCGTCGTCCCTGCGATGCGCTCGAGCTGCGCCCGGATGTCCGCCGCGGCGCGCTGCACGGCGAGACCGGCGACGGTCGTCGAGCGGCTCGCGCCGGTCGACCGGTCGTACGGCGTGAACCGCGTGTCGGCGCCGCGGACCGTCACCTGCTCCGGCTCGCAGCCGATCTCCTCCGCCGCGATCTGCGCGAAGACCGTGCGCGGCCCCTGGCCCACCTCGGTCGTCCCGACGAGCACGACGACGCGCCCGTCCGCCTCCATCCTGCAAACGGCGCTCGAGACGGGATGCGCTCCTGCCGCGAGCAGGCCGACGGAGACACCGCGCCCGACGCGCGGCCCCTTCGGCTCGTCCCAGCCGACCGCGGCGGCGACCTTCTCGACGTCGCCGACGAGATCGGCGTCGAGCGGCTTCCCGCCCGTACGCACCTCCTCGCCGGGGACGAGCAGGTTCTGCCGCCTGAGCTCGAGCGGGTCGACGCCCGCGCGCCGCGCGACCTCGTCCACCTGCTGCTCCCCGATCCACTGCAGGTGCGTCGCGCCGAAGGCGCGGTACGAGCCGGCGGGCGCCTTGTTCGTGTAGACGCACGCGGCGTCGACCCGATACGCCGCCCAGCGGTACGGACCCGGCGCGGCGTCGCCGCCGGTCGCGGTCACGCGCGGCCCGTTGTCCGCGTATGCACCGGTGTCGAACCGGCACTCGACGTCGCGGGCGAGCAGGCGCCCGTCCGCCGTGGCCGCCGTGCGCATCCGGCAGCGCATGTCGTGCCGCCGCGTCGTCACCATCGACTCGCCGACCCGGTTCTGGATCCGCACCGGCCGCCCCGCCTTCCGCGCCAGGGCCACCGTCAGCGGCTCCATCTTCGTGTAGGACTTCGACCCGAAGCCGCCGCCGAGATACGGGACGACGACCTGCACGTTCGCGACCGGCACGGCGAAGAGGTCGGCGATCTCGGCGCGGACGAGGAACGGGTGCTGGCAGCTCGACCAGAGCGTGATCTCGTCGCCGTCGACCTGCGCGACGACGGTGTGCGTCTCCATCGCGTACTGGTAGACGGACGGGAACGAGTACTCGCCCTCGACGACGATCTCGGCGCGCGCGAACACCGCCTCGAGCTCGCCCTTGTCGAGCCGGTAGCGGTAGCAGACGTTCCCCTCGCGCGGCGCGAGGCGGCCGAGCCCGTGGAACAGCCCGGGCTCGTACTGGCGGTCGTGGACGAGCGGCGCGCCCGGGGCAAGGGCCGTCTCGACGTCGCCGACGACCGGAAGCTCCTCGTACTCGACCTCGATCGCCTCGACCGCCGCCGCCGCTGCCGCGGGCGTCTCGGCCGCGACCGCAGCGACGGGCTCGCCGTGGAACCGCACCGTGTCGATCGCGACGATCGGCCGGTCCTTGATCGCATGGCCGTAGCACGGCATGTCCGCCAGGTCTCGGCCGGTCAGGACGCAGACCACGCCTGCGACAGGCTCCGCGGCCGAGGTGTCGATCGAGACGATGCGCCCGTGCGCGATCGGGCTCCGCAGCACGCGCCCGTGCAGCATCCGCGGCACGACGAGGTCTCCGGCGAACTGCGCCTTCCCGCGCAGCTTGTCGCGCGCGTCCCGGCGCGGGTGCGAGACGCCGACGGCGCCGCGCGTGAGCGTCTCGACGCTCATACGAGCTCTGCGACCGCCTGGAGGATGCCGCGGTAGCCCGTGCAGCGGCAGAGATTGCCGGCGAGCTGCTGCTTGACGTCCTCCTCGCTCGTCAGGTCGCCGTGCTCGAGCAGCGACGCGACCGTGAGGAGCATCCCGGGGGTGCAGAAACCGCACTGCAGGGCGGCGTGGCGCGTGAATGCCGTCTCGAGGCGCTCGAAGTCGGCCCGCTCGGCGAACCCTTCGATCGTCAGCACGTCGGACCCGGCCGCGTCCGCCGCGAGGAAGCAGCACGAGCTGACCGGAAGCCCGTCCACGAGGACGGTGCACGCGCCGCAGACCTGCACGTCGCATGAGCGCTTCGCGCCCGTCAGGCCGAGGCCGTCTCGCAGCAGGTCGAGCAGCAGCTCCTGCGGCTCGACCTCGCGGACGAGCTCCCGGCCGTTGAGCCTAAAGGCGATCTGCACGCGCCACCTTGCGCTTCCACGCCTCCCAGTACTCCGCCACGAACCCGTCCCGGTACTTCACCGGCAGCAGGCGCAGCGCGAGCTCTCCGGAGATCGGCCGGAGCTCACCCAGCGTCGCCGCGATCGCCTGCAGGCGCGCCGCGCGCTCGAGCGTCGCCGCCCCGAGCACCGCCCACGGGACGTCCTTGCCGACGACGAGGACGCCGTGGTTTCGCAGCAGGACGGCGCGCCGCGTCCCGAGCGCCTCCGCCACGGCCGCGCCCTGCTCGTCCTCGACGACGAGGTCGGGATTGTCGTACCGGCCGAGCCCGTCCGCGAAGAGGATCGCGTCGTGGGTCAGGAGCTCGAGGTCGGCGCCCGTCGTGGCGAGTGCGGTCGCGTACGGTGGATGCCCGTGCACGACGGCACCGACGTCGGGCCGCGCGGCATAGGTCGCCGTGTGGAGCACGGTCTCGAGATGCAGCTCGACCGAGCTGTCGTCGGCCGGCACGACGTCGTCGACCTCGACCTCGTCCAGTGCGACTCCCTTCCGCTTGATCCACACGCGGCCGTCGGCGCTGCGGGCGCTGACGTGGCCGAGCGTGAGATCGGCGTAGCCCTCGGCCGCGAGGATCCGGCACGCGGATGCCACCTGCTCGCGCAGGCTCTCGGCCACGGCGACCATCAGCGCCGCTCGGTCGGCGGGTAATCGGGGTGTGGGAAGCCGAAGACCATGATCACGTCCGCGTCGCCCGTGTTCGCGACGGCGTGCCACGTGCCGGCCGGGATGTGCAGCGCGTCGCCCTCGGCAAACGCGACGGCGCCGTCGTCGAGACGCAGCTCGCCGCGGCCTGCGACGACATAGGCGAATTCCTCCGCCTCGTGCTTCACGGGCGCGAGCACCGTGCCCGGCGTGAACACCGAGTAGCCGAGCGACGAGGCCTCGCCCTTGACGACCATCCGCGACCAGCTCCCCTGCGGGAGCTCGATCGGATCGACGCTGTCCAGAGCGACGACGCTTACAGCGCCCACTCGCCGTCCCTGAGGATGTACGTGCCGTCGTCGACGATCTGCAGCGTCGCGTTCAGGAAGACGCCGTCGAGGTGGAGCGAGCAGTGGTTCTGCCCGCCGGGATAGGCGTTGTGGTTGTCGCCGAGCGCGAGGTGGACCGTGCCGATGCGGCCCTTCTCGGACGGCGTCCCGAAGGGCGCCTTCTCGCTCGTCCCGAACGCGAACTCGCCGATCACCGTCGCGTTCTCGACGCCGTCGATCGCCTTCCGCAGCCGCTCGGCCTCCTCGCGGCCCTCGATCTGCACGCACTTCCCGCCTTCGAGCGTCCAGGTGATCGGCTCCTTGACCTGACCCTCGAGCCCGATCCCGAGCATGACGCCGTCGACCACCGCCTTCCCGTGCGTGAAGTCCTCGATGGCGGCGAACGCGACCTCCGTCCAGAGCGGGATCGGGCTCATCATCTGGCCGCGCGCCTTGTAGGGCGTGAGCTCGAGCGGCGGCCGGCCCTCGATCGAGACGTAGAAGTCGGTGCCGAGCTCGGTGGTGACGTGCACCTGCTTCTTGCCGGCGAGCGCCGCGACGGCGTCCTTCGTCCGCCGCGCCGAGCGCTCGAGGTCCTCGCGCGTGAGCCCCCAGTCGCCCATCCCGGGCTCGATCGACGCGATCTTGCCGTTCGCCTCGCAGGTCTCGCGGACGGCGTTCACGTGCGCGAACCGGTTCGCCCACTCGAGGTTCGCGATGATGATCACCTCGTCCGAGCCGACCATGGCGCGGTGCAGGTTCGCGGGCGGCGCCATCGGGAAGCGCACGTCCGCGCGGCCCCGCCGCACCTGGGTCTCGTTATTCATGATCACGGGCCACGCGCCGCGCTCGACGCAGACCTCGGCGACCGCCCGCGCCTCGTCCTCGCGGTCGTCGTCGCAGATGATCGTGACGACGTCGCCCTCCTCGACGGAGAAGCAGACATCGACGATCAGCGCCGCGTCCTTGAGGAGGTCGTTCTCGACGATCGTGGCCATCGCTCACACCCTTTCTGCGGAGAAGACGGGCAGGACTTCCTTGGCGAATCGCTGGACCTGGTCGAACTGGTCGATCGCGCCGAAGCGGCAGATGAAGTGGTCGACGCCGGCGTCGGCGAACGTACGGATCCAGCCGGCGATCTGCTCCGGGGTTCCGACCGGCCCCCAGTTCGCCAGGTCCATCGCCTTCGAGAGCTCCGGGTAGTACTTCGAGATGTACTCGTCGAACGCCGAGCGAGCCTCGTCCTCGGAATCGCCGATGTTCATCGTCACCTGGTACGAGATCACGAGGCGCGAGAAGTCGCCCTCGTGCTCGTCCGCCCAGCGCTCGATTGCCCCGAGCTGCTCGACGAGCTCCTCGGGATGCTGCGCGCGGCAGCAGGTCATCCAGCCATCGCCGTAGCGGACGATCCGGCGGCACGCGGCCTCGAGCCGGCGGGCGATCACCTCGGGCGGCGCGTCGCCGCGCAGGCGCGGGTTCGACACGACCCAGATCGGCGGCGGCGATTGCACCGGCTGGAGGGGCGCCATCTCGGTCCCGGAGAAGAACGAGACGTCGTCGTAGTTCAGGTAGCGACCCTTGAAGGTGACGCGCCCCTTCGTCCACAGCTCGCGCAACACGGCGAGCCCCTCCTCGAAGAGCGCGCCGCGGTTCACGTAGTCGAGCCCGAGCGCCTCGAACTCGCGCCGCACCCCCTCCTCGGGGTTGCCCATCCCCGTGCCGAGGATCGTGCGGCCGCCCGAGATCGCGTCGAGCGTCGCCCACTCGAGCGCGAGGTAGAGCGGATTCCTCGTCGAGGAGACCATGCACGCCGTCCCGAGCCGGACGCGCGAGGTGCGCTGCGAGATCGCGGAGAGGAGCGCGATCGGCTCGTAGCGCGGCTTCGAGAAGAGGCTGTCGCCGACCCAGACGGAGTCGAAGCCGGCCTCCTCCACGACCTCCGACAGGTCGAGCAGCATCCCGAGGTCGTAGTCGGGCGCGATCAACGGCTCGCGGTTGTTGAGGTTGACGCCGAACTCGATCACGCCACGCTCTCCTCTGCCTTGAGGCGCAGCTGCGGCACGCGAACGTGCTCGGACGCGAGCCGCGCCGCGCGCTCGACGTCCCGCGCCTTTGCCGCGCGGACGATCGCGCGGTGCTCGGCGATCGACCGGTGGAGGTTCCCGCGCAGCTCGAGCGAGCGGAGCCGGTAGCGCTCGATCTGACCGTAGACCTGGTGATACAGCTCGCTCAACATGCGGTTGCCGGCGACCTCGAAGAAGACGAGATGGAAGGCGCGGTTCGCCTCGAAGAACCCCGGCACGTCGTCGGCAGAGGCGCGCGATCCCATCTCGTCGTTCAGCTCTTCGAGACGGGCGAGGGCGGCGGCGTCGAGCTTCGGCACCGCGAGCCGGACCGCCATCACCTCGAGCGCCTCCCGCACCTGGTAGGCCTCGGCGAACTCGTCCCCCGACAGCGCCCGCACGACCGCCCCTCGCCGCGGGCGCACGGTCACGAGCCCTTCGGCGGCGAGTCGCCCGATCGCCTCGCGAATCGGCCCGCGGCTCACGCCGAGTTCGCCCGAGAGAGCGACCTCCTGGAGCTCGGTGCCGGGCTCGAGCCGGTTGGCGAGGATCTCCTCGCGGAGATGCGCGTGGACGCGCTGCCAGAGCGTGAGGTTCTCGAGTCGCGCGGCGTCGGATGCCATTGCGGCCGCCCTCCGGAGAGGCTAAGGTAGCGCCCCCGTCAGGTGTTGACAGTCAGCAGCGCGACCCTAGCAGCGACCGGAAGCGCGAGCAAGGAGAAAGGCGAGCAGCGATGATCCGGTCGGGGAGGGAAGCGACTCGAGAGAGGAGAGCGCTCGTGAGACGTACGCGGCTGATCCAGGGCGCCGTCGCGGCCGTTGCCGTAGCAATCGCCGCCGGAGGCGCGGCGTACGCGGCCTCTGCGATGCACTCGGCCAAGGTGGTGAAAGTGGCCATTGCGACGCCGGCGAAGGACAACGACTACGGCTGGAACCAGCAGGGCGTGAAGGCGGCGCGCGCCGCAGCTGCGGCGAATCACGCCTCGATCCAGGTGATCACGAACATCGGCTACGACAAGACCGACACCGTGCTGCGCCAGCTCGCGAAGAGCGGCGCGAACTTCATCATCGCCCACGCGAGCGGCTACGACACCGTCGCCGGCCGCATCGGCCAGCAGTACAAGGTGCCGGTGATGACCTACGACGTGCCGACGCAACTCGTCAAGGGCTACGTCTCGAACATCACGACCCAGAGCCAGGAGGGTGCGTACCTCGCCGGCATCCTCGCGGCCCGCTCGACGAAGACGCACAAGGTCGGAATCGTGATCTCGGCCACCGATCCCAACTGGTACAAGATGAGCGGCGGCTTCGCGGCGGGCTTCCGCAGCGTCGACAAGACGTCGAAGATCTTCTTCGCGACGGTCAGCCCGACGGGGTACGACGACGCCGCCGGCGGCAAGCGCGTCGCCGACAGCGTCATCTCGCAGGGTGCGGACGTCATCTTCGCGATGGGCGACGGCGCGACGTTCGGCTACCTGCAGGCGATCGAGACGGCGAAGGCAGGCCACAAGGTCTGGTTCATCGGCGACATCGGCGACCTGACCCCGATCGACAAGGCGCACGTCTTCCTCTCGTCCGTGCTGTGGGACTTCACCGGCGCGTACAAGGCGGCGATCGCCGACATCAACAAGGGCACCTACGGGACGCACGGGTACGTGCTGAGCCTCAAGAACGGCGGCGTGTCGCTGCTGAAGACGAAGTACATCTCGAGCGCCGCCTGGAGCCAGATCCAGAAGGCGCGCGCGGGGATCGTCTCCGGGAAGATCAAGGTCCCGAACGTGATCACGAAGGGCGCAGTCGACAAGCTCATCAAGTAGCGGAACCGGTGCGCGGCGGCCCGCCGGGGCCGCCGCGGCCGCACCGCGAAACTGACGCCGTGGACGCGCCGATCGTCGAGCTGAGCGGGATCCGGAAGGCCTATCCCGGCGTCCTGGCCAACGACGACGTCAGCCTCGCCCTCCGGGCCGGCGAGGTGCACTGCCTGCTCGGCGAGAACGGCGCGGGCAAGTCGACGCTGATCGGCATCCTCTCGGGGCTCGTGAAGCCGGACGCCGGCACGATCCGCATCGACGGCCGCGAGACGGTGATCGACTCTCCCCGGACGGCGCTCGAGCTCGGCATCGGCACCGTCTACCAGCACTCGACGCTGATCCCGGCGCTGACCGTGCTCGAGAACCTGATGCTCGGCGACACGCGTCATCTGCGCCTCGACGTCGACGGCGCGCGGCGCCGGCTGGGCGAGCTCGCCGCGCTCCTCGGCGTGGACGTCGATCCCGAGGCGACCGCGTCCGAGCTCTCGCTCGGCGCGCAGCAGCAGGTCGAGATCGTGAAGGCGCTCTGGCGCGGGTCGCGCGTGCTGATCCTCGACGAGCCGACCTCGATGCTGACCCCGCAGGCGTTCGCCGAGCTCGAGAAGGTGCTCGGTCGCCTGAAGGAGCAGGGCCAGGCGATCGTCTTCATCACCCACAAGCTCCACGAGGCGCTCTCGCTCGGCGACCGGATCACGATCCTGCGGCGAGGGCGGGTCGCCGGGACGCTCGACGAGCGGCAGGTCGCGGAGGGCGATCCGGAGGAGCTGCGGGCGGAGATCGTCCGGATCATGTTCGGCGAGGCCGCACAAGGCGTCGCGGACGTGGCCGAGCTCCAGGAGGAGCTCGTCGGGCGGGAGCAGGCGGGTGCACGGGCGAACGAGCGGGAGGCGGTGCTCGAGCTCGACGGGGTGTCCGTCGCCGCGCAGGGCGCGGAGATGGGGATCGACGACGTCTCGCTCGCGCTCGAGCTCGGCGAGATCCTCGGCGTTGCCGGCATCGACGGCAACGGCCAGCGCGCTCTCGCGGAGGTGATCGCCGGGCAGCGCTCGCCGACCGCCGGCGAGGTGCGGCTCTACGGCGCGCCCGTCACGCGGCTCCCGGTGGCCGCACGGCAGAAGCTCGGCCTGCGCTACGTCACCGACGACCGCCTCGGCGAAGGGGTCGTCCAGTCGCTCAGCGTCGCGCTGAACCTGTTCCTGAAGCGGATCGGCGAGCGCCCTTTCTGGCGCCACGGCCGGCTGCAGCGTACGGTGGTCGAGAGGCGGGCGGCCGAGCTCGTCCGCGAGTTCGACGTGCGCACGCCGGGAGTGCGGACGCGCGCGGGGACGCTGTCGGGTGGGAACGTGCAGAAGGTCGTCCTCGCGCGCGAGCTCTCGTTCCAGCCGAGGGTGGTCGTCTTCCACAAGCCGACGTACGGGCTCGACGTGAGGACGACCGGCGTCGTCCGCGACCTGATCCGGAAGCTGGCGCGCGACGGCGGCGCCGCGCTCGTGATCTCGACCGACCTCGACGAGCTGCTCGAGATCTGCGACCGGATCGCGGTGCTCTCGCGCGGACGCCTCGTCGGCACTGTTCGCAACAGCCCCGGCGCGGCCGCGGAGGTCGGCCGGCTGATGGTCGGCCACGCAGCCGCAGCGGAGGCCGCCTGATGACGGTCGGCTCGGAAGTCGCGCTTCGCGTCGGCGGCGCACCGGCCCGCCGCGGGCGCGTCGTCGGCCGCGCCGCCGACCTCGCGATCCGGTCTCTCGTGCCCGTCGTGCTTGCGCTCCTCGCCGGAGGGATCCTGCTGCTCGCGCTCGGCCGCAGCCCGTTCACCTTCTACGGCGGGATCTGGACGTACGGGATCGCGCAGGGCAACTGGCAGGGAAAG
>JADMIO012757484.1_pt1 | contig 24379 bp, 30 predicted proteins | sample 8958161 | NCBI WGS metagenome assembly JADMIO01 (sample SAMN16585339, study PRJNA669376) | soil metagenome | isolation source: Crop rotation soil | place: USA: Cullars Rotation, Alabama | collected 2011
CGCGACAACTTGTCCACGTGGAATTCTAAGCTTAGGATCCCAATGTGCTGGAAAGACCGCACATTACTGCAATGGATAGGCGGCAAGGTAAATCTATGGCTTGACCGCAGCCTGTGGTACGACGAGATTAACCGCGAAGCCGGTATCGCCCAAACCGAAGGCTGCGATGTATACACCGCAGCCGGATTGCGCTACCCCAACGATGCCGAGGTCTGGCGAGCGGGCGGTGGTATTGTCGCCGATATCTATCGGCCGGGTTACGACAAACTCTTCCAGAGTAATGCTACCGAAGCCAGCCGTCAGCTCATCAAGCCCGATTTCAGAGTCATCAACGATGGCACTCTGCAGCAATTGCACAGTCTCGCGGCCCAGGTTATATCCGACGTTGACGCCGGCCAACAGCGCGAAATGTACGTTGCGAGTTCATTCTAAAACTCCACGATCTGGTTAAGCATAAGTTTTGCAACAGCTTTTGCGTAAAAATCACATTGTTATTTTGTTGCCCCGTACCACTTTTGTTCGTTAAAATAATTGTTACTGTGGAGGAGCAGCTTAGCACATGGGAGTTTTCAGCAATACCGACATCACGCAGGCCCTAGATAGCGGCCACATCGTCTGTCATCCATTCAACCCCAAGCATATCAGCGAGGCGAGCCTCGATGTAACACTCGGATATTATTTTTACCGCATCGAGAGGATGCAGGAACGGACAATCTATAATCCGTTCGACCGCGAAGATGTCGAACGCTACTTCGACGGCCCATACAAGGCAATGCCGCACGCTGAATGGTGCAAGCTTAACGGTTTCAGCCCGCAAAAAAACATCCCGCTCGAGCATCCGGTGATCGCACTCAAGCCCCGCGAGCGCATCCTGGCGCACACCCATGAATTCTTTGGCATCAAACCTCCGGGTGCGTACGACCTCAAATCCCGATCCAGCTGGGGCCGCAACGGCGTGGCCGTATGTTTTGACGCCGGCTGGGTCGAACCGGGCTACCTCAACCGCCTGACCCTCGAGATTTATAACCTCAACGAACGCGAAACAGTCCTACTGCCCGTCGGCGAACGAATTGCCCAGGCCGTGTTTCACACCACCGGTGACGTGCAGGGCTCGTATGGACAGGGCAGGGACGGTGGCTTTAGCGGCAAATACCAGCAAGGTACCGATCTTGATACCATCATCAAAGTTTGGTCGCCCGATATGATGCTCCCCAAAGCTTACAAAGACAGCCGGGTGATGCCCGCCAAAATAGAGGGGTTACAGTATGACTGACAATGACAATGCAAAGCCCCGACCGCGCGGCCGGTACATCGTCCTCGAAGGCCCCGAGGGTGTCGGCAAAACTACCCAAGTCCAAGAACTCGCCCGCCGGCTGCAAGTGGCCGGCTTGCCAGTGCGCGTCCTGCGTGAGCCCGACAGCCAAAGTGACCTGACGGCGCGGGCCATCCGCCAACTGACCCAGGATCCGCGATACCCCATGAATACCCGCGCCGAGGTACTGCTCTATAACGCGGCCCGCGCCCAGTCCCTGCAAGTCATCCGCCAAAGCGTTGAACAAGGTGTGATCTGCATTGTCGACCGTAATTACCTGACGACACTCGCCATCCAGTATTACGGACGCGGCGATGTGCCAGATTACGACACGATCAATACGATCATCTCCTTCGCCGTCGGCGGCATCGAGCCCGACCTGTGCATTGTCCTTGATGCTCCCGTTAATCAGCTCTCTGACCGGGCCCATGATCGCGGCAGCGGTGAGCGGTTTGATAATCTGGGACGCGACTTTCTCGAGCGCGTGCGTGCTGGTTACCTCTGGGAGGCCAACCAACGCAAGCTGCCGGTCATTGATGCCAGCGGCAGTCTCGAAGAAGTCTCTGAAATTATCTGGCGGCTGACCTCCAACGCGCTGTCAAGGCGCAGGCCCAGCAAGGCGCTCGAGGGCGTGCCTGACCAAATCGCGCCAGCAAGCAAAGGCTTCGACCATACTCCCTCGGCCGCTAGTAGTGAACACGCGGCACCGTCGCACGAGCCGCCGATCGTCAACCCCCAACCAACAGTTGAACAAGCCGCCGACGAACCCCTGGTCCACAAAAACGAAAATGGCAGCTTTAGTTTCACGGATGCGGGCAGGCAATGGCTCGGCGACGCCGTCACCAATGTCGACAGTAACGTCTACGCGTTTTCAGATAAGCTCAGCCCGATGACCATTGCCGCTGCGATGGCGCGGCTCAGCCGCCGGGGCGACGATATGCGCGTCACCATCCTCGATGAGTTTGCCAATAAACTGGGCAAAGACGAAAAACTCCTGCAGCGGGTTATCACCGCCTATGGAGACGATTCGGTCCAACAGTTGGCCGGCCTGCATTTCGTCGTTGAAAATGCCACCAAATACATGACCAACATCCTGGAGTGGGGCAGGTTAGCGGCGTATCTCGAGCAGTCCACCCGCTACATCTACTTCGACCAGCGCGATGAACACGGCAAATATAAGTATTATATTCCTACCGGCCTGGGCAATGACATCCGCCGTGAATATATCGTCCATATGGATGCGATTTTTGATCTCTACTCAGAAATGGTCCACAAGCTCACCGAATATGTGGCGGCCAATTCCGATACGCCCGAAGCCGAACGTGATATCGCCTGGAAGGGTGCGGTCCGCGCCCAGGCCTGCGACGCCGCCCGGCACGTCCTGCCAACGGCGACCACCACCACGATCGGGTTTTACGCGTCGGGCCAAGCCGTCGAGAACCTTATCATGCATCTGCTCAGCGGCCCGATGCCCGAAGCCCGCGATTTGGGCCAGCAACTTCTAAACGAAGCGCGCAAGGTAATCCCCGTGCTGCTCGAGCGGGCCGATAAGCCGGAGCGGGGCGGAGCCACTATCGCGTATCGTGCAAACACCCGCATCCACATGGCCGAGTTTACGGCAAGCAAACTGCCGCACGCCTACGCCAGCGGCGAATCTCCCAACGTCGTTCTTACCGACGTCTGGCCGCGCAACGAGCTCGAGATTGTGCCGGACATGCTCTATGAACACACCCAAATGCCGCTCACTGAAATCCGGAGCGCCGTCGCTGCCTGGTCATACGACGATAAGGCGGCAGCCATGCGGACCTACTTCGGCGAACGGCTCAACCGCCGGCACCGGCCGGGCAGGGCGCTCGAAAAGATTCATTACAGCTGGGATTTGCTATGCGATTTCGGCATTTTCTGCGACTTACAGCGCCACCGCATGGTCGACGACCTCGAGTGGCAAGAACTGACGCCGCGCTACGGCTATGACGTGCCTGACCTTATCGAACAGGCCGGTTTGGTCGATGAGTTCCAGGAATGCTTTGACATCAGCCTTAAATTACACAGCCTTTTGCAGCAGTCAGGCCATGAATGGGAAGCCCAATACGCTACACTGCTCGGACATAAGCTCCGCTGGAAGGTGACCTACAATGCCCGGGAAGCATTCCATCTCCACGAGCTGCGTACCAGCCCGCAAGGGCACCCGGGGTACCGCAAGCTCGTCCAGGAAATGCATACCAAGCTTACCGAAGTCCATCCGATTATTGGCGAGGCTATGAAATTCGTCAACCAGGGCGAAGACGATAGGTTGGCGCGCCTGGCTGCCGAACGCTATACACAGTACAAGCTCAGCCTGCTTGACTAAAAATCCTCTTCAAGTTCCGGGTCATCTTTTCCTGGGGCGATCAGCTTGCCTGCTTCGAGCTTAAATGTGTAATCAACATCAACATGAGCATGTCGTACGGGTCCATACCATCGCGTCTCCCGTTCGACAGTACCTAATGTTAAGTCGTTCAGAGGAAAAGAAAATTCAGCAATATTGGAGCGGCTCGTCCATTCATCGTAATCCGGTGTTGTGTCAATCGACATGATGTCAGTATGCGCCGTAGCGTCCCGCCCCCTAAAAACACCATGCTCGAGAGCTACGTTTGCCAACTGCTCAAACAGCGTCCTATCAACGGCGCGCTTAAATGGATCTTCATCCGGCCCAACACCGTGAAAAGCAACCAATGGATAAGGCTCACCGTGTCCTCGTACATTATCGGATGGCAAATCTTCATCATCGAGTATCTGGTCAGCCTCTGCCTCGCTCATCAAGGGCCGTTGCACATGCATCTCTTCGGCTAATTGCAATTCGTTTTGGTGGCTGAGAAAGTGAGTAAGCTTAAAGAAGACAGCATCGCTGACTTTGATAATTTCTTCCGGATCAGGGGGATTGTGTAGCTGGTTCATGTACGCACTCTAAAAGTTGTTTGCCCTTGCTTTTTTTAAAAAACCGGACCATTGGTGTTGGTCCGGTTAGGGTTCAAGTTACGGGTGAATCTGCGGTACCAACTCAATCAAAAACACATGCGAGCATAATGCGGCATGTCTTGTGCTTGATTTGGCGGGTTTCGATACTCACGATGATTAATATTACACTCGTCACACGCGTTGTCAAGTAGTTATAGTATTGAAGTTATTGAAAAGCCGTGGTGTCGGGTTCCGTCACGCCGGGCACGGCCACACTTCCCAGAGCCGGATATACAGCCGGAGAGGCTGCGTCCGTACCCGCAAGTGCCTCACACCACGCGAGCCCATCAAGGGCGAGGCCCGCATCATCATAGTTTGGGTCGGCACCCTCCCAACGGCGTACTTCTGCCCGGCTTGCCCGGTGTGTCGTCGTATAAAAATCTTCGGGGTGCATTGACCTTTGTTCTCCACTTTTCATCATTCACTCCTTTCAATGTGCCAATAAGCTGCGGTCCTCTGCGGAATGCCGTTACCAAATATCGCACCATGTGCCCGGCGGCTTTCATTAATTGTCGAATCCATCGCAGCCTCAATCATGAAGTCGATCGCTTCGGGATTAACTACCCTGAGAGGCTGTACTTTTTCGGGATCACCGCCAGCAGCCCAGACATTAAGGACGGCCGGACTGACATAGTCATCAAGAAATTCGAGCTGCTGCCGCGTTGGCCTATCAAATGGAAATGGTGCTTGCTCTGTCATATCTGCTCCTTACAAAAAACCGGACCTTGGGAGGTCCGGTGATTTTTGCTAATTTTGGATGTTATTACGTAATCACTGGACCTCATTCGAGCACAAGAATAATACCGCCTACGAGAAGGGTATTCTGGTTGTTGCTGACGAACTTGGCGAAAGTCATTACACATTTATGTTTACGCCCCTCACACGGGTTTGTCAACAAAATGCTTGACATCATCTGAAGTACGTTGTTACATAGAGGACATAGTTATGGTTATCAACAAAGTCGCAGCACTGATCCAGATGATTATTGGCCCGGTAGGGCTGCGCTTCGCTATGGTTGAAGCCAGGGTTCTCGAATAACCCTCAGCACAGTCCCGAACCAAAGGCTTCACCCAGAAGCCTTTTTTATTTGTTTTGATAACGAGAGACGGACATGCGAACATCCACAACCATACAAACAACCCTCAGCCTGACAGCAAAGCCAGGCGCCACCATCACAGCCACGGGGACACAATTATATTTACGCGATGCACTTGAGGCCAGCCGCCAGACCCGTCCCTATATCCGGCAAACACCTCTCGTCAGCGGGGACGCATTTTTAGATCAAGTGAAATCAAACGTGTGGTTCAAGCAGGATTTTTTGCAGGAAGGCCGTTCGTTCAAGGACCGGGGCGCCGCCTATGCCTTACTCCAACTCAACCCCGAACAGCTGGCGCACGGAGTCAAGACCACCAGTCATGGCAACCATGGTAATGGCGTCGCCCGCATGGCGCACATGCTTGGCGTCCGGGCTTATATCTACGTCCCACTCGAGGCAGCGCGCTGCAAAACCGACAATATGGAACGCAACGGCGCGACCGTCGTCAGGACGGGCGAAACTTTCGAAGAAGCACTGGCGCGCTGCCTCGACAAAAAAGGGCCGCACGCCAGGGCGGCCTTCATCCACCCTTACGACGACCTCAACGTCATGGTCGGCCAAAGCGGATTGCTCGCCGACACGCTGACGCAGCGGCCGGACGCCGATACGGTGCTATTTCCAATCGGTGGAGGCGGTATGATCAGCCGCAGCGCGGCTGCTTTCAAAGATTACAACCCGCAGGGAAAGGTCATTGGCGTCGTCTATGAAGGGAGTAATTCGGCACTACTCTCGAAGCAGGCAGGTGCCCGCATCAGCATCCCGAAAGCCGCCACGTTCTGTGACGGCACCGCCCTCGAAGCTCCAGGCGAACATACGTTTCCATATATCCGTGATTTCGTAGACGAAGTGGTGCAGGTGAGCCAACAGGCACTGGCCTCCGCGATGGCACGCTATTACCAGCTGTATGGCCACAAACTCGAAGCTGCCGGCGCTCTGACAGCCGCCGCCCTGCTTGAGCACCCCCGGCTGGCCTATGGCACAACGGTCGCCATGCAAAGCGGCCGCAATGTCGATGATTCCAGTTGGAACCTGGCAATGCGCTTGGCAGAGCAGAAGAGAGTGGTACAATAATCCAATGTTTTCTTATGCATAAGAAACATCCCATGAGCAACAGAGGAGCATGACCATGACAGGAAAAGCAGAAGAACTTGGCGACGCAATCGACCCCAGTGGCAGTAGCTGGATGTTTCCGGAAGACCATAATGACTTTCCCCCGCTTAGTGAGCCTGGTATCGTCGAGATGTCGCCAGGTATCTATGCCGCACGGCGCGCCCCACATTTCCGGCCCGGCCGGGAACTCCGGGGTATTCCCGGTGTTTACAGATCTGACATAGTCCCGATTATTTCGACGCTCGATGACGAGATCCAGCCCATTGGACAGGAACGGTTGGAAGGCGCTGAAATTGAGACCACCGCCGTTAGCAGAGATGGCCTACCATTCGATTTGTACGACGGCGGCATACCGATGACCGCCAGCGCGGCCGCCCACCCCGAACTTTTCCGCAGCATGCACGAAGTCGATTCACCACCGCGCACCACCAGCGCTGAGGCAATCATGGGACTTAAAACGGTTCTCCGCGATGACTTAGCGGAATTGCAAGCCCTGACGGATGGAGAAGTCCGCTTTGATCCGGCAGCCGCCCGCATGCAGGACATCCCAACTGAACAAGACTACACTCCAAATCCATACGTCGAAACTCAGATCGACCATAATGGACCAAAAACCAGATTTTTTGTCGGTACGGGCAAACACGGGCATTACGATATTCCCGCCGGTGCAATTCCGGTCGTGAGCCGCTACATACGCGTCCTCACACCTATACTCAACGCACCGCTGTTGGCTGCACCACATGGGTTCGGCGAGGTAACTCCTGAACTCGGCGAAGTACTGGATAACGATGAGCTTCGGGAATATGACGGCCAGCAACCCCAATCCATCCGATATCCCACCCGCTACGGCGCAATGCCTGATGGCGGCGTCGGGCATATTGTCGCGTTTAACACCATCGACGAAGAAATGCAGCATGCCGATGTTCAGACCTGGCTCGGTACCGTCAGTAATCCAGCCCGGCACCTCGGGCAGTACGCTGATGTCAGGGATCGGATAGATCCGCCCACACCCGGCCGGCTCGACCACCCCGGCCGGATCGAAATTTGCTCCAGTGATACCGCGGCCATTCGCTTTGAGACACTGATCGACAATAGCCAGCTGACGCGTAACATTCTCGACGTATTCGAGCTCGTCGCCAAAGAAGGCGAAGAAGCTATCCATCGGCTCCATGCTAACTACCCGCATCTCTTCGGCCCCTCGGATGATGTCGACGTGTTTGCCGGCCATGAGCTACCAAAAGCCCACCACAACCATATGCAACTCGCCTATGTCTCGCCGGACGGACGCAGCGGTGGAGATATTCTGATTTACGACGGCAATGGCAAACAGACCACGGTCCGTAACCAGCTACGCCGGATCGTTGACTTTTTGGAACAGGAAGGACATCCGCTCGACCCAGATACAATCCAAGGGCTGGAAGCCAGCATGGTAGATCAGGGCACGCTTATCAAAACAATGCGCCACTATCGAGATGACCAGGGCTTGCCCAGTCTCCGTGGCTACTATCTTACGGGTCAGGGCACACCGGCCCAATGGATGCTAGAACGCGCCCAGGCACAACTCGAGCAAGGCAAAACCGAGGAAGCAGTCATGCGGGACGGCACCGAAGATCGGGCAGGAGCGTTCCAGGATTACCTGGAGGATAAGCTATAATAGTTACAGTAACTAGAATATGAGCGACTATTCACGGCTAATTGAGATATTTGAGAAGCTCGTCGGCTTCCATACTGTCACCGGTGAGCACAAAACTATGGCTGCCTGCTTGGAATACATTGAAAAAATCCTCGCACCCTCAGGCATGATCATCAACCGCTATAGCTCAAACGGCCATCTTTCGATGGTAGCGACTACCCATGCCACCAAAAAGCCGCGGCTGATGCTGCAATCGCACATTGATGTCGTGCCCGGCGACAAAAAGATGTTCAGCCTTCTAGGCCAAGGTGAAAAACTCGTCGGCCGTGGAGCGTTTGACATGAAATTCGCGGCCGCCTGTTATATCCGGCTCGTCGAAGAGCTCGGCCCGGCAGCCCTGGATTTTGATTTTGGCATTATGCTGACCACCGATGAAGAAGTGGGCGGAGTTAACGGCTGCGACTATTTGCTCGACCAAGGCTATGGCTGCGAAGTCTGCATATTGCCCGATGGCGGTGATGCATGGCGCCTCGAAAGTGCCGCCAAAGGCATCTGGCAGTTTAATATCGTCGCCGAAGGTGTCAGCGCCCATGCTTCACGACCGTGGGCCGGCGTCAACGCGGCCGAGAAGTTGCTGGCGTATGTTGCCGAAGCCAAAAAGCTAGCTCCGATGAAATCTCGCGCCGACACCACGATGGTCCTCAGCCGCCTCGAAGCCGGCACGGCCCGCAACCAGGTACCCAAACGCGCCGCCGCCATTTACGACGTGCGCTACCTCAACGACGCCGCCCTGCAGGACATCGAGAAAAAGGTTGTCGCCCTCGCCAATAAACATGATGTCTACATTGATTTTCAGCGCCGCGACGCCTCGCTCGAACTCGACCTCACCCTACCTGCAATTCAGGAATGGGAACGCGTGGTTTCCGAAGTGCGCGGCGTGCCTCCTGCGGGATACGGGTTGTCCTTCGGTGCCTCAGATGCGCGATTCTTTGCTGATCATAATATTCCAACGATTGTTACGCGGCCCGGCGGAGGCGGACCGCATGGTGACGACGAGTGGATTTCCGAAGCCGAATTTTATGAATTTTATGAGTGTGTCAAACGCTACACGATGGAGCTTGGCGCCGCCCAATCTCATGTAATTGATGCTATTTAGATAAATTTCACCCAAGACCAATAACCCCGTCAAATCACTGGCCCAAACCTTGACGAAACCGCTTCTAACAGATATAATCATGTCTAAGTTGCCAGAGACAGTGACGGGCGACGTGAAACATTTCACAATATTTCACGAAAACCTTAAGTATGTCACCGAGGTACAAACTCTTTTAGCCCAAAAGGCTGCGGATTTGGCAACGTTAAACCCTGAAATAACAGTGGTCGATCGTTATTTCAATTTCATAAAAAATCCCGGCACCGCAAGGTGTCACCAAGGAGTTTTATGGCTTTAAGCAAAGACAAGAAAAATGAAGTCGTTGCAGAAGTTGCAGCACTGCTGGCTAAGTCCAAGATGACTGTCGTCACCAAATACCAAGGTACGACCGTCAAGGCCCTCCAAGAACTGCGCCGCAAAGGCCGCGACAATGGTACCCAGCTCAAGGTGGTCAAAAACCGCCTCGTGCGCAAGGCAGTCGAACAGACCGATGCCCTCAAAGGCGTCGACACGTCCGAGCTGGAAGGCATGCTTTTGTACGCTTTCAATGCCACTGACGAAGTTGCGCCTGCCCAGGTGATCGCAGATTTTGCCAAGACCCACCCGACACTCGAATTTGTCGGTGCTATCAGCGCCGAAGGCAAGTTCCTGACCGCCGACGAAGTCAAGGCCCTCGCGACCCTGCCAAGCAAAGACCAGCTCATTGGCCAAGTGGTCAACATGCTGTTCAGCCCACTCAACGACGTTACCAATGCCCTCAGTGGCAACCTGCACGCGCTGCTTGACGGTGTGGCAGATAAGGCAATCGCCTAATGACCGGCGAAAACTGCCCAAGCGAGCCATGCGCAGATAATTCACTTGCGCTGAGACATGAGGCAGTAGGGAATATCATCGAACTGGAAAGCATTGCGACTGAGGCGGTTGCACACCGCGACTACTCAAATGCCAGCCGATTTTTCGAGCTGGCAGATGAGGTCAGGGAGAGTGCGGGAATCTTGCACAACTCAAGGCTCTCGCCCGGCCCGACACCTTCCGTCAAACCTACAGGACGCGACCTCCACGAAGTGCGTACTGAATATAACGATTAAACAATATCTAGGAGAATCACAATGGCTGATTTGAAGAAACTGGCAGAAGAGCTTACCAAGCTGACTGTCCTCGAAGTAAACGAACTTAAGACCATCCTCAAGGATGAATACGGCATCGAGCCAGCTGCCGCAGCTGTCGTTGCTGGTCCTGCTGCTGGCGGCGAAGCTGCTGCCGCAGAAGATACCAAGAGCGAATTTGACGTCGTCCTGAAGGACGCCGGTGCTCAGAAGGTCGCAGTCATCAAGGCGGTCAAGGACCTGACAAACCTCGGCCTCGGTGAAGCTAAGGCTCTCGTTGATGGCGCTCCAAAAACCATCCTCGAAAAGGCCGCCAAGGAAGACGCCGAAAAGGCCAAGAAAGCCCTCGAAGACGCTGGCGCTACCGTCGAACTCGCCTAGTTTTAGACAATTCGACTCGCTCGAACCGCCCGGACATTGTCCGGGCGGTTTTTTATTGCACGATAGCTTCACGAAGTGCACAATATCCGCATGGAAAATGACCCTCCAGAACCTATTAATCCACTCGTGCATAAGTTCGACGAGCTCGTTGAATTAGGCTACTTAACGCCGGACCATGCCACCTACGCCGCCGAGATATTATTACGGGCAGACGGAGTCATGCAGTACCTGCTCGATACAGCACGAGACCAAGGGACAGATCCCGGCGAAGACCCGGTAGTAGTCGAAACGGCACAAGTATCCCTTGACAGCATCAAAAAGGAATTTGAAGGCGTCATCAGTCCACCCCCGCAGAGCCGGAGCGAAATCTTACTGGACGGTATTGCCCATGCGATATTTAAGGCGAATAACTACGCGCTCGATCATTTCCGTGTTCGCAGCCGCGAGACAATTGACGCGGAACTTAAGGCTCTCGAGAGTGAAAACGGAACAGGTGACGCTGCATAAATTGCAGGGTTATCCACAGAAAATTATAGTTAATTGACTTGACTATTTTGCTATGGTAGGCTTAGGTAAAAGGGAGCAGACAAACAGTTAGCGAACTACCCGTGGAGACGGATAAGGGAAAACCAGAGAGAAAAATACCTACTATGGCAGACGTAGCAGACAAACAAATCAAAAGACTTCGGGCCCTGATTCAAGAGGCTGAAACCAGCCTCGCTGCCGCCACCGAGCTCCTCGTGAGCCTGGTTGGCGATGACGCCATGGTCGCCCCTGCTGCCAAGCGCGAAGAACAAATGGGCAAGGTGATCGAAGGTGTTTTTGACGGCCAGAATATGGTCGGTTCCGACGGCAAAACCTATCCTGTACCCGCTAACTACGCCTCCAAGTCCAAGCTTGTCCAAGGCGACATCCTCAAGCTCACCATCGCTGACGACGGCTCCTTCCTCTACAAGCAGATCGGCCCGATCGCCCGCAAACAGGTGGTGGGCACACTCAAGCTCGAAAACGGCCATTACTTCGTTGACGTGAACGGCAAAAACTACCGCGTCCTACTCGCCAGCGTGACCTACTTTAAAGCCAAGCCCAACGACCAGGTCAGCGTCAACCTGCCCGAAGACGACTCGCAAGCTGAGTGGGCCGCTCTTGAAGCCGCACTATAGGCCATGAAACAAAACCGAATAATGTGGGCCGCCACCGGGGTAGTCGTCGCACTATTTTTGATAGCGGTCATCGTATTTCATTTCTTCATACCTGTCAGCAAAAAGACTGTCGATTATACGAATTTCCATGGCATGGATGCCTGTCACCTCATTAAGGATACCACCGAACCTCATTGGTATATTTCCCAAGGCATGCTGAAGCTCTACCGAGAACTGCCTCCACGCGATCCAAACGGACCGCCTCGTGATACTTGCACGGTAAACATATCGCTCTACCTCTGATAGGGTCAGCATGTATTACGTTTCGCTCAAAGTAACCATCCCAATCATCGTCATACTGACGGGGCTGCTTTTTGCGTTTCATTTTCCAATCGGTTCAAAATTAGCACTCGCTGATAACGGCCTCCACATTACTTGTCCAGCATATAACTACATTTTTCCTGCGCCCCGCAACTACCACATCTTGCTTGGACAATATGGGACATATCAATCATTGGAGCCGATTCCGCATAACTACACTGGCTGTACCGAACCTATACATGCCCGGTTATATTTATAGTGCTCCATACAACAGTTATCTTCAAAAAATATAGTATTACCATTTATTTGACCTAACGTAGAGCTTCCTGATATTGATGCATGCATCAATATCAGGAAGATGAGCATGGAAAAGGAAGCCTTCACCGTCCATGGACTGGCTCCGCATATTGGCGGTCTGTCTATAAATCAGGATATTGACGTTTCGGGTATCCCGGACGGACAAAAACCCGCCGCGCTGGCCCGGAAAATAGAGGAACTCACCGGCCGCGACCAGCCTGGTACCGATGGCCTGAGGATCGCATACTAAATTAAGCTTGTGTCTTAGTCGGCGCGACTGTCGTCACCTTCGGCATGGCGACACGCGCCCAAGCTGCAATCGCTCGAATGAACAGCCGTCAGGAATAAGCCGGCCGGCGACGAAATCTACAACGTTCTGCCCCGGCATAAGCGAGTATAATAGTAGGAGATGGGGCAGGCGTTATATCGAAAGTATCGTTCGAAGTCTCTTGGCGAGATCGTCGGTCAGGAGCATATTACTGATACTTTAGCGCAGGCGCTCAAATCCGGGCGGATCAGCCATGCCTATCTCTTCAGCGGGCCGCGCGGCGTCGGTAAGACCTCGATTGCCCGTATCCTGGCACATGAAATCAACGGTTTGCTGTACGAAGACGACTCAGCACATCTTGATATCATCGAGATCGACGCCGCCTCCAACCGCCGCATCGATGAAATTCGTGAACTCCGCGACAAGGTCTACATCGCTCCCACCAGCGGCAAGTATAAGGTCTATATCATCGACGAAGTCCACATGCTGACCCGCGAGGCCTTCAACGCTCTCCTCAAGACGCTCGAGGAACCACCGGCCCACGCGGTATTTATCCTCGCCACCACCGAAGCCCATAAACTTCCTGAGACTATTATCAGCCGTACCCAGCACTACACCTTCAAGCCTGTCGACCAAAAGAAGGTGATCGCCCACCTCAAATACATCGCCAAAGCAGAAGGCGTCAAGATTGACGACGAGGCCTTAGCACTGCTGGCGGCCCATGGTGAAGGTTCCTTCCGCGACAGCATCAGTGTGCTCGACCAGGCCCGCAGCGTTGGCACCGGCTCGGACAAGCCGATTGGCGCCACAGAAGTGCAACAACTCCTCGGCATTGCGCCCGATACGGCCATTGACCAACTGATTGCCGCTCTCGCCGCATCTGGCAAACCGGGACTCATCCTCGAGCAACTTACCCAGCTGTACTCACAAGGCCTGCAAGCTGCTTCAATAGCTAGCCAACTTGCCGCCAAACTGCGCGTAGCATTGTCCAACAACAAATCGTTACTGCCGGTCGCCCAGAGCCTGCGCCTTATGAAGCAGCTTATCGAAGTGCCAGCCTCGCACGATCCGGAGCGGTTATTCGAAATCTGCCTGCTTGAAAACTCGGATACTTCGGTTGCGGCTACAGTACCGGCTCCAGCAGCGATTCAGGCACCTGTCGCCGCACCTACGTCAACTCCGGCTCCTGCGCCCGTCAAGCCAGTAACAGCCCCTCCAGCCCCCGCACCAGCACCAAAGGCTACAGAAAAACCTGCAGAAATCAAACCCGAGCCCACACCCGCTCCTATAGCGGTAGATACACCGCCGCCCGCACCGGCCGGCCCAGTTCTACTCGACGCCGCCATCTGGCCAGAAATCCTCAACAGTATCAAAAAGCAGTACAACACCATCTACGGCGTGCTGCGGATGGCAACGCCAGTATTCAACAGCGAGGGCATCGAATTACAGTTCAAATTCGCATTCCACCAGAAGCGTCTCAACGAAGTCAAAAACCGCCAGATTATTGCTGACGCCATCAAGCAACTCACCGGACAGGAAGTCGCCATTACGTGCACCTACGTCAAAGATGCCGCACCTGGTGGAGCCGCGCCCGTTGTCGATACGGGCGCAGTCGATAATATCAGCAACATATTCGGTGGGGCGGAGGTCTTATGAATCCGGACGACAACCGATCAAACAACAGGGGCGGACAGGGCAGGCGTAACAACAAACCCAAGCCGATTCCAACCGAGCAACCGCAAAACACCGACGCCGAAGCTTCATTGCTCGGTGCTATCTTGATTGACGCCGACGCCATCGTCAAAATCGCAGACAGTATTAATGCCGACGACTTCTTTGACGCCCGAAACATGCATATCTACGAGGCGATCACGCAGCTGTACGAAAAACGCCAGGCAATTGACGTTCTAACCCTCTCTGACCAGCTCAAAACCAACGGCTACATCGATATGATCGGCGGCCCGCAGTACCTCACCGAACTCACTAACTTCGTGCCCACAGCCGCCCACGTCGAACAATACGCCGACATCGTCGCCCAAAAGGCGATGCGCCGCCGGCTCATTCAGACATCATCAGAAATCAGCGGTCTGGGTTTTGACGAATCTCGCAGCCTCAAGGAACTGATCGAGGAAGCCGAAACCCGCCTGTTCCAGGTCAGCCAGCAACACGTCAAACAAACAGTCGTCTCAATCGAAGACATCCTGACCGAAAGTTTTGAACGCCTTGACGAGCTCCACAAGGACAAACAAAAGATCCGAGGCATCCCAACCGGCTTCCGCGACATGGACGAAACGCTGGCCGGGTTACAGCGGTCGGACCTGTTTATCCTGGCCGCCAGGCCCTCAATGGGTAAGACCGCGTTCGTGTTAAACCTCGCCCACAACGTCGCGGTCGACGCCAAAGAACCAGTTCTCGTCTTTAGTCTGGAAATGAGCAAAGAACAGCTCGTCGACCGCTTGCTCAGCATGCAGTCCGGCGTCGATGCCTGGGCACTGCGTACCGGCAACCTAACAGACACTGACTTCGAAAAGCTCGGCCACGCCATGGGCGTGCTTTCTGAAGCGCCGATCTATATCGACGATACGCCCGGCATCACCGTCAGTGACCTCCGCACCAAGGCCCGCCGCGAAGCGCACCTGCGCCCGCCCGGCCTGATTATCGTCGACTACTTACAGCTGATGAGTGGCGGCAGCCGGTTCGGCGGTGAAGGGAACCGCGTCAACGAAATCTCGGAAATCTCCCGTGGCCTGAAAGGCGTCGCCCGCGAACTCAATGTGCCATTGATCGCCCTGAGTCAGCTGAGCCGTTCCGTTGAATCACGCACCCCACAAATTCCGCAGCTATCCGACCTCCGTGAATCGGGTTCTATCGAGCAGGATGCCGACATCGTGGCATTTATTTACCGCGAAGATTACTACAATCCTGACACCGACCGTAAAAACATCACCGACATCCTCATCAAAAAACACCGTAACGGCGCACTCCGTAATGTCGAACTCTACTTCGACAAAGACAAGCAGCGGTTCCGCTCGCTCGACAGCCGGCATGGTACGGGCGCCGATCCATTCGAATAGGTAGCGGAGGACGAGCAAGAGCCCTCGCCGCCACGCAAGCATAACCATTTTGCCTCGTCTGAATGGTCTGATTTTGCTATACTGGTACGAAGAGCGCAACATGCACATCAAAAGATTTACATCATTCGCGAGCGATTATCGCGTCCAAATCATCGGAGTCGTCGTCGGCAGCATCATACTGCTTGGTTTGCTGTGGATTAAACTTGGATCACTAACCCACGGCAATGCCGCCGATATTGAAGTCATGACGCAAGCTGCCGCCACAAGTTGGACAGAGATTTTGCATAACCCCTTGAATTTGCCATACAACGTCATCATCCGGTTACTGGCCTACACGGGGCACGATGGAATCACCTCCCTGAGATTAATTAGTACGATGTTCGCGATCCTAGCGGCCGTATTGTTCTACATGGTAGCGCTGCAATGGCATAATGCCCGCACGGCGATCTTAGCTGCGGTATTATTCATCACGTCAGCCTGGTTTTTGCACGTCGGCCGGCTCGGCACGCCCGAGATTCTCTGGTTGGTTAGCACACTCGGGATCGTCGTACTACTGACGCCCAACCGTAATGGGCGCCAAACCCGCCTGGCGCTCCCGACAACGCTCGTCGCGTTGGCGTTAATCCTCTATGTTCCTGGTATGGTCTGGCTGGTACTCGCTGGCATTATCGTCCGCCGTAAAAATATCGCCGAAGCCTGGGCAGCAACCAAGGCAGGCTGGATGCGGGCCCTCAGCATTCTGCTCGCCACTCTCACGCTCGTGCCGCTTGTTTTTGGATTGGCCACGAATCCAGACGCCATTAAAGAATGGCTTGGGTTTGGCACTAGCTTGCCCGATCCTGCCAATATCGGGCGTAATTTTTTGAGCGTTCCGCTGAGCCTCGGTCTTTTCAGCTCGTTTGACCCGGTCCATTGGTTGGGACGTTTGCCGATTTTGAGCGTCTTCGAACTGGTTGCGCTGGTCATTGGCATGTACTTTTATGCCACCCATTTCCGGGCCGCCCGCACGCGCCTGATCGCCGTCCTGGCACTGATTGGCGTCGCGCTCGTGGGCATTATGGGTGTCAATGCGATCTCCCTCGTTCTACCAGTCGTATACTTGCTGATTGCATCGGGTATAGCCTACCTCCTCCATCTCTGGCTCAAAGTATTCCCGAATAACCCAATCGCCCGGACAGTCGGTATCGTTGTCATCACCTGCGCCATTGTGCTAACGAGTGTGTATCAGACCCGGAGCTATTTCATCGCCTGGCAGCATAATCCGGAAACAACCGTCGTCTTCCGTAACAAGCTCTAAAACCCATACCTCTCGGTACGGGAGAAATTTGCTATACTGGAAGTATCAGTATATAGACAGGGGAGTTTTCTAATGTCCAAATTTGACCAAGCTAAGATGCTCATGCAGGTCCGCAAGATCCAGAAGGAACTGCAAAACCAGATTATAACCGTCGAAGCCGGCGACGGCGCCGTCAAGGTAGAAATTAGCGGCGAGCAGAAGATCAAGAAGATCCGTATCAATCCGGACTATGTTGATCTCAAGGACATCGGCCAGCTCGAGCGCTGGATTGAAGATGCTGTCAAAACTGCTATCCAGGAAAGCCAAAAGGAAGCTGCCGAAAAGATGCAGCCGATGATGGGATCGCTCGGAAACCTCGGCCTGTAGGCGAGTCCGCTACCTATGCAGGTCTTACCGCCCGCGCTTCAGAATGTCATAGACTCCCTGGCTTCATTGCCGGGCGTCGGTCCGCGCACAGCCGAACGCTACGCCTACTATTTGCTCAAACACGATCCTCATGCGAGTGCACGCATCGCCGATACGCTCACAGCCCTGCATGCGGGGATTGGGTACTGCAAAAAGACCTTCGCACTGATTCCCTCTGACCAGGAGCTTTCCGACCTCTACACCGATCCGCGCCGTGATAAGCAGACCGTCGCCGTTGTCGCCGAACCATTTGACGTAGTGGCACTCGAAAAGACCGGCCAGTTCCAAGGTACCTATCATGTGCTCGGCGGACTGGTATCGCCGATTGACGGCATCGGCCCGGAGCAGCTCCATATCGCCGAACTCGTCAGACGTATTGACGAAGACGATGTTAAAGAAATCATCCTGGCGACCAACGCCAGCGTAGAAGGCGAATCAACAGCACTATTCATCCAACAGCAGATAGGGGAGCGCGATGTCAAAGTGACCCGCCTGGCCCGTGGCCTGCCGATTGGCGTCGACCTGGAATATGCCGACCAGATCACCTTGGGAAGGGCATTGCAGGGCAGACAAGCCTTATCATAATTCACAGTCCCGCTTGCCCGGATATGCTATCATTGGCACATGTTCGAGCGCCGCGTCCAAAAATCAGTGGGGATAATTGCCGCAATTTTCGCGGGTTCATTAGCAGCCGGCTGCACAATCACCTTCGACGAACAGCCTGATTCGCACGCCTCATCCACAACGACCAATCAGAGCGGCAAGGTACCCAAGACTGGGCTGCCACGGTGTTTCAAAGACCCGATGCCCGGCAGCTGGCCTGACACACTGCCCAGGCCTTTTGACAACCTGAGCCTACCCTACAACGCTGCGACCGAATCGTTCGGCAACGACCCGAAACTACCATCCAAACAAATGCTCAAAAAATTAGGTGGCGCAATCGTTGAAATCACACACCCTGCCTATACCAGCAATGACCCCGACTTACTCTCAAAAGGCAGCGGATTCTTCGTCAAAAACAGCCGGGGTGAGCGGCTCGTAATTACAGCGGCCCACGTCGCCCAGCCCGCCACACTGAAGGATATCAGCATTACCGACAACAACGGGCACACCACCGGTGTTGCCAGCGGCTGTTATATCTTTGACAATCCCAGCGAAGAAGTCACGCCGCAAGTCAAAAACGGCACCCGTGTCAACGCGGACATCGCCATCCTCAAGCCAAAAGAGTCCATCGGCAGTGGTTCCTTGAAGTTCGCGGCTACCGAGCCATCGCGGGGGGACTGGGGTGTATTCGTAAACTATCAAGAGAAGAACAGCCCTGGCGTTCCTGCCATCTACACCGGTATTATCGCGGCAACAAAAGGCCACGACCTGGTCGTCACCGGCATTAACCCCTGGATCGATGCCGGCGACGAGACACCTAATGCCGTCGCCCCCGGTTCGAGCGGCGGAGTATTCGTAGACTGGCAAACCGCCGATGTGTACAGCATGTCGTACGCACGGGTCGTCAACAAACACGACACAATCGTACAGGGCAAAGTCGTTACGGCCGACACTCCATATACTGAACCCGAACTGTACCAATATTTCAACATCAGCTTGCCCGGCTCAAATGCCGTGCCGGCAGCCAACTTCGACCCGCGGGTTGCGGTCATGGTAGACGGTGAAATGATTAAGCGGGCCCTGGAATCAGACAAATACAGCTAATGCGGGTATAATAGCAGGCATGTCCTATCCAGAAGCCGATCAGATTAAATCTCTGGTCGATACCGCCCACACCATTGTTATTATCCAAGCAGACAATCCGGATGCCGATTCGCTCGCCAGCGCACTCGCCCTGGAACACATCCTCGGTGACCTTGGCAAAGAACCATTATTGTACTGCGGAGTCCATATTCCTGAATATTTGCGCCATCTGGAAGGCTGGGACCGCGTGAGTAATGAGCTTCCGGGACAATTCGACCTCTCGATCATCGTTGATACCAGTGCCGACAGCTTGCTCGGTGCGCTGACGACGGAGGGCAGCAAGCGCCAGCTGGCGAATAAACCATGTATTATCCTCGACCACCACGCCGTCGAACTCAGTATTCCGTTTGCGACCGTCGTCTGTAACCCAACCGCCGTAGCAACCGGAGAAGTCATCTACGAACTTGCCCGGCAGCTGGAATGGCCGCTAAGCCACGACGCCTGCTATCTGTTAGTCGCGTCCATCATGGCCGACAGCCTCGGCCTGACCACCGAAGCTACATCAGCGCGTTCAATCCATATTGTCGCCGAACTCGTCGAGCAGGGCGTCAGTATCGCCGAGCTCGAAGACAAGCGCCGGGAACTCATGCGCAAAGCCCCCGAGCTTTTGCCGTTCAAGGGCCGATTGCTCGAACGCGTCACCTTCGAAGCTGGCGGCCGGGTCGCGTCAGTCGTGATTCCATGGGAAGAAATCGAAAAGTACAGCTATTTGTACAACCCCTCGATGCTTGTCATCGATGATATGCGCTCGGTCGAAAATGTCGCCCTGGCGATCGCCTTCAAAGTCTATAACGATGGCAAAATAACGGCCAAAATCCGCGCCAATTTTGGCTCGCCGATCGCCGGCCAGTTGGCCGAGCATTTTGGGGGCGGCGGCCACAGCTATGCGAGCGGTTTCAAAATTACCGACGGCCGCACCCTCGAGCAGGTCAAAGACGAATGTATGGCGGCCGCCGCCGAGTTGCTTGACAAGCATCAGCAGGATACTTTATAGTTCACTCCATTATGAAACAGCCGGCCTTCTCGACTACCACCCAGGGCTGTTTTTGCTGCACCTGTATATAGGCGTGCGGCTGTAGATTTGTTATTTGCAAAAGATGTAGAGAATGAGCCGCACGCCGGCTCTTTTTCATTTTACAAATACTTACACTACAGGATCACAATGCATGTCACTTTTAGAATACCAACCCACCCAAACTTTAAACCCCTTTAACCTGCCACGGCTGAGCAGGGCGGCGATTGTCCTGGCTCATCCGGACGACGAAGTGCTGAATATAGCCCTCTTTAAGGAGCTCGAACATCAAGGTGCCGAAGTTTCGGTCTTTGTCGCCACGAACGGCGAAGCCAGTACAAAAGGGGATCCAGAATTTGTCGCAAGCGGTGGACGAGAGCATGAAATGAGGCGTTCACTCGACCGTCTAAACATCAAAAAACACAACCGGCGTCAGTTAAAACTGCCTGATTTTAATCTGCAAGATCCCGATATCCAAGCAGAGCTGCGTGACGAAATTACCGACTTTGCCTATCAACAGGGCACCGACGTCTTTTTTGTAGTCGGCGATGCCGGCCTGCCGCATCCAGACCACCAATCGGTCTTTGATACCACTATTGCCGTGGCCAACGAATTGCAAGCGGCAGGCATCGACGTTCGTGCGTGGGAGCTGTCAAAACTTGGTGCAGGTGACGTCTATCTGCCGTTCAACGCCGGCCTCAAGGAACCGCACATTGACATCCACCGCTCTCAATTTGGCAAGCCCGAGCATCGTGCCGAGCTTGCGCAATACGGCGCTGCCATGACATTTATGGAAACGTACCGCGAAGTACAACTCTTAGGCGGGATTGCGCTATGCCAGTCCCTTGGTAGTTCTGGATGCGTACATGTGGAAAACTAACAAAGTACCGATTCCGCAAAGGTTCATCCCCGATAAACTCCCCGTCGAGAACAAACCCAACGACCCCGTGCTGGTCTGTGCCGCCGGCGACACCGTCTGTAACACCGACACCGCACTCGGATATGAAACCGCCGGCTCATACATGCCCGTCAAAGCCTCCGATCTGGACGACTTCACGGTCAACGCCCTGATTGACGCCGAAGACAAAACATTTATGAGCCATAATGGCAACTCCGGCAAAGGCCAGGCAGCAGCAACTGTCATCAATGCTCTGGGCGGCTTGTGGGACAATGCCAACCTGCTAGTACATGGCAAAAAGCCCACGCTTGGCGCCTTCATTATTCGGGGTGGATCGACAATCACCAGTCAGATGGCCAGTATCACGTACATGCATGAAGATCCCTACGCGCCAGCCTGGCAAAAGGTCCTCGACCATAAGGATGAGATGCTGCTGGCCGCCAGCATCGAACAAAAACAACACATGTCCAAACTGGATATTATCGTCAAGTATGCCAACCATGCAGAAACAGGCAAGGGTGCCATCGGTTTCAATGCCGGCTCCATGATACTCTTCGGCAAGGAGCGGCCAAAAGACCTCGAGGACTACCAAAAAGTTTTACTCGTCTCGATGGTGAACGCGCCAAGCTATTTATCAAGTCCGGCGGGCCTGAAAGCACTCGCCGACCGCTACCAGCATATTATCAACACCATGCACGAACTCGGCGACATTAGCGACAAAAAGTACGCCAGCCTGCAGCACGACAAACAAAAATTCTGGGTGGAAACCGATGACGGCAAGCCGAAGACTAAGTCCCCATTCATCGAAGGTGGGAGTTTTCAGACCAGCTTCACCGACAAGGTTGACGCCCTCGGTCTGCACGGCGGCTACAACCTGGCCCTCTACCAAGCGTCAGACGAATTGGGCGTCGAGCATGCTTATGACCTGCCGCGTTTGTATCCAGGACTCAAAATTTACACCTCATTCGACACAAAACTCCAGGGTAACTTCTACAAATCCGTCAGGGCCAACAAGAAGCTCATGAACAGCAAAACCACCAACATCGGCGGCGTGATCATGAAACAAAACGGCGAAGTCGCGGCTATGATCGGCAGCAAGGATTACCGTAAATACAAGCCCAACCTCGCCATCGGCGACATGTACGGGCAGGGCAGCGGCCGCGACTTCGGCTCGACTAACAAAACATGGGCGCTGGCCTATGCCTATGACCACGGCTGGACGCCAAAGGGTGACAAAAAAGGTAAAGCCCTGACGCTCCCCAAGACCATGGACCTCAAACTTCCAGACGGCACCCACTGGCCTATCACTAGCGGTGATGAATGCGCAAGTCTCGGACTCCGGGCTCCATGCTATGAACGGGGCGTCACGACGCCGGCCAATGCCTATGCCGCCTCATCCAACATGCTCGTTGGTGACATATACAACGATTTTGGCAGCAAGGGGATTGCTTCCAAGATGCACGACCTCGGGCTGCCCGCCGACCCCAACAAGCCTTCATTTATGATCGGGCAGGGTGGCGCTTATTCGCCCTGGAACGAAGCGGCCGCTGAGGGTAGCCTGACTAATGGCGGTGAATCCGTCGACCCGCACGTCGTCCTGAAGATGACCAACATCCGCGGCCAGCAAAAACCATACAAATACGCAGACAAGGCGCCAAACCCCAAAAAAGTCTATAGCGCCAAGGCCGCACGCTGGACGCTTCAGGCCCAACAAGGCGTCATCACCGGCTACGGTACCGCCCGAGGCACCATCTATCCGCCCAATGGCATGAAGAGCATGGGCGTCAAAACCGGCACCGGCCAAAACAGTGCCAACGTCGCGCTCATCGGTGCGGCCTGCGATCAGGAGGACGGCGACACCGAATACTTTAGTTTCGCACTCTGGGCCGGCAATCCGCAGGGCGATACCCGGCTTACGGACATAAAACACGGCGCAAACCTGGCACCTATCATGAATGACGTCGCTCACCGCGAATGGTATCACGGCGAGGGATGTGACATTCGCGACGCCGCTACTGCCGGCACCCGGTAGGCATGGAGCTGGCGCAGCTACAGTGGGTTATTTCGCTGCAATTGTGGTCACGTCCAACCATACTATTTCCTGGAGGACAAAGTCATGACTAAATACAGCAAAGCCGCCCAGGACAAAATCGAAGACGTGATGGAAGAATATAAAAAGGGCGAGCTGAAAAGCGGCCAGAGCGGCCAAAAGGTAACGAGCCGCAAACAAGCTGTCGCCATCGGTATCAGCGAAGCCCGCAAGGCCGGGCTCAAAGTCCCGCCCGAAAAGAGTTAGTAAGCTCCGCACCTAAGCGCGGAGCGCCGGACGGGCTACCCATCATACATATCAAACTTCGACCAATCGGTATTTTCGTAGACGTCACGCCCACGGCGCCGCATTGCTACGCGTTCTGAACGGCTTATGGGGATAGGCTGCCCAGGAAGCGGAAAATTAATCTTTTGCTCGCGCAGCATGTGCCGAATACTTGAGATGAGTAGTGCAGACATATTTGATAACTCGCAACATTACTTGATCTTTTATTGGTTTGCAACCCTTTTAACTCCCACAGTCCTTTTTGGCTACTTTTTAAAATGTAATACACGCTTCATTTTCACCTCTGTTAATTTATACAACGTATTACGTTTTAAAAAGTAGCCCTATAATACCAGCGAGAAGTGGAGCAGTTTCTATTGCCAACAACCGGCAAAAAACAAACTATATCTTGTAAATATAACTTGCTTATGTCATAATGTAGGCAAGAGATAACGCCGAGCGTTTCCTACCCGTAAAGTGGGCCGCCCGGCGTTTTTATTAGCAAGCCCGCCCCATGGCGGAGTAACTGGAGTAACTCTGATGGCAACCGCCCCACAAGACCCTAGTAAAATTCGCAACGTGGCGATCATTGCCCACGTCGACCACGGCAAAACTACCCTCGTTGATGGCTTGCTCAAACAGTCACAGACTTTCCGCGACAACCAGGCTGAAATGAGCCAGGAACTGATCATGGACTCCGGCGACCAGGAACGCGAACGCGGCATTACCATCACCGCCAAAGTGACCGCCGTGCAGCACGGCTTTCCAGCACAGTGGGATCCGAAGCTTGGAATTCACGTGACTTGAAGTCGCGGCC
>JADMIO011246909.1_pt1 | contig 24377 bp, 26 predicted proteins | sample 8958161 | NCBI WGS metagenome assembly JADMIO01 (sample SAMN16585339, study PRJNA669376) | soil metagenome | isolation source: Crop rotation soil | place: USA: Cullars Rotation, Alabama | collected 2011
CGACTTCAAGTCACGTGAATTCCAAGCTTCGGATCCCACTGTGCTGGAAAGATGCGCACCTCTCCGTAGTAGTAGCGCAGGAGGTCGCCGCGGCGATCGGCGGCGCCCCCCGGGCCCCTCACCTCCACGTCGGCGGCCCCGATCTGCCCCGGCCGCGGCGGCGCCTCGGCCTCGATGAGCGTCGGGGAGAGGACGAGCACGCGCCCCGCGGCCTGGCCCGCCACCAGGACCGTGGCGTCAGGCGGGAACCCCTGGCCGGCGATCGCGATGGGGGTCCCGCCCGTGGTCGGCACCAGCGCCGGCGTCACCCGCGTGATGAGCGGGCCCGTGCCCGCCGTCGCCGCGGGGCCCGGCGCCCCGTCCGGGTCCTGGCAGGACGCCGCCGTGCAGAAGATGATCGGGAGCAGGAGGAGCGTCGTCGTCCCTGGTCCCAGCCCTGTGCCGCTGTGCATGGTGATGGACTCCCTACCATACGATCCCACACACGGACGACAGCGGGGCGAAAATCCTGGCCGGGGCTGATTCCCCTGATCGCGCGGCGGGTTGGCAGGGCCTGGCCGGGTGGACCGACCTGTAGTTAATGTAGTCTCGGCCCAGGCCGGCCGCGGCCCCTCGTCCACAGGCTGGGGATAAGCCTGTGCTCACAAAAAACGCCAAGGAGATTGGCCCATTGCCCGCTTTCACACAGCCCGTCCACAAGTTTTCCACAGCGTCCCCGACGGAGATCTGGAAAAAACCGGTGTCGAACTCGCTTGACGGTCGGTGTGCGGATGTGAGCTTCTTGGCTGGCTCAGCCTGGTTTCGCGCCTTCAGGAGGATCGCATGGAGAGCCACATCGGGAACGCCGTCTCCCCCCAGCGGATGCTTGCCTATAGCAAACTGGGACAGTGGCTCTACCGGCCGGAGGAGGTCTGGCCCTACCTGCGCCAGAGCCCGCGCCCATCGCCCCTGTGCCCGGTGCGCGACTCCCTGGGCGCGCTGGCCCGCTGGGTGATGGAGCGGGTCGAGCACCGCCCGGACGACCGCAAGTGGGACCACCCCGATCGCTGGCAGAGCCCGGCGGAGACCCTGTGGCAGGGCACGGGCAGCGCCGGGGAGATGGCGCTCATCCTGTGGTCGGGCGCCGCGCTCTGGGGGCTGCCCCCGGGGCAGCTGGTGCTGGGGACGCTGCTCGGGCGCGGCCACGCCTGGGTCGAGCTGCCGGAGGTCAGCCTCTGCGCCGAGGCCACCGGCGGCCACGTCATCGACCTCGGGCTGCTGCCCGCGATCTACCGCCCCAGCCTCCGGGTCTACCCGCCGGCCCCGGCCGCGCCCGGCAGGTCGGGGCGCCCGGGTCGGCCGGCCCTCTCCCTGGTCCGCTGACCCGCTCCGCTTTTTTTCCTCATGCCGTATACTGCGGCCCGCACCAACCACATCGAGGGCTCATGATGACACGCGCCCCGCTCATTCCAGGGATGCTCCTGCAGGGGGCCCTGTGGCTCACCCTGTCGGCCCAGGGCTGCTCCGGCGGCACGGACGACGGCACCATGCAGATGCCGGACGCCGGCCCCTCCTGTACCGCGCCCGCCGGCCCGCTGCACAAGACCGTGGTGGACCAGTTCGTCATGCCCACCAAGGCCGCGCCCTGCGCCATCGACCTCGATGGGGACGGCAGCGCGGACAACGCCCTGACCGGGGTGGTGGCCGGGCTCAAGGCGGTGTCCTTCGATCTCCAGCAGAGCGCGGACATCGTGGTGAAGTCCGGCGACCTCCTGCAGCTCCTGACCCTCCAGGCCGACGACGTGAAGACGTCCTCGTGCGCCGGCCTGAGCCTGCGGCGGGCCAAGGCGCCGGCGATGGCCCCGGCGCTGGACGGGACCGACAAGCTGGTCCCGGACCCGGCGCAGCCCGGCGCCGACCTGCGCGGCGGCATCACGGCCGGCGCGCTGTCCACCGCGCGCCCGGTGATGCAGCAGGAGGGCGCGGTGTCCACCCTGGAGCTCTCGCTCCCCGCCGGCTACGGCGTCAGCGTCCCCCTGCCGCTGCGCGGCGTGCACATAAGCGGCAGCGTGCGCAGCCAGGGCCTGGTCCACGGCGAGGTGCACGGCGCGGTCCGCAACGACGACGTCCAGCAGCGCGTCATCCCGGCCATCGCCAAGGTGGTCACCGCCTTCATCCACGACCAGCCCGACTCGGCCTCCGCCAAGCAGATCATCGCCACCTTCGAGACCAAGGCCAAGTGCGACATGAGCCCGGCGCTCTGCTGCAAGACCACCCCCAAGACCTGCGAGATCACCTCCGACGAGGTGCGCGGCAACGGCCTCGTGCAGTCCCTGCTCAAGCCGGACGTGCAGATGTACAGCGGCGACAAGTGGGCCCCCAGCGCCCGCGGCGAGAGCCCGGACAGCTTCTCCGTGGGGATCTGCTTCACCGCGGTCAGCGCGGACTTCTGACATCTTCCCCCCGAGCGACGACGTGCCCGACCACGTGCCCGGCGACCTGCCCGACACCGCGCGCGGGCCGGGCCGGCCCGGGGGCCGCGGCGGCTGGCTCTTCGGCCCGCTGCCGGACCTGTGCTTCGGCTGCGGCCTCGGGTACGCGGCCCTGGTGGCGCTGCTCCTCTGCGTCCGGCCCGACATGGCGCGCCTGCGCCCCTGGCTGCCCCTGCTCATCCTCTGCACCGGCGTCCCCCACTACGGGGCCACCCTGCTGCGGGTCTACGCCACCCCGCAGGCGCGCAGGCGCCACGCCCGCGCCGCCTTCCTGGCGGGCGCGCTGCCCTTTACGGCCTTCCTGGGCGGCCTGCGCTGGCCCGTCCTGGGCTCGCTGCTCATCACCCTCTACCTCAGCTGGAGCCCCTGGCACTACGCCGCCCAGAGCTACGGCCTCACGCTGCTCTTCCTGCGCCGCCGCGGCGCCGCCCCGGCGGAGGGCGCGCGGCGCCTGCTCCGCGCCTCCTTCGTGGCCTCCTGCGCCCTGGTGATCTGCGCCTACCACCGCGCCGCCTCGGGCGGCGGCGGCGACCCGCTCTACGCCGGCGGGGCCGCGTACCGCTTCGTCCCCCTCGGCCTGCCCGAGGGCCCGGCGCGGCTCTGCGTGCTGCTCCTGCTCCTTGTCTACGCCGCCGCCCTGGGCGGCGCCCTCCAGGCGATGCTGCGCGGGGCCTCGCCGCGCGCCCTGGGCCCCGCCCTGGCGCTCCTCGGCACCCAGGCGGCGTGGACGCTCCTGCCCGTCGCCGGCTCCTTCGCCGCCCCGGGCGGCCTCCCCGGCGGCTGGGCGGCCCTGGCGTTCATCTGGATCGCCGTCGGCCACTGCGTGCAGTACCTGTGGATCACCCTCTACCACGCCCGCGCCGCGGGGACAGGCCGGGGCGCGTCCCTGGGCTTCCTTGGCAGGGCCGCGCTCCTGGGCGCGGCGCTCTGGACCCTGCCGGCCCTCCTCTTCGGCGCGCTCCCCGGGGGCGTCCCCTTCGACCTGGGGCTCGGCCTGCTCATCGCCGCCGCCGTCAACCTGCACCACTTCGTGCTCGACGGCGCCATCTGGAAGCTCCGCGACCCCCGGGTGGCCGGGGTGCTCCTGGGCGCGCCCGCGCCGCCCGCGGCGCGCCCACGGGCGGGACCGCCCTCGCCCGGCACCTGCGCGCTCGGCCTGATCGGCGGCCTCTCCATCGCCTGCTGGGTCACCGCGACCTGGGAGCGGGAGATCGGCTACCGGCGCGCCTACGCCGCCGGGGACGCGGCCCGGGTCGGGCGGGCGGCGCGGCTCCTCCGCGTCCTCGGGCAGGACGGGCCCCACGTCCACGCGGCCCTGGGCCGGCTCCTGCTGCGCAGGGGGGAGGCCGAGGCGGCCCTGGCCGAGTTCCGGCGCAGCCTGGCCCTCCAGCCCACCGCGGCGGCCTGGGCCGGCGTCGCCCGGCTCCACGAGCTGCGCGGGGAGTGGGCCGCCGCCCGCGACGCCTGCCTGGCCGCCCTCGCCCTCGATCCCGGCCACGCCCCGGCCACCCGCGGCCTGGCCCGGGCGGAGCAGCGCCTGGGCCACGCCAGGCAGGTGATCGAGCCCGCCCCGGGCCCCCCCTGACCGGGCGATGACCACTCCAGGTCATCATTCTGACCCATGCGGGTCATAGCCGGCCGCCGATCACTGTGCTTGACTTCAAGCTCTACAGATCTCCGGGAGGCTCCATGTTCAAGGGTATGAAGGTCGAGACGAAGCTGTGGGTAGGGTTCTCAGCGATGCTGGTGCTGATGGGCATCGGCATCCTGGCAGGCATCTCGCGCCTGGCGGCGCAGAGCGAGATCGTGGACCGGATCGTCAACCGGGACGCCAAGAAGGTCAACCTCGCCGTCGACATCGCCAACCGCGCCAACGACAACGCCAAGGTCAGCATGGAGCTCTTCCTGCTGAGCGATCCCGCGCAGATCGAGAAGGGCCTGCACCGCATCGCCGAGAACAAGGCCAGGATCAGCGCCGATCTGGAGGTCGTCTCCGGCCTGGTCGTGAGGCCGGAGGGCAAGGCCCTCCTGCAGACCATCCGCGACGTCCGGCAGCCCTACGTCGCCTCCTTCACCAGGGTCAGCCAGCTCCTGCTCAAGGACAAGAAGTGGCAGGAGGCCAGCCAGGTGATGCAGGCGGAGACCCTGCCCGCCCTGAGCATCTACCTCGGGGCGATCGACGACCTGGTCCGGCTGCAGAACAAGATCCTGGAGGAGTCGGTGAGCGAGTCCAGGCAGCTCGACGAGAGCGGGCGGCGGCAGATGCTGATGGTCGGCGCCCTGGCGATCATCCTGGGGCTCTTGTGCGCCTTCTGGATCACGCGCGGCATCGGCCGCGTCTTCTCCGAGGTGGTCGGCGCCGCCAATGAGCTGGTCAGCGCCTCGGAGCAGCTGAGCGCCACCTCGCAGTCGCTCTCCGCCTCGACCACGGAGCAGGCCTCCAGCGTGGAGGAGACCAGCTCCGCCATCGAGGAGATGACCGCCAGCATCGCGCAGAACACGGACAACGCCAAGGCCACCAACACCGTCGCGGTCAAGGTGGCCGGCGAGGCCGCGGCCGGCGGCGAGTCGGTGCGGGAGACGGTCAAGGCGATGAGGCAGATCGCCGGCAAGATCGGCATCATCGATGACATCGCCTACCAGACCAACCTGCTGGCCCTCAACGCCGCCATCGAGGCGGCCCGCGCCGGTGAGCACGGCAAGGGCTTCGCCGTGGTCGCCGCCGAGGTGCGCAAGCTGGCGGAGCGCAGCCAGATCGCCGCCCAGGAGATCGGCCAGGTGGCGCAGAGCAGCGTGGAGATGGCGGAGAAGGCCGGGCTCCTCCTGGAGCAGATCATCCCGAGCGTGCAGAAGACCTCCACGCTGGTGCAGGAGATCGCGGCCGGCTCGTCGGAGCAGTCGGTGGGCAGCAGGCAAATCAACCTGGCCATGAACCAGATCACCCAGACCACGCAGCAGAACGCCGCGGCGGCGGAGGAGCTCGCGAGCACGGCGGTGCAGATGAGCCAGCAGGCGGACGGCCTGCTCCAGCTCATGATCAGCTTCAGCACCTCGGCGGGACAGCTCGCGCTGAGCGGCGCGCGCGAGCCGGCCAGGCCCCACGTCGTCAAGAAGGAGCTCCGGCCAACCCCGCAGAAGGCCCCCCTGGCCCCCCGCAAGGCCGAGGCGGAGGGCGTCGACGAGCGCGAGTTCGAGCGCTTCTAGCCGGTCTGGCCTGGCTGGTGATCCAGGCGCCGGCATGGTGGATTACCCCGGGGTGACGGCCCCGGCGCTCGTGGTTACGGAGCGGTGACCGCCCCCCCCTGACTCCCCTGCCATCGCCGTGGAGTGCGGGGCCCTGCCGACGCGGGCTCGGGCCCTGGAGCAGGGCACCAGGCCGGCCCCTCCGGTGCTGGAACAGATCTTGCGCGGCAGTCCTGGCGGCGCGATGGACGAGTATCATGCTCCGCTCAGGGTATTGCAGGTGCGCGCGCGCGCCGGTGAGCGCATCACGCGCTCCCTCGCGTCCAGCAGCACCGAGGGTGGGATGATGATCGGCCCGAGGCGCGCCTCCAGCGTGCGATGATGGGGCCCCTCATGCGACGCCCCCGCCGGGGCGCTGCGCTCTGCCTCTGCGTGGCCCTGCTCTGGGTGCCCGGCGGCCACTCGGCCCGGGCCGCCCCCGGAGAGGAGGGACCCGCCCCGGGGCAGCAGGATCCTGACCCCGAGCGAGGGCGTGATCGGCCTGACCGGCTCGCCCGCTGGACCGGCGGCCTCTCCTGGGTCGAGCTCGGCCTCCTCGGCGGCGCGGCGACGGCGAACCTGGCGCTCTACCTGGCCCGGCCCGGCATCAACCGCATCCTCGACCGGCCCGAGATCCCGCCTCCGGGGCCGGGCAGCATCGATCGCGTCATCAGCGACGCCCTCTACCACGGACCGGAGCCCTTCCAGGGGGGCTTCGCGAACACCTTCTCGAACACCCTCCTGCCGACGGCGCTCCTGGCCTTCTACGGGGGCAACCCGCTGGTCTACTGGATCTCGGGCCGCTCCGTCGCCAGCCCGAGGACCGACCAGCCCTCCGCTGCCCGCGCGCGCCTGGCGTCCGGCCCGCCGTCCGGCGAGAGCGCGGAGAGCAGCGCCGCCGACGCCTGGGCGGCCCGCTCCGCGCGCCCTGCCTGCCTCGGATCGGACATATTATCACCGGGCGGGCCCTTCGTCGCGAACCGGTGACGGCGACGCGGGGTGGTGTCAGCGGGCGGTGAGGGGCGCGGAGAAGAGATCGTCCATCGTCGGCACCGTGTCGGGGGCCGGGTCGCAGAGCAGGGGCTCCAGGCCCAGGATGGTCTGGACGGTCTTGAGGTAGGAGCTGGTGGTGTAGCTGACCTGCGACGTGAACCCCTTCCTGCCCAGCGGCGACGCCATGATGAAGGGCGGGTTCTCGTGGCCGACGATCGAGCCCTCGTCCCACACGATGAAGAGGACGCCGCCGTCCTGGTAGGCCGGCGAGGCGCGGATCTTGGGCACCTCGCGGGAGAGCCAGGCGTCGCCATCCTCCACCGAGCCGTCGTGCATGTCGTTGAGCATGTTCGGGGTGATGAAGGCGTAGCGCGGCACCGTCCCCGCCTGCATGTCCCTGGCGAGCTCGGAGTAGTCGACCACGTGGCTCCGGCAGCGCGCCGAGCCGGCCAGCGAGGACCCGTCCCAGCCGTTGATGTCCTCGAAGTAGACGAAGGGGTTGTGCTTGGCGGCGTAGGGGTAGCTGCTGACCAGGCCGCAGGGCGCGCCCATGCTCTCCTGGTAGGAGCGCCAGGTGAGGCCGGCGCGCTCGATCTGGTCCGCGATGTGCGAGGTGCAGGCGACGTGCTCCTTGTCGGGATCGTTGTCGGTGCCCACGCCGAAGTTCTCGCCCGCCACCATCCACAGGTAGTTCGGCTCGCTGGGGTGCACGTACACGCCGTAGTAGCCGGCCGCGACGGCGCTCTGGCGGGCCAGCGCGTTGAGGTAGGGAGGGCCCTCGGGGCCCAGGATGTCCTCCGCGCTGTGGTTCTCCATGACGATGGTGAACACCGTGCCGCGGAACGCGGGGTTCGGGACGGCCGGCCTGGACGTGCCGATCGCGCGGCAGGGGACATCGCGGCTGTCCGGCGAACAGCCCGGCGCGAGCGCCACGCCAGCGACAAGGAGGGCGCCGAAGAGACGTGGAGTCGTTGTCACGTTCGTGGTCTTCTTTGTATGTCCGATTACGTGATTAATTTGAATCCAGTCCCGGATTTGGCAAGGACGGGGGCGCCGATCTGGCTGATGGCGATGGCGGCGGGCGCGCCGGGGATGGGGCCCGCCCGGCGATCAGGGCCGGGCGCGGGCCCTGGCCTCGGCGGCGTCGGGGAGGCCGGGATCGGCGCGCTGCCAGTTGGCGGCGAGGGCCCGCCAGCGCTCCGCCGCCCCCTCCCTGTCGCCGGCGCGCTCCGCGGCCCGCGCCGCCAGCAGGAGCGCCCGCGAGCGGCCCGGGGTGCGCTCCAGCGCCGCGGACAGGGCCGCGCCCGCGTCGGCCGCCCTGCCCGCTGCGAGCAGCACCTCGCCCAGGCGCTCGTAGGAGGTCATCACCGCGGGCTGCGCGCCGTCCGTCTGCGCCAGCGTGTCCTCGTGCGGCACCGCCCTGCGCAGCGCGGCCTCCGCGGCCGCGACGTGCGCCTGCGCCGCCTCGATCTCCGCCTGCACGCGCAGGCCGGCGGCCTCCGCCTCCAGCCGCTCCGGCTCGCCGTAGTAGCCCGGGGCCTGCCTCGCCGCCAGCGCCTCCTGCGCCCTCATCTCCCCGAGGAGCCGGCGCGCGCGGGGGACCTCGCCCAGGCGCGCGGCCGCCGTCGCCCGGGCCGCCGCCAGAAGGGCCCTGGTGAGGGCCGCGGAGGGCCGCGTGTCCGGGCCCCCGCTCTTCTGCCAGCGCGCGTCGAGCGCGGGCAGCGCCGCCTCCGCCGGCGCGAGCAGCGCCTCCAGCCGTTCCCAGCGCCCGGCGTCGCGGGCCAGGGCCAGAGCGGCCGCGATGTAGCCCGGCGTCCCGCCGGCGCCGTCCCTGGCCACCGTGTCGCCGTAGGTCCTGAGCGCCTGCTCCGCCCGGGAGAGCTGCCCGAGCTGGGTGTAGATGGGCGGCAGCCAGGCCAGGCTGTGGAAGTCGGCGTGGGAGCGCGGGCGCCCGTGGGCGGCGATCCACCGGAGCGACACCTCCCACGCCGACTCGCACGCGGCCGCCGCCTCCTGCCAGCGGCCCAGCTCGACGAAGATGTGGGCGGGCATGTGCCTGGCGTGGGGGGCCTCCGGCGCGATGGCGGCGTAGGCGCGCGCGGCCGGCAGCGCCAGCGCCGCGTGATCCGGGTCGTCGAAGGCGTGGATGACGTAGTGGGCCGCCCCGGGGTGCTGCGGGTTCCTCTGCAGCACGCCCAGGCCGATCGCCCCCGCCTCCATGCGCGTGCGCAGCGAGGGGTGCGCCTGGTCGTTGGCGCTGAGCAGCGCCAGCGCGTAGAGCGCCGCGATCTCGTCGTCGTCCGGCCAGCGCTCGTGCATGCGCGAGAGCGCGCGGGCGTAGGCCCGCACCCGGGCCCGGCGCTCGCCCCGCTCGCCCTCCCTGCCGAAGAGGACGGAGGCGGCGTCGATGAAGGCGGCCTCCCTGGCGGGCAGGCCCGCGGCGAGCGCGGCCGCCCTGGCCAGCGCCGCGCGGCCCGAGGGCGTGTCCTGGATCGCCCAGAGCGTCTGGTCGTGCGCCATCGCCTCGCCCCAGTACCCCATGGCGCACCTCGGGTCGGCCCTGGTCGCCGCCTGGAACTCGTCGAGCGCCTGGTCGTAGAAGAAGGAGTGCAGCGCGAGCACGCCGCGGACGAAGGGCCGCTGCGCGGCGGGGGCGCAGGCGACCGGGAAGCTGATCTGCCCCAGGTCCCGGGCGGGCGCGCGGGCGGGCCCGAGGGCGAGGGCGGCGAGGGCGAGGGCGGCGAGGCGCTTCATGTGATGCATCCTGGCGTCCGGTGTCCAGGTGGAGCTTTTACCGCGACGCTGCACTTTTCCTCAAGGAGATGGCTGAGGGCGCCGCCTGGCCACCGATAGTGAAGGCCGGCGGCTGAAACGTGTTGCATGATACATGGGCGCCCATAGGATGGAGGCGCTCGGTGCATATCGAAGAGGGGGTCCGCATGATACCCGATTCAACACGCACGACACGAGGCGACGTCGCGGCCCAGTTGGATGACGAGCTCGGTCGCCTGCTGCGGGAGCGCCGGCCCCGCCAGGCAGAGCAGGGGACACAGGATGATGCGCTGCGTCGGGCCGGCCACGAGCTCAGGGCCGCGCGCACCATCCTGGTGGTCGAGGACGAGGAGGACCTGCGCCGCCTGCTCCAGGCCATGCTGGAGGGCGCCGGCTACCAGGTGGTCGACGCCGGCAGCGGCGCGAAGGCGCTGGAGCGCGTGCGGGAGCACCAGGGGCCGATCGACCTGGTGTTCACCGATGTCACGCTGCCCGACATGGACGGCCAGGAGCTGGCGCGGAAGATGAGGGAGCTCCGTCCCGGCACGAGGATCATCTACTGCTCGGGCTTCATGCCCGAGGACCTGGCGCGGCGGGGCGCGCCGCTGGAGCCCGCGGCGGTGTTCATCCCCAAGCCGCTCGGCCTGGACGAGCTGCTCCAGGTCATCGAGGACGTGATCTCCGGACGGCGCTGACGTCGTCCTGCCGGGGCCGGTCACCGGATGCTCCGCGCGCGGCCGCGCCCGGTCCGAAGGGGCCGGCCCCCGGGGGCCTTGCGAAAAATGCTTGCGCCGCCCCGCCGGGTGTGAGAGTGGTCCATGTGCTGGGGACTCGTCCTCGACGGTGGTAGAAGGAGCGGATCATGGCGGCGACAGACCGAGTGAAGAGCAGGACCGTGCTCGTGGTCGATGACGACCCCGATGTCCGCGCGATCCTGTGCGTCGCCCTGCAGTGCGAGGGCTACATCGCGGAGGCGGCGGCGAACGGGCAGGACGCCATCCTGCGCATCCACGAGATAGGCCCGCCGGCGCTCATCCTGCTGGACCTCGCGATGCCGGTGATGGACGGGGCGGAGTTCTACGAGCGGCAGCACCGCGATCCGCGGCTCTCCGTGGTCCCGGTGGTGGTCCTCTCCGGGGAGGTGGACGGGCGCGAGCAGTCGGCGCGGATGGGCGCCGACGGCTTCCTCGGCAAGCCGGTGGACCTGGATGACCTCCTGGACGTGATCGGTCACTACTGCGCGCGCTCGTCCGCTCCCGGCGGGGTCTCTCACCATGGCTGAGGGCGCGGCGCGCGGCACGGTGTTGATCGTCGATGATGACGCGGACACCAGGGAGGCCCTCGGGCTGATCCTGGCGGAGGAGGGGTACGAGGTGGCCGAGAGCGCCAACGGGCTGGAGGGCCTGGAGGCCCTCCGGCGCATGCAGCGCCGCGCGCTCCCCGCGGTGGTCCTGCTCGACCTGATGATGCCGGAGATGGACGGGTGGGAGTTCCTGCGGACGATCCGGGCAGATCCGGCGCTGGCCTCCGTGCCGGTGGTCCTGCTCACGGCGGCGGCGTCCCCCGCGATCGCCAGGGTCTTCGGCTGGCTGTCCAAGCCCTTCGACATGCACCTGCTGCTGGACACGCTCGCCTGCGTGATGGCGCCGCAGGAGGTGCGCTAGTCTGCTGTCTGGAGATCAGCCTGGGGAGGGGAGGGGGATGATGCCCCCTGGGGGGCGGCGGAGGATGCCCCCCAGGGGGCAGGATCAGGAGGCGGCTTCTGTGGGGACGGCGGTGCGGGTGGTGCCGCCGGGCATGGCGCAGCTCGGGCGGATGCGCACCTTGCGGGGACGGATGACGAAGGACTCGTCCGACGCCGCGTGCACCAGGATGTAGGCCTCGCCGACCTTCAGCGCGGCGAGATCTTCCACGGTGACGTGGTGCCAGCCCTCGTTGCACTCCTGGAGGTACTTCAGCGATTCCTTGGACCGGATGCGGTGCACGATCGACATGGTGGCCAGCTTGTGGATCTCCCGCGGCAGGTGCTTGGGGTCCTGCGTCGCCAGCACGATCCAGGTCCTCATGTGCCTCATCTGGCAGATGAGGGACGTCACCGGGGCCAGGATGGCTGACTTGGTTATATACTTGTGCGCCTCGTCGTAGATGATGGCCTTGGTGTACTCGTTGCCGTCCTTGTCCCGGGCCTGCGAGATGGCACGGGTCAGAATCGCGAACACCGCCATGGCCTCGGTCTCCTTGACCCACTGATCCTTGAAGAGCACGGCCATGAGCACGCCGGGACCGAACTTCTTCGTGACGCTCTCCTTGCCGCTGCAGTAGCGCTTGACCGCGCGCAGCCGGATGCGCAAAAAGCCCCGCTGGCGGTCGTTGAAGCGGGGGTCTTCCACCAGCGACTCCAGCTTCTCCATGGTGAGCTGGCCGCGGGGGATCTCGCGCACGGCCTCGTCCCACTCGGCCAGGTAGAGCGAGGCGTTGTCGTCGGCGGCCATGAGCATGCGCAGGCCGTCGATGCCGGCGTCCTCCAGCGACATCTCAAGGCCTTCGGCGGAGCCCGAGGGGAGCTCGGCGATCTTGCGCTTCAGGTCGTCCTCGTCCTGGGCGACGATGAGGTACTTGACGTCGGGGATGCCCTCGGGGGTGGCGCCCAGCACGTCGCGCAGGTAGGCCACGCTCTTGGGCTCGGAGTTGGGCTGGTGGCAGCGGTGCAGGCCGTGGGGATAGGGCTGGCGGCCCTCGTAGTTGCAGTACAGGACGCCCAGGGGCACCTTGATCTCGCTGATGCTGGACTTGCTCTTGCGCATCATCTCGGCGAGCGTGAGGACGGTGGAGGACTTGCCGGTGTCGGTGAGGCCGGCGATGGTGATGCAGCCGACCTGGTTGAGGTCGACGGCGACGGTCCAGGGCTTCTTGCCGATGTCCTCGGGCCGGAAGGACATCTCCTCGGCGAGCTTGCCCAGGATGCCCCACTGGGGGGTGGAGCCCGCGCTGGTGTTGAGGTAGACGGTCTTTGGGGCCTCTTGCGATGGGGGCGGCGGCGACGAGGCGGAGGGCCCGGAGCTGGAGGGCTCGGCGATGGCGGCGCCCTGGGGCGCGGCGGCCTTCTTGCCGAAGAGCTCGGGGTTCTCACGGTAGAACCTGATCGCCTCGTCCTCGAACTCCTCCACATAGGCGGCGTTGACCCGCATGAGGAAGTCGGTGACCACCTTGTTCATGTCCTTCTGGGCCTGCTTGACGGCCAGGATGGCGCCGATGCCGCCCTGCTCGGGCAGGTCGCCCTCTGGCAGGTACACGTCGGTGGCGTGCTCGGCCATGCGGATGACGTGGTCCAGGGTCTCCTGGATGCACAGGAGCGTGGAGTCCATGCAGTAGGGCTGCGCGGGGAAGCGGAAGGTGTACATGGGGTTTTCGGCGACGGACTTCTCGTGCTCGAAGACCTTCTTCTTGAAGAGCCGGTCCTGCTCCGCAAGGGCAGCGCGCTGCTGCTCAAGGGACTGCGCCTGACGGGTGAGCTCCTCCTGGCGGGCGTCCAGCTCGTTGTGGCGGGCTTCGAGGGCGCGGCAGGAGTCCTGGTGCTCGGCCTGCTCCGCCAGGAAGGCGGCGCGGTCCTCGGCCAGGGTGGTGCGCTCGCGATCGAGGGCCGCGCGTACCTCGGCCTGCTCCTGCTCCAAGAGGGCGGACTGCTCATGCAGCGCCTGGAGGCGGGCCTGGGCCTGGCCCAGACGCGCCTCGCTCTCGGCCTCGGCGGCGGCGCGCTGGGCGAGGGCCTGCTCGCAGAGGAGCTGGGCCTGCCCCGCCTGCTGCCTGACCTGCTCGTAGAGGGCCAGCACCGTCGCCAGGCAGAGGGTGCCCGGCTGCCGCAGGAGCTGCGCCTGCTGCTCCATGAGCTGCCGCTCTCTCTCCGCCAGCTCGGCCTGCCCAGCCTGCTCCCGCGCCGCCAGCGCCTGCTCCCGCTCCTCCAGCTCCCGCTGCCGCGCCTGCAGCTCCTGCCCCCGCTCCCACAGCTCGCCCGCGCCCGGCGCCTCCTCCCGCTCGCCGTGCTCGCGCCGCCCCTGCTGGCAGCCGGGGCACAGGGGCGCCGGGGCCTGCTGGGCCTCCTCCCGGGTGCCCTGGGCCACCGCCTCCAGCAGCGCGGCGTGCACCAGGGCCTCGCCCTGCCGGGAGCTCTTGTGCTGGGCCCGCAGCGCCCTGAGCGCCTGCTTCTTGGCATGGGCCAGCACCTCGCAGGAGATCTTGTCCTCCTGGAGCGCCAGGGCCATCAGCGCCGGCTCCAGCTCCGGGGGCGAGGAGATGACGATGGACAGCTTGGTGAGGCAGAGGCCCCTTCGGGCCATGCGCTCGACCTCCTTGAGGTCGGGGAAGCGGCGGGCCAGGTGCATGCGGCGCTCGACGGGGTTGCGGCTCTTGAAGCGGGTGGCCAGGCAGACGTAGTCCACGAACCGGTTGGCCTTGCACAAGGGGTCGTTCCTCCACAGGTCGCGGTCCTCGACCTGGTTGAGGAAGACGCCTCCGTGCCAGTCCTGGACCAGCTGGCTCTCGGCCTGGTGCATGACGTGGCCCATCTGGACCTTGTCGGCCTCGAGAATCTGGAGCTGCTCGGGGGTCAGGGAGGGGCGATCGGGCGGCTGGGGCGTGCTGCGCTTCATGCCCTCCTAATCGGCGACTTTTCCGAAGAATTCAGAAAAAAGAAAAATCGTAAAGAAAAGGCACAGATTTTTCGAGGAAGTGAGCAGGGAATGACCAGTGAAAAAGCGCACGGCGCCACGAATGGGCGGGGCATCAAGCCACCAGCAAATCGCGCAAGCCCGCGACGGCCGCGGTCGTCGGCGACTTCGACCGTGACCCGGCAAGTACGCCCGCCAACGCTTCCTGTGATCGATGGTCCCGATCCTCCCACCGTCGACGCGCCCGGGTCCCGCGACTGGACCGTGCAGATCGTGCAATCACCGTCGCTGCGCCTGATCAGCCGCCCTCCGGCGGCCAGGCGGGCGCGGGCGCCGGTCCGGGCGGGAGCGGGGCCCGGACGCGGGGCGCCGGCTCCGCCGCCGGCCCGGATCGCGCCCCGCTGGTCGTGGTCGCCCCCTCCTGCTGCCCGATGCCGATGATGGCCTTGACCACCCACTGGTCTCCCGCGCCCGCCAGGTTGTAGCCCACCCCGAAGTTGACCCCCAGGTCGAGCCTGCCGCCGATGTGATGGAGGTAGTCGAGCACCGCGAAGAGGTGGTGCGTCTGCTCCGCTGCAGGCAGGAGGCCCGTGACCGGCCCGTAGCCCCCGTAGTACTCCGCGCCCAGGGCCAGCGCGGTGGTCATGCTGACGGCGAGCTTGGCCGCGGGCTGGAGCTGCGGGAGGCCCGCCTGGGCCCCCGCCAGGTCGAAGCCGATGATGGGGTTCACGGAGGCGTAGAGGCGGCGCCAGCGCAGGTCCACGATCGGGCGCACCTCCGAGCCGTAGACGCTGCTCTCGTAGGTGCGCGGCACGATCGAGAGCTCGACGTTGAGCGCCAGGCCGATGAGATCGCGCCCGTAGCGGCGCGGCAGCCGGGCCTTGAAGCGCAGCTTCACCCCGGCGTAGTCCATGCTGCCGTCGGGCCGCAGCGCGGCCTGGAGGTAGCCCCCGATCTCGCACCAGCGCGCCACCCCCAGGTGCGGCTCCAGCGCGATGTGGGTGACGTGGTCCGTGGGCAGCTCGCCCTCGGCGCTGCCCTGCTGCGTGCCGGACGCGACCACGTTGATGTGGGACTCCACGCCGGTCGTGCCCGGCGCCGCGGTGTCGGCGTCGTAGACCTGGATCTCGAAGCGGTCCTGCGCCAGGGCCGCCGCGCAGGGGAGCGACGCGGCCGCCGCCGCGAGGAGCGCCGGCAGGCGGAGGGTCCCGCGGGCGGGTCCACGGTTGACGCGCATGGCCGCGATCATGCACGCCCGGGCCCGCCGGGCAAGCGGGGACCGGTCGCGGCGCTCAGGGGATCGACAGGCCCGTGGCCAGCTCGATGTAGCCCGTCGAGCCGGAGAGCATCTTGACCCGCATCACCAGCAGATCGCCGCAGCGCGCGTCCACGGCCGGGCCCGCTACCGTCGCGTCGATCGATCCCGGGGTCAGGCCGGCGTCGTTGTCCTTGCCCGCGGTGCTGTCGGCCGAGACCACGACGCGGTCCGCCGCGCCCGTGCGCCTGTGGAGGACGTCCGCGTGGAGCCTGGCGTCCTGCCCGGCCTGGTAGCCCGAGACGGAGATCTTGTAGGTCCCGGCGGGCAGGGGCCCGGGGAGCCTGTAGGGGACCTCGCGGGAGTCACCGACCCCCAGACCAGGCGGTCAGAAGCCGCTCTGCGAGGGGTGGTCGAAGTAGCAGATCCCGGAGGCGCAGCTGTCCTCGAATAGAGCCGTCGGCGGGGTCAGGGCCAGGCAGGGGCCGCCGCCGTCCGGGGTGGGGCCGGGCCCCGACGAGCAGCCCAGGAGGGCGAGGGAGAGCAGGGGGCCTGACAGGTGCAGCTTCATCGGACACCTCTTTCCGGGGTGAGGACCAGGAGGAAGAACGCCGGCGAGGGCGCCCACTCGTCGAGCACGTCGAAGGCGGCCGCCCTGGCGGCGGCGAGCACGGCGTCGCGGTGGCGCCGGTAGTTGAGGACGGCGACGCGCCCGCCGGGGCGCAGCGCGGGCCGCAGGGCGCCCAGGTAGGCGGCGCGGTCCGGCAGGTGGTGATCCACCTGGCAGAGGAGCGCCTCATCGACGGCGGCCGGGTCCAGGCCGGGGCGGTCCGGGGCCGCCACGCGGGTGGTGACGTTGCGGAGGCCGGCCGCGCTCGCCCGCTGCGAGAGGACGGCCAGGTAGTCCGGGCGCAGGTCGGTGGCGATGACCCGGCCCGCGGGCAGGGCCCGGGCCAGGGGGATGGTCAGGAAGCCCGGGCCCGCGCCGATGTCGGCCACCACCGCGTCCGCCGGCAGGCCGAGGCGCGCGATGAGCGCCTGCGGGCGCAGCCCCTCGTCGCGCAGGGGATCGAGCATGAGCCGCCCCGGCCCGTCGAGCCCCTGGTGCCTGCTGCCCAGCGCCGCGTCGTGGCGGACCAGGGCCGCGGCGAGCAGCGCCGCCGCGACCAGCCGGGGACGAGCACCTGAGAGCATGGCGCCTTATAGCACGGCGCCGCTGGGGCCGCTCGAAGGATGACCTCTGGCGCGCAGGGCGGGGCGGGGATCAGGCGGCGGAGTAGCCGCGGCCGCAGGCGCGGGCGAGGGTCTTGATGATCTCGCCGGACTCCTGCAGGACCTTGCCCTCCTGCACCAGCGCCGGCACCTTGGAGTGGGTCCCGGCGAGGCGGTCCAGCTCCTCCCACGCCTGCGGCTCGCGGGTCACGTTGCGCATGCGGAGCTTATTTTCGCAGTGCAGGTTGGCGACGGCGCGGAGCACGCTGGTGCAGAAGCGGCAGCCCTCCTTGTAGTAGAGGGTGGCGTCCGCGGAGAGGCCGGGGCGCGACCCCGGCGCCGGGGCGGAGGGGCCGCCAGCGGCGACCTGCCGGGCCAGCTCCAGCAGGGCCTTGATGTCCCGCTGGCCGGAGGGCGTCACGCTGCTGGCGTGGCGGACCTTGCCCTGGCAGTCGATGAGGATGGTGGCCCGGTCCGTCATGCCGGCCTGGTCCAGGTACACGCCGTACCTCTGCGCCACGGCGCCCTTGGGGTTGAAGTCTGCCAGGAGCGGGAAGGAGATGCCGCCCATGTCGGCGGCCCAGTTGGCGTGGGAGTGGCGGCTGTCCACGCTGATGCCGACCACCCTGGTGTTGGCGTCCCTCTCGAACTCGGCGGCCAGCGCCTCCAGCGCCGGGACCTCGCTGCTTCACGTGGGGGTCCAGTCGAGCGGGTAGAAGAGCAGCATCACGTTGTGCTTGCCGCGCTGCTCCGCGAGGTGGAACTTGTGACCGAACTGGTCATCCAGGGTGAAATCCGGGGCCTCGGTGCCTGGCTCTATCATGCCGAGGGTTTAGTGCGTCCGCGGCCTTTCGGCAATGGAAAAAGCGAGTCGTGATAAGTTTCGGGGCATGCCTGCCGAGCCCCTTTCCCCAGAAGAGCAGCAGCGGCTCCTCGCCACCTCCCGCCGCGTCAGGGAGCTCATCCTGGGCATCGTCCACGACTCCGGCAGCGGCCACGTCGGCGCCGCCCTCAGCCAGGCCGACGTGCTGGTGGCCCTCTACTTCCGCTGCCTGCGCGTGGATCCCGCGCGCCCGGGCTGGCGCGAGCGCGACCGCTTCGTGCTCTCCAAGGGTCACGGCGGGCTCGGCCTCGCCGCCGTGCTCGCCGAGCGCGGCTTCATCCCGGAGGCAGAGCTCGGCACCTTCGGGCGGACCGGCAGCGCGCTCGGCATGCACATGGACCACCGCAAGGTGCCGGGCATCGAGGCCTCCACCGGCTCGCTCGGGCACGGCCTCGGGATGGCGGTGGGCATGGCGCTGGGCGCCCGGCTCCAGGGCCTGCCCGCCCGCACCTACTGCCTCCTCAGCGACGGCGAGTGCTACGAGGGCAGCGTCTGGGAGGCGGCGCTCGCGGCGCCGGCGATGAAGCTGGGGCGGCTCTGCGCGATCATCGATCGCAACCGCCTGACCATGGACGGCTTCACGGAAGACGAGGTGCCGCTGGAGCCGCTCGGGCGGAAGTGGGAGGCCTTCGGCTGGCGCGTGTGGAGCTGCGACGGCCATGACCTCGCCGCGCTCTGCGGCGCGCTGGACGAGGCCGCGGCCCCCGACGGGCCGAGCGGGCGGCCGGCGCTGATCATCGCCAACACCACGAAGGGCAAGGGCGTGGACTTCATGGAGGACCAGGCGCGGTGGCACTACGGCGCCCTCGACTCCGCCATGTACGCGCGGGCGCTGGCGTCGGTGCGGGCGTGCCCCGCCGGGGAGGTGGGGCCATGACCCCGGCCGCCGGCGGGAAGAAGGTCCAGGGCTTCACCTGGACCGTCGAGGACGTCAACCTGATCACGCAGACCGAGGTGTGGGGCGAGGTGCTGGTCGAGCTCGGCCGCGCCGACCCGCGCATCGTCGCGCTCACCGCCGACCTGGGCAACACCACCAAGCTGCGCCCCTTCAAGGACGCCTTCCCGGGGCGCTTCTTCAACGTCGGCGTCGCCGAGCAGAACCTGATGGCGGTGGCGGCCGGGCTGGCCGCGACCGGCCTGGTGCCGGTGGTGTGCACCTACGCCACCTTCGCCTGCCTGCGCGCGGCGGAGTTCGTGCGCACGGACATCGGGTACAACCAGCGCAACGTCAAGATCATCGGGACGCTGGCGGGGGTGGCGTTCGGGCAGGGCGGGCCCACCCACCACAGCAGCGAGGACCTGGCGCTGCTGCGCGCCGTCCCCGGGATGGTCGTGCTCGCGCCCGGCGACGGCCGCGAGATGGGGGCGGCGCTGCGCGCGGCGCTCGCCCACGAGGGCCCGGTGTACCTGCGCACGGGGCGGGGCGTGGAGGTGCCCGAGGGCGGGGCACAGGAGGCCGCCTTCGTGATCGGACGGGCCGCGGTGCTGCGCCAGGGCAGCGACGTCGCGGTGCTGGCCTGCGGCCCGACCGTGCAGGAGGCGCTGCGCGCCGCGGAGCGGGCGCACGCCCAGGGCGTGTCGGTGCGCGTGGTCAGCATGTCCTCGCTCAAGCCGCTCGACGAGGCGGCGGTGCTGGCGGCGGCGAGCGAGACGCGGCGCATCGTGACAGTCGAGGACCACAGCGTCATCGGGGGGCTGGGCAGCGCGGTCGCCGAGGTCATCGCGCAGAGCGGCAGGGCCTGCGCGCTGCGCCGGCTGGGGCACCAGGACCGCTACCTGGGGATGGGGGTGCCGGAGGACCTCATGCACCTGGGCGGCTTCGACGAGGACGCCATCCTCGCCGCGGTGTGCGCCCTGCGCCGCGTCGCGGTGTCGGCCGACGACGACTGGGAGGACGAGGCGTGACGCCGCCGGCGCCCGGGGGCGTCGATCGGGAGGCGCTGCGGGCCCGCGTCTTCCTGCGCTCCGTCCTGCCGCTCCTCAAGGTGGTGATGGCGGAGCAGCCCGGGCTCGCCAGGATGTGGAGAGGCGTCTCGGCCGCGGTGCAGCTCCGGAGCGCGGACGGCCGGGCCGGCGCCTGCCTCCGCTTCAGCGGCGGCGCCCTCAGCGTGGAGCAGGAGGCGGGCGAGCGGGACCGGGCGGAGGTCCGCTGCGTGTTCCGCGACCTGCGGGCGCTCAACGCCTTCTTCGCCGGCGGGCGGGCGCTGCCGCGCGTGAGCGGGCTCGGTCACCCGCTGCTGCTCTACAAGGCGGCGCGGCTGCTCTCATCGCTGCGCGTGCTGCAGCCGCAGCCGGCGCCGGCGCGGCCGGAGGAGCGGGCGCTGCGGGTGAAGCTCATCCTCTACCTGGTGACCCACGCGCTGGCCGAGCTCCACCGCGGGGGCCACCCGCAGATGGTGGAGCTGGTGGAGAGCAGCCCAGAGCGCGTCTACCAGTGGACGGTGGCATCGGCGGGCATCGGCGCGTACCTGCGCATGGAGCGGGGCCGCGTCAAGGCGGGGCGCGGCACCTACCTGCGCCGGCGGCCCTTCGTGCACTTCGTCTTCCCCGACGTGGACGCCGCGCTGAGCGTGCTCACCGCGACGGACAGCCAGATGGGCGGGGTGCGCGGCGGGCTGGTGCAGGCGCTGGGCAGCCCGGAGTACGTGCGCAAGATCAGCCTGCTCATGCAGAAGGTCGACGAGCTGCTGGTGGAGGGGTGAGGGCACCGGTGAGGGCCGCATGAGCCAGCTGGAGACCACCGGGTACTACGCCTTCGGGGTGCCGCTCTACGCCGGGCTCGTCGCCGCGGAGTGGCTGGTCGCGCGGCGGCGCGGGGCCGCGACCCTCTCGTTCGCCGAGAGCGTGGGCAACCTCTCCGCGGGGCTCGGGGCCATCGTGGTCGGGCTCTTCGTCGGGCCGGCGCTCATCCTGCTCTACGAGTGGGGCTACGCCCACCTGGCGCTGGTGCGCTTCCGGCCCGGGTCCTGGGCGCCCTGGGTCCTGGGCGTGGTCCTGGCGGACTTCGGGCACTACTGGCACCACCGCCTCGACCACCGCGTCGCCGCCTGCTGGGCCGTGCACGGCGTCCACCACCAGCCCGAGGAGATGAACTTCACCGTGGCCATGCGCCACGCCTGGTTCTCCGACCTCTACGCGATCCCCTTCTACGCGCTGGCGCCGCTCTGCGGCGTCCCCACGCCGCACTTCTTCGTCGCCACCACGCTGCTCTCGCTGCACGCCCTCATCACCCACACGGCCCACTTCAGCTTCCCGGGCTTCCTGGTGCTGGTCACGCCGCGCTCGCACATCCTCCACCACGCCAGGAACCCGCGCTACATCGACAAGAACTTCGGCGCCATGCTCTGCGTCTGGGACCGGCTCTTCGGGACCCACGTCGAGCTCGACGAGGACGAGCCGCCGGTCTACGGCGCGCACAGCGGGTACGACACCCACGACGGCGCGCTGGCGCAGTGGGTGCTCTGGCGGGACCTGCTGGCCCTGTGCCGGCAGGCGCCCACCCTCCGCGACAAGTTGCGGGTGCTCACCGCGCGCCCCGGCTGGGTGCCGCCGGGGGCGGTGCCGCCGGCACCGCGGCGGGTGCGCAGGAGCGCCGACATCCCGCTGGCGGCCAGGATCTACGTGGCCGCGCACTTCGCCGCGACGGTCCTGCTGTCCCTGGACATCTTCATCCTGCGCGACCAGCACTCGTGGCCGGTGAAGGCCGGGGCGGGCCTCTTCCTGGTGGCGAGCCTGCTCACGCTCGGCGGCGTCCTGGATGGCAGGCGGGCGGCGTGGCGCTGGGAGGCGGCGCGCCTGGTGGTCGGCGCGGCGTGCGCCTGGCTGGTCCTCTAGGCGGGGCGCTCAGAGGGTCGAGACGAAGGCGATGAGGGCCGCGCGGTCCTGGGGGCCCAGATCGAGGCCGTAGCCGTGGCCCGGCTGGGGACCGCCAGGGTGGTCCGAGGCCAGGCGCCCTTCGTCCAGGAGCGCCGGCAGGCCGGCCACGCTGCCGTCATGGAGCAGCCGCTCCCGCCCCGACACGCCGCGGAGCGTCGGCACGCGGTAGGTGCCCGTGCCGCGCTCCGGGCTCCGGCCCAGGGCCGGATCGGTGCCGACCTGGGCGACGGGCAGGGGCTCACCGGCGAGGTCCGGGGGGAGGTGGCAGCCGGCGCAGCGCGCCTGGAAGACCTGGGCGCCCCGCGCCGCGATGGCCGGATCGGGAGGCGGGGCAGCCTCGGGCTGCAGGCCGCGGAGGTAGAGCGCCAGCCCCAGCGCGATCGCAGGCGGCGGCGCGGCGCCCTGGTGCAGGCTGGTGATGATCAGGGTCTCGATGCGCACCGCGAGCGCCAGGGGCCCGGCGTGCCGCAGGGTGGCGTCGTGGTGCAGGTAGCGCTGCCACCGGACGGGGCGCAGGTCCGGGATGGCTGAGGGATCGTCCAGGCCGTCGGGGCTCACGTCCAGGCGCCCCGGGCCCCAGCCGGCGCCGGGCACCTGCGCGCCCGGCGGCGCCTGGTCCGCCTGCAGGAGCCCCACGTCCAGCGCGACGTTGGGCAGCCCGGGCACGATCGCCCCCTCGCCGGAGCGGCTGCCGGCGTGGCAGGTGGAGCAGCTCAGGGCGAGCGCCACGTCTCCATCGGGGGGCCTGGTGAAGAGCAGGCCCCCGCGCCGCGCCACCCCCGGCGCGGCGGGCGCGGCGCCGCGCCAGAGCCCGTAGGGGGAGGGATCCGGGGAGGCGAGGGCGCGCTCGAAGCCGGCCACCAGCTGGGCGGGGTAATCGAAGAACGCCGCCTCGCCGAGCCGGGAGAGGGCGGCCTGGAGCGCCTCCTCCGGGCCCTCCGGCAGATCGATGGAGAGGGGGGCGAAGGCCTCGGGCCGCGGCGGCGCGGCGTCCTCCGTGACCGGCGCGGTCGGGGGCCGCCAGAGGGGCAGCCGCTCCCAGCTGTCCTCCCTCCCGGTGGCGTAGCGGGCGAGGCGCAGGCGGGCGTAGTCGTTGTCGCGGTACCACAGCGCCTCCAGCAGGGCCTCCCGGCGCGTCGCTGGATCGTGGAGGTAGCGCCACAGCGGGCCGGGCCCGTCCGCGCAGGCGCCGAGGAGTGAGAGGACGAGGAGGCTCAGCCGGCGCATTCCGCCGTGCTGCACTGCCAGGCGCCGGCGGCGGGGTTGTAGGCGCAGTAGCCGCCCAGGCCGCCGTCCTGCGCGCAATCGCTGTCGTTGATGCAGGCGTCCTTGCCGGTGTGGCAGTAGTAGCCGACGATCCCCGTGTAGTGGCCGCAGCTGCCCAGGGTCGGCGAGCAGGAGCCCCCGCTGCCGCAGTCGGCGTCGACGCGGCAGTTCCCCATGGTGAGGCAGTGGTTGGTGTCGCCGCTGGCCATGTCCGCCTGCTGGCGGCACGCGCACACCTTGCCCGCGCAGGCGCTGTCGTCGAAGCAGGTGTCATAGGTGCAGATGGCGCCGATGCGGGCGAACACGCAGCGGCCGTTCTTGCCCTGGGTGGCGTCGCTGCAGTCGGCGTCGGTCATGCACATCCCGCGGCCGCTGCCGGGCATCGGGCCCGGAGGGCGATCCATCGAGCACGCCTGCGGCGCCGCGCGGTGCAGCTTCGCGAGATCTCCCGGTGGGGGCGGCGGCGTGGTCCCGCTGCCACCCTCGCAGGCGAGGAGCGAGAGGACAAGGAGGGCAGGCAGGGCGCGTCGATCAAGCATGGGGAGATGATACGGGAGGATCGGCCCCCAGCCAACCGGGCCCTCAGCGGCGCAGGTGGGCGACGACGGCCATGAGCACCAGCGCGTTCACGCTGCCCATGGCCACCACGTCGTGGCGCCAGGTGCCCGCCGCGCCCACGACCTGGTGGGCCACCTCCACGGAGATCATCTCGTAGAGCGCCCGGAGCACCAGGCCGTGGCGCAGGCCCAGCGCCAGGTCGCGCCCGTCAATCCCGGCGAGGACGCGCGGCGCATACGAGAGGGAGGCCCAGCGGGACCCGTAGCCCACGCCCAGCCCGATGGTGATCAGGTGGGTGGTGGGACCCCCGCCGGTGGCGCTCTCCCCGGCGCTCCCCGCGCCCGGCACGAGCCCGCTGTACCCGATCTCGGGGATCAGGTGGAGCCCGGGGTCGTCCGCCTTGCCGCTGCGGTTGCGCACGCAGAGCATGCCCACCCGCGCGTCCACGATCGTGAGCCGCGGGCTGCCCGTCAGCGTGGCTCCGGCCCCCACGTGGAGCAGGTGCCAGAGGGAGTCGAGCGGGCAATCCCACTCCCGGTGCGTCCACGCCATCCGGGGCCTGGGCCAGGGGGCCGGGGCGAGCGGGGGCGGCGCCGCTGCCGGCGTGAGGTCTGGGGGGGCGGGCTGCGGGACGAAGTAGGGGGCCGGGTCCTGCCCGGGCCCCGTCGCGTCTCGCTGCAGGACCGGCGGCGGCGGCAGGGGAGGCGGGTCCAGCATGACCGGGTCCTCGGCGCGCGCCGGGGCACAGATCGCGAGCGTCAGCAGAAGTCCCAGGACGGGCAGGCCGGTGCGGATGTCCATCACGGAATCATCTCCTCGGAGCGGAGGCTCGTCATCGAAGGGGATGCAACCTCGGTGCCGGCACGAGGCGGAGAGGCCGGCCCCGTGAATCCGCTGACTTGGCCCGCCCTGGTGCGGTGTAGGTGTCAGAGGGTGTCGGGATGCTGACAGAGGGGCCACCACCCTGCCGGGGGGCAGGCTGCGCCCTGGAGGCGGCGATCGCGGCGCGCCCCGCGACGATTGATTTGTCGCCGAGGAGGTGCGAAAATAACGCTGGCGATCGAGTGTGATGTTGCAGCGACTCTCCCTCCCGGCACGACCCTCTGTACCATGGGCCTCGCTGGCCCTCTTCCTCCTGGCGGTCAACCCCTCCGCCTGGGCCAGGCACCACCACCACCACCGCAAGGGCCTCGTCGCCGCCGAGC
>JADMIO010909310.1_pt1 | contig 24369 bp, 27 predicted proteins | sample 8958161 | NCBI WGS metagenome assembly JADMIO01 (sample SAMN16585339, study PRJNA669376) | soil metagenome | isolation source: Crop rotation soil | place: USA: Cullars Rotation, Alabama | collected 2011
GCGACTTCAAGTCACGTGAATTCCAAGCTTCGGATCCCACTGTGCTGGAAAGGGTTGGTGTTGCAACGTTCTGCCGGGTTGCCGGGTATTTAAAGGGGGGCATCTTCGAGGGTATCAAATAGATTGCTTTTGCGTTTGACCGTCGTCATTCCATACGAGTAGGGTTTCCCCCTTGATTTTTTAAGAACTATGTTTGGAACTATCCGTCGTCATCAGAAGTGGTTGTGGGCGCTGATTATCACGCTGACTATTATTAGCTTTGTCTGGTTTTTCGGCCCGGAAGCCAAAATGCGGAACCAGGCTGAATTTAATATCGGCTCGATGAATGGACACAAGTTTACGCGCGAGGAATACTATCAAGTGGTACGCGAGGTCCGCATCTCGGCTTTCATTTCACAGGGGAAATGGACGGATGATATTCGACAGATGGACGACTTGGTGCGTCAGCGGCTGTTCTTCACGCAAAAGATGCGTGAATACAATATCAAGGTCAGCGACGAGGCTTTGGCGCAGTTCATGAAGACTTCGCCGCTCCTTCGGGCACGCGACACCGGGGCGTACAGTCCAGCGGCTTATGAACAATTGGTTGCGGCGTTGCCCCAGGGTGGTGTGACCGAAGACGATTTGTTCCGGTTCTTCCGCTACCAGGTGGGCATCAATCAACTTGTTGCGCTGGTTCAAGCCGGAGCAATCGTTCCGCCGCGAGTGGCTGAAGCGGCCTACAAGAGCGAGCACGAGCAGGTATCTGGCAACCTGGTGTTCCTGGCGTTTAGCAATTATACGTCGATCACGAGCGTGGATACGAACAAGCTCACGCAGTATTACACAAATCACATTCCCGAATACATGATCCCGCCAAAGGCGAAGGTGAAGTATGTGTCGTTTGCGGCGACCAATTACCTGGCGGAAGGCGAGAAGCGGATCAATGAATTGACCAATCTTACGGCCATCGTCGAGAGTCTATATCAGCGCCGCGGCGGCACGAACAGCGCGAAGGACAAAACTGAGGCGCAAGTGAAAGAGGAGATCAAGCTGGAGATCAAGCGCGAGCTGGCGCTGGAAACAGCAAGCAGCAACGCAGTCCAGTTCGCCAACGCGGTTTATTCCATGAAAGAACCGATGCAGGCCGCCTACCTCGACGCGGTCGCGGCGCAGAAGCAGATGAAGGTGCTCGAAACGGAGCCCTTCACCGATGACGGCCCTAAAGGATTGCCCGAGTCGGATGCGCGGCAGATTGCCCAGGCGGTATTTAATTCCCCGTCGGCAGCCAGTTTGCAGGGAACATTCAAGTTGACGGCAGATAATCCAATTTCACAACGAATCATGACCACTAACGCGGTCTACATCGTGGCGTTGGACAAAACGATTCCTCGAACACAGCCGCCGTTTGAGGACGTGCGCGAGCGAGTGTTGACAGACTACAAGCACAGTCAGGCGTTGGATGCGTTGACCCAGGCCGGAATGACTTTGCAAAAATCCCTGAGTGAAGGCGTCGCGCAGGGTAAATCCTTCAAGGAAATTTGCGACGCATTGAAAGTGAAGCCCATCGATATTCCGATGTTCTCCATCTCTACTCGCAAGATCGACGAGATTGAAAAGCTGGTTCCCATTCAGGATTTTCTCCAGGGATCACTGGGAGTGCCCGCGGGACGCGTAGGACGCTACACGCCCGTGGCCGACGACGGCGGGTTTATCTTCTTCGCGAAAGAGCGCAAGGCTGCCGATGATACCGTCGTCAAGCTCGCCTCAAGGGAAATGGCTGATCAATTGCGCCAGGATCGCCAAGGGGCGATTGTCGACGATTGGGCCAACAACGAGTTTTCCAAGTCCGGTCTTGCCGCCCAGAAACCAGCCCCGACACCAGTGCCGGGCGCAGCGGCACCCGTTGCTCCCAAATCCAAGTGAGCGCAGTCATCAAGCTGTCAGCCGCTGCGACGCGTCAGTTTTGGGAAATACCGGTGGTGTTCGAAAACGAACACCTCCTTGCTCTGGACAAGCCGAGTCATCTCCTGACCTCGCCGGATCGTTACGATCCAAACCGGCCCAACCTGATGAAGTTGCTTCACCAGGACATTGCCCGCAATGCTCCGTGGGTGCGACAGCGGCAGATCACCTACCTGGCCAACGCGCATCGCCTCGATCTTGAGACGTCGGGCATCATATTGCTGGCAAAGGACAAACCGACGCTCGTGGAATTGGCCAATCAGTTCGGGACGGAAAAGCCTGAGAAAAATTACGTAACGCTAGTTCACGGCACGCCGAACGAAAGCAAATTCAAAGTCGGCGCCAAGCTCGGTCCCCACCCGGTAAAGGTTGGCCTGATTCGCGTCGACGAGAAGCAGGGCAAAAGGGCCATGACTCATTTCGAAGTCCTCGAGGCATTTCGTGGCTACACATTGCTCAAGTGCATCCCATTCACTGGCCGCACTCACCAGATACGAGTACATCTTCAAAATCGCGGTTTGCCGATCGTCGGAGATTCTCTTTACGGCGGGCAGCAATTGCTCCTTTCAAGACTGAAGCCGGGTTATCGGCTTAAGCACAATCGCACTGAGCGTCCGCTGATTTCGCGGGTGGCTTTGCATGCTGAGCGGCTGACGCTCGACATTCATTCGCAGCACATCGAGATCACCGCGCCCTGGCCCAAGGACCTCACCGTCGCGGTGAAATACCTCCGCCGCTACGCCAGCACGTCACCGGTGGGCGAGCAACCGCACGAGCCTCACGCCGAGGGAGACGGCGACGCCGAGGAGCAGGAGGCCTGAGACCTGCGTCATCTTCAGCAGCGTTTGGTCGGACATTCGACGATGTCCTTTTGAAACACCGAAGCTAAGCAAGAGAAACCACCCAAAAGCTCCCATCGCCACTCCTGCGATACACGCTGAGCGGCTGATCCACGTGGTATCGACCCATTCGTGCGCGACAAATGTGGCCGAAGCTGTGATCCACCAGAGCAGCACTGCGGGATTTCCCAGCACGCGCACAAAGCCTGTCATGAACGCGGTGTGAGGATGCAACCGCTGTTCGAGGTGCTCGGCGCTAATCGAGGATTCCGGCACTTGTTTTGCCCGCCAATATCTTAAGCCAAGGTACAACACCAGCACGAAGCTCACCAATTCCATGCTGGCACGCGCAAACTGTGAATCGAACAAGTTGGAAAAACCCGCAAATCCAATCGCGCAATAAATTGCTTCCATTACCACCGCACCCAGCCCAATGAACATTGCCCAGGTAAACCCGCGCTTCACTCCTTCATGCAGAATCGTGACATTAATCGGTCCGACTGGCACGGAGACTACGAAGCCGGTGCCAAATCCCACTGCCCACGCAACGACCAACGACCATATTTCTTGTACGCTTATGCCTTCCTCCTTTTGCTCACAGGTTCATCCATCGCTGGTGCCAATGGATGGTGTTTCCTCATCCTGGTCCTCGTCCTCGATGTCATGCCGGATCTTGCGCGACAGGCGCGGGCGAACGAATCCGTAGACCAAATATGCCGTGAACACGACCGGCAACACCCAGGGCAGCGCCACCCGCCAAGTCATTAGGAAGAATCCAATCACCAGGATGATGATCGCCATCTTTGAAAACGGCTTCGTCGTCCGCCAATCGATTTTTTTGAACGATGGGTACTTCACTGAACTGACCATCATAGCGGAAAGGAATAGCATCAAGATGGGAAGGCACCACCGCCACTGACCTTTGGTAAACCCATGGTTCTCCAGCCAAAGTATCAACAACGTCAGTGAGGCCACCATCCCTGCCGCCGCCGGAATCGGAAATCCCAGGAACTCCCCGCTGCCGCTTTGCCCAGGCATCGCCGCCAGGCAATTAAACCGCGCCAATCTCAGCGCACCGCAAATCAAATAAATCGACGCGATGAACCAGCCAAATTCTGGATGCGCCACAAATACTTCCTTAAGCACGATGCGATGCACTAAAAACGCCGGGGCCACACCAAAGGAAACCACGTCCGCCAGCGAATCAAATTCCCGCCCGAACGGACTCTCCTTTCCGCCCATTCGCGCCACGCGCCCGTCCAATAAATCGAAAATGCAAGCGAGGAGAATAAAAAACAGCGCCTCGTGAATGTTTGTAAACGGCGGCTCCAAATTCGCCTCGACGATCCGCGTAATCGCCAGGAAGCCGCAGAAGAGATTGCCCGCCGTCATCAGGTTCGGCAGAAAATAAATCTTCAGCTTCGTCTCTGGCTCCGGCGCTGGCGCTGTTGGTTCAGTCGAGTCGGCCATGATCAACTCCTTCGAGCCACAATCGTTTCGCCGCCTACTACTCTATCCCCCAACTGTGCCGTGATCTTCGCCGTCAACGGAAGATACAAATCCACTCGTGATCCAAATTGAATCAGGCTGATCCGCTCACCGCGCGATACTGTATCACCCGTCGTCACCCACGGAATGATCCTGCGCGCAATCAACCCGGCCAGCAACCGCACGCCGATTTTTTCTCCGGGCTTCTCCGAAGACTCAAATCCAAGCAACACATTTTCGTTATGCAACGCCGAATCCGCGTTCAACGCATTCAGGAACTTCCCGGCGCGATACTGCTGATACGCAATTCGGCCTGCGATCGGTGCCTGTTGCACATGCACGTCAATGACCGAGAGGAATATTGAAATCCGCTTGCACCGCCCGCCCATGAACTCGGCTTCGGTTGTCTCGTCGATCACATCCACCTTCCCGTGAGCGGGTGCCACGATGGCATCCGTATCCGACGGCACTTTGGGGACCGGATCCCGGAAAAAATACAGCGTGAAAACCGTAAACAGAATCCACAAAAAAACGAGTGTGCCGGACAGGGCCAATATCACCGACCCAAAGAAGTGGGCCAGCAACCCCATCCCCAAAAGCGCCACCACTAGGACCAGCGACATGGAAATCAGCCGTATCGCCGCCTGCATCGCCTTTCCAGAATGCTTCATAGCCAACAGTATAGATGTAAAATAACCCGCGGTAAAGCCATTGTCTCCATTAGCGGGTCTTTGCCCCAGGCACTGGACGGTTCAAACCGTAGAAAATGGCATTGACCACCAGCTTTTTGAACGATTCGTTCTCAAAATCGTCCGGATGCCCCAGCGATGTGTAGAACATTCGCCCTCCATGATACCGATGCGTCCAAGCCACTGGCTCCGTCGGTTCGCCTTTGATTGTCCCTATTAGCAACGGAGTCGAACCCTCGGCCAGCGGCTCGTTGCGATAAAGCGATCCCACTCCCAAAAATTTTCTTTCCACCCCATTGAGAATCGGATGTCCCGCCGCCTCAGGAATAATCTCAATAGTCGCTCCCACGCTCCTCGTATGATTGTGATAATTCCCGCCCAGCACATCGTGATCCCACTCCTTCCAATTTTCAAATGCATGACTCGCAGTGCGCAATCCGACCACTGGCTTGCCTGCATCGACAAATCGCTTGAACCGATTCAACTGATCCTCAGGCAACGTCATTCGGCGAATGAAGATCACTGCCAGGTCCGCGCGATCCAACACCTCGAGCTTCGGAATGGTCATCATATTCGTCGGCTCGGGCCGCTCGATGTAAATACACTCCAGCGGATAGTTTTTCTCCAGGTACTTCTTAAACGCCGGCAAAGTCTCGCGGCTATCGTATTCGTACTCGCCGCTGATCAAGACAATCAACGGCTTCTTTACCGGCACAGGTTCCGCCGCCCAACTCGCCATCGCAGTCATAATCAAAACTCCAACACCCAGGAGACGGGAAATAACGCGCATGTTCATGGAAGATTCAGTGATTAGCCAAAGCTTGGCCTGCCGAAGCCCATTCTGCAACCTCGATCCTTCGGCCAGCCACAGCCTCGTCCACGAGCCTGTTCCCACTGGCGCTCCGTAGCTGCTTCAATGTCGTCATTAGCAAATCCCCCATGGCTTCGTGGCCTTAGTACCTTTCCCCCCATAAAACCCGGCAACCCGGCAGCAAGCCCCTCCAACCCGGCAGAAAAACTGTGGCCTAGGCTCCCCGCCTGCCGAACTGATTTAACCATGCAACTATTCTTAACCATTTCACCTGCAGCACCCATCGTTCCCCAAATTTTTATATGCACTTTCATGCACATTCGTATCAAATCAACCATTTACGCTGGCAAGGACGCATTCCATCTCGCTAATGGTCATTAATAAATTTGAGCCCGTTTTCCCCAAGCTTCTCCAATTTACAACCACTTACGTCGCAAAGGCGTTTTCCCCAAATCCGAGCCGCATTCCGAAGAACTTGGATCCACCCCTCGACCAGATAGAGCAACCATTTGGATGCCGTGAATTGTCATTCGTGATTTTCGATGGATTTTTGTGCGCATCGTTGTGCCTCTCCTTTCCGGCACACAGCCTACACTCATTCACCAAAATCGCAAACAGCTTCCGATCGATTTGACAACTTTTTGAATGATGCGGGCCGCCCGCATCATTCCCGACCACTCAAATAATCGCAGCCTACGACACCAGATACCTCCATTCCCTCAATTCCTAACCTTTGCTATCGGCTATCTCGAAAGAAAAGCCATACGAAGTCGAATCACCACGCGTAACCCATCGCATAGAAAAAATTTTACCTCGAAATCAGAATTCTCCAAATCGCCATTATCACTCCGGCCTTCCCGCCTCTGACGCCGGCACGCGAGTCATCGTTACTGTATTTCTATTCCCATTCCCGAGATTCAAGACTTCAAGCGTCACCTTCTCCCCAACCTTACCGCGAAGCAATCTCACCGCTTCATCCATCGGGCTTCCCATCAGATTGCGGCCATCCACCGACAAGATAACCATTCCCGATTCAATTCCCGCTTTATCGGCCGGACCGCCGGTGTAAACACTCCTCACTTTGGGAAACTTCAATCCTTTCTCCACCAGCATGCCCACCACACCGAGAGAATCGCTCGCTGCACCGCTTGATGCCGGTGCTGGCGCGGCCTCTATGGTCGTCGCAGTACGAAATTCAGATCCATTCAAACCGTATCTGACCAGGATCCCAGAAACGTTGTACGCTTCCGCTTTATCCCCCAAACCTGTCCAATGCATGAACTCCAATTCCACCACGGCCTTCTCGGTTCTGTAATAATACTGGTAATTTCCCTTCATCTCGAGCTTGTCACCCAGAATCCTCCTAACCTGGGCCAGATTCATATCGCGCTCAATTCCATTGGAAAGTTGCCACTTGCCGTCGGGATAGCGGTTCGCCAGCTTCCAATCGAAAAGACTCACGGGCGAAATTCGAATGCCTGCCAGCTTTCCACTCTCAAAGATAAACGCCTCTTTATCCCCATAAATCATCGCGGTCTCTTCACCAATGAGCCGCACAAACCCGCTCGGCCTGCCTCCATCGTGGAGTCGGATGTAACCTCTCGGTTTGCCACGTTTCAAAATAAACTCATCCTCCGTGGTGCCAATCGGAATACCGAAAATGCTCTGATCCGGGTCAATGAACCCACTAAACGCTACTTCGTCTGTTTGCCACGCCTCGCCAACCTTCGACCGCAAGTCGTCCTCTGGCGCCAAACCGCGATCACCTCGTGAAACAGCAGACCGGTGCGCGCACCCGGCAAATATCACCGCCACCGCGAGAACAGCAATCAGCCGGCTGTAAAAAATCCTCATGGACCAAACGTTCATAAACATCGACTCCGTGATTCGCAGTTGACGGAAACCGTGCCACCTATTTCCTTTCATCCCGACACCCTACATTGTGCAACCCGCTTTGTCGACTGATCACAGAACAGCCCATTTCCTCAGGTTGGATCCACGAACTGCCCCGGACCGCGGGTCTGTGACCCGCAGCCATGTAAAACGATCCAGCCGTACAGAATTGTTTCGCAATCGCGGAACCTGAGTGTCCCTGCTACTACTGCCTGCCCGCCCATTCTTCCCACCTCGACACCCGCCCCACAATACGATATCTTTTTCTATCCTCATTCATGACCCTGGCGCGAACCATTCTCTATTTACTCGCTTGCTGCTTCACCGCCAGTGCCGCCGACGGGGTCACCAACGCCACGGGTGTCCTGCGTCTCGTTAGCACCAAAACAGAGGATAAATATTCAGGCCCTCGGTCCCATTTGGAACTCCATCCCCTTCCCGGTCAACCAGGCACGACTCTCGTCGTCGATCCACATTCCGCCAGTCCACCAAATTTCTTTGACCTCAAAAACTGGGTGGATGAGGCAGTACGAATCGAAGGCCGAAGTCAAGATCACCCCTCATTTTATAACATCGCCGCGACGAATATCGTCAGACTCAATCCGAATGTTCGGATTGGAACGACTAACCTGAACGCCGTCCAGGCACACGCCTATGCGAAAAAGATTGCTCGCCTCAACTTCGCGAATCTGGAGACCCTGCGAACCTTCGATGACACCGCACCGCCGAGGCTGGTCAATGATGAGTGGGTCTGGGTTTGGCGCTCAGGTAAAATCACAGGCGAAGAGATTTGGATCTCCTTTCGCGAGGATGGCGCGTGCACTTCCCTCTATTCCCTCATTTTCTTTTCTGACAGCATCCCTCCTCCTCAAATACCGGTCCGCTGAATCGAACGGGAAGTCTTCCGATCATGACCATCGCTCAAATCTCAGAACTCGTTAGCATTCATCTTCCCAATCGATACGAGCCATTACTCCTAACGTTCTACCATAATGCCTGCCGTGCTACGGATGAGTATGTCATTATTGGCGACGATTACGGGACGGACTTGTGCGCCAGGCTCTCGGACGGAGCTGTCCTTTCAATAGACCCGCAGAAAGAATTTCCCACGAGATTTGTGAATTCGGGCATTCAGCAGTTGGCGCAGTTTATTGAGATTTCAAAGTCATTTGGGGATTCGAAAATCACCGATTCAGCGGCTCTTGCTCAACAGATGCAAGAGACACTTGCCAAAATTGATCCGAAAGCGTTTTGCGACCCTGATAATTGGTGGGCAGTTGTTTTGGAGCAGTTGGCATACGGACTCTAAGAGGAAGCTTAAATAAATTTCCCTGGTTTCTTTAACTACGTGACGTCTCCAGCTTCCACTATTCCCTTTGTACCGTAGGCGAGTTTAACAATTCCCGGGCACCGTTTTTCGGACAGCTCCAGCCCCATCTTGCCGAAACGAACGCGGGCGAAACTTCACCCAACTCACAATGACCGCCAGCCCAAACAACGTGTAGCATACAATAAACACCCACGGCGGCGCTTCGTAATAGAGAAACTTCCTCAGCCAATAGGCGATGAACGTGCCATCATAGGTTACGTCCCCCGCCCGCCTCCGCAGGTACATCTCAAGCGTCGTCAGCGGGCAAATCACACCCAACCATGCTTGCACGACCACGACTCCAATGCCTCCAAGATGCAGCGTGCGAAACCACGGATTGCGAATCCACCGCCAGCCACAAGCTCCGCCGATCAATATCGTCAACAATCCCAGGATCACGAACGCAACAAAGCTCACGTGAATGATCAACACCACGTCCGCAAGCGTGCGATATGTCTCGGCGTCCATCTGTGCTTAAGTTTTCATTTTGGCATCCAAAGCCCGTCTAGGTAATCGAAAAATTTTGGCAGACCATCGATTAAATCAATGTCAATCGGGTTGCACAAAGTCCGCTTTTTTGCTAGATACCGTGCATGAGGGTTGTAAAGACGGCCTTTGGCGTACTGGTTCTAGTCCTCTTTTGTTCCTGCGCGCACACGCCACAGAACTCGGCGGACGCAGAATTTGTCAAAATTAAATCGCGGGCGGAAAAAGGTGACGCCGAAGCGCAAGCCACCTTGGCGGAACGCCTCTACGTCGGCGACGGAGTAACTGCAGATCCTGAGCAAGCAATAGCGTGGTGGCGCAAAGCCGCTGGAAAAAATTCTGCCCGGGCTCAGGTTCGATTGGGCACCACATATCAGGCCAAAGGCGATTATGTCGAGTCGGCCAAATGGTTCCGCCTCGGTGCGGATCAAAACCATGCTGGAAGCCAAATGCTGCTGGCCAGTTATTATTACCTCGGCAAAGGCGTACCCAAGGATGTGGATGAGGCCGTTAGGTGGGAACGCAAGGCCGCTGCAAGCGGATATGTACCCGCACAATATACCGCTTACCTTAACTATCAATGGGGCTGGCCTTTTGGCAAGGAAGAGGCCATTGGATGGTGTCGCAAAGCTGCAGAACAAGGTCTTGTTCAGGCTCAGGTACAAATGGGCAAGTGTTACGCTGAGGGAAAAGATGTCCCCAAAGACGAATCCCAGGCGCTTTTCTGGTATCTTAAAGCAGCAGAACAAAATGATGTCTCCGCACAAGTGCAGGTAGGGGCGCGTTTTGCAAATGGGACAGGCGTGACAAAAAATATTGCTGAGGCATTGAAATGGATTCGGAAGGCCGCAGAACAAAACAATCCATGGGCGCAAGGGCGCCTCGGATATTGCTACAGCAATGGCGAGGGTGTCGTGGCCGATGACACCGAAGCAGTGAAATGGTATCACCGCGCAGCCCTGCAAAACGATGCGTGGGCACAAGAAAATCTCGCCATTTGTTTCCATTCCGGCCGCGGCGTGGGCCAGGACATATTCGAGGCTTACGTATGGTACACTCTCGCCGCTGACCGGCAAAAACTCTCTGCAGAACAACGGGACATCCTGCATCAGCAATTCCCTGCCGATCGCATAGCTCAAGTCGAGACGCGTGTAGAAAAACTAAAGGCAGAGATCGCCGGGCAATTGAAAGCCGGCGGAAAGTGACTCCAATAGTAGTTTTCCACTGTCAGAAACCGCGATTGCCGGATAGTGGAACTTTTACGTAATCTTTGATCGCACTTTCTCCTTTGCCTCCCCTGCCCTCAAAGTAAAATGCAGCCGCATGTTAATGCTGCGCGAAAAGATTCCGGCCGATTGGCTGCCGAAGATACTGTCGAACCTTCCGGCCGTCCTCGTCGATCATGCGCATCTCGAACGCAAGGCTGCGACCACTTCGCTTAATCTCGAGAAGTATCGGGATCTTTTTCATCGCGTACGAGAGCTCAATGCGATCGCGATTGAGGAGCTGCAGCATTTTAACCTCGTGCTCGACTTGCTCGAAAAGCGCGGCATTCCCTTCACACAACCTCATCCGAGTCCGTGGATCACGGGATTGATGCGCTCCGTGCGTAACGGCAATCGCCACCAGGCGATCGACCATCTCATGTGCTGCGCACTGATCGAAGGTCGCAGTTGCGAGAAATTTCAAGTGCTCGCGCAGGAATTGGTAACCATCGATCCGGAACTTGCGACGTTTTACGCAAGTCTTGTCGAATCTGAGGGCAATCACTACGCCACCTATCTGTTGATGGCAAAAGAAATTGATGAACCGGAAGCAGACCGGCGTTTGGATTATTATCTCGATCTCGACGCTCAGTTGATACGCATCCCAAATCCCCTGCCGATGCTGCACTGAGTGTCGCGCCTCGGAGCGCGGCTGTGTGCTCCGAGCACCAGCCGCAGCAACATTGCGAATAATGCCGGATAAAGTAGCGCGACCGTTTGGACTAGCTTTCGTTGCTGCGGCTGGTCTTCGACACAGCCGCGCTCCATTTTCTGCCAAACCAGAATTGTCTTGTCGCAGTTTTGCAGCCGCAGCCATAGTCTCGTCCAAACAAAAAACATCATGAGCAAAGTACGCGTTGGCATCATCGGCATGGGGAACATGGGCAAGTTCCATGCGGATTATCTTTTGGCGGGCAAAGTGAACCGTGCCGAACTAACGGCCGTGTGCAGCACCTCGCCCCACAAACTGGAAAAATACAAAGCCGTCAAAATCTTTGGTGACGGAATGGAATTGATCAAGTCAGGCATTGCAGACGCAGTGCTGATTGCCACGCCGCATTATCAGCACACCAGCCTTGGTATCGCCGCGCTGAAGCAAGGCCTGCACATCATGGTGGAAAAGCCGATTTCCGCGCACAAGGCCGATGCCGAGCGTTTGATTGCCGAGGCGAAAGCGAATCCCAAATTGAAATTTGGCGCGATGTTCCAGATGCGCGCTGAGCCGCGTTACGCAAAGATTCGCAAGCTCATTCAGGACGGCGAGCTTGGCCAAATTGTCCGCATTAACTGGATCATAACCGATTGGTTCCGCTCCGAAGCGTATTACTCCAGCGGCGGCTGGCGCGCCACATGGAAGGGCGAAGGTGGCGGCGTGCTCATCAATCAATGCCTGCATCAACTCGACACGCTCCAATGGCTTGTGGGCATGCCGAAGCAAGTGCGCGGCTTCTGCCAGCTTGGCCGCTATCACAACATCGAAGTCGAAGACAACATCAGCGTGTACATGGAATGGGCCAACGGCGCGACCGGTGTGTTCATCAGTTCCACCGGTGAATTGCCCGGGACCAATCGCTTCGAAATCGCCGGCACCAAGGGAAAGATCGTTCTGGAAAAGGACACGCTCACTTTCACGCGCAACGAAGTCGCCGCCGACGCGTGGAACAAGACCTCGAAGATCGGCTTTGCCAAGCCCGAGGTTTGGAATGTGGGCATTCCCATCACGAACGCCGATTCCCCGCACGCCGCGTTTATGCAGAATTTTGTCGATTCCATCCTCGACGGTTCACCACTCAATTGTCCCGGCGAAGACGGCCTCGGCTCCATCGAACTCGCCAACGTGATGCTTTACTCCTCGCTCATTGGCCAAACTGTCGATTTGCCGATGGACAGCGCCGCGTACGAGAAGAAGCTCAACGAGCTGATCGCCAGTTCCAAGTTCGTGAAGACGGTCGTAGAAGTGTCGAACGAAGATTTTACGAAGTCGTTTAATCGATAAGACCGTTTATCTAAAAGCGACTCGCGAAATCGCCGAGCTCATAGCATTGCGACAGCGACGTGCAATTCCCGGAGGGACGAGCTTGCGAGTCCCTGAAAAAGTAGTTGGACCGAATTTAATCTGATTCTCGAAGCTCGTCGATTACTTCTAGCGGACGACTTGAACACGGCTCTTGATTATTTGCAGTCTTGAATCGTAAGTCCTTTGCGGTTAGTTTTGCAGCATAGGATGTATCGACTCACCACCATCTCGATGTCGTTTGCACTTTGGCTTTGCGCGGAACGGGTTTTGGCAACAGGTAGCGCGAGTGCCAACTGCACGGCGAATCTCAAGCAAATCGACGGGGCGATTCAACAATGGGCTCTCGAAAACAAGGTTGCGTCAACCAACACTACACAGCTTGACACGAACCCACCGCCATACTTGGAGTATTTAAGAGGCTCGACCATGCCGATCTGCCCACGCGGCGGAAAATATTCAGCGGGGAGAACAGTAGCAGATTCCCCGAGTTGTAGTTTTCATGGGGCAACATGGGAATCAGCCTGGGCGGTCGAAAGCGAAATCCGCCGGAAGCAAGGCTGGAAAGATGCCGTTCTGCCCGCACTACTTTGCATCATTTGCGGACTTGTCGTGACGCCTTTGTCCCGAATTAGCAACGAGACCAGGAAAGACCTGGCGATATTCATGCCTTTGGCAACGATTGCTCTCGCGCTGGTAGCGTTTCCAGTTCTGGGCTTTCTGCGTTATCATCCACTGAGCGCTCAAGGGAGTGGGTTGATCGCGATCACTTGCTTTTGCCTGAGCCTCTATGGGTTAACTCATCCTACCGCCTTGGCGCGAAAGTTGGCGATTTTCAGCCTCTTGTGGAGCGGATGGTTGTCCGCACTCTTCGTGATTTCGGAACTGAAAGGTTAATGGCTCGCTGAGAAATCGACCCACGCGCACTGCTGCACGCCAAATGATGTAACCATTCGGCGTGCATCAGGTTGCATTCAATCCAACAAGGGCGATTTCCAGCCCTGGCTGAAAATATATTGAGGAATCAGTTGCTATTCCCGATATCTAGCCGATACTTGCGCCGTTCGTTGGATGCTTGTCAGTTTCAAAGCCTGGTAAATCCTCAAGTGAACTCAGTTCGTTGATGATTCTAAACCCGAAGGTCGGGAACAGATTGGAGCCGGGGGTCGTCTCATAGAACATCATAAACATGAGTAATAAATTGTTCGTAGGAAATCTTTCCTTCAACGCAACCGAAAACGATCTTCAAGACGCTTTTGCCGCACATGGCACTGTCCTCGAAGTCAACCTGATGATGGATCGCATGTCCGGCCGCCCGCGTGGATTCGGATTCGTCACCATGAGCACGCCTGAAGAGGCGCAAACCGCAATCGGCGCGCTCAACGGCGCTACCATTGATGGTCGCGCATTGACTGTGAATGTCGCCAAGCCCCGCGAAGAGCGCACGGGCGGTGGCGGTGGTGGTGGTCGTCGCGAGTATGGCGGCGGCGGCGGTGGTGGACGCAATCGCTACTAAGCCGAAGGTATTTCAGGAGCGAGGTCTGGACGAATCCAGCCTCGCTCTTTTCTTTTCCATCGTTTTACCCCTGGTCGTCTGCGGGGCAAAGCGTTTCGATTTCACAGACGTTCAGAAAGGCAGAATGAGTCACGAAAAAGAGCAGCATATCGAAGTAGAAGGCGTCGTCGCCGTGGTATTGCCGGGCACGATGTTCCGCGTCGAGTTGGCCAACAAGCATATAGTTCTGGCGACGATTTGCGGGAAGATGCGCAAGCGCTTTGTGCGCATCAGCACGGGTGACCGCGTGAAAATGGAAATGTCGCCCTACGATTTGAACAAAGCGCGGATTACGTGGCGGTTGAAGTGATCTAGATACGACGCCCTCTTGTAATCGCGATCGTCCTGCTTTCAGTTAAGTGATTGGATCGCTTCATGATTTAACGCTAAAGCTTAACCGCCAATCTGAATCCCTCCGCGGCCGGTGATAATGCGTTCCAGTTGCGCGCCCAAACGATGCGCGAGTTCGATGGCTTCGGCAGCTTCGGTCGGGGGAAGATTCCGCTGGCAGTTGAAATCCCATAACGCGAGCCAGTGTTTGAAATGCTCCGGGGTTATGGGTTGAATCATGGCGGATGAGCTGCCGCGCTGGAGGACAGCACTCTGATCGTTTACTTCCGCTGTATTTACTCGCATATGCGCGCCAGCAAATCCTCCAGGATACTGCGACGGCCCGCCCATTTGCCGCGCCCAGAACTCGGTGATCTTCTCCAAATGCGCCGGCCAGTCGTGGATGTGGGCATTGAAGATTGAACCCAGTACCGCGTGCTGTCGCACATCCGCGTAGAACGGGCGGATCAGTTTCAGGATGCCTTCGTGGCTGCCGATGCGTTCGTATAGTGAAAGCATGGTTCAACTGAGAGTTGATGATCGTGTTTCCCACCAACGATCCACCGTTTCTTTGGGCACGCGAATATTAGTCTCGAACCGATCACTGCTAATTGTACGCCAAAGCGTATCAAATACCTCCAAAGGCTTCGTTAGTCCTTCCTCTTTTCCAATAATGACTTGTTTATCATCGTCTTGACACTCACAAATGCGATCAATGTAGAAAACTCTCGCACTGTGAGTCTCGCAACGTTTCAACAACTCGACCATGTCCTTAGCAGAAAACTGCCACCACCCACCTTGTGGATCATCTGGGCATTGATTGCTTAGTCCCTTAAAGAGGACTTCGACGACAAAAGCCCGATTTCGTTGGCTTTCTTTATTTTGTACTTCCTGGTCGGCGATGCGTTCCTGCTCCTTTGCTTCACGCGAGCGAACAATCTCTACTGCTCGCTCCGGCGAAACTCCTTGAGATTCCAGAAACTCTTTCGCAAAGCTCTCATACTCCTGTTGCCCCAATGCTCTTCTCAATTGCTCCTCTCCAAACTCAACTTTCATCTCTTCAAACGAATGCGTGGCAGCTGGTGAGTACGAGTGCCCGCACATTCGACAAGTCACCGGCACATCGCTGTACTTGCGACGCCAGCGTTCCACCGGCGCTTCATATTTGCAACGAGGACAGTGGCAAAAGATGGTGTAACCTCCATCAGTGTGTCCCGGAGGCGTGAATTCAAGATGCAGATCCAGGTTTTCAGCCTCTGCCCGCCTGAGTGCTTCGACAAATTTTGCCAAGTATTCAAGCCAATCATGATCTAGCCGAAGTCCGTCTTTTTTCCGATTGGCAATCATATCTTCCAGCATGCCAGAAAAAAGTGAACGCATGACCGGGATTGCCTCTTTGGCAGCAGGTGACTCAATCCAGAAGCGATGCCAATGAAATCCAGTTTTTGGGAACATCGAGTCCAAGCGGTCTCGCAAACCTAAACGCTTGATTGAATCATCAAACTGCTCGTGGAGCTCTGTCCCGATGTCCCAGGGCAATAATACACCTGCACAACCGCCGAGCCCGCCGGGTATTGTGTTAGCTACGCATTCCTGACAAAGGCGTTTCTGATTCTCAAGACCACCAAAAGAAGCGAACACTGATGATAGTCGGAATCCATCTTTCGGATAATAAGCCCAATTCTCATCGGCGTGTCCCTGCACGCTATAGGTAACTGCAATATCTCCGAAAATTCCATCGCTACGGCCTTGACGGCTAGCCAACCAGTTATAGGTAGACAACGGATAAACCGCTCGCATTGCGATCTCCGGGTTTTCCCATTTTTCCCCTTGCCTCACTGGGCAACTGCGGCTCAGCGCCCACCGTACGATTTGTCTAGTATCCGCCATATGCGTCAGACTTCTATTGGACCTGCTTCCATTGCTCGGACAAAGCACGACGTTCAATCCATTCACTCAATTCGGTTTGATCGATCTCTTTGCCAGACACGGCTATCATGGAGCGAATATCGCGCAAGTGTTTATCTGAGCCGCCTTCGCGATAATATTCCAGCTTGCGAACAATGACGTATTCGATGGGAGCTAGCGTGACCGAAATCGATAGATGCTGAAATTTTCTCGAACGCTGAAACGCCCAAGCGTGCAGTTCATCACGATTGTATGTATATAAATCCGCCTTGAGCCCGGAACTGGAATGAATCAAATTGAAATGTCCTCGCCGTTCGCGCGCAATTTCGATCGCGATTACCTCGATGGGCGGGACATAAAACGGCGGCATAGGATACGCGGCAGTCAATTTCGCGATGTCTCCAATCTGCAGCGCCACCACCAAATCGATGTCATTCGTGAGTCGAGGTTCGCCGTAGATCATCACCGCGACGCTCCCACTCATCATGTACTGAATGCCTAGCGTGTTCAGCGGCTGGACAAACAGTTCAATCAAATCAGGAGTGGGCATAGAGAAAAATCCGCCGCACTTCATCGTCTACTTGTGCCTCGGTCCATTCCGGATGCTGATGACGCAAGTATGAAGCCTTCAATCGCCGCGCTGACCAATAGAGATCTCGCCCTGCCTGATACCGCTGCTCCGGCGTCATGCGCCGATAAATCTCGATCTGCTCAGGGCTGGGCTGTTCATCCGGTAGCACGGAAAGAATATGCGAGAGAAATGTGGCGCAAGCAAGCATCGGCAAGTTCAAGCATCGTATGTTCAACCCACTTTTCCCTTCATCGCGTAATCCTTTTCAACCTGACACACCTGGATGCGGAATTCGGAATAGAATTTCTCGCGGCCGAGTTGCTGGGCAACGCGGTGCTCGGGATGATTGCGCCAGGCGTTGTGCGTGGCTTCGGATTCAAATTCAACAATGGAGACGCGCTCACCATCATCAGCGGCAAAGGTCTTGATGGAGATAAAGCCCGGCATCTTCAAGGCGAGTTCATGAATTTTGTGCGCCATTTGAGAGTATTCCTCGACGTGTTCCGCGCGAAGACGAGAGCGAAATATGGTAACGATCATTGGCTCAGAGGTTTGGTTACAATGTTGAACAAATTACTGCTCGTGGGAAGTGGTGCGAGATCTGGCTCCACAAATTCTGTCTTGGCACGGGCAGACATGAAGCGGTCCGCCGAATAATAGAGACGCAGGATTTTCTTTTGCGATAGCTGGGGACTTCGTTCGTAGAATTCGTCGGCATTGGCGGCAGGACCGTATTCGCATAGCGTGACATGGACCAAACGCATCCACGCCTGTGTCATCGTCTCGTGATAGCCTGATGTGGGCGCCTCCTGGACTTTGTACGCGGCGTTGAAGGATTTGATCGACGTGCGAATACGTTCAATGGCTGCATTCAGAGGATAACGTTGCAGATAGAGGTAAGCGATTTTGATGTGCTCCCGGTGATGCATATCGTCGAGTGGCATTTGCGCCGACTCGAATCTCTCGAGAAACAGATCGTCACCGAGGTTTGGCATAACGGGATAAATAAACGATCGCTCCGCCGCCGACAAGACATGCCGCTGTGTCGGCGTAGAATGGAAATGGCCGAAGTGAAAGACGCAGGCCGTGGGTGAGCAGAATGAGTCCTTCAACAATCATTAGCGCGCCAAACCAGGGAATCGCGGAATAATATTTCTCCGGCCAAATTGCCAGGATCAGATACCAAACTCCAACCAGTGTGAACGCCCCCGCCGCCATTCTCAGCCAATAGTCGAGCATCGGATCGAAATTGATCGGACGCGCACCGAGCCCTTGCAGGGCTTGCGAAGCTGAATCCCAGTTCAAAAACACGCCGAAGACAGACACACCCCAGGCAAATGCGGCAAAGCCGAGAACAATTCTTAGCAGCCGCAGGCCGATTTGATGTTCAGATTTTCTATTGGGATCCACCACTCGATCCCAATGTAACTGTGAATTCCGAAATCGCAAATCCTACGACACCGGATCGTCGCCCTCGCGGTGCACCGTCTTCGGTGAAAATGCCGGCATGCACACCGCGATGTACTCCGCACCTTCGTCGGTCGGCGAGCTGTATTTCACCCACTCCCCAGCGCGTGTAATGATGGATTGGCCCGCGGCAACATCAATTGCCCCATGCTGATGTTCGACACGCAAAAGCCCAGCAAGCACCACGGTATACTCATCAAACTCCGGCGTTTGCTTTGGCTCAATCCATCCACCGGGACTGCGCATGCGGGCGATACTCACGGCTTCGTCACCGGAATTCACCCGGCCGATAAACTCCTCAATGATTTTGGGTTTATTGCCGGCGGCGGCGATGCGCGTCGGCGTAGAAATTAATTTTGGCATCGCGCAATGTTGCTCAACAGTGCGGCGAAAACAACCCATCATTGCTATTTCGCTTTCGCCAATTCCACTGCGAAGGTGTGCGTCGGGCCGTACATGTTCGATCGAAAAATGATCCACTTGCCGTCGGGCGAGAAAGTCACGTTTGGCTCAAGCCGATAATTGTGCTTCGACAAGTCCACCAATTTCTCTGCTTCAAATTTGCCGACCTTCACCTTCTCGTTGTCGACAGTGATCGTTTCAAATTGGCCCGTAGGTTTAAACAAATAGACCCACTGGCCATTGCCCGGCGGGTTGAGTGGTTTGCGTTCCGGCAGAGGCGTGCGATTTGCCACGCTATCCGGCCCACCGCCATCACCAGCAAAGAGTTTTCCATCCCAGGAAACATTGTAGTGCACGGACCATTCACTCCTTGCGAGAGGATAGCGAATGCGCTCACCAGTATCAACGTTCACTCCAGCCAGCCAGAATTCCTTGGAACGCGGCGTCTGCAAATCGTACCAAACCCATTTGCCATCGCGGCTGAAGAATTCGTGTCCGGCAATTTCGTATTGCATCATCCGCTTGTGCATGAGCTTTGGCTCATCACTCCCATTGCGAATTGTCCAAACGCGATCCTGATTGTGCCACTCGCCCTCGTGGCAAAACATGGTGAGTGCGGGATCAGTCGGAGAACTTTGTACATGATTCAGCCAATTGGTGCTGGGATGCCACGTCTTCACTTCGCCATTGGCTGTGCTGATCGAAAACATGCTCATCGACCTCGGCCCGGTGTAAGTAAATCCCTTGCTCCGACGCGGCGCGTTCTGGTTAGCGTTCTGAGTCCCGCCCTCGGCCGGCCGAGCTGTGGCATCGCCAGCAGTTGTTGCCGCGCCTTGTCGATTCGTTCGCAAACTATACGACCCAACCAACAGCGTCTCATCGGCATTGACTCCACCAAACGACGCAACGAACGGCAGCTTGCCAATTTCCTTCGTCACCTTGGTGTCAAGATGTGTTGCGTAAATCACCGTCTTGTCATCCACGCGGCTCGAGTAATAAACCTGCCGGCTCTTGCGCCCCACTTCCATCCCGCTGCTGCCACCCAGGCCATATTTTCCTTTGGGAACAACAAGGTCGATTTCGCGCGTCTTCAAATTCACCGTCGAAATGCCCTCCGGTGTGGACATGATCATCTTGTCGCCTTCGCCGGTGTAAGCGTTCTGATGAAAGTAAAGACTCGAACCACCACCATCGCCCGAAAGGCGAATGACGCGATGGCCCGTCGCAGGTTCGATCCACTCTTTAGGGGGAATTTCGGCCGCAGTGAGAATTGAAACGCAGGACGCGAGTACTATAAATTTGAAAATCGATTGCGACATCTGGTTTTGCGCTTTCAGAGCTCGTGAGAACTCACACATCCGCTAACCTTCCGGTTGAGTCCCCAAACCGTTCGACATTTTTCACGCCCATGCGATCGGCCATGCTGAGGAACAAATTTGTGGTCGGTTTCGAACCGTGCTGAATGTAACGTCCGCTGTTCAGCGTGCCGCCGCCTTGGCCTGCTAGCAGGATAGAAAGATTCGTGTGCGTGTGCCGATTTGAATCTGCATTGCCACCGCCATAAACGATCATCGAATTGTGCAGCAGTGATTTGCCATCGATGTCCTTCGTCGCTTCCATCTTTTGCAGGAACTTCGCGAATTGTTTCACATACCATTGATCGATCTGCGCGACCTTCTTCATGCGATCTTCCTTGTTCTGGTGATGCGAAAGATCGTGGTGCCCTTCGGAAATGCCAATGTCACTGAACGAACGATTGCTGCCATCGTGCGCAAGGCAGAACGTGGCCACGCGCGTAGAGTCAGTCTGGAATGCCATGATCAGAAGATCGTACATGAGCGACATGTATTCGCCGTAATCTGTCGGCACACCTGCGGGCGTTTCCATGGCGGGATCCTTCGCCAGCCCGAAGCGCTCCGCCTTCTCAATGCGCGTTTCAATTTCCCGCACGCTCGTCAAATATTGATCCAGCTTTTCTTTGTCACGCGCAGCCGTGCGTTGCTGCATGCGGCGCGCATCTTCCATCACGAAATCCAGGATTGAACGCTGCTCCTGCTGGCGGCGCTTGGTATTTTCCGCACGCGTGCCGGGTGAACCCGTGCCGAAGAGCCGCTCAAAAACCAGTCGCGGATTAAACTCCGCCGTCATTGGCGTGCTCGTCGAACTCCACGAAATGTTGAACTGATAAGCGCAGGAATAACCGGAATCGCAGCCCGCCGTTTGGCGCTGGCTGTCGCACGTCAATTCCAGCGACGGCAAGCGCGTGAGGTGCCCGACCTGCTTTGCGATAACCTGATCAATGGAAACCCCTGCACGAATGTCCGTGGCACTTTTCTTCAGCCGCACGCCGGTGAGGAAGACGCCATTGCCGCGCGCATGATCACCCGCGCCATCCGGGCCGGCATTTGCGCTCGTGTGATCGAGGCCGCCCATGATCTGAACCGAGTTACGTGTGGCCTCCAGCGGTTGCAACGTTGGCCCAAACTCAAACTTCTTGCCCGTTTCCTTTGGCCACCATTCGCCGGGAATTGCGCCGTTCGGGAAAAACATATACGCGCAGCGCAAGGGCGCACCGGTGGCAGTCGTGGCCAGCGGACTCGCTGCCTCGGCGGCGGACAACCCGATTGGTCGAAGCGATTCCAACGCAGGCAATGCGATGCAAGCGCCCAGGCCGCGGAGAAAATTTCGGCGATTGAACTGAAACGCTTGAGAATTTGTATTCATAGGTTCCTCAAATTTGCATTGCTCATGGCTTATCCGACGACGTTCCACGGGCCGACTTTGATTCCTGTGTTGACGCAGGCGCAGAAGTCATTTGCGAAACATCGCGCCGCTTCTGAAAAGGCGCCGATTCAACCACGCCCATCAACGCAGCGGAGAATTTCCCGTTCTCCTTGCGCAACCGCTCCACGATCTGATCCACTGTGAAGACGTCATAATTCTCCAGGCCGCGACCCAGAGCGTAGGTCAAAAGCTTTTCAGTCAACGTGCGATAAATCTCATCCTGATGTTTAGTTGCAAGGATGTGCTTCACTTCATTGATCGTCGTGAATGATTCGCCGGTGATCAGCTTGCCCGTAATGTCAATCGGCTGGTTGCGCTCCTTTTCGCGATACATTCCCATCGCGTTAAAATTTTCAAACGCCAGCCCCGGTGAGTCCATGCGGTTGTGACACGACGCGCACAGCGGTTGTTCACGGTGCGCCGCCAGGACCTTGCGTAGCGAAGGATTCTCCCCCAGATTTTTTTCCGCATCCTCAAGCGGCGGAATATCCGGCGGCGGTGGCGCGGGTGGGCTTCCGAGAATATTGTCCAGGACAAACAATCCCCTCTTTACCGGCGACGTACGATTTGGATTCGATGTCACCGCGAGAATCGTCCCGTGTGTCAAAATTCCACCTCGCGGGCTGCCAGCCGGAAGCGTCACCTTGCGCATCTCAGTTCCGGTGACGTTGAGATTGGTCAAGCCATAGTGCCGCGCAAGACGCTCATTCAGGAAGGTGTAATTGCTGTCGATCAACTCGAGCACGCTCAGGTCCTCACGTACGATATTGGCGAAATACATTTCGGTCTCGCGCCGCATGGCTCGGCGTAATTCGCCATCGAATTCGATCCGATTTCCGCGATTGAACGAGCGGAAGAATGTCGCCCGCGCCTTTTCATACTCTGCTTTCTCTTCAGCGGTCCGCTCGGCTTCAGGTTTATTGCGCAATTCGCGAAAGCGGTTACGTGCCTTCTCCAATTCCGGGTCATTGCTCTGCTCGCGCTCACGACCGAGCACTGCCCGTGCATCAATCGAAACCGATTCCACATCGCGCGTTTGCAACCATTGCCCCACGAAATTCTGCATCAGCGATTCAGACTTCGCATCCGCGAGCATGCGCTTCACTTGCGCGTCAAGACTGTTGCGCAACTTGCCTTCATTCGCCAATCGCGTCAGTTCTGCGTCCGGCATCGACGACCACAGGAAGTACGAAAGCCGCGAAGCCAGGGCGTGCTCATCAATCAGTGGATGACCCTTTCCCGGACGCTTCGTATCAATGTCTTCTTCGCGGAAGAGGAATCTTGGAGAAGCGAGCACCGCCACCATAGCTTGCGAAATGCCTGCCTCAAACGATTGTCCCGGCTTCTGGTAAATGCTCTCGGCCAATGCCGCGAGTCGCTCAACAGTTTCCTTGTCGATCGGCCGTCGAAACGCCTTTTGCGCGAAGCCCCCAAGCAGTTCCTTCGCGTAAGCCTGCCGTCCCGCGGCGTCTTCAGGTGCGTCACCTTTCGGGAAATACCTTGCGTGCTCCTTGGGCTTGACCCAATACTTGGAATCCATCGGGCCGCGCACCGTCACAGAATTGATCCTCATCGCCAGCGAGCGGATTTGCTTTTCCTCTGGCGTCAATGGCTTCACTTCAAACGAAAACTCGTGCTGGCCACTCTCCCAATCCTGATCGTACTCGAAGTGGAACGGCTTGCCGCCTTCGCGCACAAAATCGCGATTGAGCATTTCCTTGCCGTCGACTTTGAAAATAAACTTGCACCGATTGTAGTCGAACATGTCTTCGACATACCGCTCACTCGCTGTGAAATCCAAAACCACCTGATATTTGCCCGGATGCTCGATCTTGTAAGTGTTCGTAGCCCATGACGCTTCATAGTAGGACATCGAGAGCGAGGAGAACGAAGATGAGCGTCCACTGAAACTTCGGCTCGTTTCAGTCGGAGTACTGCCGCCAGTCTTTTGAAAGCCCTTGCCACTGATCGCATTTTCCGCGGGAACCCTCGGAACCGACGGCACGGCCTGGGAAATAATCGTCTTGGCCGCTGCCAAATATTTTTCCAGCAGCATCGGCGAGAGCGTGAGGACATCACCAATGTTATCGAAGCCAAAACCCGCGTCATCAGGAGGGAACTCGGCGTCTGTGTTGAAGTCGACGCCCATCAAGTCCTTGATCGTATTGCGATACTCCGTACGATTCAGGCGACGCACCGTCACTCGACCTGGATCAGGGTTCTTCGCATCGATCCCAAACGCATCGAACTTGATCCAATCCTCGATGCGTTTGATTTCTTCTGCTGTGGGATGCGGCTTCTTCTCTGGCGGCATCACTCCTGAGCGCAAATTCTTCAGCGCCGCCAGCCACAATTCCGGCTTCGCCACAATGGCTTCATCCGACTTCAATTCATCGAACGCGACGTTTCCCTTGTTCGCGCCATCAGCATGACAGTCGTAACAATACTTGGCCAGGAGCGGCTGAATATCCTTGCGAAAATGATCAGCGGCGGGCGTCGCGTCGACATCATTCGGGATAAACGTGAAGACGGCAATTCCAGCGACCGCGAGGCC
>JADMIO010806535.1_pt1 | contig 24367 bp, 20 predicted proteins | sample 8958161 | NCBI WGS metagenome assembly JADMIO01 (sample SAMN16585339, study PRJNA669376) | soil metagenome | isolation source: Crop rotation soil | place: USA: Cullars Rotation, Alabama | collected 2011
CTTTCCCGTGCCTGCGCCGCGGCAGCCGCGGCGGCGGCCGCCCGCGCCGTGCGTACGGAGTCGGCGATCGCCGCGGCGCGCTCCGCGGAATCCGCGGGAGAGCCGCCGTGCGTCGGCGCGCCATTCAGCCCCTCGAAGATCCGCGGCGAGCTCACGATCTTCGCGTCGCGCGGATTGGCGAGCGGCACCTTGATGACCTCGATGCGGAAGCGAACGTTGTCCGGCGTATGTACGCTGTCGCCGAGGTCCACGCACCCCGGCACTTCCTGCGGCGAGCGCACGGCGGCGCGGCCGGAGATGTAGACGTAGACGTTCTCGCGATCGCTCGGGCTCTCGACCACCGTGTGCGTGTGCGATCCGCGGCAGGTCTGCACGCTCGCGATGTATTTCGGGTTCGTGATGTCCGTGATGTCGAAGATCCGGAGCCCGCGCAGCCGATCCTTGCTCACCGTGTCGGCCACGCCCTGCGTCCCGCAGTCCAGCCGCGCCGTCGGCGCTTCGGCCGACACGAAGAGGAGATTCCTGTAGACGGAGACGTCACTCTGCGACGCGGGACACAGAAAGTCTTTCGCGAGGATCGGCTTTGCGGGATTCGAGATGTCCCAGACCTGGAAGCCGTTGTAGTTCCCCTGAATCGCGTACTTGCCGGTGAAGGCGAGATCGGAGTTCGTGACGCCGACGAACTTCGGCGGCGGGAGCGTCGCCGACACGAGCCGGAGATTCCAGATCGCCTCCGCGGCGCGGACGGTCATGGTCTTGGTCGCCGAATCCATCCCGCCGGCCTTGAGACCCACGCGGGGATCGGGGCTCGGCGGCGACGGCGACATGTCGTAGCGCATCGGACCGGAGCCGCTCCCCGATGGTCCGCCCATCGAGGACGGATGGGCGCAGGCGAACAGGAGGGCGACGGCGCTCGCCTGGGCGGCGAAACGGGTCAGCCGGGAGGGGAGGGTACGCATGGGGGAAAAGTGCGTGGGGGTCATCGGGTGGGGTCAGCCGCCGGGCGTCACTGCCAACATCTGCCGCATTCGCGCGATCTCCGTTTCCTGGTCCGCGTAGACGTCGGACGAGAAGGCGAAGATGAAATCGTCCTGTGCCGCGCCGTTCGTTCCGCGCAGCTCCTCGACCATCCTGAGCGCCCCCTGATGGTGGCGGATCATCCCCTGAAGGAACAGGCGATCCCACGCGGGGCCGCGCGCGCTGTCCAGCGCCGCCATCTCCGCGTCGCTCAGCATCCCGGGCATGAGCATCTCGTGCTCGACCCCGCCCATCGTCATCCGCATCTTCGTCGCCGTGGAATCGGGGACGGTCTCGCGGCGGTCGCGCAGCCATTCGCGCATCGACGCGATCTCGTCGCGCTGCGCGACGACGATCCGCTCGCAGAGGATGCGCACGTCGCTCCTCGCGCCATGGCTCGCCGCCCAGCTGGACATGAGGACGGCCTGCGCGTGGTGCGGGATCATTCCCTGGAGGAAGGCGACGTCGGCGCGCGTGTAGCCGTAGCGGCCGCTGTCCACGTGAGCGCGCGGAGCGTTGGCGGTCGAGGGTTGCGTGCTGGCCGTGGAGGTGGGAGGAATCTTGATCAGGCCGCCGCCCTGGACGCCGAGCAGGGACGGGGACGAGGACACGCAACCGGCCGCCAGGGCGGCGAGAAATGGCAGCGTGGCGGAGATCAGCCGTCTCATCGCGAAGGGGCTGATGATGGGGTCTCGGGGTAAGAAGGCAACAGATCTGAACGTACGGGTGCGGTCGTACCTTGTATAGTATGGAATCACGCCCTCCACGAGATGAAGGACGGAGACGTCCGGGAGACGATATGAAAGGCATTCGCTTGGCGGTCGCGGCCGCCGTCCTGCTCGGAACCGCGGCCAGAATGGAGGCGGCACCCGTGGCGCCGCCCCGCGTGGCCGCGCCCTTCGCGCTCGATACGGCGGTGTTCGCCGGCGGCTGCTTCTGGGGGATCGAGGCGGTGTTCGAGCACCTCAAGGGGGTGAAGAACGCCGTGTCCGGTTACGCCGGCGGCCGCACCACCTCACCCTCGTACGACATGGTGAGCTCGGGCACCACCGGCCACGCCGAGTCCGTCCAGGTGGTCTACGATCCGGCCCAGATCAGCTACGACAAGCTGCTCGAGGTCTTCTTCTCCGTCGCTCACGATCCGACGGAGCTCAACCGCCAGGGCCCCGACGTCGGCACGCAGTATCGCTCGGCGATCTTCTTCCGGAACAGCGACCAGCTGGCGGCGGCCAAGGCGTTCATCTCCAAGCTGACGGCGGCCAAGACGTTCAAGAAGCCGATCGTCACCGAAGTGACGAAGCTCAACAAGTTCTACGCGGCCGAGGACTACCATCAGGACTACATGGTCCATCACCCGGATCAGCCGTACATCGTGTACAACGACGCGCCGAAGGTTGCGGCGCTGAAGCGCCAGTTTCCGGCGCTTTACCGGGAATGACCGAGGGTTGAGGGTTGAGGGCAGAGGGTTGACGGCGAGGGTCGAGGGCAGAGGGTTGAGGGTGTCTGTGACCCTCAACCCTTAACCCTCAACCCTCTCCCCTCACCGCTCCATCCCCGACAATCGGGTGCGCATCCGCACTAGCATGCGGCTGCATTCATCCGCGAGTCCTCGCGCCTCGGCCAGCGCCGGCGTCGGCGTGTAGCCGAGCCGCTCCGCCACAGCGAGGTGGGACTGCAGCTCACAGACGGAGCCTCGCGATACCGAGAGGTGGTAGATGTACTCCCTCCGGAAGAAGCGTCCGTAGCCTTCGGCGATGTTCCCCGGAATCGAGATCGCCGCACGTCGAAGCTGCGACGTGAGAGCGTACCGCTCATCCCGTGGAAACCGCCGCGCTACATCGTAGGCCGCGTCAACCAACTCAATGGATTTCTGCCAGACGACGAGGTCTGCAAACGACTGTACTGACATCGAGGCCTCCGTAAGGGTGAGCCTCGACGATACAGCCCATCGACCTCGACGCCGTCATCATTTCAACGCACCGCGTACCAATCCCACGCCCCTCACCCCTCACCCTCAACCCTCAAACCTCAACCCTCACCCCTCAACCCTCAACCCTCACCCCTCACCCCTCACCCCTTGTCCCTCTTCAGCTTGGCATTGTACCAACCCAGCATCCGCTGATAGAAATCCACGAACTCATCGGCGGTCGCGTTGCCGGCGCCATGCCCTCCGTGCGCGTAGCTCACCCACACCACCTCTTTTCCCAGCCGGCGCAGGGCGTAGAACATCTCGCGCGTGTTGATCTCGGGGACGTTCGAGTCGTAGCTCCCCGTCATCAGCATCAGCGGCGTCGTGATCCGGTCGGCGAACATCACGGCCGAGTGCTGGACGTACTTCTGCGGCTGCGCCCAGAGCGTCGCGCCGATGCGGTCCTGTGAGCGTTCGGCGGCGGTGATGTTGCGGACGCCGAGTCGCGGGCTGTCCGTGTAGAAGCTGATGATGTCGACCTTGCCGGAGATGTTGATCGCCGCGCGGAATCGGTTGGTCTGCGTGATGAGCAGGTTGGTCGCGTAGCCGCCGTAGCTCGTCCCCTGCACGCCGAGCCGCGTCGAGTCGCTGATCCCGAGCTCGATGAGCTTGTTCGCCATCGCGGTGACGCCCTTCACCCACGCCTCACCCGGGTAGCCGGTGTCGAAGTCCACGGACGGCTTGACGACCACGTAGCCCGCGCCCGCGAGGATGTTCGCCGCGACGTCCCAGCTGTCATCGAAGAAATCCTCGTAGATGATGAACACCGTCGGCGACGGCTTGCCGCGCTGGAAATCGGGCGGATAGAGCACCACCGAATTCTTCTTGTGGCCGTCCGCGTCCAGGTAGGTCATCAGCTCAGTCGTGCCGAAGCGCTTCCCCTCGAGCTGCGGATTGCTGACGATGAAGCGCTTGATGTCGCTCATCTCCGCGTTCGCCATGTACAGCTCGGACGGACGGTTGCCTTCGGCGACGGACAGGAACATCCGGGTGCCGTCGTGCGACAGCCGGATGTTCGAGTAGCTGCGGGCGTCCTTGACCAGCTCGTCCACGCGCTTGGTCGTCCGGTCGTAGCGCACCACCCCGCGCTCCCACTTCGTGCGTGACGCGGTGGTGAAGTAGAGGCGCGTACCGTCGTCCGTCCACGCGGCGAACGTCGTGCGTGGCAGCGTGCTGGTGGAATCCCCGGTGGCCATCGCGAGCTCCTTCGCGCCCGTGGCGATGTCCACGACCCACATCCCCTGACGGTTGCTGACGAGCAGCGCGTCGCCCTTGGGGCTGAAGCGGCTCACGCTGTACGTGTCGCGCGGCGGTCCGGCGTTCCCGCGCCCGGCGGCGGAATCTGCCGTTCCACCCCGACCTCCGCGCCCGCCCACTCCACCCGCGGCCGCCGCGCCCCGCCCGCCACCGCGCCCGCTGTCGCTCGGCGGCGGTCCGATGACGAAGCGGCCGGTGGTGTCGCTGATGGAAGCGACGTACACGCGGCCGTCGCGCGCGTAGGCGTAATGCTTCCCGTCTTCGGCCCACGTGAGCCCGCCGCCGCGCGTCGATGCCTGGATCGTCGTGACCGCGCCGGCCGCCGACCGGCTGAGAATGCGACCGTCGTTGCCGCCGGTCTCGTAGGACGTCGCCTTGGTGAGGTCCTCGGTGTACGTCACCGCCGACGCGTCGTCGGCCACCGTGTACGCGGTGAACATCCCCTCGGGGACGAGCTCGCGGAACTGCCCGGTCTTCGCGTCGAGCGCGGCCACGCTGCGGCGATTCCCCGCGCGACGGAGATCGTCCCAGGCCAGGAACGGATCCTTGGAGCTCTGCACGAAGATGGGACCCTGCGTCATCTGCTTGAACGTCGCCTGCGTCTTCTTGCGCCAGTCGGTCGAGCGGACCGCGATGACGAGCGACGCGCCGTCGGCCGTCCACCGGATGTCGCTCGTTTCGGCGACGTATTTCCCCGCGGGAAGGCTCAGCGTCGCGACGCGCTTGGTGGCGCGGTCGTAGATCGCGGGCTCGAAGACGTCGCCGTTCCACAGCAGCATCGCCAGACGGTTGCCGTCGGGGGAGAATCGAAATGCGCGCACGGCGCGCTTGTCGGGAAAGACGTCCACGCGGCTGCGCGTCGCCGCGTCCATGAGCCAGACCTTCACCGGCGTCGGATGCACGTAGGTGGGATCCCCGTCCCGGCTGTAGTCGTTGCCGAACCCATCCCGGCGGACGCTCATCGTCACCGCCAGCCACTTGCCGTCGTCGGTCATGTCGCCGATCGAGTAGGTGTTCAGACCGAGCGCGTCCTCGACGGTGAAATGATCGGGCGTGGCCGGCAGAATGGCCGCGATGCCGATGATGTTCGAGATGTCCTGCGCGGCGATCGGCGTGGCGGGCGCGGCACTGAGAGCGCCCAGCGCCAGCGAGGCCAACGCGAAGCGGGTTCGGGAGAATCGGCGCATTGTCATTGGGGGAAGGAGATCGATACTGGACTATCGGCGCTGTGCCATCGGCAGGCAAGGCCAAAGGCAAGTGCCCGGAACTTGCCTTTCGACGCGGCAACTCGCGACCGATGGGGACATCATGCGTTGGAATTCGGGTGGAATGAGCCGGAACGTCGAGGACCGCCGGGGGATGGGCGGGATGGGGCCGGCCGTTGGTGGGGGTGGCGCGATCGTTCTGCTCATCCTGAGTCTCATCTTCGGCCGTGATTTCGTGAGCGGAAACGTCGACCAGGCCCCGCCTCAGACCAGCTCGGCCAACGGCGACGTCGCGCCGGTCAATGAGACACCGGGCGAGCATCAGGCGGCCGTGCTCGTCTCCAACGTTCTCGACGACGCGCAGTCGATGTGGGCCGGGCGAATCAAGGGCTACCGCGATGCCAAGCTCGTCCTCTTTCGCGACGCGACCCCGACCGGTTGCGGCACGGGGATGACGGCGATGGGACCGTTCTACTGCCCTGAAGACGAGAAGGTCTACATCGACCTCGGCTTCTACGACCAGCTCCGCGACCGCTTCGGCGCGCCGGGCGATTTCGCCGAGGCGTACGTGATCGCGCACGAGCTCGGTCACCACGTGCAGCATCTGACCGGCCAGGACCAGGCGGCCGCCCAGTCCCGCCGCTTCGGCTCCGGCAACGCGAACCAGCTCTCGGTCGCCCTCGAGCTCCAGGCCGATTGCTACGCCGGCGTCTGGGGACACGACGCGGGCACGCGAGGCCATATGAGCGAGGGCGACATCGAGGAGGGACTGGCCGCGGCCGCGTCCGTAGGCGATGACCGGATCCAGCGCCAGGCCACCGGCCACGTGAACAGCGACAGCTTCACGCACGGCTCGTCGGCCCAGCGCGTGGCCGCGTTCCGGAAGGGGTACGAGAGCGGGGATCCGGGGGCGTGCAGGCAGGGATGAGGGGAGAGGGTTGAGGGTTGAGCACCGCCCTCAACCCTCACCCCTCAACCCTCAACCCTGGTAAACCCTGCACTGGCAGCACTGGGCGCCACGAGCTATGTTGTTCGGTCTCCCCAACTTGACCTACCTCAGGGCTCGTCCCTTCGCCTCATGCATCCCTTCATCGAAACACAGAAAGAATGGCTCCGGGACGTTCCTGTCTTCCGTGCCGGTGACACCATTCGCGTGAACGTCCGCGTGCGCGAGGGCGACAAAGAGCGTCTCCAGGCTTTCGAGGGCGTCTGCATCGCCCGCCGCGGGAGTGGCGTCAGCTCCACCTTCACGGTCCGCAAGATCTCGAACGGCGTGGGTGTCGAGCGCATCTTCCCGACGCACAGCCCGATGATCGCCGACGTCACGGTGGTCCGCCGCGGGCGCGTCCGCCGCGCCAAGCTGTACTATCTCCGCAACCTCACGGGCAAGGCCAGCCGCATCCGGGAAAAGAAGGTCCGGGTCACGGTGCCGGAAACCGCCGCCGCCGAATAGGTCGTCGCGGTCCGTGACGCCCGAGCGTCGCGTCGTCAGGCCCACGCGCTGGACGCCGGTCGAGCGCGAGCTGCGGAAGACGCTGGGTCCGTACATAGCGGGAGTCGATGAAGTGGGACGGGGCCCTCTCGCGGGCCCCGTCGTCGCGTGCGCCGTGATCATGCCCCCCGACCAGCGCGCGATTCACGGGGTCGACGACTCCAAGGCGCTCGACGCGCCGGAGCGCGAGCGACTGGCGCGGCGGATCGTGGAGCGGGCGGTGGCGCTGGGGATCGGCGCCGCGTCGGTGCGGGAAATCGACCGCATCAACATCTACCACGCGACCGTCCTGGCCATGCGGCGCGCGCTGGAGCGCCTGTCGATCCTTCCCAATCACGTGCTGATCGACGGGAAGCGGATGGCGACGCTGCCGATGGCCCACACCGCGATCGTCGGCGGCGACGCGCGCTGCTACACCATCGCCTGCGCGTCGATCGTCGCCAAGGTCACGCGCGACCGGCTGATGCACGCGCTGGCGCCGCGCTACCCGAATTATCGCTGGGAAACGAACGTGGGCTACGCCACGGAGGCCCATCTCCTGGGGCTCAACGAGCATGGCCCGACGCCGCACCACCGGCGGTCGTTCATCCCGGTGCGCCAGCTCGCCCTGGAGCTCTAGGGATGGGGTATCACGGACTCGTGCTTGACCCTTGCCGGTCCCACAATTACTTTAGGAACGGCGACAGACGCGTTTACCCGTCGCCAACAGAGTTTCTGGTTTCAGGGGCCCTGCACGCGTGCTGGGCCTTTTTACGTTCAGATCGCTGTTCAACCGTATGGCGCGGCGCATGGTGCGCAGCGCAGCCTGGCGTGGAGGCGAGTCCACGATAACCGAGTGTAGGTACGTGCGGTCTCCCCGGACGGACCACCACCATCATCACCAACACTGAGGAGTACCGCATGCGTACGACCGGCACCGTCAAGTGGTTCAACGACACCAAGGGCTTCGGCTTCATCACGCCCGAAAACGGCCAGAAGGATTGCTTCGTGCATCATTCGGCCATCCAGGGCACCGGCTTCAAGTCCCTCGCCGAAGGCGAGCGGGTTGAGTTCGACGTGGTGCAGGGCCAGAAGGGCCCGGCCGCGGAGAACGTCGTCAAGCTCGGCCGCTAAGCTTGGTCGCGGCACAACCGCGTTGACGTGACGGGGCCGTCCGGGCATTCCCCGGCCGGCCCCGTCTGCTTGCGGCATCCTGTCGCGAGCATTCAGTTGAGTCCAGACCAGAACCGAGGAGCAAATGGTTGAAGTGACGTTGGAAGAGGGCGATCGCGTCGATTGGGCGCTCAAGACCTTCAAGCGCAAGGTGCAGCGCGCGGGTGTCCTCAAGGACCTCCGGAAGAAGCGGCACTATGTGAAGCCGAGCGAGGCGCGCGAGATGAAGGCCAAGGCAGCGCGGCGCCGCGAAACGTCCCGTCGCAAGGACTGAGGGCTGTATGGCCGGAGCCAAGCCGGTGCGTCCCAAGACGCCAGCGATCGCCGACATCGACCTCGACGAGGTCGTTGCGTTCGACCCGGGTGCAGGACCGCCGTATCTCTCGACGCCGCGGGCGCTCATCGCCTGCGCACGGGAGTTCGATCGGCTCGCGGCTGAAGTATCGGAGCAGGCCGCGCTCCTCGACCTCGGCGCCGCCGACCAGAAAGCGGACATCAAGCGCGCCCCCGGCCGCTGCATCGTGCAGGCGGGCCCCGTCGCGCTGACCGTCTCCTGGATCAAGGCGCGCGCGGACACCGTCGCCGAGGGGCGGCTTCTCGTCATCGAGTGGGAAGGGCAGGTCGGCGGCGCTCCGCCGCCCTCAACTTCGCCGACCGCCTCGACCCGGGTCGGCGCGAAGATCCTGCGCGAGCACACCTTCGTCGCCACCGCGACCACCGAAGAGGACTGGAGCTGGAAGCGCACCGACAACAAGGCGTTCCAGTCGAAGAAGCTCGCGACGCATTACGTGGCGTCGCTCAAGTCGCATCTCGCGGAGCGCGTCAGCTAGCCCCACGAAGGACGAGGTTACGGCTTACCGAGCGCCAGCAGGTTGGCGAACAACCGGTAAGCCCCCGGGACTCCGGCCGGCAGCTGCCTGAAGAACGTCAGGCCCGTGTAGACGAAGTAGCCTCGGCCATGCTGTGCGACCAGGAGCGCGCCCTTCAGAGGCGCCTCCCCAGCGTCATTGCTCGCGAGGAGCGGGACGAACTTTGCGTCCCACTGGTTCGGGTAGTACGTCCCCTGTTCCTGCACCCACCCCGTGAAGTCGGCCGCGGTGATCTTGTTCGGCGTGTTGAGCGCAGGGTGATCGGGGGCGAGGAAGGTGACCGCCGCGTTCTCGTCGGTGACGCGGTCGGCTGAAAGGGTGAGCGGGTACGGCGCGAGCGCGTTGCTTCGGAGGCCGGCGGTCTGATTGTACTGCTCGATCACCGTTCCGCCGTTCTGCACGTAGCGGAAATACGCGGGCAGGAGCGCGGCGAGGTCGGTGCGGACGTTGGCGGCGCGGATGCCGATCACGATGGCGTCGAGCGACGAGAGGCGCGCGAGCGCCGTGTCCGCGGCGCCGAGCTCCACGACCGTGTACCCCATCTGACGGATGGCGTCGTCGACGTCGTCCCCTGCGCCAGGGAGATAACCGACTGTTCTTCCCCTCGTCACGAGCGGAAAGACGCTGGCGCGGAGCACCGCCTTGGGCTGGAGCAGCTGAAGCGGAATGTGCGGATAGTCGATCGCGACGCGATCGGTGTTGTACGTCTTGCCCGCGATGGTGGCCGAGGCCTGAAGGAGCGAGGTCGTGACGGTCGGCGGCGCGGTGACCGTGAACGCAACGGTGGCGCTGTCTCCCACACGCGCCAGCGAGATTCGTTGGGAGGCGGGAGCGACGCGCCACCCGGCGGGACCGCCGAGTGCGACCGTGCCGCTCATGTTTGGCCGCGCCGCGCGGATGGTGACCCGCACGGGTCGAGACGCGCCGGGTTGAAAGATCCCGGTTCCAGGATCCGCGTGGAGTGACACCGGAGCGATGACGGTGAGCTGGCGGCGGGTCGTGTCTCCGTTTCGAACGACGACCTGCGTGACGTCATCCCGGACGACGATGGTATCGGAGCCGAGGACCAGCCGCGTTCGGACGATTCCGGTGGGAAGGTTTTCCGGCCGGCCGATCATCATGGGATTGGCGACCGAGAACATCGCCGCCGTCATCGGGTCTTCGCGGAGCCAGTAGGGCTGCGAGAGATCGGCGGTCTGAAGCGGGCCGACGACATCGCGAATCAGCGGGGCCGACGACGTGACCGCAGCCGCTGACGCCGCGCTCAACTCCCCGACGGGCGTGGTGATGCGGGACCATCGCACTGAGAGATTGGATGACACGGAGATCCGGTGATGCAGGCGGAGCGTTTCACCCTGCACGACCTCGGCATTCGGCACGGTGGTCTCGACGGTGATGCCGGCGCATTCCGCGATGATGCGCTCGAGCAGCTCCTTCTTTTCGGTGACGATCGGGTCGGTTGGAGCGACTCTCACGAGCTGGCGGCGAAGGGCCAACAGCGCCGGAACGCTCGCCGACGGATTCTCGGGGTTGAAGGCTTTGATCGCTGCGTCAGCGGCGGCGGCGATGGGCGCCCCGCCCGGGACGCGATTCCACGTCGTGTCGATACCGTCCATCGGATCGTTCGAGGCCGGATCGCCGTCGAGGAGGGTGAAGCTCTGAACGTTCGGGCCGCCGCCGCCGCCGCCGCCACCACCACCGCCCCCACCACCACCGCCCCCCTGTCCGAAGCCCTGCGTCTTGTGCATCCCCCTGCTTCGCGCGGCCACTGAGGCGAACGATTCGTTCAGCACGGGGTCGGTTCCCCCGATGTCCATGCGAACGACGGTGCCGGTGCCGCCGCCGGCGTTCATGAAGATGCGCCTGGGCTGCCACGGCGTGAGAGTGGTGAGCTGCTCGGGGAACGCCTTCGGATCACCGGCGAGCTTGAACGCCTCCAACGCGAGCACCGCCGACGCCGTGTGGTGTCCGTGCGTGACCGGCGGGACGGTCGGAGTCCAGCGCGTGATGATCACATCGGGACGGAAGGTGCGAATGACGCGCACCACGTCGCCGAGGACCTGTTGATGTCCCCAGACCCGGAGCGCCTCGTTGACGTCCTTGGAGAATCCGTAGTCGATCGCGGCGGTGAAAAATTGTCGTCCCCCGTCGATCGAGCGCGCGGCCAACAACTCCTGGGTGCGCGCGAGGCCGAGCAATGGCCCGAGCTCGGGTCCCAGCAGATTCTGGCCGCCGTCCCCGCGGGTGACCGAGAGGTACGCCGTGCGGTACGCCCGTCCGTGCGCGAGATACGCGATGAGCTGGGTGTTCTCGTCGTCGGGGTGAGCGGCGACGTGAAGCACGGTGGCGAACACGCGGAAGGAGCGCAGGTCGTGCAGGATCGCTGCCGACGAGCGGCGCTCGGGGGTGCGGGCGACCGCGGTGCCGGCCACCGCGAGGACGGTCGCGAGCGAGATCGCGAGCGCCGCGATCCGCGTGCGGCGATAGGTGATACGAGCGGCACCAAGAGAGGACATGCGCATGACGGTGGTGGGTCCACGCGCAATGTATCGGGCGTTCGCTCGGCGCCGGCTCGCTGTCGATTAGCTCCTGGAGTGGGGGGGATGCAGTACTGACATAAACTGGTCTCGTCGGTCCAGTTAACCCGCGAAAAACCGTGGTTCGGGCGATCGACATGGCAGTACTGCATCCCCCTGCTTGGCAGTGGAGCATCATCGGCTCCGCCTCATGCAATCGAATGATCACATGCGCTGTTTTTTGATGATGGCCGATGGCCGGCCTGGCGATATGGTCGGGCATGCATGAAGACCCCGTCCTTCCCATCAAGCGCCAACTCGTCGCGGAGCTGGTCCGCATCCTCGATGGCCAGAGTCAGCTCTTCGCCGGCGCCGACATCGGCGCCGACCAGTCGACCGTTTCCCGGATCCGATCGGGAAAGCTCGAACGCTTCTCGATCGACACCCTGGTGAGATACCTCGACCGCGTCACGCGCCGCGTCGTCGTCACCGTCGAATGGAACGGGCGAGGGGGGCCGCGCATCCCGAGGCGCGGCACCGAGGGTCGTCCGCTGAGCCGGACTTGACCGAGCATGGCCTCGCTATAATCCTGCCCGTGATCCCAGGCCCGTGGCTGATGCCGGCTGTCCGCTGCGCGCAGTTCGCCGCGACGGCGATCGTGATCGGCGCGATGTTCTTCCGCCTCGTCGTCAGGCGCGCGCTGACGGCCGTCGGCGACCCCCCGCTCGTATCCAACGCCGATGCCCTCGCGCGTCGCGCGGGGCTGGCCGGCGCCCTGGTGCTGCTCGTCGCGAGCGTCGCGCGGGGCGCGCTCCAGATCGTGACGCTCGCCGGCGACGACGATTGGCGGCCGATGGTGAGCGCGGTGCTCCTCCATACGCGCTGGGGGCACGGCTGGCTGGTCGGCGTCGCCGGAGTGATTGTCCTGGCGCTGGCGTTCTCCGTCCCGAGCTGGCGCGCGGCGGCCGGCATTGGCGGGCTCGCCGTCGCCGTGAGCCCCGCGCTCACCGGCCACGCGGTCGCCAGCGAGGGTTGGACCGCGCTCGCCGTCGCGGGCGACACGCTGCACGTGGTCGCCATGTCCGCGTGGGTCGGCACTCTCGCGATGATCGTGATCTGTCTCTATCCGGCGCTTCGAAGCGTCGACGCGCCGGTCCGCGCGCAGGCGCTCGCGCACGTGATTCACGGCTTTTCCCCGCTCGCCCTCAGCTGCGCGGGCGTCCTCGTCGCCACCGGCGTATTCGCGGCGTGTCTGCACGTCGAGAGCGTCTCCGCGCTCTGGAGCTCCAACTACGGGCGGCTCGTCGTCGCCAAGGTGTGCGCGTTCCTCGGCGTCGCCACGGCCGGCGCGTACAACTGGCGACGGGTGACGCCGCGGTTGGGGACGGAGCGGGGAACCGCGGAGCTCCGGTGGTCCGCGATCATCGAGCTGGCACTCGCCGCGGTTGCGGTGGTGATCACGGCCTGGCTCGTCGGGACGTCGCCGCACGCGATGACGTAGCGCGCACCGTCGCGGCCTCGGACCACACGTCCTATTGACGAATGAGCGTGACCGGGATCGACAGTCCCTGAAGCGGACCGATCGTGTTCTGCACGGTTCCGTCGATGCGTCCCGTCAGCTCGCCCGCGCTGCTCTGCTCACCCAAGAAATGCCCGTACCACTTCGTGTCCGCGCTGGGTTGAGCACGCGGCGCCTGGATGTTGATCAGAACCCCCGTCGGTCCCGACTGATGGAATCCACTGGCGACGAACGGCAGGGTGGCTCCGGTGGCCAGGACGGTCAGCGATCCCGTCCCCTCGACCGCCTGATAGTTGCCGAATGTCGGATCGGGCTTCGTCGATTCGACGATCGACAGCTGAACCCGCACTCCGTTCGCGACGCCGCTCCACGTGCCGCTGACTCCCCGTCCCGAGTCTGACGTCCGCGGTCCCCAGGACGACTCACATGCCGGCAGAGCGACGGAGAGGGTGCCGACGAGCGTCGCGGCTCGGGCGAACGAGGAAAGGGACATGGACGGCGACCTCCGGAGGGCGATGCGGCGGTACAGCGACGCCGCGATGAGCGACCGAACGAATGAGCGAATGAGCGAGCTGCATCATCGCCGGCGGGCGTCACCGTCAGGTCATGACAGGGTCACCCGAGATGTCGCCTGAACCATCCAGCGAACGCGGCTGTGCGGCTTCCGCGGTCCGTGGCCACGCCGGAATCACGTTCCGACTAGCCGGACGACGATCCCGCGGCGAGAATAGAGGCGCCTCCCCCACGCACTTCCCACCGGACCAGCGATGTCGCTCCAGGAAAAACTCGCCCGTGCCCTCTCCGCCTACTCCATCGAGCGCGAACTGGGTGGCGGTGGGATGTCGCGCGTGTTCCTGGCCGAAGAGAAAACGCTCAAGCGGCAGGTCGTCATCAAGGTCCTCCCGCCGGAGCTGAGCGGCGGCATCAACCTCGAGCGCTTCCAGCGCGAGATCCAGCTCGCAGCCACGCTCCAGCACCCGCACATCGTCCCCGTCTTTTCCTCGGGCGACGTGGACGGGACTCCGTACTTCACGATGCCTTTCGTGGAGGGCGAGTCGCTGCGCGGGCGGCTCCAGCGGGGCGGGTTGCCGGTGGCGGAGGCGGTCTCCGTGATGCGCGACGTGTGCAAGGCGCTGATGTACGCGCACCAGCACGGCGTGGTCCATCGCGACATCAAGCCCGACAACGTCCTCCTGTCCTCGGGCGCGGCGACGGTGATGGACTTTGGCGTGGCCAAGGCGTTGACCGCCTCGACGAGCCCGGGCGAGCTCCTCACCGCGACCGGCGTCGCGCTGGGGACGCCCGCCTACATGGCGCCCGAGCAGGCATCGGCAGACCCGAACGTCGACGCGCGCGCCGACATCTACGCCCTCGGGGTGCTCGCCTACGAGATGCTCGTCGGCAACCCGCCCTTCGCCGGGCGTTCGGCGCAGCAGCAGCTCGCCGCGCACATGACGGAAACGCCTCGACCGGTCGTCGAGGCGCGATCGAGCGTGCCCCACGCGCTGTCCGCGCTCGTGATGCGCTGCCTCGACAAGCGCCCGGAAGACCGCCCGCAGAGCGCCGCCGACGTTCTGCGCGAGCTGGAAACGATCGGGACTCCCAACAGCGGCACCACGCTGACGGTGGCGGCCTCGCCGCCCGCGCGCCGACGGCGCGGAACGCTCGTCCTGGCCGGCGGGATCGCCGCCCTGGCCGTCATCGGCGCGGTCGTCGCGCGGTACGCGCGAGGCGGAGGGAACGCCGACTCGTCCGCCCCTCCTCCGGTGACGCAGTCAGGGGTCAGTGTCGCGCGCTACCGCCCCACGAGTCTCGTCGTGGCGCCATTCGCGAACATGACGGGCGACTCGGCGATGGACGTCGTCGGCGCCGTCGCGGCGCATTCGATGACCGACGGCCTCGCGCAGCTCGACTCGCTCACGGTCGCACCCGTGAGCTCGGGGCTCACCGACACCAGCGGCCATCTCCAGCACTTCGGCACGGCCGAGGCGGTACGCGCGCTGGGGCGCTCCACCAGATCGCAGGCCGTTGTCTGGGGGAGCTACTTCAAGACGGGCAAGGACTCCATCAGCATGAGCGCCCAGCTGGTCGACGTGAGCGACGGAAGGGTGCGCGTGACGCTCCAGCCGGTGACGGTCCGCGCCGGCGACGCCACGTCGGCCATCGAGAAGCTGCGCGATCAGATGATGAGCGCCGTGGACGCGGCGGCGCTGACCGGCCGGCTCGGCTCCATCGGGAAGCCGCCCACCGTGGCGGCGTACCGTGAGTTCCTGCTCGGTCTCGACGCGCGATGGAATGCGGTCACCGATTTCAACCGTCTCTCCATCCCGCACTTCGACGCCGCCACGCGCCTGGATACGACCTTCACGATCGCGTACTACTACGCGATCATGATGCGGTCGAACATCGCGGGGGGCGTGACCGCCACGACCAACGCGGCGGTCGATACCATGATGAAGTATTTCCGCGCCGCCGACTCCGTGTTCGCGATCATCGCACCCCGTCGCTCGCGCCTGTCGGGTGTCGACGCCGACCTGTACGACGAGGCGAAAGCGATCGCCCGTTCGGACTTCGAGGGCAAGTTCAACGCGATCTCGAAGCAGCTCGCGCGCGACAGCGCCGAGCGGCTGGTGGGGAATCTCGCGAGCACGGCCCTCAATCTGAATCGTCCGTCCACGGTTCTTTCCCTCCTTCACAACTGGCCGGAGTCTCGGCGCACGATGTCCGCGGCCGGCTTTGGCACGTTGGAAGCGAGGGCGTATCACAGCCTCGGCCAGTTTCAGAAGGCGGTCGACGCCGCCGTTCGGGAGCGAAAGAAGTATCCCGCGCGAACGGGGGCCTTCACCAACGAGCTGCTCGCGCGTGCGGCGATGGGAGACTCCGCCGGGCTCGCCCGCCAGCTGGACAGTCTGCGCACGGGGTGGGCGCCCGGGGATCCCATCCTGCCGCTCAATGCGTTTCTGAACGCGACCCGCGAGTTGTACGCGCACGGCCACGAGGCACTTTCGCGGGTGTTCGCCACCCAGGGACTGGCCTGGTACGCGACGCGCTCGGATACCGCGCGACGTACGTATGCCGCGACTGCCGCGCTCCTGTACCAGGGCAGCGGGCAGGGCGATTCCGCGATGGCCGCCGCCTCCCGCCTCGCGGCGAACTCGAACACCAGAGCGCTCATCGAAGCGTTGCACGGCAAACCCGCATTGGCGTTGTCGGCGCTCGCCGAAGTCGACACGCTCCCCGATGAGCCTTACCTGCGCGGGCGCGGCGAGTTCTACAAGGCGCGGCTGCTCGCGGCGCTCGGCCGCAAGGAAGAAGCGGTGGTGATGCTGAAGAAGGCGATGACCAGGGGCGTGCCGTTCGACTACAGCGTGGACTGGCACACCGACCCGCCGTTTTTCGCCCTCCGCGACTACGCGCCTTTTCAAGCACTGCTCAAACCAAAAAGCTGACATCGATCAGACGCCTGTGGTCTGTTCGCTGACAACAGAAAGGTGGGGAGTCCGGAACCAGACGATAGTTAACTGATGTCGGCTTCTGACGGCCGAGAAGGCTTTGGCCGGAAGGGGTCATCCCGAGCGAAGCGGCGCAGCCGCGGAGTCGCGGGATCTCAGATACCAGAGATACGCAAGTCGATGGCGAAGCGCGCTTTGCACGACTCTATGTGTGCAACCGAATGCTGGAGATCCCTCCACTCCTCGCTTCGCTCGTCGGTCGGGATGACAATTCCCGGGCAAAGACCTCTGACTCGGCAGTTTTCTGTATTCTGTTTTCAGATTACAGAGTACAGATGCCAGGTGTGTTGCGGTCGCTACTTCTTCGAGGCGGCGAGCTGTCGCCGCAGTTCCGCCTCCCAGTTGAGGATCACATGCACGTCAACGCGCGCGTCGGGCGCGAGCCGGATCATCAGGAAGCGGCCGTCGGGGGCGACGTCGTAGCTCTGGTCGCCGTACACGTCGCGCGGATACGAGCCGCTGAACAGCACCGTCGGCGCCGACCTCACGAACGTCGGGCCCGGTGTGACGCGCACCGCCATGATGCGGCTGCCGTTCCGGTAGAAGAGCGATTTGCCGTCGCGTGACCACACGGGCTCCTCACCGCCTTCCTGCGCCGAGACGACGGTGCGCGGCTCGAGCGACGGCCACGGGCGGACGATCACCTCGCTCGGCCCATTCTCCGTGGAGTTATAGGCCAACCAACGGCCGTCCGGCGACAGCCGGCCGCCGCGCTGATTGCCGCGCAGCTCGAGGCGTCGCGTCGCTTTCGTGCGCAGGTTGAGCACATAGATGTCTTGATCGCGCGCGTCGGGGCCGCCATAGTACACGAGGAGCGAGTCGCCGGCCGAGACGTCGGTGGGGTAATTCTCGGTTGGTGAGAGAGCGATCGTCGTATCCGGCAGGCCCGAGCCATCCGGACGCCAGCGGAGCACCGCGTTCGAGCCGCGCCCGTCCCCAACCCACATGTAGATCGCCGAGCCGTCATTGGCCCATGCGGGTTCGCCGCCGCCAGAACCCAACTGCACGCGCGTGCCCTCGCGCAGGTCGCGCACGGTGACGCTGGTCGCCTCGCCAGGCAATCGCACCGAAGCCACGAGATAGCGTCCATCGCGCGACAGCCGGGGGTGGCGATACTGGCCGATCGGCAGTCCGGTCGGCGTGATCACCCCCGTTGGCGACACCCACACCAGCTCCACGCGCGACGCCCCCGCCACGTCGATGTACGCGGCGGACGGGCCATCGCCGCCCACGGTAAACGCCGTCGGAAGCCCGGTGACCGGCACCGCCTCTTTCACCTCCAACGTGCGTTCGTCGAGATAGCCCGCGAAGCGCTGACCGCCGCGCCGGAACGTCAAAACGTCGCCCACGAACCACGCGGTCGGTTCGATTCCATCGGACAGATCCCGCATCGTCTTTCCGTCCGGAGAAATGAGCACGGGATGGCCCACTCCCGCTGTGCCCGGGGCTCCTGATTTCCCCACCGGGTTGGCGAGGATGGCGCCGCTCGGCGCGATGGACGGAGTCACGAGGTACCCGCGACCCCCTGTGTCGGCAGGGAGCCACATCGTCGGCGTGCCCCCGTTGGCCGTGAGCGCCCATGCGCCCCGATGCGAGAAGATCAGGATGCGCTCGGCGGAAGGCCACACGGCGCCGTAGATGTTCCACTCCGCCTCGTCGATCGCGCCGATCCGCACCGGGTCGCCCCCGCCGACCGGCACCCTCCACACGACGCCTTGGCGGAAGAATCCCAGCTGCCGGCTATCGGGGGAGAAGAAGGGCCGCTCTCCGCTTCCCGGTACCTCACGCGCCACGAAGCCATCGACGGGGCGGATGTACAGCACGGTCGAATCCCGGCGCAGCACACTGAAGGCGACCGTTTTTCCGTCGCGCGACACGGCCGGTGCACCGGCCCGGCCGCTGTATGTCAGACCTTGCTGCGAGTCCGGCGGCGAAACGACCATGCGCACCGTCAGGGCGTCGTCGGCCCGCGCGCCAGAGTGCGACAGAGTGCGAGCGGCCACCACGCCGATGGCAGCGAGGGCGAGCGCCGCTATGGTGCGCCAGTCGCTCAGCCACTCCCCAGTGCTCGCCGTCCGTCGGCGCAGCGCGGCAGTTTCGAACGCCGCGGTAGCGAACGCCGGATTGGCGAGCGCTGCGGAAAACTCCGCCGCCGATCCGAAGCGGTCGGCCGGCAGCTTCTGTAGCGCGCGACGGACGGCCGCGTCCACGTGAGGCGGCACGGTACGGCGTTGCGCGGTGATGTCGCGCGGATCCTCGGTCAACACGCGCGCGATCACCGCCTGCGCGCTCGGCCCGGTGAACGGCGGCTCGCCGAGGAGCATTTCGTAGAGTACGCAGCCGAGCGCGTAGACGTCGGCGCGGGGCGTGATCTCGCGCTCGCCCATCGCCTGCTCGGGACTCATGTAGTGCGGCGTTCCGAGCGACATGCCGGTCTCGGTCATGCGCGTGCCGCCGCCGGCGGAGCTCACAGCGAGCGCGATCCCGAAGTCGGCGACGAGCGCCTGCCCCTCGTGCAGCAGAATGTTCTCGGGCTTGATGTCGCGGTGGACTACGCCCTGGCGGTGTGCGTAGTCGAGCGCGCTGGCGACCTCGCGGGCGATGCGCACGGCATCGTCCACGGGGAGCTGCGTGTCGCGCCGCAGTCTGTCGCGGAGCGACTCGCCCTCGACGTACGGCATGACGTAGAAGGCCGTGCCCTCGACCACGCCCGAGTCGTGCAGCGGCAGGATGTGCGGATGCTGGAGCTTGGCGGTGGTCTCGATCTCGCGCAGAAAGCGGTCGGCGCCGATGACCGCGGCCAGCTCGGGCTTGAGGACCTTGAGCGCCACCCGGCGTCGGTGCTTGACGTCCTCCGCCACGTAGACGGTGGCCATGCCGCCCTGCCCGAGCTCGCGCTCGATGCGGTAGCGGTCGCCTAGAGCAGAGGCGAGGTGGTCGGTCTGCATCGCGCCGAACCTACGAGGACGCACGTGGGTCCGCTACCGCTTGCACCCATCCCTGCATCTCCGCCATGTCGTGTGCCGGCGGGCTGTAGATACCCATCAGGGCGAAGGCAGATCAGAACAGCTCGATCGTTGCCCGGTGCCCCGGTGAACGAGCGAGTCGCCCGTCGCAGGTGATCAGTGGGCAGTCACGCAATTCGGCAAGCACCACGTAGGTCGAATCGTACGCGGTGAGGTTGTCGCGAAGGGCCCACATACGACGCCACAACACGTCGTGCGGAATGCGACGCAGCGGGAACGAGATGAACGCGGTCAGCGCCGCTTCGGCGCGAGTGACCGGAATATCCCGGAGGCGGACCAGTTCCCGGAGCGCCTGCATGACCTCCGGATCGATGAGATGGGGCGCGAGCCGGGGACCGGTGTCACCGGCGATCCGTTCGGCAACGCGGAGTCCCTTCGCCGTTCGCAGCACCAGCTCGACCATCGCCGATGCGTCGATGACGATCACCGTCCCCCGCGGGCGCCCCGAATCAGCTCAGCGGGCGATGCCGAGAGCTTGGTGGTGGGTTGTTCGCGCAGGTCAGCCAGCCACTCCTCGATAGATGGCTCCTGATCCACACGTTTGAGGATGTCGAGGACGTATTCTGTCAGCGTCTTGCCCTGACTCGCCGCACGCGCTTTGAGCCGCCGGTGAAGGGCGTCCGGCAGGTGTCGCACCTGAAGCATCCTGGGCATGTTCATAGCATGCGTGCATGTGCGCTGCATGTCAAGCGTGTCCTCGCCGCGGTCGGGGGTCCGCTGCGCGCCTTGCCTGCAACGACTCGGCTTGTCCGGTGCGGGATACGTCACTTCCCCCAGCTGGTTGTCCGACGGCGACTTAGCGTATCTCAGAGTGGACACGCTTGCCAGGACGGCTGCGCTCGTTCGCCGTGCGTGGGAAACCAACGCTCCGGCGCAGCTGATCGTCCGATGGCTGACTGGTCATAGCCCCGTGGCAGTCCGCTGGAACGCGAATGGCGTGGGCACTGTGGTCCAGAGGGGCTGGGGCGACACGCTGATGCTCGCGCGGATCACGCTTGCCCATCCCACGCAAGTGGAGGACATGGGAATCCGGTGGACGGATGCCTACACAGCAGACGCCGCGATCAGCCGCGATGGCGCACTGATCGCCTATCAGACCAACGTCGAAGGGCGCGAGGATGTGTACGTGCAGCGTATCACCGGCGGCAAGCGAATGCTGGTAACTCCGAACGGGGGATGCTCGCCAGTCTGGGCCGGGCCGAACGAACTGCTTTTCATCGGTGGGGGGAACCGCCGCGGTCGGGGCCGGGGCGCGGGTCGGGCGAATTCGTGTCTCGTCGACTCCGTGCGGTCCGTTCGGCTCCAAACGTCTCCAGACCTATCGTCTGACGCCCCGACCGTCATGTGGCCCGCAGAAACCGGGATGATGGATGGCACCACCACCTTCCTCGTACCGCTGCCAGGCGATTCGACCTTTCTGTTCGCGGCCCGCGGTGACGGGCGCGGCGGCCGGGGCGACGCTCTGCCGATGGTGGTGCTGACCAACGCTCACAAGGAGATCGAGCGATTGTTCCGCCCGAGATAGAAGAGCGGGCCAGGCCTGGCGCCTCGATGCTATTCCCTCTGCGTTGCCGCGCGGCCGATCGCGACCTCCGAGGAAAGGCGCGCTCGCTAGCCATTTGGCTTCGACGTCCGGGTAAACCGCCAGAGCCGTGATTGCGTCGTGTTGTGGAGCGTCACGACGGTTCCACTATCCGTCCACCCGCCGTACACCGCATCGGCGGTGAATCCAGGAGGAACGATCTCGATGCGTCCGGTTCGCGGATCGAGCAAGCCCACGGGCCAGAACCACGACCCCGATGCGGCAACGCGCACGGCGATGCGTCCATCGGCGCCCACCGCGCGCGGACTGAGCCTGCCGACGAGGCGCACCGTGTCGCGCCACGGAATCGATGATTCCGCACCGTCCGCGATCCGCACGCGGACGAGGTGCACCGAGTCGTTCCGCGTGACGACCACGACGAGCGACGTCCCGTCCGGATCCGGCGCCACTTCCTCGCCGTCGTGAAGACGCCGCGGAGCGCCCCCCGCAATGGACTGCGCCCACACTCCACCGCGTTGTGCGAAGAACACCGTCTTCCCGTCGCGTGATCCAGCAAGGGACGTGACGTCGGTCGCATCGATCGCCTGGAGCGCCGACGTCCGTTCCGCGTCGATGCGTCCGGTCGCGAGCTCGACGACGCCGAACTTCCAGAGCGAAGGGTGGCCCGTGCGGAGAAGCACCCGGTCAGAGCCGAGCAATGCCGCCGGCCACGTCATCTCCTCCGGTGCGTTGACGAACGGCGTTGGATTCTTCCCCGCGGCGACCAAGGCGATGCTGGACCGACTGGAATACCGCGAGGACGCCAGAACCCGCCCATCGGGCAATGGCAGCACGAACCCACTCCCCGGAACTTCCAAGAGTGGCTGACTGACGATCGCGTGCGTCGCGGGCGTGTACCACCCGATGGCGGCGGGCTGATCGACCTGGTCGACGTAGAGCGCCCCGTCCGCCCCGACGTCCGCGTTGAGCGGCGTGCCCGTCAGGGAAATCAGCGACTCCAGCCGGTTCGACCCGTCCCGCGGTGCGGCGACGATGTTGTACATGCTCCCGGACGCCATCGCGAAGACGACGGAGCGATCGTCGGCGCTCACCGCAAGGGGGAACTGCCACGTGCCGGCGACCACGGAAATGCCGGGGACGAGCGTGCGCACCCGGTTGGTCTTCAGATCGAGCGCATACAGGTGGTCCTGGGCGGCGCTGTCGTTGGCGGGACGACCGAAGAAGGCCACCTCGCGCTCGTCGTGGAACGCCCGGTACGGCAGATCGATGTCTCCGCGAGGGCTGCCGAGCGCATTGAGGGTGTCGAGCCGCCTCGCGTCCGGGTGGTAGCGGAAAAGCTGAAAGCGGCGCGTCGCGCCAAGGCGAACGACGAGAATGCTGCCGTCGCTCAGAGGCTGGGGCGACCCGGCGTCCTCCAGCACGAGCTGCTCCTCGCCATCGACCGCTGAGATGCTGAACACACCGCGCGGCACCTCGAAGTATCGGCTGAAGTAGATGCGCGTCCCGTCAGGCGACCAGTTGGCCGACGTCGCGGACCCGCGTGTCCGGTCCGTCGTGCGAATACGCCATTCGCCGGTCGCAACCGAGGTCACGCCAACCTGAAGGATGCCATCCACCATGGCCGAGAACGCGACGGACTTCCCGTCGGGCGAGGCCCATGGCTGCATCGCGACCGGTGTCGAGCCCAACACCTGGCCGACCCATTCACCGCCGGAAGTGGACGCCGCCGTTCGCCTTCCGGCGAGAAACGCGGTCGCGGCTATCACCGCCGCCGCCCCGCCAATGGCGAGCGCCGTTGCGCGCAGCCGGCCCCTGCTGGCCGGGAGATCCACCGCCGGGCGATAGCCGGCCTCGCCGGCCTCGAGAGCGCCGCCGAAGTCGCCCGCGCTCGAGAATCGGTCAGCCGGGAGCTTCTCGAGAGCACGCACGACCGCCGCTTCCACGTGGGGCGGCACCGTCGGTCGCGTCGCGCGGACCGGGCGCGGTCGCTCGGTGAGAACGCGCGCGACGATCGCTTGCGCGGTAGCTCCAGTATGCGGCGGCTCACCCGTGAGCATCTCGTAGAGTACGGCGCCCAGCGAATAGACGTCGGTCCGCGCATCGAGGCCGCGCTCGCCCGTCGCTTGCTCGGGACTCATGTACTGCGGCGTCCCCAACGAGAGTCCGGTCTGCGTGATGCGGCTCCCGCCGGCGTTCGACACCGCCAGCGCGATCCCGAAATCCGCGACGAGCGGCTGGCCCTCCTGAAGCAGAATGTTCTCCGGCTTCAGGTCGCGGTGGATCACCCCATGGCGGTGCGCGTGATCGAGCGCGCTCGCCACGGCGACGGCGATCCGCACGGCGGTGTGCACCGGGAGCTGCTTCTCCCGATCCAGCGTGGCGCGGAGACTCTCGCCCTCGACGTACGGCATGACGTAGAAGAGCAGTCCGTCCGCCTCTCCCGAATCGAACAGGGGGAGCAGGTTGGGATGCTGCAGATTGGCGGTGACACGGATCTCACTCAAAAAACCGGTCGACGCCGAGCACCGCGCCCAGCTCCGGATTCAGGACCTTGAGCGCGACGCGCCGCGCGTGCTTGAGATCGCGCGCGAGATACACCGTGGCCATGCCGCCCGCGCCGATCTGCCGCTCGATGGCGTATCGATCGGCCAGCGCCATACGAAGTTGTTGAGTGATCGGCACGAGTCAGCGGCGGGGGGACGTGGGTCATGAAGATGGCCCTTGGCCGTCCGGCGACATGACATTCTCAGGCTGGATGATACGGATCTGTGAGCCCGGCCGCGACTAGCCGGACCGCCTCCTTGCGGCGACAATTGAGGCGCCTCCCAAGCCCAATGGCTGACGCTCCGTGGTCGACGACGCACCCATAATCCCCCGACATCGCATTCTCCGAACACTCGGCGAGGGTGGGATGGGGATCGTCTACGAGGCGGAACAGACAGAGCCGGTCAAGAGGCGCGTCGCGCTCAAGCTGTTGAAGACAGGGATGGACACCAAGGCGTTTCTCGCCCGCTTCGAGGGGGAGCGTCAGGCGCTCGCCGTCATGGATCATCCCGGGATCGCGCGCATCTTCGACGCCGGCGCCACGGCCGAGGGACGACCGTACTACACGCTGGAGTTCGTGGCGGGGGTGCCCATCACCGAGTTCTGCGACGCCCACCGACTGACGACGCGCCAACGCGTGGCGCTGATGGCCGACGTGTGCCGCGCCATCCAGTACGCGAACGACAAGGGGATCTTTCCAGCACATTGGGATCCTAAGCTTAGAATTCCACGTGGACAAGTTGTCG